>Ga0210059_1013145_pt1 | contig 12416 bp, 5 predicted proteins | sample Ectturendosymbi2_FD_188042 | JGI IMG/M metagenome (GOLD analysis project Ga0210059, IMG submission 188042) | Ecteinascidia turbinata endosymbiont from Florida, USA - Sample 2 (SPAdes) (version 2) | ecosystem: Host-associated > Tunicates > Ascidians > Unclassified | place: Key West, Florida...
TAACTTCTCCCCACTTTGCAAAATAGTGATGGCATAATCAGGGTGGAAAAAGGTAGTTAGCCTTTCTGCTTACAACATTTTAAAACGTTTAATAAACAGGAGTTCCTGAAGTCTCCATTTCGTTAAAAAAAATTTGCTCCTGACCAACCGATGTCGTGCTCGGGTGAACAAGTTATAGCAACGTTACTTGTTTTTTCTAAGATGTACTGCAATGCCAGTCCTTGCAGGTTACTTCATACACTAGACTAGACTGAATGCCCCTTTATGGGTTGTGCAGATTAACCGGTGTACAAATGCTTCAGAAATCCTACATTCTATGAGGGTTCAATGACTCTTTGTTGGTGTATGGTTTTTTTTGTTACTTGTATGGTTCAGACAAAGCTGCTGTAGCAGAAGTGCTCAAAGTTCATCAGAAGCGCTTGTTCATATTTGTTATGATCAGGAGTTTAAGTGATATTGCGTCGTAGCTTTCGCCCGTATCCCGGTCCATTAGGGAACAGTCCGCACATAAGCTAGAAAGGGTGTTTGTACACCATCCTGCAGAAAACAGGTGACCTCTGTTTCACTGCGCAGGTCTCCGCTTTACGCTGTACTCACTGTAGCAGTCTGACTCCTTGGTGAAGTTCGGCTTGGTTACCGTTGCTCAGCCTAAATTTAGCTTTGTGCTTACCTGCTAACATGTTCGTTTCATAAGCTGCGCATGTGGTCATTGTATCTATCTTTCAAGGTTTTTGCGGTGAAGCCATAATAAATCCTCGTTTCCGATCCGTAGTCCACAGCTGCTTCGTAGATGAACTGTACCCCCTGCATCTTACACCACTGGGATATTCTTCCTCCTGGAAACGATATCGTTGGGATTCAGTCATTTCGTTGCTGTTGAGATCTTCACTTTTTATCACAATTGTCACCTTTTTATCACAATTGTCACCGCCCACACAACTGTAGCTTAATATCAATGGGTCGTTGTTGAAACTTTGCGGGAGAATATTTTTACAAGGTTAAACGATTTTAATCTACCTTGATTGTCGCGTTCTTGTATCTGTAGCCACTTAAGGTTTTATCGTATATCTCCTTGCTTCTGTCAACTTACTTCGTACGTGTGACCTTGAAATCAACATGGTTAGCAAGATTTCGATCGTTGCTGTTGAGATTTTACTCGGCGTAGACGTAGAGTGACTTGATGCCTGGTTTCCTGAACGGATAAAACTTACTTGTGTTTATCTCCAAGGTCATGTCAAATAAGTCCATTTTCTCAATATTTATGTCTGTAGCAATTTTCAATCTTTTGTGTTTACAAACAGCCGATTCCATCGTCTTTGTATAGTCTAACTGCTTTCTAAACAACTCGACGAGGTCGTTCAAGATTGAAAGGCCTATTAGTTCGCTGACCTCCGCACCGTCAAAACTTACTCTGACACATAAACATAAACAGCGTCTCGCTGGATTGTTTTGATCTGTGAACCTCTGTCGTCAATGGGTTAAGATTGTCGCAAAACCAGACACTTTCTTCAAAGTTGTGGGGAATGTCAGTGAATCGCTTTGCAAATGCAACGGTGCTTTCTTGAGAATTATTTATGATTGATGGATGAAAGTCAAAAATGCCGAATTTCATAAATTTGCTGTTGATTGTTTTGTTTGATCAGAAATATCGATGGTTGGCGGTTTGGCCTTTTGTTGAATTATGTGGTATTTCTGGAGGTGCAGTTGATCTGATGGAGATAAGTTTTGCTGACCTTTCGGGTTTCATTTTTGGTGTGTTTGATGGAACGTCATTTGAGGTTGTTGCTGAAATCCTCTTTGTCATCTTCCATTGCAATACGTGTCACCTTTTCAGCCACAGTGTCTATTCTGTCTGCAATTTTTGGTGTTAGAGCAATATGGTCAGGTTAATGTGAACCAATTTCGTTTTTGTGCGGCTTTGTAATGTTTTCCACTAACAGCTTGTCAAACTGGGCCGTGCTCACGTTTTTTTTATGTTACCTGACGTTTGTGAACTGTTACCTGACGTTTGTGAAACGAAATTATGTTACCTGACGTTTGTGAATTGGGGATTATTACCACGTAATTTTTGAGTTGGTTTTTAACTGATGGTGGACTCAACCCCGCCTTACGTCGGGGTTATCAAACTAATTACGTCGGCTGCGTACGTCGGGGTTATCAAACTAATCCATCTCACACTGCATACGAAGCATTCATTCTGTCTTCACGATAAAACTCTTAGTAAATACTGTCTTGCTAGGTTCAGCAATCTTTTTCAAGGAATAAGAGAAGCTTCTCGTTTCCATTCCTTCCTAGATAAACTGGCTTTCAGTTTGCTCAGCTAGTAATAAATTATCCAGAAAATCTTGCGTTACTTTACGTTGCGCGTTTATTGGCGAAAGTTATTTTTCGGTGTCCCAGCGCCTTAGTTTTAATTTGTATGAAATTGTTTAACGTTTGCGCCAATAAACTCTCTCTCTCTGGAAAAATCCATTACGGGAGCACCACTGGAAAAAAACTTCCGACGCCCATGTGGGTCGCCGCGATTGTTTCTTGTTGCTGCAACGAGCATTCCGTGTGTGTACTCGCCTGTGCTTTTGTTCACACGTATCTCGGGCTGTGATTGCATGTTCTTGTGAATATTCGCTCCTGTTTCTCATTGCACCCACTTGTTTTGATTACTGGTGTGTTCGTAAATATTTTATGTAATTGTTATTTCATTTAAAAGCTACGAAAGGCGATCGGAAGATTTCATGTATGGATTTTATTTGAACGCCTAGCATTCCACATAATTGAGTTTGAAGATTACAAAAACAGGATAACATGGTGATTTGCACGTTTTGGATTGAGCTTACCTTGTTAGGAAGTGTCGGTGACAGTTACTGTTTGCTGCGCCATTTGCGTCACACTGACCTGCTGATGTCACGGAAGTTTATAAATTTCGCTCAAATTGAAGTTCTTTGATTGTCAGGCAAGGCCATGCAATGCAGAGTTCAATTCAACACTGGCTTTTGTACTCCTTTGGAGTATTACGAGTGGTCTGCAGCGCCCATCTCCGCTTGGTTGCACTGTGAACCATGCGGCTGCTTCTGCAGTGAATGCTGCACTGGCTGGAGTCAGTGGCAGCATCGCGCCTGAATCGTTTCCTTGTTCGCATCCATCAACGCCGAGCACGAGGCTGAAAAGTATCCGGTATGACCCGACCAGGAATCAAACCCAGCCTACCAGCTTTGGCTGCGCGTGCTCAGCTAACTGTAATACCACGTCCACTACTAGAGCTTGCTCTGAAAAGTGTGTTAAGAAACTGCAACGTGTGCTTAGCTGTGCTTACTGCTGTTTGTCGTAATCGCTTTGCAAAAATATCAATGAGTTGGCATGGTCCCTTTCGGTAGTACTTTGAAATGACTTAACAGGAAACTTTTCAAAGTTTTGAAGTGGAACAGTAGGAACCTCATATCTTTTGTTTTAATTTAACATGCCGCTTTAAGCCAGATATCAGCTTCGGTGCTTTTTGTTTGAATAATGTGTTGCTTTCGTTCGCCCTTGAAATGGCTGTGCTCAATACAAGTTATTCGTGGTGATAACGTGTGTGTTCTTGTGATAAGCTAATAATTGTGTAACACGTTTCTGGATTGTTCTGGCTAAGAGGCATGCAAAACAAGAGCTCATCCCTGATAAGTTCATTTCACGCATTTACTTTCCCCTTCACCTTGAAATCAGTGCTAGAATGTAAGAACCGCTGCAGTAATGCCAATATGTACTACCAAGGTGGCACCAGGAAAATGTGGCATCGCCAACACGTTGCGATGAACTGTCTTGAATAGCATCATGATTTTTAAAGAAAAAGCTTGTTACTGACAATATCACCACTTGAGAATCTTATTCCGCAATTCTGTATCACAGACAGGCCCGTTTGGACAAAGGCAAAGTAGGTGGTGTTTCCAGACCCGCGCTTCCTACCTAGAGCCTGCAAAGGTAACAGAAGCTTGGAACTAAATCACGAATTGAAAAGGTATGCGATGACAACGTAAGCATTGCAAACACTTTAAACGAGGGGTTGCGGATGGAGGCGTGCTCAAAGGTAACAAGGCGTTAATCTGGGGACTTGTGCAAAAGACATTGATTTGGTTTAACTATTCTTGGAGCATTCGTTAAAGGGCATCTGGTTCCCAGACTCATCTTAGGGTGGGATCGCTGTTTCAGTGGCGTAGCCAACCCAAAAGTTTGGAAAGGGCAAAATTTTTTATTTTAGGCCAGGGGTGGGGAACCTACTTAGTATCACGGGCCTCATAAATTGTGGCTTATCACTGGCGGTGGCGGGCCGCAAATAACAATTGATTTTATCCTAAAATTCTTCCTTTATCTTACTATGAGGGATGGATGCCTCTTATGGCACACTATCTCAGGGGATAGATGCTTCTGGCTTACTGTCTAAGTACCTCCTTACCATGGAGCTTCGTTTTGACGCGATCTTGTACTCTAAATTGGGTAACGAAAATTCTTATGCGGGCAATATCAAATGTTCACACGGGCCGCATTTGCCCCGACGGCCGCAGGTTCCTCACACCTGCTTTAGGCGATTAACACTATTTTGTTTGGGATAACGCCTCTCAAAGCGCAAAATTACTATATACTGTAATATGAAATTTGGTGGAGGGGCATGGCTCCGTAGGCCCCTTCTGGCTACGCCTATGCGCTGTTTGTGTCATTCATTGCAATGTCAGTTACAGTAGAATTTGCCTCATTCGTCACCTCAAGGGGATTGGAAAAAAAGTGACGATTTAGGCGAAGTGGCGAATTATGCAAACAGGTGAAAACTCTATCATAGCAGCTCGTATACATATTGTAGTAAAAAACAAGTTTATGAGGTTGTGGTTGTTTACTAAATTAAACTCTTTAAATCCTCTACTCTGTCTAGACTGCTCCATTTAATCTAATACCTTTTCGCACCTCGTGCATAAATTCGATAAAACAAATTGCGAGGTGCAACAATTCCCAGATAAAGGTCTTTAATGTGTTTGACTCCCCACACGTGTTGAACTACAGTAGCTGCTTAAACATCAAAAGCAAAACCGCAAATGACGTCTTAGTCGAGCAAAACGCTTCTCAGGGATAGAAAGAGGTGACGAATTAGACGATGGCGAATTATACGAACAGAAATCTACACACAAAAGATAGGAATTCTGCCGGGACCGACGAAAAAGTAACGAATTAAACGATAACAAATTAACAAATTCTACTGTATTTTGAAATATGGCAAATAATGCATAGGACTGTGATCATGTCTTCTTGGCGTAAGTGACATGACGCAAAAGCCAATATCTTGTATTGAACGCAAAATTAATAATCAGTTTTTCAAGTTTTGAGCAATTATTTATAAGACCCATTCAACTTTTAACCAGTTTTATCTCACTCTGTAACTATAGTCAAAAATCATTGAAAATGGAACTGCTGTTTATCGAAAGGAATCATTCCCCAGTTAAGAATCAGGCACTAAAATCTTACAGAGTATATATTGCGCCTACCAGGTAGGCATCATCTGCTCATATTCAAATAAAATGAAAGTGAACTACGGAAAAATTACCTTTAATGTTATAGATGCAGTGGCGTACGCAGAAAAATTTCTTGGGGGGGGTTGATTCAGTGGCATATGGTAGTCATTTATATTTGGTGTTCGCTGTTTGTGACGTCACAATTTGACGTCATATTCATGTGTTTGTTGGCATAATAGGCATATTCTTCTACACGCACTCCCCTTAGTTTTGTAAAAAATCAAGCCCTACACACTCTCCTTATAATAAAGTTTTTGTAAAATATCAAGCTCAAGCGGAATTTTAACCACAACCCCTCCCCCCCCTTGTGTACGCCCATGTATAGATGTAAAATTTGCTTTCCTTTCTCTGATGAGGTTACTTCTTGGCAGACTTTATGCCTTTATGCTTGTACAGAACGTCATTGCTAGGGCTATTTTTATGACCTAAAAATTTTGATAATATGACTTTATTTTTCAGAAAATGTGACTCTATATGACCAAACAAAAATGACTGACCTAGAAGGTATACAACTACTGTACAAAAAAGCATTACCAACGAAAATAGGCATGAGACGGTAGCTGTTGCAGTTGACTGCATCGCCTTGAAATACTGAGGCAAGCACAAGAGAAAGATGGCAATTCAGGGCATTAACTAACAGGAAAGCAACCAGCAGCAATAGAGATCTATCACTGACTTTACTCTACTACTACTAGGTTGCACTATCATTATATAGGGATAAGTGAACTATGATAATTCACTTGTGGTGACTATCACAGTGACTTGCTACTCATGGGCACCATCTAGCGGTGACCATTTATTTTCATGTGGTGCCATCTCCAGGCCGCCACATAGCCCCATGGTTTGTTGAAGCCCCACTAAAATAAACAGCTGAAAACATGAGCAAAACATATAGTATGGTTTGAAGTTCGAAGCAAATTGAAAGCTTGCATGAACATTGGTTTATTTCTTCGGGGAAGCAAGAACATGCATTTTTAGGCAGTGCATTACATTTCATCCAAATAACTTGGTTCACCTACGTCTTTGCCAACATATGCAGGGTGCCCAAGTGGGTTCAATTTGCAGGATGCAGCTTAGACCTATCGATGTAGTAGTTTCGTTGATATTTATAGATTGTTTCAATGGTTTCCTTATTGAATTAGGTTGAAAATATGCAAAATATGACTTTATGACCTACCATTGGAAAATATAACTTTTTATGACTTTATAACGTTTGATGTAGACTTCGTACGGGGGCGATTTTTTAAAATTCGTTTCATAGCTTCCTGAACCATAGAAAAAATATATGAATTTTATGACTTTAAATGGCCCTAGCCATTGTTATATATTGCACATGCTTTCCCTGAAAACAGCATGTTTGGGAAATTTGTACATTGAACAAAACTTGCTGGTTTAAGGAAACTTCAACAAGAAAAATTTTTTTCAAAATAACGCATTTCAGGAAACCGTAATTTTTAACACAAAATTAAAAGATTAAATGTAGAAAATCGTTTAACCGCATTACAAACAAAAAAGCAAATACTCTTATATTTATATGAAATGCAATTATGCTGGACGTTTCGAAACAACTGTTTTCATTCTCAGGAAGGTTCAACGAATGAAACGCTGAGCCTTCGACCACAAAAACGTCAGTGGTGCAGCATATCCAAAAAATGAGGTAATCAACGCATGCCGTACCATGGCATAGCCAGCCCAACATTTTTGGGGGGCCAAAAATCTAGGGGGCCAACATTTTAAATTTTAAGCGAGCAACAGTATTTTGTTTGGGATACTCTCAAAGCACAAAATGACTAGATATGCTAAAAACTTGGAGAGGCCATGGTCCCTGGGCCCTCCCTGGCTACACCTATGATGTCATACACATTTGCGGAAGCAAATGGCAACACTGGAGTCTTGGTGACTGATTTGACGCTGAAAAAACAATGGATGAAGTACTGAGTGTAACAACGTACGTGTTTTGCCACAGTGAGCGACAATTCCAAAACTTGCAATTGTTTTCAATCACTAGTGCTTCATTTTGATGAAGCAGCCGAGATGTCTTGACTTCTTACCGATGCTTGTCTACTAAAATTAGTTGAAATTCAAGGCCAAACAAGTCTACTTCCTGATTTTCCTCACTGATGCTTGTGTCCAGGTCCCGCGTTAGCAAGTGCGGGCCCGATTTTAAACACTTTTGCCGGGATCCCACGCAGTGGTGTGTAGAAATTATTGAGACCAGAAGGGAGGTACGAGTATAGTATCTGCAGAGAGGAGATGTATTGAATGCTGTGCTAGTGGATATCCAGAACAGAAAAGTTTGCAGTAGTAGCAAAGATTATTTTTTTCTAGGCCAGGAATAATAGCCATGGATTACCTTAGTACCGCATCACCATTTAATCCGACTCATGACACTTGGCTATGTGGCAGGATCATTTGTTAATCCATATTTTGAATTTTCATGCTCGCATGCCTCATCAGATGCACTTCCGACGAGGTTCACTCTTTGTCCGACGAGGTTCACTCAATCAACCCTTTCGAAACGACTTATATCAGGGTTTCTCAACCGTGGCCGTCGGCCCCTGTGGGAGCCACGGAGCGGTTCTCCGGGGGACACGAGCAGAGGCCTTTACTAAATAGCTCTGCCGCGATATTGCAAAACCCAAAACAAAGTTAGGTATTTTTATTGATGAGCAGGGGGGCACAAGTGTTGAGAGTCTTTGGAAGGGGGCCACAAACCATGAAAGGTTGAGAACCACTCAAGGACGCACGCAGGAATTTTTTAAGTGGGGGTTGCTGAAATTTTGAGAAAAATATTTTGCTCTCACTAAAATGCAGACTACCTTATTTAGTATAACATTTATGTCATGTATCCTATATCAATTTTAACACATCAACACTTTTCTTTACCAGGTCCAGCCGCGACGTCTGTTTTTCTTTGCCCGTTTTCCCCCGTTACCGTGATTTTACTAACCTGTTAAAGTACGATGCGTTGTAGTGTGGCATTTCTCTGCAAAATTTTGGCATTGTTTATGGAAGTTTGTAGCATGCTCAGTATCCCGAGATATTGTTTTTAAAAGCACTCTTATGTTATATAGTAGCATTACTTCATACCACTTCCAGCAAATTCTGGTGTCTCAGTCGGCTATTATTTGTCACGAAAAATTATCAACAACACTTTTCTCAACATCACAGACAAGCAAAATGTACTGCAGTACAACTACAGATCGTAGAATTATCTCATAGCCACGCTACATGATTGTTGGTTGATACCAAAGGCAAAATACCTTTGTTAAATCACCAAAACAGAATTGAACCAACAGTTTCTACACATACTCGTAAAAGGCAGCACAAGCGTTTGCGAATTGCTGGTGTATCATCTAAAATATTCGAGGCAGTGGTAGCAAACAAAGCTTAGCCGACACATTACTAACTTTACAGCTAATTGCGCAAGGTACAGACAGATGCCGCCGTAGAAATTTTGAAATGAGAGAATGGACAGGGACAGATGCTCTTCAGGAGGCTCGTGGAGCAACCCATGCATGCTTTTTTGGCCAATTAAGCACGTGACATCTCTCACTCTCTCTTACAAGCAAACCGTCACGGCAAACGGAATCGTAGCGCTAGCACGAATACACCGGCGGACAGTTATTGTGTAGCCTATAGTTTCTTAAGTGTTGGTCCTACCCTATAGGGTCATGGGCAAAGCAGTTGCTTGTCGTACAATATTCATTTCAAATCTTTCGTTTTAGTAAAATAATCCCTTTCACAAATTTTATATATGCTAAAGCACGAAATCACATCTGCGATTAGTGCTGGCAACAGAGTCATTCATAATTTTTCACTGTCGATCTTGGGGTCTTTGTGTATGGAAAGCAGTGCAAGTCCTGTCATTCGCTCATTTCCAATCGACAATCTTAGATAGGTTTTAAGACGTCTCATGGTGCTGAAACTGCGCTGACTTGTAGCAGTTGATACAGGAAGAGTGCCTAAAATGGTGAGCAATATGTAGACATTCGGATAAATGTCAGCATGGCAAGCACAGAGTGCCTCCATGGCACTCGAAGGAACAGTGCTAAGATCTTCCTTCTTCCACCTATTTACCCAACGCTGCACTTAAGGAACAACCGCTGCTCTGGGAACAATATCTTCCTGATATATTTTCAGTAACCTTTCTAAATCTTGAGCAGTGTTTGGCGAAGCATCGCAATACTTAGGTATCAAGCCCCAAAGACTTCGGCACTTCTGCTTCTGATCAAAGAATTTATCCTCCATTTCCACTATTAAATGATCTAAATACGGTACAAATATGGCTTCCCGAAAAAAATGCTCAGGGTCACCAGAAGGATAATTATCTCTGAAAATTTGACTTTTGCATCTTCTGGGAATCAATAGTGGAGCATCATATTTTTCACATTCATTCTTAGCTTGGTAAAATATTTTATGAAAAACGTTTTCGCAATTGCTTCTGTTTTGTCGGAGAATATCCAGCACACTATCAATGAGCTCAATCACTGGAAATATATCCAATTCGTTCTTTTGCAGCAGTTTTCAAACAGGCAGGATTATACCAAGAAGTGTGTTGCATAACTAAAGCCGCGACTAAAAACGTGCATTTCTGTACAGAATTGAGCAAAGTTGCTGCTTTGGTCGCAACCTCCACTTACTTGTTTTCCTGCTGCAATTCCTCAAGTGTAGAAACAACTGCTGGCAATAGTGTCACGAAAATGATGATCGAGTCATGTCTTTCAACCCAAAGTGTGGCGCAAATTGGTTTCAGCTTCTGTCGCGAAGAAGCCGAGCCTGAAACTTCTCTTTCAACATTTTCTTTGAAATATCGATACGCGCTGTGTAGAACGCGACAGAATAACGCATATGTCCGATATAGTTGCCATCGGATTTCTCATAACTGGCAACTTCGATGAAGTACAAATGAGCAAGTTAAGAACATGGTTGCAGCAGTGAGTGTACATGGCCAAATGGTGCAATTCTTTTACTCTAGCCTGGACACCACGATATTTTCCGCTCATATTACTTGCGCCATCATAACCTTGGCCACGCATATGTTCCAGTTTAAGCCCAAGTTGAGATAGTTGAGTGAGAATTGTAGATGCAAGATCTTTGCCTGTTGTTGAAGAAACTGGAACAAACCACAAAAATTCTTCGTGCACATTGGTATCTTTGATAAACCGAACGGATAAACTAAGTTGCTCTGTCTGACTTACATCAGTCGTTTCATCCGCTAGTATCGAAAAGTGTTTGCATTGGGAAATATCGGAAAGTATTGCTTTTGTATGGCATCACCCATCAAAGATATGATTTGATTTTGCACTCTCCAGCTTACATATGAAACATTGCGGGGAGCCTTTAAAAAGAGGTCAGATAAACATCTGACTTGTCAGCAGCCTCCACTCGCAGTCTAGGTTTTAGGTAAAAGCACGAGATTTTACTCTTGCCACGGCTTAACACTTTCATGCCTTTACAAAAGCCTGTTCATAGCAATGGCTTTAATTTTTGCGACTATCCTATTGTAGGCTCGGTTTTCTCAGCTTTTCTCAGGAGACTTTTAGCACAATTCTGAATCACAAACAACATCTTAGTATACGACAAAATGCTGGTGTAATACAGTGAAATTAGCACACATATCTTTTATTGGACTCATGATAACCAACATTCAAATATTCACAACACTTAAATTTTGTCAGTACAAGATCTCATCTTTCCCTGTCTTTCTACTCACTGTTACACTAAACACATTTATCAAATGACTAGCCGCAACTGGTGCATTCCTTTTTGATAAGCATTGCGACTTTCTTGAGGATGTCGTCTGCTTGTGTCATGGAATGAATTTTTCTGGTGCAACCGCTGTTTTTCGCAGAGCACTTTCATTCAATTACTTCCGAATTGAATGCCGTCGGAAATCTAACAGTCATTAATTGACTGACGTATTGAATTTTGTTTGTGGACCAGTGTGTCCCTCTTGAGACTGGCTGCCGAAGCATTCCCTAATTACACAGCACGAAATCTATTCGCTGTGGGCCTGATGGTCTCAGATTTTGTTTGCTGAGCGCCCCATCACAAGTGAGAACCAGTGTACGTCCAACCAACCCCTCTCCTATCACGAGATCAAGGAACATTGATCAGTTCAACACGTACCTGGCCCTGCAGGCCTTATGAGATCTTGTCGCTGATAGCGCTCAATATATAGGCATTTCGCAATGATACAAAACATCAAATATTCACGCTTTCCTGTATTCTGAATATCTTAAACAATATTTCATATCACAATATCTGTTAATATACAATCATTCAGGTACTTTAAGCAACTTTAACATTTTATTCTGCTTTAAATAATGCACTTTGTTTATTTCTTTTATTTTCTTTACAGTTTTACAGTTTGTTCTACTAATGTTGAACTTGCTTAAGTTGGTAATTGTTTTGGTCTTGCTAGTGTTCTGTAGATTGGTGATTTGTTTAACTTGCATGCTGTAGTACTTTTTGTTTTATTTATCAATTTTTTATACAATTTACATTTTTTCTGATTTTAATACACTTTATTTTTGTGTTAATTTTGCTTAAGTTACATATCTACTTGTGGTCGTCCATGCTGCTTCTTCACATGTTATCTAAGCAATTTTAACATGTTGCGAATTTTATAAAACTTCACGCAACTCTGTGTGTCTCTTGCCGCGTCACTTTCATTCATTTATTTTAACTTGTCATGTTTATCATGTACATTAATGATTTACCTAAATCCTCTGCATTCTATACTGTACTATATGTTGATGATACTTATCTTTGTCTATCTCACAAAAATCTTGACGATCTACAGCATATGGTGAATGTGGAACTGATTAAAGTAGACAACTGGTTGCGCTCAAATAAATTGTCCTTAAATTACTCCAAATC
>Ga0210059_1013146_pt1 | contig 12416 bp, 4 predicted proteins | sample Ectturendosymbi2_FD_188042 | JGI IMG/M metagenome (GOLD analysis project Ga0210059, IMG submission 188042) | Ecteinascidia turbinata endosymbiont from Florida, USA - Sample 2 (SPAdes) (version 2) | ecosystem: Host-associated > Tunicates > Ascidians > Unclassified | place: Key West, Florida...
TTCCGAGACTTAACAAAAAAGTCCCCGGGATGTTTAAAGACGAGGCTGGTGAGAAGATCATATCTGAATTTGTTGGACTGCGCGCCAAATCATATGCCTCTGATATGGACGGTGATGAATTAAAAAAATGTAAAGGTGTGAAAAAATATGTTGTAAATAACGAAATAACATAAAACGATTATAAAAATTGTTTATTTTCAGGAAGACAACAGCTGAGACCTATGAATGTGATTCGGAGTCATCATCACGAAGTCTTCACAGAACAAATGAACAAGATCGCCCTTTCTGCTGATGATGACAAACGAATTATCCTAGATCGTATAAATATCTTTGCTCACGGGCATTGGCGAGTTTCGACTTTAGGACAAAACCTCGACACAGACTGACAATGCAACAGGGGGACAAACAGAGGGGCCCAAGGGAAGACAGAGGGACCCTGGGGAACAAGGGCCAGAAAGAGTGCTTGTGACGTCATCGACTGTAGGGGCATTTCAATGATACACTTGACTGATAAAATGGGCATTTTTGAGCGGTGAATATAATAAAAAAACAAAGAAAAGAGCGGGACCTTTCAATCCCCAGTTCTTTACTACTCATGTGTCTTGTGTTATTGCCCACATCATTACCCAAACATTCTCATAGTTGCAGCATGGATTTCGAAATTTCAGAACCGCATTGTCACTTTCATACTGTATTTTGCATAGGCCATAACTTTGAAACCATCATCAGTGGTGAAATGCTCGGTACTCCAACCCAGTGTCACACTTTCGTGATATATGACGACACTGGTGAGAAAACACGTCTAAAATGAATTCCATTCTCTTTGACAACAACAAGCACATTTACAGAAATTAGGTCCCTTAAAAATTTTGATTGGCTCCTGCATAGACCATAATGTTGACTCCGGCACCGTCTCCTGCTTCGGCTCGAACCTAAAATATTGACTCCGGGTCCTGCTCCGGCCTGAAATGCAAACTCCGTCCGGAGTCCACTCCGGCACTCCGGCTCCGTGATCATCTCTGCTCAGTAGACACTGTAATGTGTAAGTACTCCACTTTTAAAGGCGCCTCCAGTAGCAAATATAATGTATAACTACTCTGCTTTTAAAAGGGCCCCCAACAGCAAATGTATTGTGTAAGCAGGTGGCCGGCATATCACCTTTGTAGGCTTGATCATAAGGTTTCACCACTGTTGTCTGAATGTGATGACGTCATTAGATGGCCCCATTTTCAGCCTTGCTGACAAAAAAATCCGAATCCAACTCCGGCTCCACCCAAATACCTCCGACTCCTCATGACTCCGGCTCCGACTCAACAACCCTACGGCGAAGCTAGAGCTTATAAATGTTGGGTATCTGACATCTAATGAAAAAGGTTTCATTTACACAACGCACATCAAAAAATAATCGCCAAACTTTTTTCCTTAACTCTGAAGAGCAAAATAAGTGACAAAGAATAATAGAACAGAAACTTCGCAGAGGTCATAAATTTAGCTTGACACCGGACTGCTTCCAAAAGGATCAGGAGTGAGGTTTTCTTTGCTATAGCTGGATTTTAATTTGTGTTTTCTCAAGAAACGCTAATGGTTGTTTACTTGATTTATATTAAAGCGGAGTTAAACAGGAGTCACATTGCTTGTGTCATGTTGGATCCGGGGCGGCTTTAGATTGAAAATTTGCAAAACAGCAGAGATGAACATGGATTTGAATTCAAATCTTGCGGATTTTCAGTTTTTTGATGGATTCGGTTTGATTTAAAGTTCACAAATTCTTAACCGGGTTTGGATTGAATTTGCATTTGATGATCTTCTTTTGAACTTCTTCGCAGCGTTTGGTTCTGTTTCGAGACTGCATATTATAGAGGTGACCACGGAGTCGGAGTACGGAATCGACTCCGACAGGACACTTGTTTCTTTTCCGACTGGTATGCCGAGCCAAAATTTGTGAACAACACGACCGGATCTGGAGTCACTTTTTAGTATCGGCAACAACAGGATTCAACAAGGTTTTTGTGAACGCAGTGTCATTGCCTAATTGCGTAAAAGTAGTTGGTACAAACATTGCTGAATCTGGGTTGCATCGATGATAGCTAGATTCTGAATGTGAATCAGGAGTCAGTGTCTCTAATTAAAAAAAATTTTGGAGAAGGATTAAAAAATTTTGGAGCAGGAACAGGGTCAGAAAAAGTGACTCCGGCGAACTCTTTCCTCTGGTGGATTGGATTGCTGCATTCAATCTGTAAGTTCCAGAGGTGGCCATGGATCCGGAGTCGACCTGGCAGGATTCTGCGTTTTTCTTTCGTACACGAAGTCAAAATTTTGTGAAAAACCGGACCCGGAGTCACTTTTCAATTTTGGCAGTAACAGGAGTCTGCGTAGTCATTTCTTGAGTAAAAACATGAGTAAAATTCGATTGGATCGATGGCAGCCAGAGTCTGAACAGGAGTTAGATTCGCAAATTTGAAAAATTTATGTACCCGGATTCAAACATTTTGGAACAGGAGCGTAGTCGGAGTATGAAAAAGTGACTCCGACCACTAGAGATGATTACAGTTCCGGAGTGCCGATGTCAAGCGTAATTTCTGACATCTGCGAAATTCTTGACCTATTACTATTTTGCAGTTATTTCGCTTCTCAGAGTAAAGGAAAGAAGTTTTGGATTTGCTTTTTTGATGTGTGTTATGAAAATTAAAACGTTTTGGTTAGATGTCAAATACCCACAACAAGCCACATTACGGGAATAACTATAACCACTGAAAAATATTTGACTTAGTCTTTAGACCTCAATTATTTTACTTTTTCTAACCCTAACCCGACACACTTATCTGAACACTAAACCCTGAGCCCTAATAATCAATTTTCTCAGCGTATGTGACATGTAGAATGCCATCCTGCGCATGCGCACATGGCGTGAAGCAGGGTTTCCAGATGGTGCCAAATTTGGCGAATATTGCTAAAAATTACTGTTTTCCAAAAAATTTGCCAATTTTTATGGCAATATTTCTTAATGCCAAAAATTTGCCAGTTTCAAATACCTGTTGTGACTATTCATATTAACAATATGTCTGAATATGATTTACTGCTTTAGAAATTGCTGTAATTGTTGGAGTGACTCATTTGATTAACAACCAAGCATAACCGTGAATTTATTTCAAAACTGACCTGCCGTTACTGTGTTTCAGATCTCGCTGCGCTTAGGTTTGTGTGCACTTATAGTGGATTCACCTTTTCGCATTACCACTTGTCGTTTCCTTCTCGCTATTGTATTCCGTACGTGAGGTCTGGTTTGCATCAACTTGTCATTTGCGTCAAGTGAATTCTTGTGTGCGAGCTCCACTGCGGTCGCGCAGTGACCTCGATTCGCATTGCATTCGATTTTTTCTCCTTTTTGGCGTGGACACAACGTTTCAGAGAGTCGAGTTTTGTATCACTAGCGCACAGACCAGGTTGACTGTTTCTGCTGTCGCGCCATCGTAAAGCTATTTCTGCTGCTGCTAATCAGAAGCCTTTTGTAAATAAAGACTTGTGCACTAGGAAATCTGTGAGACGAACTATCAAAGAGAGCCAAACGCCTTGCTTCGGCTTGGCAACTTGAAATGTGAGGCAGTTTTAGTCGGGAGTTAGATCAGTACGCATACAACGATTAGGCTGCCTCGTTGGTAGCGTTTAGGGAAACCAGCATCTCTACATGCAACGACAGCATTCCTCGCAAAGCAACCTCTACGCTGGGCAGCACCCCATACCTCTACATATCGGTTCCTACACCAAGGAAACACTATACACTTAAAGTAATGATTACGTAAATAACGATTAAATCTGAAATATTTCGCTTCCGGTTTGCAACTAGGCCTGAAATATTACTTTTAAGTTTTGAACTATGAATCATGAGGAACCATTTTGCAGCCAAGAATCAGGGTTTGTTATCTGAACCAGTGTTTCTCAAACTTTTTAATTCCAACTCCCTATTTTCACCCCTGACACGTCGTTTTCGTCCCCAAGCCTGCTAAAGTAAACAAGGCAGTGAATTTAAAGATTTTTATTTAAAGAAAGTATCAAACAGCTTAACTAACCAACGGTATTATGACGCTAATATTACGTTCAGAATTCTTGTGAATCCAGAGTAGACAATCCAGAGTAAAAATTTAACGGATAATTAATTTGTTTAGGCTACATTTTTGCTCCCTCTGTGCTGTTTTGCACTCCTAATAGCCCCTTTGTTTTTTTCGCCCCTTTGCCCCTCAAAATTGTGCTCAGAGAGGCGATTCCGCCCACTTTGAGAACCACTCATCTAAACTAAACCGCGGATATATTTCGCCTACTGGGCACGCATTCTGATTCCCATAAAAATGACCTTTACATAATCGTCAAACCTAAAAAATTTGAATGTATGGAAAAAAATGAATTGAAAAAAACTATGAAATCAATATTGCCAAAAAATTGCCATTTCAAATGAAAAATCAATATTGCCAAAAAATTGCCATAAATTGGACAAACATTTGCCATATTTTCTGTCACGGATCTGGGAACCCTGGCGTAAAGTCAGAAATTTTGCAAGTCAGAAGTTTCGCTTGACACAGGAATGGACTCCTGCCGGAGTTTGCAGTTTAGGCCGGAGCACGTGCCGGAAGTCAGAAATTTCGCAAGTCAGAAATTTTGTTTAACACTGGATAGTGATTATCTCTGAGACACTGGGTGGGGGACGGGGCCGGGGGTACCACAACTTATAGTTTCATTCAGCTAAATTTCGAAATGACGATGCAGTTTGGGAATTTAGGAATTCATACCGTAAGCGTGAGAATGTTGGACTAATGATTTGGGAAAAAGCACAAGGCCCATGACAAAAAGGATTGTGAACAAAACAGACTGTAAAAAAATAACAGTCTACCAAATTAACCTATGGGCTAGTGATGACTTGGTTGACTGAAGGGAATGGGATTTGACAGAAGTAATGTACTATAGTACACAGTAGAATTTATTTGCATTGTCACATTGTGGAAATTTCTAGTCCAGTCACCACTTGCATAGACCAACTTCTATTCACACTTTGGAGCCATCCTGAACAAAGCTGATGCTTGTCCTGATACTTGCAGCTCTAAACATGTTCTCAGACAAAACGTTGAACTACATTGGTTATATTTACGATTCAATATCATTTCTAAACAGGTGATCGGCTGACCTTGGAGACTTAAAATGAGTGTTTTGTTTGTCTCATGAGCTTGAGGCAAAAAATGTTTTGAAGTTTATTTGTCAGTAGCTGTACACAGTTGTTTGAAGTGATCACATGACAAGTTTGCAATGCATGACCTACATCATAGCTGACTGTAAGGTCTAATTTGATTGAGTGCAAGATTTCAGCGCGCTTTTTGTCTACTTTGTGTACAGTATAGGTTGAGCCATAAGTTATTCTCAAAACCTCAATATGTTGTGTCTCTCTGTATTGTGCTTTTCACATGACCACTTCTTCAACTGGCATGTATGTTCGATGAAAGGCAAAATAGCCATGGCATATATTTTACCTCACGAGGCAAACCTCTGGTGCTGTGCTCAATGTGCTGTGGACTATATGCTCTGTGGTGGTGAGGAGTGGTAGTGCTCATATGCAGTGCGTGCGGAGCAGAGGTGAGTAGTAGCGAGCTACTGTAATAGCGAGCTACTGTAGCGAGCTAATTTTCCAGGAGCGATAGCGGTAGCGTCACTCGTTTTTGACAAAAATAGTGCACGCGTTAGCGAGCTATCGCACTTTACCGCTATGCGCTACTTTGGCGTGAGTGGTGGGCAAAGGAAAAAGTTTGCTTTAGCTTTTCCGTCCGCACACATTGGTAGTAACTGCTCTTCTCACTGTTTTGTGTTGACTTTAGTTGACTTTTTTGCGATAATCTAGCAGCATTAGGAAAGATTCAGCTCAGGTTGCTTCCTGAATGATCGGTTCCATTTTAGTTCGGAAGAAATCAACAATCTTAAAGCAGTTCGGGCTTGAGAATATAGGCTACTGCTACTAGTAAAGCTGCGTAGAAGCGAGTTGAATGCTTGGAATAAATGCTGCACTGGATTCAGTACTTTACTGCATGTATAGCTCCACTTTTTTGTTTTCACATATGTGTCAATATGACATTTTTTAGTTTGGTTCGACTTCAGCGTATTTCGCTGTGTACATAACCCATTGCAAGTTTTCGTTAAAGTTACTGGATAAGATACGGCTTGGACGCTCTGAAAAAAATAGCACGTGTTAATATTCTAACCAAATTCAAGTTATTCAATCAAAGCAAAAAAAAGATTGCAGCAATGATCAATTTGAGTTTGTGAATGCCAACTAATTGAGAGCTAACATCGTGAATACGTTGGCGTGATATAGTATTGCAGTTCTGAGTAGACTGTACCAAGTTCTTCAACACACACGCTAAGGGTCGTTCATTCATAAGGGCGTTTTTGGGTATTGCTGCTGAAACAAAGTTTTCCTTGCAACTATCCGAGCATCAGGTGGTGCAGTAGACAATCAGTGAGGCAGGACCGGAAAAGTTACAGCAAAGGCGATGATGTTACATTCGCTTATTTGCAATAAAACCACAGGAGTGCTGAGTGTTGCAGCTACATTTGCTTATGTGTACTTCAATTATTATTGGTTTGTCGTGCTTTCACATGATTTTCAAGATTTCATTGAAAACATGTCGTGTTTGCCAATGTAATTTCATTAAATTCTTTTCTGACGAGTTTTCGAAAATCAATGTGCTGTTTTCATATCGGACAAACATTTTTTGAAATAATCTCTCGCGTCGTTTTCAAAACTTTTTGCAAAAATTTCTTATCCTAGAGTAGAAACAACGCAGTAAATATCATCCCAGCATGTAACTGATATTTTGATATTCTCAGGCATGCAAAAAGCGATGAACTGCGCGGCTAAGCCTCTCGTACGCCGTTGAGTTTTCTTCTGCATTTTCATGATGACTTTTTCAACAACTGAATCAAGACAATCCTTTCCTTTCTGCAAAGTAAAATTGGTCATGCTGACAAAATCTCCATATCTCTATACCCACCAATTCTGCCGCATGGCAAAAAGCATCTGTCACATGACCAGACATAGCGTTTCGTCAACATTGGTTGATATTTTTGTCGTTAGATGGTGCATTTGTTCTATAACCGAAGGAATTTTACACTGATTTCAAAACCGTTTTGCGTTTCTCAAGCATTTTTATGCCTGATAATCATCTTTCACGAGGAACTTCACTTAGGAGTCAATATTTGTGGTCATTTCAACGCTGTTTTAATTAATATCTCTTACAAGACATGCAAAACCACAAAATCACCGATTCTTTTGTAGAACCATCTTGCAAATGTGAAAAGATTCAGATGTCTCTCAGCAGCGGCATAATGCGGCTCATAACTCGCACTAGCAAATTTTCTTGCTGTCTGTATTCTGTGAAAATAGTTTGCATCAGAAGCCATCCTATCCTCAAGAGTGGTTTGTTTTTTTCAAAATGCTGTCACTTCTGTCGCTGCTAACAAAAGACTCCTCTTTGACATCTACGTTGCTGTAGCCTATTTCATTTTGTTCAAGCCAGAACGGAAAAGTTCTTGCAACTTACCTTGGTAATGAAATGTCACTTTTTTGCTACATCATATGTTCGTTTTCATATAGGCGTAATGACGTTTCTGTCATATTGCAATTAATTTAGGGAAATGCTATCTTTGTAAAGTGGTTGCAGTAAGTTTTACTTTGAGCTTCTTGGCACGGATTGTACTAGCTCAACTGAAAACACCTGCACAATTCGCTTTTTTTGCAACCGAACCAATTTAGTCTTATGAAAAAAATGTCGTGTTTGAGAACCGTCAAAAACAATATTATTGCTCATGTTAGCAACAGCGTTGTTTGTTTTAATTACCATTTGTATTTATCGTAGGTACTTGCACGGTCACAAGCCCAGCAACAAAAACCTTGCACCCAGGCCCGTAAGCCTTATGAAATTTTTCGTCCCCCTTGAAAAATGTGTTGGGCATAGTTTAAAACTATTGGACATGGTTTAAAAAATTTGGGCTCTTCTCAGAAAACTCTTCGCCCCACCTGGTGTCCCAAGCTGGTTAAGGGCCTGTTTGCACCATTGAAAAATTAAGGTTTTCGCTGAGCAAATATGTACACAGTCTCACAGCAACGTTGAAAGATGTGCACAGTCTCACAGCAACGTTGAATAACAAAGGTAAGTTGGACTAAGCTAGGGTTCCCAAACTTTCTCAGGCCATGTACTTCTTCAGCATTTCGATAGATGAGCATGTAGGCGTACCTCTGAAACTGTGTTTCTCAAACATTTTATTCCAACGCCCCCTTACACTCTCGACACGTCGTTTTCGCCCTCCAAGCCTGATAAAGCAAACACAAGGTAGTAAATTTAAAGAATTTATTTAATGAAAATATTAACTAGCTGAACCAAGCCATTAAATAGCTTAAATAAGAAATTGTATTACGACGGTAATATTACGCTCAGAATCCTTGTGACAATAACCTACACTGTAGCCGGACACACAGACGATCCAGAGTAAAAATTTAACGGATAAATTGCGTTAGCAACAACCTTCAACGAATATCATAGTAAATTAAAATTTGCAAAAAACTAACAAGTCATAACAGTAGGCTATTGAAGTAAACTCAACGATCGATTAGTGGTTGAGCGTTTTTGCCCCCTTTGTGTTGTTTCCCCCCTATCTCACCTTTGGTCTTTTCGCCCCTTTGCCCTTCACAATCGCCACAAAGGGATTGGTTCCACACACTTTGAGAACCACTGATCTAAAATTTCTTATGACAAAAAGGCTGTGGAAAAAAGGAAAAAGATGTTTATCAATAAGCATATAATGATTTTTTTAAATATTATTTACTGACATATGTATAAATAATTGGAATTAATGATGTATTAACATATTTCTTTACTTCTATTGCTAAACATAAATGTACCCTTTAGATAGGAAAATGTACCCCTAGGTGTACATGCAAACTACCAGAGGTGTACGGAGTCTGAAATTTTTGACTCCGACACCGCTCCTGCTTCGGCTGAATATACTCCGACTCCACTCTGATACATTTTAAAGGTTTGGACTCCGACTCCTGCTCAAACTCCAAAGTGAATTATCTTACCTTTTGGCAATGTCTAAACGACCGAATCCGGTTTACGCACAGAAAGACTAAAAAAACGTATCAAATGAATTTGTCGATCACTGAAATACATGTGAGTTGCTTCTCAGATAAAGGATTAAGGCGGCCATAATTTTTTTACCTTATGTCCTAACAATTTACCTGAACTGCAGACACTAACCATCAACATGAAGCGTTAATCCTAACCCTAACCTTAAACACTAACGCTGAAACCTCACCCTAAGTGCTTACTATAAATCCTAATTTGAAACACTAACAGTAACACCAAGCCCTAATCCAAAATGCTAAACCTAACCCTAGTCCAAAAGCTTGATTTAATTACCAACACTTGTCTGCTTTTGGAAATGTACATCACAAGAGGTCCAAAAATTTTGACTTACAAGCTTGTGCAAGTACATCAAAAGAAAAACCAAACACAACAAAGGAGTCACTCGAACTGACGATTGTCTAGTCACTTCCCACTCAACCATGTTGATAGCTGAGATGATCGGATAGTGGATTTTGACTATCTGATCCTATCCTGTTTTTGAAAAATGATATCCGTATTCGATCCGAATCCTGTTTAGGTTGAAACCATACTATCCGTATCCGAAAACTCTCCGAAAGTGTATTGTGATGCACAGCATTCATTTTTTGTGCTGTGTCTATTTTGCCTCATGAGGCAAAATAATGCTGGAGTTATTTTGCCTTTAGCTGAACACGATTGGTTGAAATAGTCACATGACAAGTTTGGCATGCATGTCCTACTTGGTTGACCATGACATCTGTAACAGCTCAGTCCCAGCATGGAAGATGGTTGTCATGGTTTCAGGGCTGGCAAGCAGTTACCAGCTTCTTGTTTGCATTAAGTGAACTGCAGGCTAAAACCTAACTCTAAACACTGAACCACTAAACCTAAAACCTGACCCTAAACCTTGACCATAAGCCCTGATTCTAAACCCTAACCAAAAACTCCTAAACCCCATCCAATTGTCTCTGCGTATTGTACTTATCACATGACCACTTCTACCAATTGTGTTCAATTAAGGCAAAATAGTCCCAGAACAAGTTTTTCCTCATGAAGCAGAAGAGACACTACCTGAATGCGTTGTGCCACTTTGGGCCCTGTCATGCTTATAAACAGCAAGTGTGACATATCTTGCAAGCTTTAGCTTGACATATCGCGTAACCTAAGCAGGCTTTTCCGAGTCAATTGCATTAAAAAGCAAACTGAAGTTTTGCCACAGTCCGGGGGGGCTTTGGTGGGCTTAGCCTCTCCGAAATAAACCTCCAAACCCCACCGAATTGAAATATGAAGCACTATAAAACATTGATGTTTGTTCAAATTTCAGAATATCAAGCCCAACCGCACAAATGTAAAGCTCCCTATAGAAGATTTTCTGATGACGGTTCTGTTGCGACACCAAGCTTTTCATTAGCCATTTCTTTGGTAACAATGGTTAGATTTTAACATCATCCATGAGTTCACATTCATAATTTCATTTTTTAATCCTATCCATTGTTGCACGTTAACGAAACCTAATTACATAGCATTGCTAGTCTACAAACCAAAACAGCATTCAAAACAATACACTGGCTTAAAATATGTCATCTATATTGAAATGACTGACTAAAAATTCAGTCTAACAAGTCAATGTCACAAAACAACAATTTCGATTATCATGTTTAAGAAAGAAAAAAGCTATCTGGCCTGGTATCATCCAACAACCAGTCAATGCAGGGTCACGTGGAATAGGCGTGAAGACTGCAAGGCCTGGTGTAGACTACAGACCACATTAAAACAGCTAGAGTGTTCCAGTTCGTCTAGACTACATATCACAGTAGGGCTACATTACCTAGCCTTAGTCCAGGCACGCAGCAAACAACGTCCTTAATGTATACTGAAATAGCCCTATCTTACCACACCAGGAACACATTCATGCTGACAAACTTGGCGTGTCCAATTACCAGATTAAGAGGGGGGATGGGATTACACTAAGGCACAGAGATTACACCATAAAGAGACTCGAAATCATGGCAGAGAAGGCGGAAAAGGTGCTTCTGAAGATAATAAATGAATGATTGTGCAATGTGCAACCTTTTCCAAAAGTCTGAATCCTCGAAATATTGATAAAAGCGTTTCGGACATCCGGATCCGTATCCGGTTCCCGGTTGAAAGCAGTTTTTGGATATCCGTGTCCGGTTGCAAAGTCACTATCCTGGTGGATATCCAACCGGCAAACCGGATAGTGATCATCTCTGGTTGATAGTAGTGAGATGTTCTCCAACTCAGTTTTATATCTGGCAGAAAACTAGTTGCGGGATACGGTACTTTTTGTCCTTCGAAACTGCAAACTGGAAATGCTGATTGTTGAGACACTACCTAAACTTTTTATGTGAGCTAAATTTTATTGGCCAATATATTTTTAACGTATCACCATGAACAAGAAATTGCCCAAATCTTTACACACATGAAACTCCCCAACCTAACCTTACTTACATCCAAGTTGTATTAAAATTTTAAGACTTCCTGTGAAGTAGTATTGCACATTTGAAGGTTATGTTGCAACATGCTTTGTAAAAAACAATCTGCAATAATGATAATCAGTAATAAACAAAGTAACCTCTTATTAAACAACTGACCCCGGACCACTCTGGCCCTTCCTTAGAAAAATCAACTCCGGCTCCACTCCTATTTTCGAAAATTGTTAAGAGTCCGGCCAGAGTCCACTCCGACACTCCGGCTCCTGTACACCTCTGCAAACTACCCAGTTCGGGAACCGCTGGACTAAGTGATGTCAACCGCCAACAACATAATCCTTGTAATTACAAATATCTACTGCGTTGTTGCTCAAGTAACACAGTCCGTTGTTGCACTAAACGTTTTGCCAAAATCGAAGTATTGTTACGCTTCAGCGGTCTCGCTGGGTTACCCTCCCACACGCAACAAAGCTATTTTCTCAACATCAGTGATAACTACTAAAAAATTCAGTTCGCATAACAAGTGGACGTTGGCAAATCACCATTTTCAGTTACGTGATGATTTAGATTTCCGAGTATATTACAGTGCCTCTGCTCAAACTCGTACCCTGCCTGTTGAAAAACAAACGTGTTCAGAAAACTACAGGAAAGTGTTCTTTTTATGGGATAACACTAATTGGAAGGCCGGCGGGCTGGAGGGCTGTGCTTCCAAATGGAAAAGATGAATTTTCGGCGGGCTGCTGCACACAAGACAGAAGGGCGGGCCGGCGGGCTGCACAAAAAAGGCGGTCCGTCGGGCTGCGGAAAAAAGCGGGGCGGACTG
>Ga0210059_1013147_pt1 | contig 12416 bp, 8 predicted proteins | sample Ectturendosymbi2_FD_188042 | JGI IMG/M metagenome (GOLD analysis project Ga0210059, IMG submission 188042) | Ecteinascidia turbinata endosymbiont from Florida, USA - Sample 2 (SPAdes) (version 2) | ecosystem: Host-associated > Tunicates > Ascidians > Unclassified | place: Key West, Florida...
ATGTGAGTGGGTAATACGCTTTTCACCAAAAAATGCGGAAATTACGTACAAAACACGTCGAAGGGCCCCTAAAAAGGGGGAGCCCGAGGCAAGTGCCTCGCTCGCCTCCCCTTAAACACACCGCTGATACTAGGCTTAGACCTATTTACCCAGCACCCAAAGTCAATCCATCAGGTTTCCTGCCATGCCCTGTCAAGCCGACATTTCCAAGGTTGAGGGGAGAACCCTACTCAGGAATCGTGGGTGATCCACTACCCAGAGGTTTTTTCTTTTTCTAATTTCGCATACTTAGAAAAATGTTAGAAACCTGTGCTTCGATGACTTTCCCTGATTTTCAGAGAATGGAATGGTGCCAGATTTACTTTGCAAAAATATCCCTGAAACCTATGTGTAGGATGTATGAGTACTGTACTACCCAGGTAGGGGCGGATCCAGGAGGAACGATCGCCACCTCTGAAACCTACGAAAGCAACTTTATTCAACATGATTTTTCATAATTCGGAAAACAGCATTCGTGATTTAAGGCCATCTTGTCGTCCACTGTTTTGTCACAGCAGTGTTGCGTAGCAGGGTGCATCAGCTCCCCCTTACTTTCTAGTTTCAAGCCTACCTTTTTTACTGGTGAGGTTAACTTAGAAAATAACTTCTGCAAAGTTTGGTGCTGATCGGACCAAATTTGACCCAATCACACGGCCAGTTTTTGCAGGGTTCGACCCCATTTTTTCATGTTTTTTTGCCACTAGAAAGTGCTGTCTTCAATAAACGAAAAAAGGTTGATGTTAACCGATGCCCATCCTTCTTTCACATATTTTGAAAAAAAATTTTCCAAAATATGTTGAGGGGAAGCAAAAATATTGGCAGTTTTGTATGTTTTTTTTATTCAAGAGCGCCACTAGTGGTGATAACAAAACATGGAATATCTCAAAAGTACTAATGCAAATCAAATGAAACTGGTGTCTACCCCCCTACTTTCAGGGATGAGAAATTTGTTTTTGCTGTTATTTGTTCACATTTTTACTACTGGAGGGCACTATGATCAATCAAATACCATTTTGACTAAAATTTTAACTCACACCAAGTTTTTGGACTGGAAGTTGGTAACTAGTTAGTTTGATTTTGACAAAGCACAGTGAATAACACGTACAAACTAACAATAAATCATACAATTTCGAGTTGAAGATAGACATTGTGTTTTCAATTCAGATTGTCTTACGGAACAAGAAACCAAGATCACGACTTTGAAGTATGGTGAGAGTTTTCAGCTACTTGTACAATGCATTGAAAATGCTTCTCTTTTTCTGTCGAACCATTAAAATCTTGGCACGGTTTTACCTTATGTTCAGCATAATTATTTGCAACATGGGTAATGGCGACATTCAATTTTCCTAACTGGTAAGCATCATTTGCTTGCCATTGCGTCACTGGAGTATTAAAAAATCTATCATAAACACCAATAATGCGAAAAAAGCTCCAAGAATCATTTTGTTTAATGCTGATAGGTCATCTGAAACAGTTGCAGATAACAAGCATTTTATAAAACCTGGTTTTCCAAAGCCAGAACCATGTCTTTTGTAGCTTTCATTTTCAATTTGTATTGTTGTTCACTTCATTGGTTTTTAATGTCAGTGGAGCCAGTTCCTCACTAACATACCACAGTCGGCACATTATTTATCAGTCACAGAGTCAATGCCAGAAAATATATATTGTAAATGCATTATGGGCAAAAGATCACGTTTGGTGCAGAGGATCAAGTTGCTACAGATAGCTACCATGGAAGATAACAGAATGCTAAAAACGCACAGGTGCAAGAAACACTTCCCCCCAATTGGCTTATGATAATAACAACCTTAACTGTGCAGTTTTCCCAGAATATTCATGGGAGAGGAAAGCTGATATTGTCAATATGTGAAAAAGTTTATTGAGTAATGAAAAGTGCTGTAGAGATTACAAGGAGATGATGTTATTGGCACTTTTTACCTTCCACAAGGAAGCAGAGTCTTGATTTTTCATCATTCAATAGACCTGGTTTTTAATCATTCAATCCAATTGATCTCGTGTTTCCACAAGCAAGGCGGATTGCAAAGTTGCTTTATGCCATTAAAATTGCTTTACCAAAATCACAAGTTTTTTCTCAGCACCACAAGGAAACAGTGCATCTGTACAAATCCGAAAAAAAACATTTTGTTTAGTTTTCAGTATTCTGCTATCTTCCTTGGTGGCTATCTGCAGGAACCTCATCCTCTGCACCAAACGTAATCTTTTGCTCATAATGCATTTATAATATATGCTGACATCGACTCTGATTTGTAATAGCAAAGAGCTTTAACCGCCACTTGTGGTACATCACTGAGGAACTGGCTCCACTGGCATAAAAAACCAATGAAGTGAACTTAACAACACAAAATGGCAACTCCAAAAGACGTGGTCCTGGCTTTGGAAAACCAGGTTTTATAAAATGCCTGTTATCTGCAACAGTTTCCGACGACATATCAGCATTTAAATGAAATGATTCTTGGAGATTTTTTCGCATTATTGGTGTTTATGATAGATTTTTTAATACTCCAGTGACTCAGTGGCAAGCAAATGATGTTTACCAGTTATGAAAATTGATTGTGGACATTACCCATGTTGCAAATAATTATGGTGAAAGCGAGGTAAAACCGTGCCAAGATTTTATTGGTTCTGCACATTTTCAATGCATTCTACAAGCAGTAGAAAAATCTTACCACACTTCACCAAAGAAGAAGTAACCTGGACTTGGATTTGTCATCTTGGTTTGTTGCTCCGTAAAATAATTAATAATCTGGAGTAAAAAAAACAATGCTTATCTTTTGACTGAAATTCATGATTTACTGTTTATGTCTTGAACATTGTTGTTGGTTTGTAAATGTTACTCACTGTGCGTTGTCAAAATCAAACTCGGAATGCTAAAGGGGTACATGGTAAGAGAAAGGTTTGGAACTCCTGGACTAGCAGATCTAGCGTTATACTCATTTTTGTGTTGCTCATCAATGCGAATCCCATCTAGTGGTAAAATTATAAAGCAGTGGTAAATCAAAAACCGCTTGATCAATTTTTGCAATATTGGTGTCAATTCCCCTAAAAATTTGTAGCTGCAAACATATGTGAAAAGGAACGAAATCCAAAACCATGTGGCTCCACCCATGGGCTGAATTATGATGAAATGACCCGGGCCCGGGTACGATGTACCTCTCGTACCCCCCTCGTAGGTCCTGCTTGTGACATTGTTGGGACTTTTAGGCGCCATCATAGTGATCCGGCGCCCGGGGATTGTTCCCCCTTTGCCCCCCTCGTTACGCTCCTGGCTACTGTGCTCCTTCAGATTCTCCCTGGCTCAAACCTGTAATTTTACGCCACTGAACACACGTGGTACTGGAGCTGCTGAAAGATCCGGGTTAAAGTGTGATAAGGGCTTATAATGATAATAGCTTTTGGGAAAGCAATTTTCACGCGCTATTATGTTTCCACTGGAATGGAAACGCGTGAACGTCACACGCGAGAGTTTTTTCATGCGTGTCAGGCCAGAAAATCTTGCCACGCACGGTATCTCAACAACTGCCACGGTTTCCAATGTGGCTAAAACTGTGGTTCCCAAATTATACCACGGTATCCAAAGTTTCCAGGTAGCCCTCACAAAATAGTAACTACACTTTGCTAATTCTGCAACAACACTGAAATGGATTCTGGTGTATCCATCTACCCTGCATTTTAAGCACTCAATTTTTAGCATTTAGGCAAATGGTCTACTATATTTACTTATAGAAAAACATGAAGTGTCAATGAAACACAACCTTTTCAATGCGATGCCACTGTGATGTCTGTGTGGCAGTGGCAGCATGACTCCAGTCAATGACTCGGGTCAGAGTCATTTTTACAAAATCTCTGAGTTCCTGATGGACAAAGCCACATCGTTTGTACACAAAGAAATTAGCATTTTTTTCCTTCAGTGATGATCAAGATTGGCGGAAATTTTCTGTTTTGTCATGCTATGCTGCATTTTAAGGATCAAGTGTCCCCAACTTGTATAGAGGGAGACCTGAGACTTTGCTTTCACTGAGGGGTCAGCAGAACAATTTAATGACAGACACCTTGTCGTGGTTTAACGTAGTATTTGCATATCGTGATCACGGCAGGGGGCCTCATACTGTGATCATGAGTCTTTTCCAGATACCAGTAAAGTGATGCAAGTTATTCAGATTCAAATCCAATCCAAAAACTATATTGCAAAATGTAATGCAAATGCGAAAACCAAATCTTGCTTAAATCCAAATTCCTGCCTCTGTTGTTAGCCTAAGTCAGTGGCGTACGCAGAAAATTTCCAGGGGGGGCCAAGATTCGTCTCAATCCTGTGACGTCACAAATCAATTTTAGTGGAAGTGCTGAATGTACGACCATTCTAGGGGGGACCGGGGGCATGCCCCCGGGAAAATTTTGCAAAATTACAACAAAAAATACGCATGTTTGTGAATTCTGGAAGCACGTTTTAGACATTACTGTTTTTACATTTTTTATTTTTAGGGTCCGAGGGGGTTGCCATGGCACAGTGGCCTCTCCCCTACGTGCGCTAGTGGCCTAAGTCCATGTGGCGACGTGATTACGCCACACAACGTAGAATTCGTAGCAGAAATAGAAGAACGAACGTGGTCAAATCATAAGGGGGTCAAAGGGCCATTCCCTCCAAATTTTCAGACAATGTAGTCATTTTGTGCTTTGAGAGCCATTTTTCTAAAAAAGTAGTGCTATTCGCCTAAAATCAACTATTTTGGTCTCCCCAAAATTTTTTGGCCCTCGCCAAATTTTTGGTTTGGCTATGCCACTGGGTCAAATGTGTAAGCACAATTGCTATTATGGTGAGGATCGTCGGTTAGGCTCTTGCTTTGGTTGGCTCAGGGCGACGCAGCATTGTGCCCAGTCCCGTCGTCACGGGGGGGCTTTGGTGGGCTTAGCCCCCCAAATTGAAACATGAAACACTATGTATCAGTGGAGTTTTTGTCAAATTATGGAATGTCAAGTCCCCCCGCGAAAACGCAAAGCCCCGCTTTCTGGTGGCGGTTCTGATTGTGCCTGCCACAAATGGCTCCCAACGTGTCGGTGGCTGCAATTCAGTGTTAACCTGCAGTCCTACAATCACCTTCTATCCCGAAACTGAACCGAAAGTTACCGTAATCTGCAGTCCCATGATTGAACCAAAAGTTGCAAAGAAGTTCGAAAGGAAATCATAATTCCAATCCAAATGTGTTTAAGCAAAAGTGATAACATCCAAATCGATCAATATATTCAAATGTCGCAAGATTTAAATCCAAGTGCATGTTCATGTCTGTTCATTTTCATCTATTCGCCATACGAAAACCACACTCAATGCAACGCCATATGAGAGGTTGCAACAGCATCCCCTCGTTTTTGCAATGAACCGCACCCATCGCACGATCTTTTTGTGAATGTGCCTGGCACCACCTTCACATCCTGATCAAAGCGCCAGTTTGTTGTGATCAGACAGGCTGAGCAGCAAGTGCGCAGAGCTTCACACTGTGGCACCAAGCAACAATAAAGATCCCACGTCGTGCTCATCTTATTTCTGCTTGTTCGCGCCACATGAGTGTTGTTCTTAACACACATCCCGTTCGTGGCGAATCGCACATTCACCACAACGCTAACTGAGAGGTTGCAACACTTGCAGCAAGGTTGGGCTAGAGTTTTTCAAATGAATGAGAGTGAAAGAGACAAGTAAAATGCAAACTGAGAAAACTTTCATAACATGTTGGGCACCATTTTCTAACATATCCGGAGCCATTTTACAGCATGTTGGGTGCATAGCAAAATAAATGTCGTAGAAAAAACGTGAAATTTCGTGTGACTCGAGCTTGCGAACCAATAATACAAAGTGACTCGACACGACCAAGTCAGGACTTTGACTCGACTCGAAAAAATTTCAGATGACTCTGACTCAACAAAAAATGACTCAGACACATCACTGATATTTGTGGCTTCAGCACTCATATGTAATCCAATTGAAAGATCCGAAGACAAATAAATAGTTTAGAACAGTGTGGTCCAACTACAACCATGCGGGCCGCATGTAGCCTGCGGACAGAATTTTTAAAGCCTGCGAGCTTTCTCAGTATTGATTTAATTTTTTGTGTGTGGAATTTTGATTAGAACAAACATAACATCTTTCAATAATATTTACATTATTAACGGAGTTAGACTAGATTCTAGACAGCTTCTGGAAATTAGCCAACAAAGATAGATATCCCATACAGCACTAAAAATCCAATTGATGTTTGCAAATGCATATGCGTGTGAGAATACATTTTCTACGATAAAGCAAGTCAATTGTAAAAATGGAATGGCAGAGGAAACACTGGGCGATTGTTTCAGACTTCTTGCCACCACTGACATTGGTACTGATATAGCTAAGATATTGTCAGAAACCTCGACCACAGGGATTCCACTGACAGATTGCAATAAATTACAATTGTGTATTAATTTCGATGATGCACTCGCTTATCTTGCTTTTTTAGTTTTAAATCTTGTGAATCTGTTGTTTCATACATCATTGTCATGGTAGTGGCCCGCAAGTTGTCACATTTTTGTAAAATGGCCGTAGGTCAAATGAATTTGGACCACGCTAGTTTAGAAAGTAAATCGTGTTAAATTATGCTCTGCCGTTGACTCACAACAATTGACACTACAGAGACTTCAAAATATTTTATGTTAGAAGCAATGCAATGAGAAGCTCTATTAAGTTCAGCAATAGCATGTGACATATCATACCAGAAGACTAAGAAGTATGCAACACAAACCAAACAACTCATTAGAATTGGGCACACGTATAAAAAATGACAAACTGTGCCAAATGTTACTAAGTATACGTATGGTATAACCATGGATGGGTATAACAATGATGAGTCCCAGGTCCGTCGCCTGGATTTAGCAGCAGGGGGGGCCACATTTTTAAAGTACAGTATTGGATATATGCAGCAACCGAGGGGCCAAACGTGTAATGGGGGGGCACCGATTTCAAATGGGGTGCCAGGCACCACTGCCCCACCGCTGGCGACGGCCCTGGTGAGTCCAGAAGAGGATTGACTCAATGAATGTTCAAAATATTCTGCAACTTTGATGACATGATACACAGTGGGGGAGACTGGTTTCACTGGTCATAGACAAGGATACAGTAACCTGCAGTCCCAAAACTGAACCGAAAGTTGCGAAGACGTTCAAGGGAATATCATCAATTCCAATCAGGGTCGCGGAGTCGGAGGTTTTGGGTGGAGTCGGAGTCGGATTTTTTTGTCCGACTCCGGAAGTCCAATTGGATCATTTTTCGCATCACACGCCTAAATTGGGAAATCCTGTTGAAATGGTACAATTACTTTTGAAACTTATGTTGAAACAGATTTCTTGCTGTGCACCACAATTTCCACTGATTTTAATAGTCAAATTTCATTCTTTATGTTAAGGAGTCGGGAGTCGGAAATTTTGGAAAGGTCGGATATTTTACCTCCGACTTCGCAACCCTGATTCCAATCCGGGTCTGGTTAAGCAAAAACTGTAAAATCCAAATCCATCAAAATGCTAGAATCCTGGAAAATTTAAATTGAAGTACATGCTCATCTCTGGATATTTTTATTTATAGGGCGTGCGAAAGACAAGCAAGTATATTTCTTGCAACAAGGTTGTGCTACACTTGTGGAATTGACAGGGAGTGAATAGGACAAATAAATGGAAACTGCTTTCACAAAGAACTGAGATTTAAATAATGTGCGATCAAAATTCCTGGAAGAACATTGGACGCTATTTTGAAATTTGTCGGGCTCCATTTCATAGCAAAAAACACAGGAAAACTGTTAAATTTCATTTGACTCAAGCTCACAAACCAAAGACTCGACAATACTTGTGACTCAACTCTGACTCGACTCGGAAAATTTTTAGATGAATTTGATTCGAAGGGCTTGTGATTCTGACTCCGACTCGACCAAAATGACTCTGGCTCATTCCTGCTATCTTGTACTTGCTAAATGCCTGCAACAGTTCAAGTGGACATACTTCCGCGTGGTGACGTTGGCCAGGCAACAGCAATCGTCATGCTTGTCTTGCGTGCAGTGTAAACGGACCAGCGGCAGTCGCTTCGTTTCCGCGCGAAACTTAAGTTACGTGTAAACCCAGCTTTGCAGCAGAGTTGCCAAATTGGCCGTTTTGCGGCCGAATTTCTGAAATTTGGCCGTATTTCAAGTTGGTTGGCCGTACGATTTTTGGGTTGGCCGTTTGGGCTTTTTTTGGCCGTTTTTTTGAAGGTCGTTTGGCCGAAAATTTCTTCTGTTGGCCGTTTTTGAAAAGGCAGTGGCTATAGAACCGCCTGTGGATCTTTGAATTTGAAGCCTTATTCGACCACCTTCTGTAACATGACAGTAACACATGACGAGAGTGCAGTAGGCTTGATAGAGACGAGGTAAATATAAAAGATAAACCCTAACCGTAGCCCAAACCCTAATCTGAACCAAATGCTAACCTAATGCTAACCCTAAGCTAACCTAATCCTAACCTAACACTAGCCCTAACCTAACCCTAAGCTAAGCTAAGCTAACCCTAAGTTATTCTAACCCTAAAGGAAAGTCGAAAGAAAAAAAACAAAGCCAAAGTCGGCCAGGTGAGAGTCGAACTGAAAACCTAAAGCGTAGAAGGCGTAGCGCATAACCATTACACTATACAAATCCACACGACAAAGTGACCTTTTTATTTGAATTGCGACAGGACAGGCGGACGAATAGTCACTTCCTTTTGAAAATGTGTCTATATTTTCAGGCCAAACTGTGTGAACTATCAACGTCAACACCTTTTTTGAAAGTCTCGTCCCCCTGTGTGTGCGTTTCACCTTGTGTAGTGAATTATAAGTGAAAGCGAAGCAGTGTGAGTGTGCAATTGTGCTTGCCGCATTGTGCAGACCTTGCACTTTGCAGGCCAAGCCGTTGTGCATGTGCGTATATATCTGTTTATGGGTGGTGTATGGCTTGTGAAGTTGTAGCAGACCATAGGGTTGGTATGGCTTGTGACAATCCATATGGTTGATATCGCTGGTAACCAAATATACTTTTCATATTGTTATCTTACTAGTATTGCTAACTGCCTGTGTTACTTCAGTGTTCACAGTAATTTTTGTGTTGCCACTATGTATATGCTTTCAACAAACTCTGCCAAGTGGTGCTTACACTTGGGCAAATTAATTAAGTTAACCTTTGTAAATTGAGTGTTTCTTCATTTGCAATTCACCTTTGGAAGTTAAGTGTTTCTTCTTAATTTCCTTAGAAACATGCCATGCCTGTAGTTTTTAACTGTGAGATTTTATAGCGACACACAACTAGTTTCTACCTAGCTGTGAATCTTTTCTTGCTGCCTATGCTTTCAAGCAGGCCCATAGCCACCGGGGACATTTGGGAGCAGTGCCCCCCAAATTTCTTTTGTACCTCCCTAAACTTTGTTGCGCCCAGAAAAATTTGTTTTAAACGTATAGTGAAAGCAAAAATCTTGCCCCTCTAAAAATGTATTGTGCCCCACCAAATATTGAAACCTGGCTATGCGCCTGCATTCACGTGTTAGCTTATTTTAGCAGTGTCTTATGTCCACAATCCCTGTGTTTTTTGAAGTGGCCATTCTTTTAGAAGTATGTGTCTTGTTATTGTGGGGGTTGCCAACCAATCACAGACCAAGAGCCACATTTCTTACTGTGTTACAGCAAAGAGCCACATCATACACACGATGGGCACACATGAACGTAACTCCATCGCTTCCTCACTCACACACAAGGCCGGCCTCAAGCCGATGCAACCGATGCAGCTGCATTGGGCCCCGCGTTATGGTGTTTGGGTAGATTGTTCGTTTTGCCAGATACACATTGCACTTGAGAATTCAGTAGAAACGCCATGCCAATTTTATTGTTAACAAAGAATGCTCCTGTCAGAACTAGCAAATTTCCACTAATATCGTACGTTAGCAAACGTGCTCAATTCTGGTGTTAGTGCTTTACATCTGTGCTCTACCACGATCGTAACACGGTTGACTGAACATGATGACGTCAAATGGTTTATCGGTTCGCCTCTCACCTTGGCGACTTTCGTTTTGGTAGTGGTTGCAAGTTTCAAATCATTAGAGCAGCTTCTCTTCTTTTTTCAAAACTTTTCAAACTTTAGGTTTAGGGGTTAGATTTAGGGATTAGATTTAGGGGTTAGGTTTAGGCGTTATATTTAGGGCTTAGGTTTAGAAGTTAGATTTAGGGATTAAGTTTTGGGGTTAGATTGAGGGGTTGGGTTTAGGGGTTAGTATTAGGTTAGTTTAGTGTTAGCATTAGGTCAGTGTTGGGATTAGACCTGCGGTTAGGGTCATGGGTGTTGGAAGGGGGAAGGGGAGCTTGACCCCCTGGATTTTTAAAATATCAGCAAAAAAAGTTGTTTTCTTAGTTTCCAGAGGAAAAAAACAATTTCACCACTTTTAGCCCCGTTATAAAAATTTTGGAAAATTCCCCTAGTGCCCCCCTTGGAAAAATCCTTCCGACGCGCATGGTTAGGTTTTAGGTTTAGGGTTTGCCTTTTACATTTAGTATGTTTCTACCAATCCTACTGCATTCTCGTGATGCGTTGCTGTCACATTACAGGAGATGGTCGAATAACGGGTTTCAAATTTAAGGATCCACCGATGGTTTTGTAGCCACTGCCTGTCATTAAAGTAAGTAGGCAAGATACCCTTGAAACACCAAGAACCTTAGTATAGCCTAATACAATCATGCACGATGTTGTATTTCTGCTAGTATGTATAGCTTCTTGGCAATTACACAATGAAGTATTTACATGTACATATTTGGAAGTTACCTTGACACCAAAAGCATTAGCAAATCTATTGGTTCAGGTGTTTTTGAAAGAACTGACAATTTATACAGCACGTCACTTAACAAAATAATTCCATTTAAAACAGAAGAGCAAACAGACAGTGCAGTGAAACAAGAATGATTGCAGGGTAATCTGCACAGCTGCTTCTGTAGGCCTAAGTGTGTAACCTACAAAACATGATAATGATTAAAAACAAATTTTATGAATATGCCAAATATTTGCAGATATGTTTGATAGGGACATATTTATTGGTGCAAGGTTTAAAAATACAATATGAGTTCTTACATGGAAGTAAAAAAAGATTCATACACTGAACTTTGCAGTTACCTAATAACAGAAGTAAGCATTGAAGAAGAAGATGCCCTAAAGCTAAAAGGTAACTAAATATAGATTCACTGCCACTAGTATCTTGTAATCTGTAATTTATGTGGTGATAATTAAGCAGGATAATGTATAAAAGTATTTAACTTACTTGCATTATGTAAAGCTTGTATTTTCTTGTGCTTGGCCTTGTTCCAATGTATAGCTAATGCTTTCTGAACCCTCATTCTTCCTGTGAGTTTCATTGCTTTGTCTGTTATGCAGTGTTACTTTGTGCTGGTTAACTATCTTGTCAGTCGCACAACCTATGATGAGACTACAGTGTGGTGTTATGTTCCACATTGCTTGAAACTGCGGAGACTAATTTTTCATTAAAATGTTTCCATGATATGTTCTTAAATTGACTTTGTAAACCATATGAGGCTAATGTATACAGCAACTTGTCCATCAAAGACTTTTTTTATGCACTTGATTTGGGAGCAAAATGATCAGGCTAGCAAATCAACCAATTGCAGAATGAGTCCAAAATTGATATAGAGCTACTGCATTTTTTAAAGAAAGTGTCTACGTAGCCGGCAACAGCTACAAGATCACGTGCTAGGTAACTGGCAACTACAGGATTCAGGTTTTTGTTATAAAATAGTAGGGTGGAAACACAATAATAAAGTGGTTTAAGTGCCAAGTGTTGATGTCTGCGCTACTCTACTCTAGAGCTTTGTTCTTGCCGTGCTTGGCTTGTAGAACCTATCTGTACTGATGATGAGCCAAGAGTTGCCAGATGCAATTTTTTTTGTTTAATTCTTTTAGGGAGTTGCTGTGCACAAAGGACTACTCCTGGCAACTCCTAGCTTGTCCTCAGTGTTAACTCCTTGGCGTCTGGGTGGTTTTGGCGATTTTTGCAAAAAAAACAGCAGTTTCCGGTTGCCTTACCAACGCCCTAGCTCCTCCGCCAATTGCGCCAGAGAGCTGTTCAATGGCTCAAACGGATCGGCCAGTCTAGTAGATTGCACTCGAAAAAAATTTTTTGGTTGGAGGGTGCGGATTGTTTGTGAGTGACGTCATAAGTGAAGTAGTTTTAGGGTCATTTTGGCTCATGTTTCCTGGCCTAGGGCCCAACCACTAGGCCAAAGTGTTTCGCTGAAGTTTTCATTGGAAACTAGACTCGAGTCCGAGTCTTTTGAGCCTTTGATCGAC
>Ga0210059_1013148_pt1 | contig 12415 bp, 8 predicted proteins | sample Ectturendosymbi2_FD_188042 | JGI IMG/M metagenome (GOLD analysis project Ga0210059, IMG submission 188042) | Ecteinascidia turbinata endosymbiont from Florida, USA - Sample 2 (SPAdes) (version 2) | ecosystem: Host-associated > Tunicates > Ascidians > Unclassified | place: Key West, Florida...
AAGGACATGGCGGGAGTACTGTAGAAAATTAATATCATGCAGGTGTACGGCCACATTGCAGAAAATTCGTCGAATTACAGAAAGCCACAGCTGTATCCCACGCTGCCTGGAGCTATGCAAACTGTATACATTCATGTTCATCTGGTATTAGGCGAGCCGCTCTTTAATGCAGCCGGTAACCTTAAATTCTATGTGCACCATGCTGTTCTCAAATGCGAGAACGGCACAGATGTTATTGTCAAAGTGACTTGAAATGCCAACTAAAGAGTCCCCTAGTTTGGACCCTGATCGTTTCTTTGGCTGAGAAGTCGACATGGTATGGTGGCCTGTAGCTGCCAAGCCGAATTTAAAAACTAAGTCTCACATTCAACAAGAGTGTGGCTCAAGTGGAGTTGAATCATCATTAATATGCACTGTCGCATCACAGAAGAACACGGCGGCAGTAGGCCTACTGTAGAAAATTATTATCATGCAAGGGTACAGCCACATTGCAGAAAACTCGTCCAGTTACAGAAAGCCACAGCGCATGGAGCTGTGCAACGTGTGTGCATCCATGTTTATCTGGAATTAGGCGAGTCGCTCTGAGATGCAGCCGGCTACCTTAAATTCTATGTGCACCATGCTGTTCTCAAATGCGAGAACGGCACAAGATGTTATTGCTACAGGGACTTGGCATGCCGACTAAACACAGTTCACACAAATGAACTGTGCGTGGTTAACCAGGATACTTGTCACAAAACTACCCGACGAGAAACACCGTGTGCAGCCCGAGGTTATTCCCCGTGGGGAACCCCACCCACGCAGTGAAGCTGAGTGCCGCCCCATGCATTCGAGTAAATATGATAAGCCCGTTTTGATCCATCATACCATCCCCTGTGACAAAGCCATTAGCTTTATTGTAAGCGTCAACAAATACAAAACGTTTTACTCCTTTTCGTAAGGATTTTAATCACGATGCTTGAACGTGCAAGGTTGATACAAAAATACAACCAACCCGGCTATCCGCATCCGGGATATTACAACTCTCCCTTCCTTGAGCCGTTGTGCAGTGAGGAAAGTGTGTGATGTGTTCCGTGTTCGGATTGTCCAACCTCCTCCAATTCCTGAGGACAGCCCCACAACAGAAACACTGGGTACGATCCAGATTAGTGAGGCAAAATACACATTATCACAAACATATGTATTCAGCAGTCAAGTGTTTTTTACAATAAACAGTGGGCATTATTATTTCATAAAAGTCTTCTCGCACGAGCAAAAGCAATAGTTGGCACTACAAGAAATTGCAGTGCTTCACTTATTCCAATTGACTAATCTTTACCGTGGAACAATTTCTGGGTTTTAAATTGCTCACGCCAAACATAGACTACCCTCCTTTTTTTACTCAAAGACCACCTGTCATTTCTAATTAAAAAAACGAATAAATCACTTGAATTATTTTTAGTATTTGCTTGCACATGTGATGGGTGTTTCGAGAATAACTACTCTGGTGTGATTGAAGCATAATTTTTTGTTTGTAGAGAAGTTCCAAATCTCCAATGTCTGAAAAGGTGTATGAAGTGCCCTAGAAACAGGTTCAAAATGAATCAGAAGTAGCATGACTGGACCTTTGACCAATCTTTACTGCTAGAATGCAATGACGAAATTGGCAAAAGTGGACTCAGTCACACACATTACATTTTGATGACACATACGTCACACACTTATTTTAATTACTGTCTTAGCTGTGCAATAGTAATAATTTCTAGATTTTACATGAAACTAGTGTAACCTCTATGGAAATAGTCTATGATACGTTTTTGTAGTGAAGTGGCCCTACTTCACAGAATTCTTGTGATATGTCATTGCAGGTAAAAAGTCACTTCCAAAAATGTCACACAAGTCATTTTTTTATATAAGAAAATGTCAAGTTGCAGAAAAAAAACTTTTTTTTCAAAACAAGTCATTATGAAGTAGTTTCCCACTCATACCGAAATAAATTTCAGAAATGTACCAAATAAAATTATTATACTGAATGATCTTCAAAAAAATTGTCAAAATGTCACACACGCCACATATGGAATGAATCACCCATTCAATAGCACTGGATTCTCGAATACCACTTCAAAAATAACGCTTTTTTGACAATGCATTTATTTTTCATATTTTCTTTACGATTTTGTGAATCTCCCACAATGATTAGTGTGAAAGTGTTTTAGTGTATAGACATATGCTTTGTTAGCTGGTATAGCCACGCCTGGAGGTGGCTATACCAGTCAGATACCAAGAGCCACACTTCTTACTGTGTTACCACAGAGCCACATCAATCACAAATGGGCACACGTGAAAATCACCCCATCCCTTCCTCACTCACACACATACCTATCTACCACTGAAACTGTCTATCCCAGGGGTTCCCAACCTGGGGTACCTGTATCCCTAGGGGTGCATTTGCCTGTCTGAAGGGGTACATTTAAGGTTATCAATAGACGGGAAAGACATATTTATATATTATCTATTTTCAAATATTTACACATATATCAGTGAATAATATTTTCAAAAAACATATCTTAGTTTATATTTCATACAACCGCAACAAATTATCTTTGAGACATAAAAGCGGAGTCTACTTTTATAGTTCTAAAAATCTAGAGGTTCTATTAAAAATTCAGTGGATTTTTGCAATTTTACTCAGCCTTTTTTCATGATAAATTTAAGGGAACATGTTTATCTACCGAAATAAAGGGGTGGTCAGGTCAGAGAAACGTTGGGAACCCCTAGTCTATCCAATACCACTGAAATTGTTACTCATTGGGAACCAAGCATTACGGTTCTCACAAAGATTATGAATATGAAAATCAGAAAATACGCAATCGGTCGAACTCTATTTTTTCAAAAGGAAAACCTCCAGCTTCTCTGACTAAAGTCAAAATGGCCCAACAATCATAATGTTGCTACCACTAAATCATTGCATCGACTTTCGCGGTGATAGCAAAGATTAATTGCAAGTTGCTGTTAAGTTTAGTCCGGGGGATTAATTTTCGTCATGAACTGTCACAAATCTTTCCAACCACATTGTGTTATTATTAGGGCAAGCAAAATCAAAATTTTTCTATCATTTCTAAAGTTTATGAAACGTCCACTAACCAAATTTTATGCTCATACCATGAGGGAATTCCAAGTTATTTGGTCCAAAACATCAAAATCTATTATTAGGTCAAAATTTATCATTGGGTCAAGTTTTCTTACAACACAGTTTCTTTCTTTATCAACATTTTATTACAGCTATAACAACAGACATTGAAATGCTTTTGCAAGTGTATTTGCAATTCTGTAATAATAAAAAAAAATAATGTTGTTTTGCCAACTGCTCTTTGAGAAAAAAAACTACGTAAGCGTAGTTTGATTAACTACTTGACCACCAGTCCACGGTATATTCATGGCTGCTGTCTGATGCTAGAATGCCGGTATGGTTTTCGCACTGGCGCTTGAGTGGGCAAGGTGTTGCTTTAAAAAGGCTCTGGATGGAAAACCTTGCACGATAGAAACACAAATTCTGCACAAAAACGTTAGTCATATTGTGTAGTTTATGAAAACAGAAATAAAAAAAATTTTCACTTCTTTTGGAGAGAAAAAACACCCGAAAACAAGGGTGGATTGCCTGATTTTTTTCTTTGAAAGTTTATTGAGCCTATTCCAACAATGGAAAAAATGCAAAAATCACAGAAACAGCTGCTACAGCTGTTACAAAGCATCCTGCCAAGTTTGGAATCAAAAAAATTGTAGAGAAGAAAATTTATGATACTTTTTATATCATCTTGTGCTAGACAGCATTTCTGCTTTTCGACTCCGTCTGAAAATGCACATGCGTTCAGCTGTGCTTTGACGATCGCTAAATAACTCACTTTGGTTTCAATTTGACTGAAACGTACAGCACTATTTCGTTTCAATACATACAACCTTCATAGATATTTTCGTTGCACTAACTGAACTACGAAAAAAAATTATTACACACATTGTACCACAAAAAAACACTCAAAATTTCATTTTTGCATGAAAAGGCCGCACAACTTTTTTTTGGAAAAAAAAAACAACGCAAAAATTTACTTGCACATGGCCTGAGCATTCGACAATTACTAGCTCTTGGATGCTGAAATGTAACGCTTCTGCTGCTGTTGTTGCAGAAAAAAATGTGAATATCACAGAACATGTTGTGATTACCTTGTAGCGGCCGCATGTCAAGATTGTAGGGCATGAAACAAGTGGAAAAAAATTCCAACATTTTTATCAGCTGGTTGTAAATATGGTTTGAGATTTGTGAAAAAGCTATGCACGCACGTTCAGGTGCTTGGCGTTGTTGCGATGGTAAAGGACGAGTGGCAAGGGTGCAATGTGAGCCATTGTTGGCAGCAACTTTTATTGTCCTGTGTTGACCTCTAAATCTCCATTGATATGTATTGTTGGGAAACAGCAAAAAGATCGCCGCGATCACTGAATTACTGCTTTTTTGCAAATCAACGGGTGTTATTCTTCGCGATGCCCTTCCTGCCTTACAAAGGCTTTACCCTGACAGGCCGTTTGAAGACTGCCAAGTGTGAATGTTTGTAAAGCAGCGCTCATTGCCAAGTGCGAATGTTTGTGAAGCAGCTGAACAGGCGGCTCCAGCAGTTACTTGCTGTTGAAAATAAAACAATTTTGCAGCAGCTAAAACCGTCAACTCTCTACATGATGTTCCAACTCACACTAATTTTTTATCCACATCACACTGGCATGTGTTCAGAAATGCTTTACACTAACGGGTCATTTGAAATCTGCCAAGAACAAATGTTTATGAAGCAGCATCAAAAAAACGGCTGAAGCATTTACTTGCTGCCGAAAAAAATATTTATGCTCAAGCAAAAATCATCAAATCTCCGCATGATAGGTTTTAACTCAGTAAGAAAATTTATGAGTGATTGTTTATCCACATTACATTAGAAACTGCTCCCAATGAAATGCAATGTAACGAGACAAGCAGCCGCATGGTTATAGCAGGACGATCATATTTAGATCTTATTTCGGGTTACAGCAGGCCGATCATATTCCGATCTTATTTCAGGTTACAGCAGGCCGATCATATGTCGATCTTATTTCAGGTTACAGCAGGCCAATCTTAGGCCGATCATATTTTGATCTTATTTCGGGTTACAGCAGGCCGATCATATTCCGATCTTATTTCGGGTTACAGCAGGCCGATCTTATTTCCGCATTCAGCGAAACGCGTGCATGACTGCAGGCAAAACCACCATGGCTGCAAGCAAAATAAACTACAGTTGCTTTGAAATGCTCTCCTGACCACACCGTACGACAAATAACATTATAAATATATGTTTCTGGTTTCTGCAGACTTGTACGAAATGCTCATACATTATAGAAGAAAGCATGCGACGTGGAGCTCAACGCTTGACATTTGAAGTGAAGTTATATCGCGCACCGATCCATGAATATACCGTGGGCCGCCGGTCTGCGGTTGGGCAAGTTTCCAGACTACCGGCGCTCGATGTGTTAAGAAAAAAAAGAAAAAAAACTATGTAAACATAGCTTGATTAAGCTATTCACTCAAGGCAAATTGTCCAACCATGTATTTTTATCACTTAGACAGTTTGGTCATTTGTTCCATCACATTAAAACTCATTGTAACACTATTCATTAGCCTATCTGTTCAGGCTTTACAACTGAATGGACAATTTCTTTTGGTTGTTTAAAAAAAATTATATGACTTAAAAAAAAACAGGTTCACACTCAGTCTCCCACTAACAATGGATTTTTCAAACTTGTGGAGCCATTGCTACAGACTCACCCATGATTTTTTTCACATGTGTGTAAAATTATGTACCTTTCAGCTATCAACTGTCACTGTGTCGCTGCATTACCTACCACAGATGTCTGCATTCAACAGCCACATGCAGGCTAAACACCTTCTACAATTACTGAAACTCAATCTTTAAACTTTTGCTGCCATATTATTGTTACACAATAGAGACCAATGACAGACCATCGCAAGTTTCGCAACCTGCCTCTGGCTCTTGGGCAGTAGAAATGTTATTTGTCAATGCGACAATTAAATCAATTCATTGGAATTAAGATGCTGACTTCATATTTTCTAGAAACTTTTGATTCTCAGTTCAAATTTCCAAGGGCATAAATGGTTGATTTTCCCCTTCTGTGGATGACATGGTGAATATTATTGTTGAAAAATGATTATATGCTTGTTGGTAAATATGTTTTTGTTATTTATCTCAGCCATTCCATCATAAGAAATTTTAAGGGTACATGCTCATTTATCGAAATGCTGAAAGGGTGTTTTATGGCCAGAGTAAGTTTGGGAACCCCTGTCATAGGTCAACTTGAATTGATTCAGCCTACGAACATCGGTTCGCATTACGCAGTACCAATTTCGGGCGAATGTCCCAGATTTCCATGTAAGTTGGTCAAAAGATACAGTTGGCCTCATCATTCACAAAAATGACAAAAAAAAGTTGAATCATCTGTTGTTTGACGCCTCCTCTATGAGCGTTTCCATGCAAACAACCCAAAAAATAAAATGCAAGATCTCTACAATTGAAAGAACAATTTCTTTTTAATGAACCGGAACTAAAATGTTCGTATATACATTTAATACATTTTACTTGCTTATTTTACATGTTTCTTGGGATATTTTACATCTTTTTAGGAGCACCCTTCCTGCAATACTAGGCTTTCAAGGAAAATGGAGAGATGTTCACCTCTAGGATCTCATAGTCATTGACTTCAATTTAATTCTTATGTCCACAATGACGTATAGCTGAATTATGGTGTTAATGACATGCCACCATTATTTGTGCAATAGGTGGATATATCTCATAAGTAATGACATTATGAATGAAATATCTTTTCTGAAACCAAATACTCTGCTCATTAGCTAAACTTATTTTGTTTATAGCCTACCGAACAATTGTTGGCTTTGCTGCTGAGCATATTGTAATCTGTTTATACCCATGTTTCTTCAAGTTCAAGGCAGTGGCTACTGCATGCTCATCGTGCGTTACAACTTACTGTCACATTGCAGGAGTGTTCAAATAGCCTAAGGCAGAGGTTCTTAACCAGTGGGAAATTCTTTCTAATTTGGTGCAGTGAGAAATTTTTTTCCTCCAATACCTAAGGAAGGAAATCTAAATATTAAGTCATCAACTTATTTTTTAAAGAAACATTTACTTGTCAACTAGTGCACTGATTTGCAATTTTTGCGTTTTTAGCGTTCAACAATATTCAAAGGTCACAATCAAATAATGACCGTTGTTGTTTAGAGGTAGCTACAGTTGCTATCATAGTAACCTAGCCTATATAGGTATGTAGTTAGGTTAAGCATACTACGTAGCGAAAGCACGAATGATATATAAAAAGGCCAACTTCAGCAAGGTTGAATTGAAATTATACTTTGCTGAAATGCAAAAATGTTGGTTGCGAAGGCTAATAAGCGAATATAAAGGAAGGCAACATCAGATAAGCGTTGCTTGCCTCTAGAAAGATACTGATAGAGAACATGTCCTGCAAGGGTATGTTGCACATAAAAGCACTGGCTAACAACTGTTTGAAATCATTCCATCTCAAGCAGCATTTGAACAACGCTCACAAGGAGCAACCTCAAAATCGAAAGAGCAGGCTACTTTACACTAAGTCTAAGGAAGGTTGTCTCAAACATGTCAAACTGGATGCAGGACATGCATTTAAACAAGTAAATTTGTCCGTTGAGGCATCTTATGTGGTTGCACTTTGCACTGCTAAAACGAAAAAGTCATGAGACTTTGCAGAAAAAGTGCAACCATGTCTTCGGAATTGTGCTAAAATAGTGTTGGACGACAGAGCTTGCAACACGTTGAAACAACAAGTTTCCGCTTCTAATAACACTATCAAGATTTTTACCATTAATCCTCGTATCGAGATGTTGGTGAAGTGAAAGCAATCGCAAAAATTACACTAAAAATGAGCACTTTACTTTTCAGTTTGATTGATATGATGTAAATGAGTGAAACCCATGAGTAGATCCTTAATTGTTATATCTATTATGCGAAACCTATACCACCGAGCTAATAGCTAGGTATCTGCAGTTGAGTGTAATTTAGTTCTACATCAATGCCTAAAAAAATACACTTAAATAGCAAAAATTCAAAACAATTTTTCTGGCCTTACATACCGTAATAACTAATAACTGACATGTTTCATTTTCAGTTTGTTAGAAAGGTACTTTGCCACAGGCCCGAACACCGAATACCAGGGGAAACACCTGGTGAAATGAAGAAGTGAGTGGAGCAGTGCTTCTTCTAATTCAGAAGCACCAGAGGTTGCCGGAGTCACTTTTTCAGACTGCGACTCAGCTCCTGTTCCAAAATTTTTCAAACCGGTGTCAAACAAAATTTCTGACTTCACTCCATGTACACATTCACAGAGTAACATTCCACATACCTATCAAGCGTATCAGCGTATCAAATATGCTCACAAAACTTATTATTAGGGCTTAGGGATTCGTGTTTTAAGTATGTGTGTCGGTTAGGGTTTAGTTTGGGTGAGGAAAAAGAAATAATTAAAGTCAACGACTAAGTCCGAAAAAATTCAATTGTTAATGTTATTCCCGCACTATAGCATGTTGTGGGTACCTGACATCTAACCAAAATGTTACAATTTACACAACACACATCAAAAAAGTAATTGCCAAACTTTATTCTCGAACTCTGAAAAGCAAAATAAATGAGAAACAATAACAGGTCAGAAATTTCGCAGGGGTCAGAAATTTCACTTCACACCGGGCCCAGCAATTTTTCAAATTTGAGAATCCGGCTCTTGTTCAGGCTACAATCATCAATCCAACCGTAATTTACCCATGCTTTTACTTAAAGAAATGACCACACAGACTCCTGCTACTGCTGAAATGGAAAAGTGACTTCGGGTCCGTGTCCGGTTTTTCACAAATTTTGGACTCCAGGTCCGGATCCGGGACCGAAAGAGAAACGCAGAATCCTGCGGAGTTGACTTCGGCACCCGGATCCGGTGACACCTCTGAGAAACACCAGAACTAAAGTGAGCATCAGAGGCAGTGTTGCCACTGGAGTCATTCCCGTTAACATCAGATTGTTGCCTGTTGCAACATCAGATTGTGGCAAGTTTAATTAACTTTATCATAATTAAAAAGGAAGTACAAACTTCAAAGCGAAAGAAATATGTAGCTCTGCGTAGTACCGTCTGTACGCAGATGCAAGCAACAAAAATGAACCTTCAACACATTGCAGCACAAGGCTTGCTATCGTAATCCCCCTGAAACAGGTCATTGCACTTGATAAACGACTGCATTCGGCACAGGGGGGAAATCAATCATAACAATTAGCCGGTGAATATAACACAATTACGACAATCTCCCCACGTAAATAATACGCAAGTACAGTTACACACAGATTCAGCCATTATTAATAATAAATACACATGTCGCACTATTGGCAACAGTCACGTATAAACAACCGATTCTCCATGTCTATCAGGAGGTCTCCTTTTTCTCCCTGACGTCCGCAGTATCGGAGCAGGCGACACATCGTCACTTGTTGAAGTTAAATCATGTTCAATGTCGTTCATTGGTTTTGTTGTGATCGGAAAGCCCGAGCGGCAAGTGCGCAAAGCTTCAAATTGTGGCGGCAAGCAACAATAGAGATCACATGCCATAATCACTCAATTATTGCTTGTTCGCGCCACAGATATATATGGGTGTTATTCTTTGCGCACATCCCGTTCGTGGTGAATCACACATTCAACGCAACTCCAACGGAGAGGTTGCAACAGTTTGTGCTGATCAGCATCAGCTGACGGTACTTCCTCGGGTTTATGTTCGTAGGTACCTCGACTTCCACTGCTAGAATCACTTGAGCATTCTCTAATTGAATTCCCTCGTTTGAACAAGGAGCGAGGTCTGACGTTGTGACAGTATCTTCTCGTCCGTTGATATGTTGTATGTGCGCATACCAGGGGTTGGCTTCCAACAGTAGGACCTCGTCACACAGTTGATCGCGTTTGTTCCGCACATGGTGAAGCAAAACCGGGCCCTCAGTGAGAAGCCACGTTGGCATAGCGGTGCCATACGTCGCCCTTCACTGGAAGTGGAACATTCGCTCATGTGGAGTTTCGTTAGTGGCGGTGCATAGGAGCGACCGCATTGCATGGAGAGCTTCTTGAAGTACGTCTTGCCAATTCTCCTCGGCCATCCTAGGTGATACAGTAATAGTTTGAAACTTAATTATATTTTTGGTCATAATAGTTACCATTCCTTGTAGGACATTCTAGTTTTGAGTTGTAACTGAATCATATGACTAACTGAGTATCTAAATGCATTACTGAAAGTGATTACGATTTACGTTGAAATCTTCGAAGTGTCAGCTGTTACGATGTTGTAAAACAAGGATAGCCTACAGCGTAAGTTCATTTGAATTATGATGGAAAACTTTTTTCTCGAATCACATTGAGTTCGATAACATGTGGACTAACATAGTAGTGATAAGGTTTCGGATTTAAACAGGATTTGGATTTTAAAACGGTCTGTTTTCGGATTGGGATGCGGATATGGATTTTGAAATGAAAAAACGAATTGGATTTGGATTTGAAAAACCTAAATCCGTTCATTTCTGGTGTACAGTACTCAAGACTTCCAGAGATTGGTCAAGCAATAGAAGATCAAAACTGTTTTTGACTGTCACAGATCAAAACTGTCACAGAGTTTAATGCGCGTGTAAATTGAATTAGGCCCACAACCAGGGTGGGGGACAAACCGGGCAATCAAAGTCCCTCACAAAATTTTTATGCATTATTTTAGATTTTTTAAAAGAAGTCATGTTGATCTATGCCTAAACAAATTACTGTCTACTTGTATTTTAAACTGAGGTCCTTGTTTCTGCATGGTTCAATTTCTTCGTAATAGTAGTTTTGTGCAGAACGTAGTTTATATAGACGGGTCTACTTTCAACTTTGTGCGATGATTAAAACTTGCACATATCAGTAGGCATATTCAAGCAACGGGTCACCACAAAGGCGACAAGCAAGCGAATCAGTCAAGCTAATTATTTTTATAGGACATCGATTTCACGTACCACTACGCATCCACAGTAATTAAATCATATCCATATAAAATATATCGTAATTTTTCTTTTATTCTTATGCTTCCCTATCAGTCCATTCAAGGCCCATACGTACTTTTTCGCAATATCTGAAAACGTTTGCATGAAAAATATGCAAAAAACACTAAGAACCACACAGAATTTATTTAACAACTGAGGAAAAATCAAAGCCAAGCGGTAGGAAAACGGTTCCTTTTCCTATGCGAAGTTCTAGCATTCAAAATTTGGTGTTACATGCAGGCAACGATCACATGCAAAAATCGACATCACGTTATTTGCGGGTTAGCACAAGGTGAATAAAATTTTAGCAAGATCGTGATGATAAAAGAAATCAATCACTTGACGTTGTGTGACTGTGTCAGGTAAGAATGTACATCAAAGAAAATTTTTTTCAACACTAATTCTGCTTGTTTTGCCCAGGCGATGGCCACTTGCAAAATAATGGCATCATGTAATTTTTATCTAAACATATGGAGGCAAATGAAATTTCAGCGAAATTGCAATGGTGAAAGAGAACACTTTTCTGCAGTTCCCCCAGAACGTTTGGTTTTCAAAACAGGGCGTTAGAAGATTGAGCGGACGCGCTGTAGCATGCTTGGAAACCCACACCCTCAAGTGACCGGGAATTGTGATTTGGCAACGTCCACAGATTATGCGAACTTTTTCAGCAGTTATCACTGATTTTGAAAACTAAAAAGTTACTGTGAAGCAATAAACAAAGCGATTGTACGTACAGCGACAGTTTTACAGTAGAAAAGGTTGGTGTTTGGCAAATTAGTCTTATTTGATTTTTGCTGAACACCAGAACGTTCAACGAGTAGCAGAAAACAAAAATAATGCGCTTTCGGTGCCTCGTTTAGTGAAAGCGTAAAATTCTTGAACGAAAATAGTTTAACACAGCACAGGAGACATATTTTTTTAGTGAGTGGTCTAGACAAAATTACTGATTTGCGATTGAAGTACAAAGGAGTGTCACAAATCAAGTCCGATGTCTAGTAGTATACCTTTTACATCGCAAAGTAGGCTAACGCAGATGCTTCAAAATGTTTCAAGTGAAGAAAGAGGGGAGCAAACAAATTATTTTTGTGAGTGATTTCAGGAAAGAGCCGCAACCAGCTGATATTTCCAGGTGGAGGCAAAATGTTTGTAACTTGTTGTTGTACCTAACAACTAAACATGTTTTTGAAAACTTCGGGTGGTGCAGTTGTCCGGTTGCCCCCTTGGTTGTGGGCCTGGCCGCACATCCCCTTTGCATGGAACGTCGGACAATG
>Ga0210059_1013149_pt1 | contig 12415 bp, 4 predicted proteins | sample Ectturendosymbi2_FD_188042 | JGI IMG/M metagenome (GOLD analysis project Ga0210059, IMG submission 188042) | Ecteinascidia turbinata endosymbiont from Florida, USA - Sample 2 (SPAdes) (version 2) | ecosystem: Host-associated > Tunicates > Ascidians > Unclassified | place: Key West, Florida...
GCAAAACTTCAGATTTCCAACAATTTGGTTAATCCTAGCCCTACTCAACTGAACTCACTGGCTTCCTACTGACTCTGCACATTGCCCCTGTGAAACTACTGTATTCAATTCTTGAATGGAAAATACAGTAATACAACATACATTTCGAAAATTTGACCAGAGTCAAACAACCCAGATTTGCAATTAAAATCCCAGAACCCCACATGAAACTGAAAATCCCCAGATTTAGTGAAAAAACAGCAGTGGCAACACTGCTGAGGGCCATCCTTCAACTTTCCACCAGTGTTGCTACTACGTTATGAAGAAAAACTCCAGAATTTACCTTGAAAAAAAACAACAGAAAATAATAAAAAAAAACAGTCATACAAAATGTTAAAAAATTCAAAACTAAACTTGCAAGGTACCCTGTAAAAGGCGGAGCTCCGTAAATAGCGGTGCTTGGTTGCGGAGGTTTGATGACGTAACCGGAGTCGCTAAAACCGATGTTTTACGTTGAGCAATGAGAGCTGAACGGAATTAAAAATAAATTTATTACAAAAGGTGATATTACACTACGATAAAAGAAGTCTATTTAGAAGTTTAATAATTTTTCCTTATCTGAGTTTCACAACGGTTCGGGGACATAAAATTAGGCTTCAACAGTTGTGAAAGTATAAATTTTTTAAACATCGCAAACTTCCATACATTACGTTTGCATGAAGCCGAAACGAGACCGAAACGTTAACACACCCAGGGACCGAGTTTGCTGAAAATATTTGGGGGGACAAATCTCTATTGTTTACGTTTCGGTGATGTCATCATGTTCACTCAACCGTAGTACGACCTTATGGGAAACATTTTGTGGACTTTATATATTTTGGTGACCATAGCCTATATCTAGATATCTGGCATTCAGCACTGCATTTAATATGAAAACACATTCAATCTGAGAGTTGGGCTTAAATGAACATATGCTCAAAAATTGTGACAGTCAATTCAAATTTGGCCAGTTTCGATATAAAATGTACTGCTACTAAAATCCACAAGACCACACATAGATTAAATCAAAAACAGTCCACAAGATCTGTTGGCAAATATTAGCAGTTGCAACCAGGTGCGCAGTCAAAAATTTTAATAGGGGGCAAAACAACAACCGAGTTTCAACGTTTAAATATTTTTAATGCTTCTTGTTTTTAAAGCACCATCCATGAAACGTTCATGTTTTTTAGCGTCTTCTCCTGAACAATTGCGTTCTGACAAATAAAACGTCTGCTTTCATTGAATTGACAAGTTTTAAAAATTTTGATGGTGAAGTTCCAAGATTTTACTTTGGATCAATGCTACCATTTGCTCATAAACCTTTCCTGCAAAAGCGCTGGTAAACCTCTCAATGCTATAAGTGCACGATCTGCAGTATGGTTTTGCAACCAATATTGCTGTTGAGCAAGAAGTCATCACTGGCTACATTACGACTGCGCTTCTTATACTGTATTTACACGCTTCTTATGTACACCAACACAGCACGTTCAATCGAAGCCGAGAAGAGACTTTGCTCTGAGGCAAAGACTTCCGACGATGTAGGTCTTCTACAAAATTTTCGCGCCTGTAAGAAGTGGATCCCGTTTTCATCTATTTTTTGAGCGATTAATTCACGTATGTAGTTGATAAACGTAAACGCTAGAGTCTTCAACGCGTTTGAAAAATATTCGGATTTTTGATACTCCGTAAGATCTTTTGGCTATGGCTATGTTCAATTTATTACGTTAAACCTTTGTAGCCAGTTTAAACTTACTTCGTTTAAATTATTTGATGAGACTTTGCTAAATTTAACTGACTTCATTGAAATATAAAATGGAATTAAACTGTAAACACAGTCGTACCCACAATATTACAAAACTTATTGACCACGCTCAGGTGCATGTAAAGACAGCTTAGCACCGCACGTAATTAAATTTGTACAAATCACGGGCTTCTAGAAAATACAATAACTTATTTGCGGAATTTGAAGCACTAATGGGAAAAAATTCAAGGCTAGTTTCATTTTAGTCACATGCACTTAGCCAGCAAAACATATTCCAAGCCCAGGGATGGATTTTAGGGAAAGATAACGAGATAGTCGCCCGGGCCCTTCTTTTCCAGAGATACCGTACCCTCTCTTGGGAGCTTTGCACCATTGTTTAGTTAAAAAGGTTATGTACCACACTAGAGCCACATTTCAAGAAACTCTGAAGCAAGTCATATGTTTTTAAAAATAAAACAAACATTATGGGAAAATGTGGCAAAGGAGGTAGCTTTCAAGTGTCCAGCTGCAAATTTTACAAATTTTTGTTCCTTTCGTATGTATATCATGCTCTTGAATTTAGTTCATAAATTGAAATGTGAAACAAATTTAACTCTTTTATCCACGTAATCCCATATCTACCTTTCCAAATGGCGATGTTTTAGGGCCTTTTTCTGAGAGCTTGCCCATAAATGTTAATATCCGCCCCTATGCAAGTTATCTCAGTATCTGTAAGATGATGGCAGTGTTAATTCCCTCTGCACTATACAAATTAAAAAGCACCTTGCTACTTACGTTAGATTTTGCTGCTGGCTCTTCTCGTTGCAGCTGAATGATTTCAAATTATTTACTGTAGGATAGGGTGGGAGCAGTTAACATCACATGAAAATTGAACCACTAAGCTTATGAACAGTAGGTCAGAGTCTGATATCTTCACAAGATTGATGTTTTACTCGCCGGCAAGGCAAGGGGAAACCATTTATGAAAAAGTTAAGGCTCCACATAATTGTGATTGAACTGTCACAATACATCTCATCACAAATAAATATCAAGAATGAATGCTATTGTTGCTAAACAGTGACTATGGTGCAATGAAGATGACTTTGAAACTGAATCGCTTCTTAGCAGTGTTGCCAGTTAGACGGTTTTCACTGAAAATTGGGCTGTTTTTTTCGTTGTGTCACGGGAAATTTTCTACTGTTGCGGGTTGCGGTTTTTTTGGGCAAGTCTTATCAAAGTTCATGCGGTTTTTTGGGCTGTTATTGCTAAACAAATTTTCTATCATAGAGTATAGTTTTTGTCGATTTTGCTGAGGTAGTGAGAATTGTTTTGACTTTAAGCAGTGTGACGCCGGTTTTGTAGTTCGTTTCCGTTCTCTTGATTTAAGAACCATTATACCAAGCCGCGAGATCACGTGATCATTTGTGTGTGATCTCATGGGCAACAGTGTTGTTCGTATACTGACTGGACAAGGAGATGGTTTGCTGTGGTCACATCATACCAGGGGCAGATCCAGCCAGGAAGTTTAAGGGGGGGGGGCAATTTCAGTAATATTTGGCAGTCAAGTCTCATAACAGCTATGCTGCTGTAAGAGAGATGAAGTATACTTTGCAAAACTGTTGTGACAAAACAATTTAAACAATGGACGACAAATAGCCTTACATCGAGAATGTTGTTTTCCGAATTGTACAAAATCATGGTGAATAAATTTACTTTTTTAGGTTTTAGGGGGGCTATCGCCCCGATCGCTCCCCCTAAGATCCGCCCCTGCATCATACAGTCTATTACTGTGGATGGTAATCGATACTACGAGTAAAGCTTATACGCATGCAAGACGTAGTCACAATAGTCAATTACCACAGGGAAAACAGTCCCAGCACAACTCGCTATGTTCATTTGTGCGGAGAGAGTGACGGTATTACTAATGCTTTTGCTGTAGACGGGAGTGCGCGCCACTGTTAATTTAGTTAAACAGCTGTACAAGTATCGAAGTGTGATAAAGGATTTGAAGTGAGCAGTGGTTCTTATCCTTTTTTCTACCACGTCTCCCTTAAGTAATTGTCCTTTGTTTCAATTCAAGCTCCTGACTTTAAATTGGATGTAAAACTAAGGTATGTATTGGTATATTTATTGATCAAACTTTCCATATTGTAGGGCGCATAAGGGCTTGCGACCCTGGAAATTTATTGACGCCCCGTGGGGGGAGCACCCTCCAGTTAAGAACCACTGTCATGAAGCTTTGTCGAGTAAATGGGCCCAGTAAACAAGCGAAACGCCTATTGCGAAAATGAGAAAAGGATGTCAAGTTGAATGGTTGGATACACAAAACACTTACAGATTAAAAAAACTTATTTTAAATACTGGTGATGTGAAAGAAGAGCACATTACAATAACTTAAATTTTAAAGAATCGTTTTATAACTGCTAAACGCATTAAAAAATGCAGCTCCATTTCCATCTAGGCACAGTCTGTTTCATGCTGGCCAGCCTATAGCAGGACCGTTATAGCATATGTGATACTGTTAAATCTGCAGATTTATCCAACAAATCGCTGCGCATATTGCTGGCCGTTCTAGTATAAATGATGCAAGCCTACATCACCCTAAAGAATTACTAGACAGTATATCAGATCAAACATATTCTATAGTTTGACGAATCGAAGTTGTATTTTCAAATTGCAAAAGGTAAAGAAAACAGGAAACTTTCTCTTGCTTCCCTAAAGCACATGCTTGATATACTATAGTATGCATCTGGGTTTGCTATGAGCATTTTATTTCGACAATGTGTGGTGATATTAATGACAATTTGATTGTCGTTACGATGCTACTAGCTGTTGTTATTTTGTATCTTTGAGGTTGCTTTGCAAGAAAGATCAGTAGTGTGTTACACAAAGATTGCAACTGCAGTAAGTTAATGGCGGTTAGTTTCACTGCAAACTGCTAGTTTTATCGCAAATTTTGGGCTGTAAATTGGACTAGTTTGCAGAGATGATCGGATAGTGGATTTTTACTATCCGATCCTATCCTGTTTTTGAAAAATGATATCCGTATCCAATCCGAATCCTGTTTTGGTTAAAATCGTACTATCCGTATCCGAAATCTATGTGAAAATGTATCATGATGCACAACATAAATTTTTGTGTAGTGTCTATCTTGCCTTATAACTTCATCAGTTATTTTGCCTTTCGCTGAATACGATTGGCTGAAGTAGTCGCATGACAAGTTTGAAACACATGTCCTACTTAGTTGACCATGACATCTGTAACAGCTCAGTCCCACATCCATGGACAAGTGTTGTAATGGCTTCAGGGCTGGCAAACAGTTAGCAGCTTCTTATCTGAATTAAGTGAACTGCAGGCTAAACTGTAACTCTAAACACTGAACCACTAAACCTAAAACTTGGCCCTAAACATTGACCATAAGCAATGATTCTAAACCCTAACCATAAACTCTTAAACCCCAACCAATTGTCTCCGCGTATTGCACTTGTCACATGACCACTTCAATCAATTGTGTTCAAATGAAGGCAAAATAGTCCCAACACAGGTTTTGCTTCATGAAGCAGAATAGGTCACTACCTGCCTGAATGCGTTGTGCCCCTGTTGCAGTCAGAAAGCCTGAGCGGCAAATGCGCAAAGCTTTACACTGTGGCAGCAAGCAACAAAAGAGATCACAAGATCACTCTTGTCGTCACCATTAGTAAGTACCATCAACTGTTCACTAGCTTCACAAGCATTATTAGAGATCACTCACCAAGATCACTCTATTATTGCTTGTTCGTGCCACATATATATGGCTGTTATTCTTCTCGCACATCCTGTTCGTGGTGAAACGCAATTCAAGGCAATGCCAACCGAGAGGTTGCAACACCACGTTGGGCCCTGTCATGCATATAAACAGGAAGTTTGACATATCTTGCAAGCTTGACATATTGCGTAACGTAAGTACTTTTCCGAGTCAATTGCATAAAGCAAGCTGAAGTTTTGCCACACAGTTCCATCGCCACGCGGGGAAGGGGCTTTGTTGGGCTTAGCTCCTCCGAAACAAAGCTCCAAGCCCCCTCCAAATTGAAATAGGAAGCAATATAACACAGGGATGTTTGTTCAAATTTCAGAATGTAAAACCCCTCTCTTGAAGAATTTCTGGTGACGATTTTGTTGGCAGACCAAGCTTTTCATTAGCCATTTCTTTGGTAGCAATGGTTAGATTTTAACACAATCCATGAGTTCACATTCATAATTCATTTATTAATCCTACCAATTGTTGCACTTTAACCAAACCTACCTGTAACTAGTATAGCAATGCTAGTCTACAAACAATGCACAACAGTACAATGGCTTAAAATATGTCATTTATAGTGGAATGACTGACTAAAAACTCAGTCTAATAAGTCAATGTCACAAAACAACAATTTTGTATATCATGTTTAGAAAAGAAAAAAGCTGTCTGGCCTGGTATCAACCAACAACCAGTCAATGCAGGCTCACATAGAACAGGCGTGAAGACTCCAAAGCCATTTATAGATTACTGACCACATGAAAAGAGTTAGAGTGCTCTAGCTAGTCTAGACTAGATCACAGTAGGCCTACAACTAGCCTGAGTCAAGGTATGCAGCAAAAAACGTCCTTAATCTATACTGAAAGAGCCTTATCTTGACACACCAGGAAGAGTTTCATGCTAACAAATTTGGCGTGTACAATTAGCAATCTAAGAGGGGAATGAGATTACTTTATGGTACAGAGACTACCCGGATTCAGGGCACAGAAGGCTGAAAAGATGCTTCTGAAAATAATAAATGAATGATTGTGCAATGTGTGACTTTTTCCGAAAGTCTGAATCCTCGAAATATCGATAAAAGCGTTTCTGATATTCGGATCCGTATCCGGTTCCCGTTTGAAAGCAGTTTTTGGATATCCGGATCCCGTTGCAAACTCACTATCCTGCCGGATATCCAACCGGCAAACCGGATCGTGATCATATCTGCTAGTTTGTAGTAATTTGGGCTGGTTTTGGGCTTGTTTTAGGAGGACATTGGGCTTGTTTTTTAACCAGCATCTGGCAACACTGCTTCTTAGCCACAGTTTCAGTTTCAATGTATATCACCGCCATGTTCACCAATGTAGTTTTAGAACTGTGCAAAAACAAAAATCTACATTATTGATTTAGGCTACTCTGACACTGGAAACCAGGATAGGTTATATCTGTAACACCCACGGTTATCAAGAAGTTTGCGATGGTGTTGAAATGAAGCTTACATAACCATTAGGCCGGATACAGCAAGCTGGTGCGCCAGAAACAACTGCGAAAAGCGTCACTCCAATTGTTTTACTTGCGGGTCATTGATTATAAATAGTCAGATACAAGTTTGTATTTAACTAAAAAGCTGAGGAAGGATAGGTTCATTGGAGCAGTTTCGTTGATTTGCACTGAAGTACATCTTTGGCTTCTACTTTAAATATTTTATTAACCTGGAAACTTGGGAATTGGGGGATATTGCCCCCGTTGCCCTCCTGGCTACGCGACTGGTGGCAACCGTGTTCTGACTGCAGGTTACAGACCAGCGCAGGCATTCGTGATTGAGCGAAGTTTATGTGCACACCGATTTGGTAATTCAAATTAACCAACATACTTATCAGCAATCATGACAATTCAGTTTACCTAGGAAATCTGTATACTTTGTCCACAGATAATCTAGTGATAATGTTAATTTTCCTATTTATTCCCTGGTTTTATGTTGGAGAAACGTTTCCAACAGTAATGTAACCATGAAATTTGTGCAACTACATTATATTTTGTCACAAAATATTGGAGGGGACAAAAGATATTATGTCCCCCCCGTCTTCCCATAAACTCGGTCCCTGAACACACCTATAGACAGTAAAGGCAAGAATTTTCCATTAAAATCGCCCTGCGCACTGCTCGATTCAAGTTAAAATTTAATAACTTTCCGGGAAGCATACAGCAATCACTTTAAATCATTATCGTTGTCTATTACAATAGTAGATTTGTTTTCTGCAAAGATCGTGGGTTACACTTTCAGATGAACGACATACGAGACAGACATGAGCGGACTGTGAAATTTTTCAGTCCGAGTCCAATCCTGATCCGTTAAAATCGAATCCTATCCAGTCTTGATCCAGAAAATTTTTGAAAATCATCAGTCCGATCCAGTCCTGATCTGCCAATGTAAAACCATGTATTTTATTTGCGTCATGAGGGGAAATCGACACAACCTTTTGGCATTTGCAAAATTTAACAAGGCATTGTTTATTTTGCCATCAGAGGTAAAAGCACTGCTGGAGTTATTTTGCCATTAGGCGAAAGCCAATTGGTCAAGTGACAAGGATGATACACTGGTTAGTGCATGGTCTCTGTCAAATGACCTAAAAGACTAAACCTGGACCCAAAGCCTAAACCCAAAATCTGAACCCAAATCCAAGACCTAAACCTGAAACATAAACACAAAACCTAAACTCAAAACTTAAACATAAAACTTAAACCCAAAATTTGAACCAAAAACTTTAACCCAAAACATAAACCAAAACATAAACGCAAAACTTAAACCCAAAAGCTAAACCATAAAACGAAACCCTAAATGTAAACCTTAAACCTAAGCCTAAACCCTAAATGTTAAACCTAAAGCCAGGTGTGTAGTGGAGCGGGAACGTGTGGGAATGGCGTTCCCACACATTTTCATGCTTTGCTTTAAAATCTGTTTGTAGCTGTTTTGAGATGGCTAGTTTTTTGGTTGGGTTCCTGCACTTTTTTTGTTAGCACTACATCCCTGTCTACCAGTGATGTAGGCGAGACCGTAACCTTCGAGACTGAGACTTCATCAAAAAACTCCGAGACTCGAGATTTGAAATTTGAGGCCGAGACTCAAGACTTCAAAATTTGTGCATTTTGCCAATTTGTTAAAAAACTGTTGTCATCACTTCGGACTTGAAATTTTCTCAAATTTCTGGCAATTTTCCGAAGTGTTTTGGTTGTTTCTCACCTGCAAATACAACAAGCAAAAAATCGTTGAATCATAGAAATTTTAATAAACCATTTCTTTGCAATATTCAAGTCTCCATACCTAAAATCTTCGAGACCGAGACGAGACTTGAATCCTTCGAGACCGAGACCGAGCCTCGCAAAAAATGGGTCTCGAGATGAGTCTCGAGACCGAGACCAAGTCTCGAGACTCCATCACTGCTGCCTACAGAAAGCAGTTAGCCATCTCTTCTCTAGCTAGTCTAGACTACAGATCACAGTAGGCTTACTCTCGCTAATCCTAGTCCATCTACTCAGCAAACAACTGCTATAATGTATACTGAAAGAGCACTATCTCGCTACACCAGCAACATACTCATGCTAACACACTTGGCATTTTCAATCACTAGGGCATGCGACAGTGACTACACTACGGGACGCATTGAGATTGCACCGCAGACAGACCTGGGATCATGTCGTAGAAGGTGGAGACATGCTTCCTAACGCACTAAATGAATGATTGTGCAATGTGCAACTTTAAACTTTTTCCAAGAGTTTGAATTCCCGATATATCGAGAAAAGCGTTTCCGATATCTTTATTCGTATCCGGTTCCGGTTTGAAAACAGTATTTGGATTAGAGATGGCACGGTCCAAGATTTTTCAGGCCCGGACCGCCCATAGCCCGCAACATTCAGCCCATTAACCACCCGTGGACCGACAACATTTATTATTTTCCAAACTGGCCTGCCCATGGCCCGCTAAACAATTGGCAGTCTTGTCTGTTTTGTCTCCCGAGGCAAAATATCTCCAAGGGCTATTTAGGCTTCTGAGGCAAAATATCTGCTGAGACTATTTCGCCTTTTGTGGAACATGATTGGTTGAAGTGGACATATCATGTGACAAGCACCATAATCAAAGTTACATGCTTGGATTAGTGTGTACGTTTAAAACCCTAAACCTAAGACCCTAAACCTAAAACCCAAAACCTAAACCTAAAACCCTAATGATAAAACCTTAACTTAAATCCCTAAACCTAAAACAAAACCCTCAACCAGTCCCGTCACCATGGGATAGCGTTTTTGGGCTTAGCCCCCCCAAAGAAAACTCCAAGCCCCCACAAACAGAAATATGAAACTAGGCCTATACTTTATCAATCAGTGGATTTGCTGTCAATTTTAGAATGTTAAGACTCGCACAAAAGTAAAGCTCCCCTGTTGAATATTTTCTGGAAGCCGTTCTGCTCTCAACCAAAAACTCTCATCCCACAAGCCCAAACTTGAACCCTCACCATAAAACCTTCAACCTTTAGCTTAAACCTAAATCCCTAAACCTAAAACTCTAAATGTAAAACCCCGCAACCTTACTTACAAAGCCATTGTGATTTGATGCATATATCAAAAACACCTATAGCACGCTATCAAAATGTTGCACAACACGTTTCCTCCAAGAAGCAACTCAGCATCAAAACCACTGACCGTCACGCTCATGCAAGAAGTTATCACCATGCACGAAAACTTTCTTTTAAGTGTACCTGCCAATCACGTCTGACAGAGTGCTCACATATGGGAAAAGCAAATTTGCCTTAAAATACAGCAACGGCAAAGCAATGCCATATGGTTTCAGTCACTTTTATTGCCACCGAGTGGTTCTTTCAACTAAAAAAATTTTGAAGGTTTTTTAAACATCAGCAAGCGGCTAGTAGTTATACATGCAGCGCACAATCTAGATTTCTGGCATCGGAAATCGCATCATGACGTCATATCCGGTGACGTAATATCAGATGACGTCATAACAATCGATATTTTGTCAGCAGCGGTGACGTCAAATTGATTTGTCACGGCGGTCATTTTATGACATTATATCCGATGATGTCAAATCCGATGACGTCATATCTGATGATGTCATACACGCTCGACATTTTGTCATCGTTTCATGGTGACGTCAACATTGATTTGTCACAGCGACCATTTTGTTTGGTGTTGACATCAAGGTGAATAAACAATTGCACCTAAATTGTAAAACATTAAGATTACATATTGTGGCGATAAAGTTTTTAAAAACAAGCAACAACATGAAATAATAGACACTTTAGCCTTAATTGAAACAGTAATAGAAACTTTAACCTAAATTACAACACTGTTTTTTCACAAAGGTGGATCGAATCCAAAAATTATTCAAATTGTTGTTTAGAAGAAAGTAAACCTCATTAAGTAACAATTTTTTGTAAATAGATTTTCCCCACAGACGTACCTGGGCAAGCTTGTATCGCTGTTACGTCACGCGCAGTTCTTGCTATATGAGTATGACGTAAGTCTCTCTCTCGCAGCTGACCGCTTTTAATCTCGCTGTGGCATTCAAACGTGAACAAAGCTAGTACAAAGCTCATTGCAATTAACACAAAGTGAAGATATGTGCAACTCAAATGCAAGTTGTGAATAACATACGGTGCATTGATTTCGCTAACATCAGACACGCTAAGGCATGCCCGTTGGAGACGTTTTATATATTAATCCCTGTGTGATTGCGCCACGCGTGTGATATCACTATCCTATTCGACTTTAGGTTTAATTAGCTAAGACACGACTGATTGCACAACGCATGGGTCCGGCAACATTAGTTGACATCCAATTGGGTTCACTGCTTTTGTAAATTTGTTAAAGCTTGTTAACAGCAAAATGTAAAAAGCACATACTGAGTATTTCAAATTTAGTACAGAGAAATTCACAGAAGATGCCGGTTAATGTTCATTCAGCTAAAAACAACTGATCGCAACATAATTTGGCAGTAATTTTGTAAGGTTCTGATACTTGCAAGTCTATGTTGCTAAACATCAGCAAGTTTTATTTTCTTGTCAATCATTTAGCATTCAAACCATAGAAAATGTAAGTCAAACAAAATTGTACGATGTGATTTGCAAATGTTTGTTATGGTCAACCGAAAAAAAATATTTCTATGAATTTAAGATTGGACAAGTCGTGTTGCTGCTGAAAAACAATGATTTGTGAGACCGTATTGTTTGGGTAAAAAGATTTTCTAGACAAGCTTCACCGGGCGTGTCTGTTGCAAAAGCCACTTTTTAGACTGAATGTAGATTCACGCTATGAGCTTTCACTGTTTGCAAGTAATAGCGTGTAAAGCATCTTCGTGTTTTTATTTCGAAAACGACAACACAGGATATTTCAGATCATCATTCAGTAACTTTGATTCTGCTGCAGTGAACCAAGGATATACAGCTTACCGGTTAATGTTCCCTCAATGCAAAATGGTTGTAACAATCAGTATAACTGAGATGTTTTTGATGTTTTTTATTGAAACACAGAGAAAAATCGAGAACGTTTTATTTTCAATGCATTTTTACAAATATGTTCAAATCAATATTTTATTTTGTATTGTTTCAAAACTATGGAACTGCGTCAGTTTGCAAATGGTTTGATGCTTCTATAGTTTGAAACATAAAAAATACATTAGATTTGTTCTCTTTCAATGATTTTTAAAAATCAGTTTAAAATAGTAGTTTAAAATAGTTTTATATAAAATAGTTTTTATTAAAATAGTTTATGTCTGACACTTCAAATTACAGACCAGTCGCAGTAGCCACAGTGGTGTCAAAGCTGCTTGAGCACTTCATTTTATCGAACATCTCTCCTTTCCTTGGTACCACAGACAATCAGTTTGGTTTTAA
>Ga0210059_1013150_pt1 | contig 12415 bp, 3 predicted proteins | sample Ectturendosymbi2_FD_188042 | JGI IMG/M metagenome (GOLD analysis project Ga0210059, IMG submission 188042) | Ecteinascidia turbinata endosymbiont from Florida, USA - Sample 2 (SPAdes) (version 2) | ecosystem: Host-associated > Tunicates > Ascidians > Unclassified | place: Key West, Florida...
TCGTTTTGAATGTTATTTTTTGACCTGGCATGTCTGCTGAGGCTTCTTGGTAAATTTTTCATGTCACAAAATCCTGTTGTAGTCCACACATTTTCATAGCAAGTTTTCCCAACGCGACTTGTCGGTGATGCCATATCATTAGGATAGAATTGCCTAACTATGTCGTAACAATGGAACGTTTTCATTGAGGCAGAGATATTGGCTGCCTCCCTTCGCCCCCTTGCCACTGAAGCTGCATGTCTGACCAGCTACTGATGTGACATAACGCTGCATATTCAGTATAGTATGCACAACGTCAAGTAAGTGCCAGTCTGTGGAATGCGAGGGCATATAGTAGAAGGAGTAAATATATTAAAAGTGTATACAAACATTACACTGTTACTGACATGAAGGTTACAGAGGTGGTATAAAAGTGATTGCACGGCAAGCGCTCACCACGCAGTTTGTGACAAACTGCTCAATGCGAATGCCACCCGGTGAGAGGAGCACAAGCAGTCGCTGCCTCCCTTCGTGACTGTCCCCTGACTTGAAGAAGAAATACGCAAATTCAGACCTGGGATTTGAAAAGCTTAATTAACCAATGTTCAGGACAAAAATGCTGTAAAGGATACTGTTAAAATCTCATGTTGAAGTAATAAGGTGAAGAACCATTTCAAAAACAATGTCCACGCAACAGTACTGATGTTATGATAATTGCAGACTCTGCAGAAATGTTGTCGTAAGAAATTATGGTCTGAAAATAAGTGTACCATGTTGCTTCCCTGACCCGGATTTGATTTAGCAAAAGGATAGATAAATACAAATAGAAAACCGCCGAAAGCTTTAATAACTAATATGAAAAGTAAAGGCTCGATAATCACAGCTAGCAAATAAGTTAAGAAGCAACAGAATAAGATAAAAAACAAGCCTTAGCAATTATGTTAGTCGTGCCATGATGATTGAAATAAATATCAAATTGAATGATACGAGACACCTTAAACTTCGGAAAACATTTTTGAAATACATGTTAGAAGTAGAAACCTGACCTTAAGAATGACACTAAGCAACGAATCGGTTTTAAAAAAGGCATAGTACAGAGCGCGGTACCTCTCATAAGTTACAAAATTTTGCGGGCATATCCTAGCAAAGCTTCAGAAATTACTAGAGAGCCACCCTGGAGCTAATTACCCTGCTTTTAACTGCAGAAACAAGACCGACCTCAAGCTAGCCTACGCTAAGGCTAGAAGAAACTGTTTTAGAATAACGTTTGAATTCTACACTACTGAATGGAAGCATAATGGAAAAGTCACGTAATCTGCTAGAGTAGCATAGCGGTTACGTACGACCGAGAAACAAGCAAAGCAAAACTTATCGCTTGACTAAGCTTGAACGATTTCCGATCGGGTCACCAATAGATTCATGCGCGCTAGCTAAACATGGATTTACAAAGACTGCGTCAGAAAGTCTTGAGTGTGCTTGGACCGCACAAAGCTGGACATGAGGAAAACGACATCGCACCGATGAGATGGCGTTAGAGATATTACCAAATTACGCAAGACGTAAATTTAATCACGTAGACAAGTAGTCAGCGAGCCGCATGGCTGCAAAAACGATTGCCTATCATCGGGAAACCGGTGCATAGTATCAGGGGATAAAAAGCAGGGGAGTCACAACCAAATGAGATTTAGAGTTTGTTTAACGGTCCTTCATTGTTGACAGGCCAAGGCTGTACATAATAGAACCAAGGTAGGAACAAATAGTGTAAAGAATGAAGATGACAACCGCATGTAAAGAATGATTTTTAATGAACAAAGCTGAAAATAATGGGTTTCGCTAAAGATTGCAGTCTTGACCAGTTTTCTGTAAGACCCTTGATATTTATGGGCATACATTTAGGACGATTATTGCCCTAATTGGATCATCATCAGAGTTATAAATAAATAGAAAGTCAGGTAACAAGGCGAGCGTAACAGTCAGTAGAAACGCTAGAACTTTAAAAGCAAATAATGGAACTGAAGAGGGTGTTTTAGAATGAAGTACCCACCGCATTTTCACCATCCAAACAACTAGTAACATGTAAAGAATACAGCACGCCTAAGTATGCTGTTTCCAGAGCAATTATTTAAAGAAAACGTCCCTAAATCTCTCGTAGTAAATAATCAGTAAGCCGCCGAAAGAATATGAAAGTCCTTGATCAAGTTAGGAAAAAGGAAAAGATTCTTAAAGCCAAGACGGTAATCTATTCGTTAGTCGCTAGTTGATGTTGCCTGGAAATGGAATACAGAAATAAAGAAGCTTTCTAATAACTTCGGAACATAAGCATTCCAGATAAAAAGGATAGGAAATTTTCACAAAGAAAAATGAGATTTTTCTTTGAAGAAGGGAGTAATGAACAGGGGTTCGAAAATTTTTAAAACTCATCTAGGTATCATGATACTGCATTTCAGGTAATTTTGTTAGAATATGTGAGATTCGAAAACTTAGGATATCGCATAGTGAGAAGTTAATAAATATAGCGTTATAAAAACTAGGTTTGGTAGAAATTGCCATATAAAGGAGTCTCCAGTCCGAGTATGATTTGAAAAGAGTAGAAGATTTAATTTAGGTTTTGAAGTGAGAAGATGTCTAAAAAAAATTGTTCTAAAAAAGTTAGAACATCGTAACTGTTACAACAGGTGCACCAGCAGGCTTCATGAAGGTAAGAAATTGTTTTGTTTTGGAGTTCGCGAACGGTTCTGCGATAGACATAAAGTTGATGCGCAATTATACGTTAACGGCATGCACGACAAAAGCTTTGAGCTATTTGCAAGTATGTTTATAAAGAAGGAAAGTTCTATATTGCGATTTGTTGGAATTGCTTCATGAGTACTCTATTATGTGAAAACGGTGCTGATCACACCATGACCAGGTAAGAATTAAGCCTTGAGTCACATGTATACATGGTATATTGACGTCATCTTCGAAATGAGCTCGGGGTTGTATGAAAGTACTTTTCTAGGAATTTCTTGAACCTTCGGATTTTGCAAATCGTTTCATGTCATGGCAAGAGGTGAGTCCTTATATCGCGAGTAGATAGATATTTTTATGGTACCTAGAATTTGAAAATGGTGATGGCCACACCATTATGGAAAATAGATTAAGTGAATATATTTGAAGTAATGTGCACAAGTGACAATTTGTATATGTTGAATTGGTTTGCCTACTAATTGAAGGGAAACGTCTAAGATGGAATTTGAGTATTGACAACAACTATTAAGTAAAAAATGTAGAAGCAATGAATGAAAAATAAACAAACTTGTAGTGAGAAAATGGGCCACTACTAAAATAACAACTAAGGGAATAAATCGAGGAAAGGAATGCCTTAGTGGCTATTAGCTATAAAGAAAACATGAAAGCGGAAAAAGCTATGTTAATTTCAAGAGATTGGGTTTGATAGACAGCAAGAAGCTGGCCCGTAGATATAGGGAAGGCATGAGCCAAAGGCCATGATCCCTCAGATGCGATATAGGTAAGGGAAAACGAACCATCTAGCATAAACAGGATTCTGAAGAAGAATACCTGGATCCCATGTTTGAAGACAAATATTTCTATCGATTTCGCATGAATTGAAGGTGTGGTTGGGAGCACCTCGTAGCGTGAAAAGACAACTTAGGCCGATTGTAATGGTTCAGTAATGCAAGACCCACGCCTGGAGAGTAAATTATTAGACTTTACTAAAAGGCGAAACCAGACCGTAAAACAAGAGTACGGACGGGGGTAATAAAATAATGAGATGATAAAATGAGTATGTCGACGAATCTAACAGAATCTTTAGTAGTATTGGAAAAGTGAATGCGGAACAACATCGAAGAACTAACTTGTATTTCATAGTTTGCCAGCACGAGTTCTAGATTGTGCTACGGTGAACATGGTGCATTTATGGCCTATTCCTTGCCGACGATCTTTCCGATACAACATCTAGAGAGTTTTGAAGAATCAATAATGCGTACGCTGTTCCATTAGGGAACATAGTTAGGTAGGGCAATTTGGGGAAAGTAGCTACTTCACTAAAAAATTATATCGCATCGAATGCGATAATTCTGTCTGATGAAGTCATCAAAGGCGAGGGTGACAACTCTCGTGGAGTCCGGAAACACGTAAGTTATTTAGAAAAACCGGTTATAAGTATAAAACCTTGTATCTTATTAAGTATTATGCAATAAGATATGGGTCGCGACATTAAGGTAAAATTTTTTAAGTAAGACCAATTTATTAATACAGATTATAAGATTACTAAGTTAAAAATTGCATAAAAAGTAAGTAATATTTATGAAAGTATAGTAATTATGTTAGTTAAAAAAAATGGTGAGTTGTCAGGGGACGTATCATCCGCGACATGGGAAGATTTAGGAAAATTAGTGAAATTGTTACAAGAAAAGCCGACAGGTGTAAAGGAAGTTTTGGAAGTGTTATGTGACGAAAAGACGGAATCAGCTAAAGAATTGCAAGATAACACAACGCGGTTAGAGCAAAATTTATGGCATGAATGCCAATGCATTATGACGGAAATGAGATCAATGGAGGAAAGAATAAAGAAAGGTTTTGCATTAATCAATGGTCGTTGCAATGAGATACGAAACCGAAATGAACAAACGTTAGAAATGGTTGCATTATTTTCCCACCATTTGGAAGATGTACTAGAGCAAAATAAAAAGTTTGAAAAATGGCAAACTGAGGCTGACCAATCAATAAAAGAGAGGAAGCAAAAATCAAGTATCTTACCAGTCATAATTACTGGAAATATAGATAAAGAGGAGAAGAATCAGGCTGAGAAAGTTAAAACCCAAACGAGAAGCGGTTACCGTTGTAGAAAATTGGGACACATTGCATGTAATTGAAGGATGTCATCGGGATTAGGGAGGAGACAAGCGCTATTACAAAGGTATGACCAACAACTGTATCAACCAAATTTAGAAAGAGCAGAGAAATAGATAAGGAAGAAGAAAATAAGATTACGGGAATCATGTAAATATATCTAAATTGAACATATCCTGAGGCATAAAATCTGAATAGATTATTTAATGTACGAGTAAATGTGAGCAAATTACAAAATAGATGAAGCTACGTTATTACAATGATTGCGGAGTTAAGGTATAAGCCTTGACATAATATCTATCATTACAGGTTATAGAATTTAAAGAGTAACATTAAGTGAAGAATTAGTAACTCTAGTAACATGTCAGCCGAAAATAGTCTGGAACAGTCTGCAACAGAAGTGGAGACACTAATTGAACAAGAAATAAATCCGTCATTGCCAGAAGAGCAAGAACTGCAAGATAAAATATTAAAAGAAGAAGTGACGGACACGCAAGTTAGAGAAGAAGAAAATAATCAGGAAATTTATACATTTTTGGCCACATTATTTTCTGAGTTAAGAGACACAATCATAAAACACTCTATTAAATCAGTATTAGCACGTCAAATAGAAAAACAAAATCAAGATGTGAACAAGAGATTGGAAATAATGTCAAAGAAGATAAATAAAATTAAGACCCAAATTGAGACCTTGCAGGAAGAACGGGCAAACATATCAAGTGAGATAGAAAAACGAGAAAATAGGAGATGTTTCAAATGCAAACAGCCCGGACACCTTAAGAAAGATTGTCCGCTAGCGCCACCCGGCAGCAAACAATTACCGAGCTATGAGGAACTCTCATGTAGTTCCAACCTGCTGGGTTATGAAAGTGATTAACTAATTGTAAAAAGGTAAATTTTAAATTGTACATAATATAAACTGGTTTTAAATTACTTAACTAATTAGAAGTATAAACTGTAATGAAATGTAAGTTATCGATGGACGCATCCTATCTTTAAGAATAATCCCAATCAGAAATGAATTCTGCTAACGGAAGGGTTTTCAATATATGTTTGTGATTGTGTGGAGCAACGAATTCGTCACTCGCTGTTGGACATAGTCATTGCATGAGGATTGGCTTGGTGACGCTTGCAAATCCGATTGTAACCGAAAATTGAAAGGCATCCGCAGCAGAAATCATGCAAAAGGTCTTAGAATATCGATTTAATGAAATCATTAGTGTAAACATGTAGTATAAATGGGGAAATTAAAAAGCAAGTTGAACAACGCATTACATAACAATAAAGTATAATACAACAGTCAACAAACAATACAGAATTTGGCACTATCAAACTGAAACTGTCGAAATTGTTGAAAGTACTAAGAAGAAAATCTACAGAAGTAATGTTAAAGCAGCAATGTTAAACAAAGAAATTGCTCAGTTCCAGCTGTAATGGAGAATTAAGCTGAATATGTATTTTTTATCATTCAGAATTTTGAACAAACCTGCGCTTGCCCTGAAAAACAGAATTTGCCCTGAAATTCTAATTCTGTATTGAAATATTTTTTATCTTTCAAGATTTTTGAGCAACTTGATCTTGCCCTGAAAACGGAGTTTGCCTTGAATTTTTCAAGCCGGCGGGGCGGCCGCCTCGTACGCCACTGATCTTAACACCCTGCACCTCTACCCAGCGAAAACGAACAAAGAAAGGGTTACCGAATTCTTATTTCAAGTTGTTGAACTATCGACATCCTATTGTTCGATTTTTACAGAAAACTAGGGCTTGGTCCAGATCAAAGTCACTATAACCAATCACGACGTTGGTCCTGATTACATTCTACACTAGCCCAAATTACACGGATCGCCCCCAAGTGAATATACACTGTATTCAAAATTTTTTCACAATTCACGATTTTTGTGCAACTTGCGCTTGCCCAAAAAACAGAGTTGCCCTGAAAATTTTCACTGTAGTGAATATACTGTAGTTTTTACATTCAGGATTTTTATCAACTTGCTCTTTCCCTGAAAACAGAGTTTCCCCTGAAATTTTTCACTGTATTGAATATAATTTTTTACTATTAAGGATTTCTGAGCAACACCGATTGCCCTGAAAAACAGAGTTGCCCAGAAATGTTTCACCGTATTGAATATACTTTTTATTATTCAGGATTTTTGAGCAACTTGCGCTTGCCCTGAAAAACAGAGGGGGGTCTGAATTCACAGTACTGAATATAAATTTTTTATTATTCAGCATCTTTGAGTAACTTGCCCTTGCCCTGAAAAACAGAGTTGCCCTGAAATTTTTCACAGTATTGAATATACTTTTCACATTCAGGATTTTTGAGTAACTTGCGCTCGTCCTGAAAAACAGAGTTGCCCTGAATTCACTGTATTTAATATATAATTTATCATTCAGGATTTTTGAGCAACTCGCGCTTGCCCTGAAAAACAGAGTGGCCCAGACTTCACTGTATTGAATATACGTTTGACATTCAGGTTTTTTGAGCAACTTGCGCTTGCCTTGAAAAACAGAGTGTGCCTTGAATTCACTGCACTGAATATACATTTTATAATTCAGGATTTTTGAGCAACTCGCGCTTGCGCTGAAAAACAGAGTTGCCCTTGTTATGGTTTCATTGAACCATAACATGGATGGAAACAAAAGTGGCAAGAATCCTGGGTCAAGCGCAGTATTAGTAATGTTCTTAAATCATCTGCACTATGTGAATGTATGCGTATATTCGTCCTTGGCATATAGTGAAACATTGCATGTTACTCATGAGTATTAGCTATATGGCTACAACAGAAAAATGAGTCTAGCATTCACTTACTGGTATGCGCAGAACTTGTATGCCGTTGAATTACGTGATTAGGTTTCAATCATTTCCTGAAGTAGCAAGATATATGACTGATCTATAGTTACTAGCAGAGTAGAACTCAAAACCTTGTTTTCTCATAATGAGCCGTAATGTTATTAAGGTTAACAAAATAGGAATGAAATTTTGGACTCTGCGCCATACATCGAGCGAAGAGTGTTATGCATGTATGCCAAAACTATAATTTCAAGGATGTAACAAAAGCAAATGACTATTGATTGCTGAAATAACGTAGAGATTGTCTGTGAAATAGTAAATTTAGAGTACTGAACGTTAATAATCAACACGCAATGTGAAAGATGTAAACATTTAGATTATAAGAAATGTATAAATTGTATTTGAGAAGATAAATGCTGAAGAATGACTGAAGTGACTAGTACAATGTTGATTGATAGTAACACTGAAGAAATCGCATCATTGATTGACAAGTAGTTGAAATCGTTGCGAAGTTACCCAAAGACGCAAACTTAACAATACTATGCAACTGAGCGCGATTCATTACCGCATTTGCATTAAGCATGCGTGAAGTTGCAAGCAGACGAAAGTAGGAAAACAATTCACAAGCGTCAGTGGCGAGTGCTGTGATTGGCAGACGTGAGTTTTGCGAGATGCGAACTCTGTGTCAGCAATTGTTGTCGCAGGTATTTTATTAGTGGTGTTTTATTGATTGTGTTTGATGTTTTAGTGACATGACATTTATTGATGTATTTTTATGTGTATGTATTGCGAATTTTATATGTGACTGTACCATAAGTTGATTGCCTGAAAGCGAGACCCAAATTGAACTCTAATTGAACCTTGTAGTAGGGCAAAAGGTAAAGCAATGAAGTAATGCGAAAGCAAGAAATTTCTAGCATTGTACAGTGGGGAAAACCGTCGCAAATTAAGGTTAAATGTACGTGTTAAAAATTACCAGTGGAACAAATTGACGTAGGAATCGCCAAACATGAAAACAAACTGGTGACGAGAAACTTCGAGAAAAAATGAAAAATTATTTCAACAAACACCAGAAAGGAGCAAAACAACTAGCTTCTGTAAAAATTACGCTAGGAATGTACGTCAAACGACGAGGGCAAAAGTACACCAGACACCTGTCAATGCCAATAAATGATATCAAAGCAGGGAAACAAGACCAAATAAGTAGTGAACACGCGTTTCTCTGACGATCGAACAAAACATGATGCAGGTGCATGCGACAGCCTGGCGCCTGAGAACGGTTATTCAAAGTCTGTTAGTGCAGAGGGAGAAAACAAGTAAACTGAATAAACCAAGAAAGCAATTACAAGGTGCAAATGCACCCGAAAAATTGGTAGGGGTCCTCAGGTCTGCAGTATGCGACACTCCGAAAATTGCCACTGGAGAGAGAGGTGGGGAGTCATGCTGGTGACCATTACAGAGTTAGTCACGCATTTTGAATGTGTGCAAAGGGTCAATTATTACAGAGTTAGTCACATTTTCATGATGTGCGGGTATGAAGGTATGAGTTAGTCACATTTATATGTGCAGGTACGGTAACATGCGTTGGCATGAGATGGGAAAAGCGTATTACAGAGTTAGACATGCAAATTGCATGCAGAGACGCACGGCAAATTACAAGTCATGTTCAAAGCTGAGCATACACAAGAAACGAATTTTATAAGGACTGATTTTCAAACTTGTGGCTGAACTGAACATACAATAGTCAGTGAGGGGCAAGTAGAAAGTCAATCTGCGAAAGAATACTGTTACCTAAACACGAGGTAAGAGTATTGAGCACTTGGGAAAGTAAATTCTTATATAGGGAGATATTAAACTTAAACAGAAATTAAGGAATTAAATCAAAATGAGCACAAAAATTAGGGTCATCAACTTATGGATGTGAAATTGTAAGTATCGCAGTTTTATTCATGCATGAGTTTGTTATATTTTTGTCGTGATGTAGTGCAGAATTGGCGCTGCGCTGGTAAATGCATTGAGTGACATTGTTCGTACAAATGTGTTCCGTTGGACTATAAGAAACACAATGCTCTACGTTAAAACCTCCACAGGGACACTTGCAGCTGTCTAATAAACAAGCTGTTTTTGTAACTGTGCTAGTCTTTGTAAAACTTGAGAGAGAAGGCAGAATTAACGCATGGCGAACTAGTTGTTTAGGTGGTAAACGGTTAGTTTAGAAGATACCACGAACTGGGAATTCGGATAATGGCGTAATTAAACAAATTGTAGCATTCTGAGTTCTTGTTTAATTTGAAACCTTGGGCAAGTCAAAGATTATAACACCCTGAAATTTTTCACTGTATGGAATATACTATCAACATTCAGGATTTTTGAGCAACTCGCGCTTGCCCTGAAAAACAGAGTTGCCCTGACATTTTTCGCTCTATTGAATATACTTTTCACATTCAGGATTTTTGAGCAACTCGCGCTTGTCGTGAAAAACAGAGTGTCCCTGAAATTTTTCACTGTATTGAAAATGTATTTTTTTATTATTCAGGATTTTTGAGCAACTCGCGCTTGCCCTTAAAAACAGAGTTGCCCTGAAACGTTTCACTGTTTGGATATACTTTTTACATTTCGGATTTTTGAAAAACTAGCGCTTGCCCTGAAAAACAGAGGGGGCCCTGAAAATTTTCACTGTATTGAATATCTATTTTATCATTCAGGATTTTTGAGCAACTCGCGCTTGCCCTGCAAATTTTCACTGTATTGAATATACTTTTTACATTCAGGATTTTTGAGTAACTTGCCCTTGCCCTGAAAAACAGAGGGGCCCTGGAAGGTTTCACCGAATTGAAATCTTTTTTTATCATTCAGGATTTTTGAGCAAGTAGCGCTTGCCCTGAAAACAGAGTTTGCCCTGAATTTTTCAAGCCCGGGGGAGCGGCCTTTCCCCCCGACCCCCGCCTCGTACGCCTATGCTCCTGTACTTAGGACCAGAATCATAAGAGCCCTTCCACTTCTTCGACATCATTATCGCATTTATGTGGTGGAGACACATAGCTGTCTCCAAGCGTTGAGCCTGCTTAGTCCTTTCAACACAATACACACTACACAGTGTACACATTTCCAGTGATTTTATTTCGAAACTCACATCCCTCAAATATTACTTAGATCAGAACGTAGGTGTGGGGTCATTCTAACACAGCATTTATCAAAAACGTTTTGCAAATGGGTCGCAGAGAAAACAAACGGAATAGTAATATTTTCCTTCAGAGGCAGATATTTCAGCGTAAAATGTCAAAAAAGAGCCAAAAAGGTCAAACAAATTTCTTAAGGCCAATCAACTTGAGATGATGCCAAAAGACCAAATAAATTTGTTTAGGCCAACCAATTTGAAACGAGGCCAGATTTCTGAAATTTGGTCTAAAAAAGGCCAATCTGGCAGCCCTGGCCTGCCCCTGCAGGCAAAGGAGCGGGCTCAAGTGATCTGCAATCTCACCACTCCATGGCGCCAGAACAGTAAACCTGGCTCTTGTGCAGTGTGAGTGTCGTACCGCCTAAAAAACTGTCATTGCAAGAAATAAACCAACTAATCGGAATTCAGTTAGTGACGTCATGTTTTCTGGAAAATTTTGGTTCTTAGTCTCAATTTCCAGGGAGGGGCAAATGCTCATGGTTTTGACCCACCACGAATTCAAAACTGTTTGCTTGCGAAAAGAATGACCCACAACAGTAGTCATTCTTTTCGCATTTAAGTGTTCAGGAACAATGCTGACCTCAAAACAAATAACAGAAAACCATTCTGAACTTTAGGTGTGCGCGAATAGCTGCAGTAAATTTGTTTCAAGTCGACCTTGACAAAATCATGGAATTACCTATGATACTGTTATGTAAGGGCACCTTTGCCCCCGTTGCCCAGGTGGGGAAGTGTCCCCGTAATGTACCTCGTTCCGGCGTCCCTGATTACACCACTGCACACACATGAGGTACATTTTGGGGAGGAAAAAGCCATCAATGAGGCTTTAAGTCACGTGCGCGCCACTTTTTTGCGAGATGCTGTGACACTTTGCCACTCCATGAGTCGCTGGACGATTGAGCTAGAGAACTGTCCAAACAATGTACGGATTCGGTAAGTCCTCTACACATGCCGCAAAACTATGGGGCGCCGTTCGTAAAAATATTATATCTGACAGATTTAGCACAAAAACTGCTATCTCTGCGCATATATAGCTATCTCTGCGCAGATTTAGCTATCTCTGTGCATATATAGCTATCTCTGCGCAGATTTAGCTATCTCATACAAAACGCCTTCTCTTCTGCCATTATCTGAAGTGAACCTTTGAAGATTTGTTGCCATGTTGTTGTTACACAATAAAAACCAACGACAATAAATCCGCTTGCTAGTTTCGCAACTTGACTATGCAGGAAAACGAGCGGACATGAGTAAAGTGAAAGCTCATCACTGCATGAAATCAGAATAGTGAACCTGGCTTTAGTGCAGTGTGAGTGTCATACCGGCAAATAAACTGTCAATGCAAGAGTGAAATCTAGTAGTCGGAATTAAGCTTCTGACTACCGATTTTTAAAAAATTTTTGGTTCTTAGTCCAAATTTCCAGGGGTTGGGCAAATGCCCGTCTTGCCCCCACTGCGGACGCCCATGTGTATAGCTACTTTTCTATCAAATCGAAAATGTGAGTAGCAATTATAAGACGATTAGCTCACTTTTGAACACCTTGTGAAGCACCTTTGACCTGTTGTCCATCAACGTTTATTGTGACGCCACAACTTGAGTCTACCTCCATTTT
>Ga0210059_1013152_pt1 | contig 12412 bp, 8 predicted proteins | sample Ectturendosymbi2_FD_188042 | JGI IMG/M metagenome (GOLD analysis project Ga0210059, IMG submission 188042) | Ecteinascidia turbinata endosymbiont from Florida, USA - Sample 2 (SPAdes) (version 2) | ecosystem: Host-associated > Tunicates > Ascidians > Unclassified | place: Key West, Florida...
TGAATGCTTCTATGTTAAAAAGAAGCGGTTTTTAAGCTCGTGCAACAGTTTTATCATGCTACAGAAATAGCTAATGTAGCCAATGCCGTCAGCGCTTGCGCTGATCAGCCTTAGCAGACAAAATAAAGATGTCGTAACCTCACAACGAACATTGACCGATAAGCCACTGCTTTAATTCGGCTTTAATTAACTGAAACACGACATCTACTAAAACACGAACAAAAGGTAAACTGACATGAAGCAAACATGCTCAGACCAACTGACAGGCGAACTGGTCACTGCCACCGAGAAGACGACTACTAATCAGCTCGAACGCAGCGCTTAATTACGAACACGTGCAACGCACACAGCCGCCAGCATTGATCCAAATCACATGACAAAAGACAATTGTTTCGGATAAAGTCTACTATCGCGGAACACAGTCTTAAACATGCGTAGTGGATGGAGGGTTTGCAAACGTGGTGAGGTGGTTTTTGACGCAGGCGATAGCCCGAATTCCCACCAAAATATAATTTTTTCTTTTTGGCCCATTTACAATGTTCCTTGAAATTTGCATGCAAATTTAGTCCATGGTATTTGCATTAAGTCGACAAACTAACAAGCAAAAAGTATGCGAAAACAGTTGATCTCCTTTGCGCAGGTAATAAAGTTTTCGTAAAATATCACGCTCAAGGGTTTTTTTTAACCCCAACCCCCTTGAGCACACCCTTGCTGCGACGTGAATGCGGTGCCTCTTGTCAGAGTGAATGCAAGCAGACAAACCGAATATAACAAGCAATTGACTTAAAGCATAAAAGTTCGGTTTTAACAGCGGTGCTGGAGCGAGGAAACACATACGTAAAGCGTGAAAACTCGTCAAGAACTGTCAAAAGGCAAATACTGATTTCTGGTCGACGTCGAAGCTTCATCTACCGAGTGGTTGAGTGATCTTGAGTTGAGCAGCTGGTGGCTTTAAAAGTTAGATTTAATTTTCATGCAAACTGAAAACTGCTGTACTGTCCTACGCATTTCTACGTGTTTGCCTCACACTTTGGTTTTCATCAGTGAAGTTTCCAATCAAAGTTGTCTATTTCTAAATTTACTTCATAGGTTCTGACAAACAAAAATTATGAAAACTACCTCGATTTGTTTTTCACTGAAATAAAAACAGTCTATTAGGTACCTGCTTACAGACGTTACAGTAGGTATAAAGTTTGTTTTCAATGATTTCTCGTTTTAGCGACAGCTGCGTTTCAATTAAATGAATTTTTGTGATATTGCCGTTAACAGTATTACAGCAGAACGTAATTTCAACTTGTTTTTGTTTTCATAGATAAAGAAGTTCGATTTATGGGGTAATCAAGTCAGCGACCAAGACAGAAAGAAATTTGAGGAACATTATCATAAAGTCATTAAGCTGGTACACTGAAATGATGATGGCTTGAAAAACATTATCGTTGAAAACATCTATGGAATAACTATGATCGTTATCAGTTTGCTCATATACAGCTCATTTTATTATCCCCCTGCATTTTAGAAATTTCATTGAAGAGGATCATTAAGTTTTTCAGAGTCTTTTTATCTTTAAAAAGCTGACTGCGCGTTTCAAACATGTTGGAATTGTTTATTCCGGTTGATGCAGCCGAGCATCGGTAGACACTTCAGACACAGTTCAAACATTGTCGTTACATGAATCATCACCCTTTGATGAAAACGCTAATACTCTTTCAGCAGGGAGTTCTCCTTAAAACATTTCATTTATTTGTTGTTTTATTTTGTGAGATCAGCGGTGGAACTGATAAAATCCATGAAAACACAGTCATTTGTGAATTCACAAGCAATTCTTAGCATTTTATAAAATACATGCTCGACGTATTTGCTTTTCCTGCAGTATCTGAGCCGAATATGTAACGGTTATTACACCAAGCTAGGAAAGTCGAAGTCAGATGGCCACTACTGTATGCCCCAAAGCCAAGGAGTAACCGAATGTAGTCGCCTGCCCTGTATCAACTCTTCCAAGTCAAAGAGTTAATTTAGGCTTGCCCTATATTCCAAATTAACTCTTCCAAGTCATCAAACTTCCAGCTTATCAGCAGGAGTTAAACTAACTTTAATGTGGTCGGTGATTGCAGCGTGAGCGTTGACGAGCATGAAGTCTGCAGCAGCAACCAACACCATCGCACAAAGGGTTGTACCTAGCTTTGACAAGGACAGCTTTCAGATTTTAGGTATAGGATCAAAAAATACGAACAGCCACCACACACATGCCCATCGGAAATCCCCACTAAACGCCCACAATATATTCAAAAAGCGAAAGATTTCAAAGAGTTATTTTCGTAAAGTTTGTTGCATCACATCAAAGACAACGTAACTTAGTTCCTTTGAGTTTTAACAACATCTCTAATAAATACTTATGTTCACCAAAGCTCTAACTTCCTTTCCGGGGTTTGTTTTTGGAACTGGGCTTGACTGTGCTGCAAAGATAGCACTGATAAACAACAACGGTAATTTGTTAACTCTCGCCATGCTGCTGAGTTCAGTGCTGCCACTGGGCTCAGTCTCATTAACATCAGATTGTTGCCTTTTTCAACATCAGATAACATCAGATTTTTACGTTACAGTTTCATTTTTTTTTTGTTCTATAAATAAGTACGACTCTAGATTGTTAAAATGTCTGTTTCTATCCACGTCGCCGATAGCTTCGTCTCGTGTGTGTTGGGGCGTGCATAATTGCTTCTAGTGTATTGAAGTTATGCAAGTGTCTTACTTTGTTTTATATGTGAGTTTGCCATGTCTTGTGGGCCTTGCGGCTGAAATCAATAAATCAAATCAATCAAATCAAATCATAAACTACATGCTTCTATTGCCACTACATAGCAAATCGCAATGACATGAATCCGAAACAGAGCCAAGTGCCGTCATCAAATGAAGTCGATCATGCGTAATGTAAAATGTTATACTCAACGCAGCGAAGAGAGCTTTTTCATTTTGGAACGATAAACAAACGTGATGGTAAGAGATTGATGAAAGAAACTTAAAATAATTCTCCATCTAACTTATTTTCACCAAAAAAGACAGGGAATATAGAAAACAAAAAACAGGCCAGCCAACATCAGATTTGTCGCCAAAACATCAAACATTCGAAACTTCTCTCAAAACAGCAGAAATGGCCACACTGGCTAAGTTGTTTTGGTGGTGGCCTGGAGATGGCGCCACGTGTGAATAACGTGGTCGCCAGTAGATGGTTCCCAAGAGCAACAAGTCACTGTATTAGCCAGTTAGACGCCACACGCAAATGATCGAAATTCATTTGTCCCAATATAAGAGTAATGCCTTCGGTTGTGGTGCAGAAGGTGAAGAATTGTTATCATTCAACAAAATTTTAATAGGAAAACGATCTCATGTAACATTGCGCATCGTTATTCCTGCGAACTTCTTCAAATAGGGCAGCACTTTTTTGGTGGTTTTGCTTTCGAAAGTCAGCTGGGTTGTGCTACAAAGTAACACTGAGCAACAGCAACGGAAATTTGTTGCATTTGATAAAGCACAGTCAATAATAATACTCGATCAAACCAGTCATAATAAAAAAACCTGCTCACTGTTATGGCAAGAACATGACATCACTACGTCTATGAACCTCCACCATGATATCTCCAGATCATGAGAAAACTGCGTTGCATTAGTTCGTATTCTGTTTGCGTCGCGGCGTTTTTGGATACTTGAATAATATTTCTTTTCATTGTCAAAAAAGCTCAGAATACCTTCCCTTGATATCGCGCGTGTGGTGAAGTAAATTATACAGTTTATGGCCTGAACAGGATTGCGCAGATGACATATCATCTGATTGATTATATTCAGCTTGAGGAATATCCTTTGCACAAACGTCATCTGTAATCGTAAGTTTCCAAAAATCCGGTAGGTAACAATGCACACATAACAGACATTTTATTTTCAACTGTTCAGTCTGTATTTGCTCAGAAACAAAGGCCGTTTTTTTGTAGATTTTTGCATCTTTATCAAAATAACAGTTAACATGGTTGCAAGAAGCTACAACTTAAAACAAACTCACTCCACATCAAAACAACTTATATTCCATCACGATGATCATTTTGCGCAACATTTTACTCAACAGCAAGTGACATTACAGCCAAGCATTGGACAAGGCATAGGTAATTGCGATAGTCAAGCAACTTCACAGGTGAAACAAGCAAAAGCTCTATGTTTCCTGCAGGCTTTCGAGGAATCAGCCGACTGGGCTCTGCTTTCATCTTTTTGCGATGATTAAAAGTTGTACATATCTTTATTCCATGGAACTTCACTCCACAGGTGAAACCCGTTAGGAATCAATCACAAATTTTCAATAGGAAATCGATTTCACGTAACACTACGCATCATTAGTCCTTGCATCTTGTTCAAATAGTAAGCGCGATAGTTCATATTTACTTTACAAACAGAAAAAAAGCTAATGACCAATGTCCTATCAGGTAAACTATGTGGTCCACGAGGCAAAGGAATTCGAACCTTCAGTCATTAACACATTTGAAAGAACACTGAGGTGGAAAAAATGAGAAGGGCTCATCCACCGTTCAACCAATGAACCTAATGTTGGCTTTAGAAAACCTACGACTTGGACACTCCCTAATAACTGTTTCGCTTCACCATACAAGCTCAGTATCTTAACTAGAGAGTTTTTTCATCACATGTTTTTATGACTGCTTGAACAACAAACACTCATGTTGAATTAATGAGACTTGGCTACCAAATATTATTGAAATCGACCCCCCTAACCTTAGTGGCTGGATCCACCCCTGGGTCGCGGGGACCAGGGGCGTAACGAGGTTAAATGGCGCCAGAGGCAAGAAGCAAGTTTGGCGCACCATGTTCGAACCTGAGGTCTTTCGGAAAGAAATTTACTGTATTGAAGAAAGTAATTGTGACATTGTTGGGAATTTTCGGCTACCCAGCAGACATTTGGCCCCCGCAGTGATTCGGCGCCCCCATGTAATGATCCGGCGCCCGGGGATTTGTGCCCTCCTTGCCCCCCGTCGTTACGCCCCTGGCGGGGACAGCAGATCTAAGAGTCGAAGTACCTCACGGTCAAAAGCAATCTCAGGTAATTCTTCTGGCTCCACACCAAGACAGGACCAAGCAAGGTCGGAGACGCAGTCACGCCACCTGGTCCTTGGTCAACCTCTGGGCCGCTTTCCCGGGGGTATAGCCAGCAGTACTTGCCTCGCTAATCTTTCCTAGTACATTCTGTTCACAAGACCCAACTACAGTAACTGGGATTTCTCGATTCGGAGGAGAAGTGTTTCGACATTCCAGGCTTTACAAATTTTACAGCTGCGCACTTTGTCGCAAAGCATCACGCCTCTTCGCATAATTCCCACCTTTGCCGCTTGTGCTTGGGATCAGAGGTCGATATTAGGGGTGGCGAAGGTGGCGTTCGCCTCGGATCCCCCTGTGAGAGTTTCGCACTTAGTTTTTGCATTGCTTTGTTAAAAAGGGTATGAACCACTCCAGAGCCACATTTATAAGCTCTGAAGCAAGTGATATGCTTCAAAAATAAAGCAAAAATTATGTGAAAATGTGCTAAGTTTCACAAGATTTCAATGATTGTTTCGTTGTATTGGCAATAATATTAACAAAGCAGCAGATAAAGAATTGTGCACTTTTTTCTTTTTTGAATGAATTAGTGTCATTGCAAGATGTGGGCAGCTTGCAAGTGCCCAGCTTCAAAACTTACAAATTTTTTATGCTTTTGTAGCCCATAAATAATATGCTCTTAAATTTAGTTCATAAATTGAAATGTGAATCAAATTTACTTCTTTTATCCACCTAGTCCCACATATAACTTCTGCAGTGGCGATAATTTTAGGCCCCTTTCTGAGAATTTGCCTCGGGCCCCAAACTTCTAATATCCATCCCTGCTTGGAATACTGTTCCTTCAGTCATTACACAAGATTCATGACCATAGGCGAGGATCGGAACAAACACCGATTTAAAAAACTAACAGGTTTCCGGTGTATGAAAGCTCCCGTTTCGTCACCACAGAGCAATAAAGCTCACGTAGAACTGAGTTTACTTCACCAACCAGTGTAACCAGTGCCGTGTCAGCCCAACTCTGCCCCCCCAAAAAATGCTTACAGGGGCCCCCTAACGGTGATTTATTAAAAACGCTTTCGACATTATGCTACATCTCGAGGCCGAATGGCCTTCAAAACAAAATATCCTCATTGCAGGAACAATTTTGGCAGAACCAGCCCGTAACCAGTTTTTAAGATTTGGGAGGCAAAATACATTTTAGGGGGAGAGATGTTTGTTTTCATCATATGTTTAAAAAAAATTTTTCTGAGCACAGCAAAATTTGGGGAGAACAAAAAAGATTCGGGGATAACTGCCCCGAATGCCCCCCGTGTCTGTGAGCCTGGGCAGAACAGTCGCCAGAAAGTTTTCCATTGCGGGCCTTCACGTTTGTGCAGAGGGGGATAGACATTCTGAAAATTTTTTTTAAATTCACAACATGAACAGCATTTGGAGATTGTGCAAATTAATTATAAACATTTTCCTGATGTTTACGCCAGGCATCAGTTCGGTTCCATGCAGTAATGTATATCTGGTTTTGGCGCTTAATTTAAGGAAAATCCAACCAGGGTTTTGGACAGCCTTTATTTTTAGCAATATTCTGTTCCAACATATCGTTGTACCAACAAGAACGAGTAGGCCTACTCTACAACCCTTGACATGTAATGTAGTTGATTTTTTAAATGCAAGACCTTATTTAGGTTCTGAAACTGAAACTTTTTGATAAGAGACATGGTTTGTTCTGAGTCAGACGAGGAATCCCCGAGAAATTCAAACGATGTCTCAATTTCACTTTTTGCCTATTTAAGCAAGTACAGGATACCAACTCATTCAAACAAAATGAAGAAATGTAATTGATGTCTTTTTCAAATGCCCTATGAAACCTTATAGGACCTTCAATTTAGTTTTTGGATGAATTTTGGATAAAAAGTGAAGCCATTGGTAAAATTGAATATCATTGGCCGCATTTAATAATTGTCTCTTGACACAATGTTACTGACAGAGTAGCATATTGGACTGAAGTGTGTTTATTTGAAGATGCCATCGGAGAAAACAAACATGGAAAACTGGCTGGTTTTGCTCAACACATTTTATGTACCACGCTCTAATGCAGAAATGGAACAAGTATTCCAACAGATGAACGCTGAAAAATTAAAATTGAGAAACAGAATGAGTGTAGAACTGATAAATGCAATTTTGAATATCAGGACTGTATGGAAAAGAGACAATATTTTGAAGCATGTTATGATTGAGATTCCAGAAGCAGTGACTATGGGAAGTTTTATTGGCACTAGTTAGTTGTGCAATGAAAATAATACTGCTGAAAGTTGTATCAGTGTCAATAATCGTGACTGATTTTGCAGAATGAGATCCCAATTTGCATATTTTCATAATTATGTTTTGTTTTTTGTGTGTGTTTATTTCTGCTTCAGTTTGGTTTATTCTGGTCTTTTTTCAGGCTCAACTAGTATATTTTAGGGAAACCAAGGTGGCAACACTGACATCAAGTTGCAGTAGTAGGCGTTGTGACGCATGTGACCAGTAGGGCTCCCACTGAGGGTTTTTCCACCGAGATCTGTTTTTTAGTCGATCTGTGTGTCTTGGTTTAATTGTGAAAAATAGCGTGAAGTCTGTGTTTTTTGAAGTGATAAACTCATCAATAACTACAGTGCAATGTGTTCAATAGTATAAAGATAACTTTGCATTACAGTATAACTTCACATTACAGCAGGGTATTTTTAAGCTGTTTTAGGGACCCGATTCGGGTTCCTAGAATTGAAAATCGGGTCCCTAGAATCAGAGAAAAATTATTATCCGGTCCCTAGAAACAGAGAAATCGGGTCCCTACAGGTCTATTCTGGGTACCTAACATTTTCTTTAAAAAAAACCTGCATTGCGGTATAATAATATAAAGATAGCTTTATAGGGTTTGTTTGTGTGGAGCAAATACACGCAGACCAGTATGAAGCGCTTACGTGCTGCATATAACAATGCCTATCGAATTATGCATTACATACCCAGAAATGTTAGTGTTCTTATAGCAATTTCTAGCTGGCTAGGCTAGTTGCTACAAAAGAGTCAGAAAAGTTGTAGTTTATTTTACTACACCGTTTTTCTAACTATCCCGTTGTAGGTTCTAAAACATGCCTCCCTTCAACTTCTCTGAGCATAGACAACAGCAGATCATACACAGTCATCAACAACGCCTGTAATTCCCAAGCATTGGGATCACTGAGGTGATTTAAATCAGAGCGAATTGTATTTTTATTTTACCAACGGTATGAACAATAATAACGCACACGATATTTCACAAATCAAACTATATCATGTTAAATACTTCACTGCATTTGCTAATCTCACTGTGCAGTTAAACACTCCATTTACGCTTTATTCTGCGAACACACAGCCTAATATAATTGACTTGAATAGTTCCTGTGTTTCGTAATCATAACAAACAATCAGCCGTGAATGACGCATTCCCTTTTGTTAAGCATCGCGACTTTCTTGAGGGTATCGCTTGCTTGTTTGCGGGATTTCTGGTTTATTAGCACAATTTTTGTTCTGCCCAAATGTAGAGTTCTATGACTTCGAAATTACAACATCACCAATGAGATGACATACTTAATTTTGTTGTGAACCAGTGTGTCCCTCTTTGCACTGGCTGCAGGAGCATTCCCTAGTTTCACAACACGTAATCTATCCGCTGTGGGCCTGGCCGTCCCAGATTTTTATGCTGGGCGTGCAGCCACGAGTGAGGACCAGTGTACATCCAACCAAGCGCTCCCTTATCACGAGATCAAAGGGCATCCCTCGGTACAACGTGTATCTGGCCTTCAGGCCATCTGAAGTGTTTGGTCACCTGAAGCACCTTTTATGCACTCTTCAGTTGCTGGGTTTTTTATACTATTTTCAGACGTCATTTCCTGCATTTTTGATACAAATGTCACTTTCTGCATTTTTGATACAAACGTCACTTTCTGCATTTTTGATACACCTTTTTCACAAGTCATCGTGACACAGCTTTTCACATAATATCAAAATCAAGATCACATATTTCTTCAAGTGAACTATGTTTAATATCCATTAAATTCAACGTATCAGCATTTTCCACACTATTTCTTATCTCTTCGACAGACAAGTTTTGATAATTTACATTGCGATACCAATGATGTAATACTTTACCAAATAACTTCAGTACACTTTATATACGGTAGCCATAAAATAAACACACTCTTCTACACATAGCATGATCCTCAAGAGTTCATTCTACATCAGCATTCAGTATTTCAAACAAGACGAGTTCCTTGAAACCGTTACCGCATCTGGGAATAACGCAGCATTGGTAAGAAAGTTCTTTTTTAGATTTTCGCAATTTAATTTACTGCTACACCAATATCATTGGGTTTTTGACTTTTCACTCGTTTGCCTTTTCACAACAATTTCTCGTACCACCTCCTTTCAATCCCTTCGTCTATTCAAGTAGCGTATTTCACGCTTCGTTGCATTTCATCACGAGTTAGCATTGAGTAACGCAATGCTTGTTGAATTGGTTCTGGCGCTTGTTTTTCTGACGGACCTTCGCTGTCATTCACGTATTGCCCTAGATTTGCAAACCATCCGTTTTCCAGAGACTTCAGTACGTGTTCCAGCGTCTCATTCATTTTTTAAAGCCAACTGTTTCAGGGTCAATTTCGTTTACGGTGGCTATTAATTTAGTTCATACTTTCATTTAAATGTTCGACCACCACTTTGTAAAGGCTTCCCTTGCACATTTTTCTTTCTGTAAAACATGAAATAGTTAGTCACAACTGCTTTTCAGTCAGTCTTTACTTCTGCCTCAGCAGGTGCTTTCTGTTGTGAGTACGGTTACCCAATTCAATTGTTTCTTTTAGCTAACTTATTACTGTATAAGAATTTCGTAATTAAGGACTGAAGATATGTAACACACGAAACTAGTTTCCTTACGCAATAAATTGCGATAGATTCGCTTGGTGTGGGTCACTGTTGTGGCTTTACAAACATTACATTCAGGTTTTTCACATTCTTAACTTCCTCATATATGTTGCGTTTTCCTTATTATACCAAACACGTATCAATACACGTTGTTCAGTTCAATATTCACACTATAACTTTTTGCAAATCGTTAATATGGTACACAGTTAAAATACGTACACAACACCTTTTGACTACTTCAATTTATGTCTCCATGCCTTCCTCAGCTTGTATCAGGATGACAATTCGCACAGGTTATTTATTCAATGTTGATTCACTGCTATTTTCACCATTTTCTGAGCCAGTCGTGTTATGGTCACTTGTTACCATAACAGTGTTCGCCCACACCAGGTTAACCATTGTGTCACGACCTTTGATGACGTGCTAAGAAACAACTTGTATCGATTTTTTATACGATGCACATCTTCATCCAACTTTTTTATTCGATCGCTTCAAATGTTTGATGCTTTTTACAAATCTTCATTTTTCCTCAATTGTTCAATGCTCCTGTATGGTCGAGACCGAATGCAGTAGTTGTCCGTGAATTGTTTCGGAGTTTGCGTCTCACCAGTATTGCTTTTGTGTAGTAAAAATATGTGGACACTGTGTACACACCAAGCATAAAAAAGTAGGAAGTGTTGGGATAGGTCTTGCTCGTCTCAAGGCTGGACACGTACTAACACCGGTTGTGTAATGCCCTACTGTATGGTTATCCATTTTCTGTGCTTTTGCGAATGGCGATACAGCTGTGGAGAGGATAAACTGCTTTGCTCCTCCCAGTGTTGGTCATGTGCTAACACCGTTTCTGTAATGTGTGCTGATGTACAGCTAAACACCTTTTGTGCTCTTGTGTCTGTGATATGGACCATGAGTCCGCAATAAAATGTCATTATCATTATCATTAAAACTCATCGCTATGTGTTTCCTGGAAAGTTGTTAAGTTTTAAATTGAATCGTGCAGCGTGCCGTGCGATTTCAATGCAAAATTCTTGCATTTACTGTCCATACGTAGGTTCACGTTTCGGTCTCGTTTGTCGTTCATATAAAAGTGTAATCCGCGATCCTTGCAGCAAACAAATTTACTACAATAGACAAAGAAAATGATATAAAACTCATCGCCATATGTTCCTCCGAAAATTATTAAATTTCGAATGGAATCGAGCAGTGTGCAGCGCGATTTAAATGAACAATTCTTGCGTTTGCTGCCTAACTCTACAGGTAGGTTCACGTTTCGGTCTCGTACGTCGCTCATATAAAAGTGTAACCGCGATCTGTGCAGCAAACAAATTTACTATTATAAAACTCATCGCTATTGGTTTATATTTGTTGTAACATATGGTTCTTTTTGTTGTTGGACACTTTTCTGATGGCGTTTTTTATAATTTTTGATTCATTTTTTCCAAGCCATGGTTTAGATTAACCAGTAATCGTATTCTGTTACTCTTCCCGTGTATTTTTTTGATCTGAAAAGTCTGTTATGTATTTTTTGGCTTATACATTTTTTTCCTTCCTCGTATCCAACGAAAAGTCGGACTGGAACGAAACAGTCCGGCTCATTCACCTTGATCTAACCACTGTGGTTTGCCAAGTCCCTGTTATTTTATTGTTTGGCATCGATCGCGATGTCACAAAGAAGACACAATTTGTGGTGCATGAAACTTCATATACTTTGAATTATTGGTCGCTGTTACAGGAGCAAAGCTTGTTTTGTAGCGTGTAAGACCGTATGCACCAGGTATGCCCAACCTAAATGGCTTACTGAGTCAAAACGTATGCCTCTATTTTGACCAGGGATGCACACTGAATGACATATTATTGAGGGCCGCACATTGAAATGCTTACTTTGATCTTAGCAAACTAAAATTAGCTTAAACTAACACCGAAAATGTTCGAATCCTAACTGCAATGGAAATAGACGTGATAAAATGGCACTGAGGACCACCTGCATCAAATATGCCAAGTTCAAGATTATCAAAGCAATGCGGCCGGGACGCATACGGCCCGCATGTTGGACATACCGGCTATATACGCTTGCGAGCAGCGAGGAGAACGTGTCATTTGATGCAACCCACGTCGACGTCGCTCCTGCTGCAGCTATCTGAATAAAACCACTGACTTTGTCAGTGGGTAATTAACAGACTTATTCAATATTCAGGACTACCAGAATTCATCATATTCAAAAGCTGTTTGTAGTCACTGTCACTGGACAGACGTTGCTTAGAGCAGTGTTTTTCAACCTTTTTTGCATCACGGACCACTTTATGCAATAAAAAAATTTTGGGGAACACCAAACAAAATTTTATAATCACAATTATGATGTTTAGTTCTGTTTTGGCTCTTTTAATTTATTAAAATT
>Ga0210059_1013153_pt1 | contig 12412 bp, 9 predicted proteins | sample Ectturendosymbi2_FD_188042 | JGI IMG/M metagenome (GOLD analysis project Ga0210059, IMG submission 188042) | Ecteinascidia turbinata endosymbiont from Florida, USA - Sample 2 (SPAdes) (version 2) | ecosystem: Host-associated > Tunicates > Ascidians > Unclassified | place: Key West, Florida...
CGGAGTACACCAGGTCGCGATGTTTCGGAAAGAAGGTTTTGCGCAGATACTGAGGGCATTCCAAGTACTGCAGGATTCTCGCCAGCTGCAGGTTGCAGCTCCCCAGTTTTCCGACGCCGGCGAAATCGCCTTCGGTAGAAGTTTGCGCCGCCGCACCCGACTCGTCGTAGACAACGATCTCATCCACCTGAAAGCAAAAGATAATGGATCAACCACGCACTCAAAGGCTAATTGATACTGTTTCAACCTCCCCGGCGGCGTTGCGTTGAATGTGTGATTCACCTCGAACGGGATGTGCGCGAAGAAAAACAATATATATATACGTGGCGCGAACAGGCAACAATAGAGTGATTGCGGCGCATGGCCTCTGTTGCTTGCCGCCACAGTGCGAAGCTTTGCGTACATGCCGCTCGGGCTTTCCGATCGCAACAATACACAGAACAGTCCGTTTTATCTGACACACCAGTTGAGCTTTTAGATATACACAGAACACAAGTTAACTGTTTCTGTTTAAGAATCGGTTGATATCGCCTTCGTTAACTTCTCCGCCTGACACGGCCATCCTCTTACTTTTGTTTATGAGCTTTTCCAATTTGAATTTGGTCCACGTTAAGTTAATGGAAAAAGTTTAGTAATGACACCGTTTGAAATACCATATACGCCCTTATTACCCGCTTTCAAGCACAAGAAAGTCTCACATTTTTGGAGGTGCTTCTTCGGCGGTAAGCAGTTTTAAGGTTTGAGGAGGCAAAATACATTTTTAGGGGATCAAGATTTTTGTGTTCATTATATGTTTAAAACATACTGCATAAAAAATTCTGGGCACAGTAAAACTTGGGGACAATGCCTCCGAATGCCTTCCGTGGCTACGGGCTTGGCGCTCGACATTTGGTCAACTGCACATTACGACCAATCTGAAGCTTATACTGAAAAGAAGTCAAAGCACACAAACTTCAACCACGTACCTGAAAAACTACACAAGCCCTGGCGATCTGTCCGGCCAGGTAAGTCCTCAAGTCAGGGGACTGCGCATTGTCCAGGATTGAACCGGGAACCGCAACGCTGAGCGTAAAATCTCGCCCATGTTCCTTTTCTTCATGTTGCACAGACGGTTCTTCTTCTTTAAACTTTTCTCGAAGAAATGATTTTTCCAGTTTTCTCAATTTTCGTTTTTCTCTATGCAGTTTCCTATCAGCTTTTCTTTTAACTTTCAAGTCACTTAGCCTAGTCATGATTCCTGCACATGAAAAACAAGCTTTATTCACCTGAACGAACAATAAACATGTACTGTGAAAAAAACGTCATAGAAACAAAAAACGCTTATGATGCTACAAATCGGCAGGCGTGCTGTGCAAATGCTCTTTCGCATTTTCACTTCCGGTCGCGGTACTGCTTAGCAGCATTCTAGGCGTAACCGCATGTTTTACGGCAGACCAAATGGCACTTCCGGCTTTTTCCTGAAACTGCTTGTCGGATATTACGTTTGCTGTGATTTCATGGCCCAGTTTGCTTCCCTGCTCGGTGATCGTTTTCGAGGCGAGAACATCCCGAAGCATTTCTATCACCATCGCCCGCACCTGTCGCATAGAAAAAAAATATCACCAATCTCTTCACGCTGGCATCTGGAAAGGTACAACGGCAAAATAAGCGCATCGGCAGAAACTTAAAGCGTTTCCTTGAGCACGTATGAAACTACTATATGCATTCTATTGGGTCAAAGAAAAGTTTCCCAAAGATTTTCAGAAGCTGCAATTTTAAATTATCCTGTAAAGGCAACGTGCGATGGATATAAACCGCTTCCGTCCTTCAAGTTAACTTATTATCCTAACAACCTCCGGCGTGTGAGTGATGTCATCAATGAGGTCATTTACTGCTGATTTCACGGCTTCGTCATGCAATATTCGTTCCACTTGCTCACGAACGATTGCACGGGTTTCGTCCATTTGAAGAATTCCCAGTAGGATTTTCTGGAACATCAGCGTTGAAAATTAACAGCTTAGAAGTAGAATCAGGTCGGTCAACCGTCATAGAAACGTTATAAGTCAGTGATCGGCGGAACACATTAAACTCTACATTGATGGTGCCAAAGGATGACTGGACAACCGAACCAAGCTACCTCATCATATCGAGTCAGTTGTAGTAGCCAACTCCTAAGCATGACAAGTTCTCACACACCGACAACAGTCCCGCCGCCATGGGGCGGGGCTTTGCCTCCCTAAGCCAGACTTCAAGCCCCCAAAATGAAATATGAAACGCTAGAAATCGGTGGATTAATTATATCAATTCGTACCCTGTTCTGTCCTGTAAGTTAGGGACAGAGCACTACTTGCCGCTGTTACCTAGAATAAAATCGCCTGATCACTAACACGTTTGTCTTTCAAAAAACGTCTTGAGGCTTGACACGTTTAACTCGTAATAAGAATTAAGCATATCTATGGCCTTCCTTAGGTTGTGTTTTACGTCCTCAGCTATTCTTACTCAATATAAATGATTTGTCTATGAATAATATGTTCATAACGCTTTTAATTGCAGCTGATCCATTTTTGTTTCTTTTAGCTCCAGATACATTCAATACAAGTAAAAGGTAAGTTATAAAATGGAAAAGGTTAACACTTGGCTAATCCATAACAAGTTATCTCTGAATCTACAAGACAGTTTTTATGCTATACTCGAAATCAATGTCCAATGGGAACCTTGACTTATCACTTGTTTGTAATCATTATAAATAAATACTTCGAACTTTTAATTTTAACTGATGATAAATTGTGGCATCCTCACATGCAAATGTTGCCCAACCTCAGTCAGCTAAAACCTAAACCAATCATTACTTAGCTTTTTCACTTTTTTTGGTTTCAAAACATTTTGGAAAAAAGCACCTCATGAATTTCAAGTTCCCAGAGCGATTCATTGGTGCAGAGGTCGGGAACCTATGGCTCGCGAGCCAGACGTGGCTCTTCTGATGACGGCATCTGGCTCGCTCGATATTTTCTCAACACGATTGTTAAGAATTAAACTCTTTCTGTAATTTTCCATCTACTTAGACAACAAAGCAATCAGCAACACCATGCAGCACCAGAAGTCGCATTAACAGTAAGAAGCATGTTATTAAAGAGAAAATTCAGACATTTACCATTGTTTAAAATTGTTGATTTTGCTCAAAATTCTCACGTTAGTAAGTCAGTTGCATTAAGTGTTGAAAAATATTATATGGCTCTCACGGAAATACAATTAAAAATATGTAGGCTTCATAGCTCAGTCAAAAAGGTTGCCGACCCCTACTTTGGAGAGTCACTACAGTAGACCCCGCTTAATAAACCCACCTCCTCACCAAGCGCTTTGGGATTTAATAAGCGATGGATGTTGTAACCGGCGCCTCAAAAATTAGAGGTAAATAAACAGGAAATACAAACACGTGCTCTCTATGCGTGCTTAAGTTCTAGCAGTTCGGCGACCGGAAATGAGAAAATGGAATGAATAGTGATTTATAAACCGGCGTTTTTCAATGCTAAAATGGCTTAGGACAGGTCTCCTATAGTACTTCCATAAGCATGAGGCCCCGGAGCAGTCTCCCCTTTTTTTCTACCTCTTCCAAAATTTCTGCATATCGTTTGTTGTTAGCACTTTTGATCACTTTCTTCTCTAGTGTGTTATATTGTTAAGTCGCGTTCATCACGTTTTGTCTGTTTGTTGTTGCACGTCTTTACGAGTGTGTTGATGTGTTTCCTACTCTTACGGTTTCATCAAACTAAAAGAAGTGTTGGGGAAAGCGCCTCTGGTGGACCGGATTCTGTTTTTTTGGCCGCTGCACTGACACCAGTGCAAATAAACGAAATGATTTGGTTTCACAAAGATCCGTCTACTATGCGATGTGTAACCAAACCCTTTGGTTCTGAGAACATGCGTTTGTGACGCAGTTCAATCTTGCTCACATTCTTCAACCAGATTGAAACAAAACTTGTTGCGGACAAATTTGTTATGCGTGCGATGAACACAAACGTCAACTCCTTGGCAAAACAGTGAATTCGTTGCCAAAAAGCGAAAACTCAACATGTCAAGTTACCCAGAGGAGAGCGAAAATTCCTCTACCAAGTCACCGTTTTGCCCGCATCCAATTGACAATGTTGGTCCCCTGCCTCCATGCCAAGGTTACAGGTATCTCTGTGTCACCACAGACTCGGCATAAGCACCTCAAACACAGGTTCTTGGCAATCTCATCCTGTCCCTAGCAGTTAAACGAGCCAGGCTGACATTCTATTACAATCCTGTTACACATGTGCGATTTTGTGAAAGCGCGAGTAGGCACTAAAATACTAAAAATCATTGTCATATTGAACTCAGTCCTTCACAGGGATTTGCTGTTTTGCTAAAATGTCCACAATCACTAATGTCTAAAACATATGCTTGGCTGTACCTTCAGCTTCAGAGCTACCATGTCTACAAATTTGGGGTCTTGTATAACTCCAAGCAGAAGTGCTACAGCAGCTTTCTTCGTTTCGTCATCCGCCAAAACCTCTGAAAAAGTAGAATATCTAAAATCACAAATAAACAAAATGCCTGAAGTAATGTTACTACCATATTCAGGTGAATGATTTAATCCTCTGTAAGCTTTTTTAATTTCAGATCTTTATTTTTTCTGATGGAGAACAACTGACCTCACCACACTGTAGTCACAATCGTTTGACCACCATTCACATTCTCCTACTTCAGAATTTAAAAATCTGCAATTCATATGCAAATATATATTGCAGTTTAATCTTACAGTTCTAATGCACTGAAATTGGCACATGATATTCACAAACAGTAATTTTACAACACCTGGAAAATGGCAACTTGTTTTGATAGCTTAAGTTTGATGTCTTTTTTAAAAGCAACATAAATAATATGAAATGTGGATGAATTACTTTTAAGTTGCTGTAGTATTAATTTAATACAGTTTCTTTGTCATGTGCAGGGGCTTGCAGAGGTCTGGTGATGCCCGAGGCAACTGCTTGATTTTATGCCCCCTACCAAATTGGAATGTGAGAAATACAGGTATTTGAAATGTGTAAAAATAGTGTTGACAAAAAAACAAGTATCAAAAATGAAATTAAAACATTTCAAAGAGTGTTTTTTTAATATGTTAGTCTTTATTAATTTGGTTTACTGCATTCTGTGAGCCTGAGGCATATGATTATAAGCAAAATTCTTCCGGTAATGGGTATGCATTAAATAACTAGATATTGCATTTATGCATGAAAATAAATATCAGATAGGCTCACCAAAAAGATACCACTTGTGAGGCATGATACAAAACAGAGCTGTCTCTTTTATCTATTATAAAATAGTACCTGAAATAGTACAATCATGCAGTTCGATGCATTGCTGCCTTTTATGTTTTTTTGAACTATAAACCAATTGGGATATTGTTTAGTAAAAACACAAACTCTTTTTATTCAACTAGAACATACGAATAATTCAGTTGCACAATTACACTTTTTAATCTCTCCTTCCCAAATGACACATGCTATCGGAAAATATTTGACCTTAATTTTACACTGACTGAACGGAATTCTCTTTCAATGCTGATAGCATTTCTTGTAACACAGAGGAGCTTAGACCTGTTTTCATTTATTTCAACTTTGAGCATGACCTCTCACAACCTGCCATTGAAATTCCAATGGTGAGCAGTAACCTACATGCAATACATAATGTTGGAAAGATATCCCTTCAAAACTGCACTAAACACTCAAGAACATGCTCAGGAGCAGAGGAGGGAACTGCATTTCCTCTTGATCTTTTTTTTTGTTTGAGCGAGTTCTTTTATCCACTGCTTGGCCGCGCTAGATTTCGGGACAGGTATTGAGCAGCCATTCGGTTGTCTCATCGTCCAGAATCGTCAAGCCGTGCAGTCCGTGGGGAGGTCGATGGATTTGACATTGGAGGACGACATGGTCAACGGTTTGTTCTTCTGCGTCACACAGGTTGCAGAGGAGGCCATACCCTATTTGTACAGGCTGGAGCGGAAACATCCGACACCGGTGTGGAGGCAGTTAAGCCAGACCCAGGCTCTTCTTTGAAGGGTCATTCCGGGGGTGTGTGTACCGGTATCTGGAATTAAAGTGTGGAGTCTTGTGGGGTTGTCTGCCCACTCCGCGTTCCATTGATACGTGTGGCCCACTGCACCGCACGTATGTTGTTATCAGAGAAGCTGATGAGTTGCTGTGTGGCAGGTACAAATAGGTGTCTCGATTTGAGGCGCCGTGCAACAGCTCTCGGTGGATGGGTGAGCGCTGAGTGGAGCACATGTTCAGACTCCATGGCACGGCGTCCTAGAGATAGCGTGGCTCCACTGCAACGAAGCTCAGCAGGTTGGATACCTGCGAGGATTGAAAGGTTGTCTGCTGGTGCAGGACGCAGGCATCCAGTCACAATTCGCAAGGCAGCATTGATGGTGGGGTCAACGAGGCGGGTATGAGCACTGCGGCACCAAACAGGAGCACAATACTCTGCAGTCAAATGAACCAGGGCTAGGGTGGCTGTTCGCAACATTGTTGCTCCAGCGCCCTAACCGGAACTAGCAATCCGCCTCACGAGTGCGACTTGTGATGTTAGCTTCTTGGGAAATGACTCAAGGTGTCGGTGGTACGTGAGCGACCTGTCCAACAATACTCCGAGGTATTTGGGCTCGGAGCAAAAGGGCAGGGTTTCATTGTTGAGGTTGACTTTCAGTTCACGCTTAGCTTCCTTGTTGTTGAGATGGAAGACTGCCGACACCGTTTTCGTGGTGCTGAGCTTTAGTTTCCAAGACTGGAGGTATTCACCTAGCATTGCCGGCATAACAAAGTCAGTAATGTCCTTATATGAATGGCAATTGAATGGCTGTCACATCGTCATAATTCTTCAAAAAGTCCAAACAACCCTTTGTTAATTTTTCTATCGTTTGCTCATACCTAGTGGCAACAGAATTCAAACTCAGGAAAAATGAAAATCAAACCCTGAGGTCTTGGAGGCGAACAGTGAACACTGCTATCTACAATTTCAGTTTTAAATTGGTTCACAATCACTACCATTACTGCATTTATTTCTTGTAGTTCTGTGAGCAAGTGCTTGCGCTTCATCTCTCTTTCAGATCACTTAACATACATTTGCATGCCCTCCTCAGGGCAAGTTCCCATCAGATCTACGCAGCATATCACGTTTTTTAAGGCATTTTAGAGACTCGAATCGGGCCCCTAGAATTGAAAATCAGGTTCCTATAGAATCAGTGAAAATTGTCATCGAGTCCCTGGAATCAGAGAAAATCAGGTCCTTAGAATCAAAGAAATTGGGTCCCTACAGGTCCACTGGGTACCTAACATTTACCTTAAAAAAAACCTGAGCATATCTTAGTACTTTTACAATACAAAGAAGCATCTAGTTCAGTGGTTCTTAACCAAGGGGGTGTCAAGAAATTTCCATGGGGCACGAGCCCTTACATGCTCTTCAACATGGAAAGTTTTTGAACAGCAATGTGTCCCTTCCAAACGTTATGCCAGTGTTAATTTTATGCTGCTACATGTTATTTGGTTTATTTTCAGCAGAGATGGAAGTTGGGGTGAAGTGTCTTGAAATTTTGCAGGCCGACTTCGAGCCTGCACACAAACATTCAGGGGAGCAATTAGGGGAACTGTTAAGTCAGCATGCCAAGACCTTAACAACTGTGCCGTTCTCGCATTTGAGAATAGCATGGCGCACATGGAATTTCACGGAAGCCGGCTACAGCACAAAGTGGCTCGAATGATTCCAGATAAACATGAATGCATACACTTAGCACAGTCCACACACCGTGGGATACCGCTATTGCTTTCTGGAATTTGACAAGCTTTCTGCAATGTGGCCATACACCTGCTTGACACTCCTTTTCTACGGTACTCCTGTCATGTTCTTCTGTGATGCGACTATGCATATTTATGATGATTCAACTGCACTTGAGCCACATTCTTGTTGATTGTGAGACTAAGTTTTTGAATGTGGCTTGGCAGCTACAGGCTACCATATGATATCGACTTCTCAGCCAAAGTTAGATAGTAACTTTGATTTCTGGCCATCCCAATGGCGGCACTCAACTGTTTAATCTCATAACCGTGTCTTTCACTCACACTAAGTGATGCGGAGTGTAAGTCTATAAATAAAAATAACATTTGTATTGGAATATTCAGTTTATGCGATCAACCGTGCAATGTTTTTCATGTACGAATGGTTTTGCTTGAAGATTCTGGAATCTTAGGCAAAAACTCAGTGGTAGCGTTTAACTGATACAATTAATCGGAGTAGCCTAATCTGTATTCAATCTGTGATGTAGTGTGCGGTTGCAAAGCTACGCAGAGTGAATAAAACAAAGAATTTGCAGAAGTTCGCGTAAGTCTAAAACAAGCAACTGCAACACATTAAGCATGTGGGCTAGAGTGGGAATATGCAAATCTGTAAGTACTAGTAAATCATGCGCAATGTCGCTTAAAAGAAAACGTTTTCCATCTGATGCAGCAAAATAACGTTGCACCAAATACTGGACAATAAAAATTGTCAAGCCATCAGTGGCCTATAATTTTGGGTGCAGGGCTCTATACAACCTGCCGTGGCGAGTGAGTGTTAGTAGTCATCAAGTTCAATGTAACATTCCTACCTTAGAGGCCCTATTGTGAAAAAATACGTATCTCTTTCTTGAACAATACAGAAAGTCTAACAACATATGGTTGCACGCTTTGATGCAGTCAAGATTGTTTATATTCATCCTTATTCTTTGAACACTACAACTGCATTTTACTTTGTGACTGAGTGCTCGGATGATGCAGTGTTTGTTTGAGGGCATGTGCATGACACACCACTTTTGTACTTTACCTGGGCCTTGAAAAGTGTGTTGGACTCAGTGTCCTACTCTGGATGTAGTTCTCTACCAAGTGTTACATGTCAGGGAACAATAGTGTTAACTGTTTAGAAAGTGTTTGCGACCCTGTTGTGCTACCTCTAAACTCACTATTAATCGTTCTGTTGTGTATTGTGCAGAATGCAGACTGTGTGTGTTTGTACTCTAGGGACTTCATATCTGTTACAGAACCTTAAAATCAAATAAATTAACCAATAAATGCATTTGCTTTTACAACTTATTTAAAGTCAGGGGGGCATTAAACAAACAAAAATTTCTTAATGGGGGTGTGGTGGAGAAAAATTTAAGAACCACTGATCTAGTAGAGTCCTGCGCGGGTTGAAATTTTTTGTTTGCTCCCGCCCTGCAGGAATTTGAGAAATCTTGCCCGCTCCCGCCCTGCACACTTCCAACCCGCACCCGCCCAGCAGACCATCCCAACCCACACTTTTTCGGTCTTAAACCCGCAGCTGTCTGAAAACTACTAAAAACTCACAACCAGGGCAAGTTTTTGTTGCAATAAAATCGTGAGAAGTATGCATTAATTTTACCAAAATTTGCAGTAAAAAGTTGTATTTGTGCACAAGCATTTTAAACGAAAGTGATTTACTCAAGCGATTTATTTAATATAATGCTCAATATTTCCAAACATTACCTAGGGAGAAATGGCGATCTTTTACCAACAGTTTGCGCAGCATGCTAAAACTTTGGCAAGCTCCACAGTGCATGACACTGCTTGGCAATTTAACAATTTGGTGTGCAGTTGTGGACTGATGTTTGATCGGGTCATTTCTACAATTGCTTTTAGGTCACTATTCAGTTCGATTCGATTGTATCAAAGAGAACAGAACTATACTTGTTTTTTAAATCAAACTTCTCCACTTTGCAAAATACTTGATAGAAGTTACAGGAAAAGTTGCACGTAAAAAAGAAAAAAGTTGCCATATAAAATTCCTGGAACCAGCTTGAAACATTGTACCACATAATTGAGTGCGTATTTAGGAAGCTATAAAAAAAGTTGCAAAAACTTGCCCTACTTATAACGTCTGAAGACAAGTATAACAAGCAGCAAAATTAAGCTATTCATTTTTTCATTGGCAACCAAAACTTTTCCACAGACCTGATCTTCCACAGTCAACAGATTTGAGGTGATAAAAACACGTTTCAGTCCAGTTGTGACTAGCTGTGCGTTTTCTTTGCTTCAACAGGGGAACCACAGGCAAAAATTTTAAGACTTGTTTTGGACAGAGCGAGCAAGTTTGGATGGATGAAACAAGTTACAACTTTGCTTTACAAATTTCAAAGTAGTGCTTTTATTTTTTAAATCTCTAAATTTATCACTTCTTAATTCTAAACATTTGGTGCTGTCTTATCCATTTAGGAGGGCTGCTGGACTGAATTATACCTCACCACGCACGATAGTTGCATTGGAAAATGGTCAATTGCCCACCACAAGGCAAGAGCCTGAGCTAATGTTTCGCAACAATGGGTTGTTACATCATAATGTTACAACTGATGCGGGCCTACAGTCCTCAGAACAATGCTGGCAAACAACTTCAGTACATCCACGTTTCGCGATTTGAGCTGATTAAGTTCATGAGCTTTGGCTTAACACTTCTTTACCCGCACGAAGAATTTCTCATCCCACACCCGCCCCACACCAAGTTCAACCCACGCCTGCCCCGCCCCGCAGCAAGTTCAACCTGCACGTAAAGCAGTGCGGGTTTCTGCACCCGCCCGACAAATGCAGGTACCCGCAACCTGCGCGAGCGTACCCGCCCCGTGCAGGACTCTATGATCTAGTCACAGCATTTTAATAAAATGCACTTTTTGCAATTGAACTCTCTGGATGCCCCCTGCCCTGGAACCCTGAGGTCATCACCCTGTTTACCCCACCTCTACACGCCCCTGGTGACATGTATGAGAAAATGCACATATTTGTTATAACACTTTTGATTTTGTTAGCATCTGTTGTCACATTACTACAGAAACATGAGAACCTACGTTCATTTTTTCAGAGTTTCAACAGACATTGTACCATAGTAATAAAGTAAAGCAACAAAACCTTTCACAAAATCCACAGACTTCTCTTTCAAACTGGAGTCATGCAGTAGGTTATACACAATGTCTCTTGAGAGCTGTTCAGTTTTGCTCAGCAAACTTTCATCATCCAGTGATAGCTTTGCAACAGTGGACACTTCTTCAGCCATTTTATCTCGTACATCTTCCACAAAAAAATACAAATAAGAACCTGAGCAAAAAAAGAAGAAAGATATTTCCCGGATGTTTCTAAAGACACACTAAGAACATGTGGCTTAAGGAATTGAGATTTTTATTTTCTAAAGAGGCAACATTCTGCTCTTAATTCAAAGAGGAAACAAAACTGAATGCAAACAAGTTTTTCTTCCAAAGCAACTACCTGTTGGAGCCCCACTAACAATTTAGAAATCTTTGTTCAGCCCTAAAATGGGGGAATTGTGGCCTTCAGCCATTTTTTACCTACAAAACCACATGTGACAGCCCCTGACAGTTCGTAGAAGTAGCAAGTCTGCACAACCTGTACAGCTGAAACTGACTACTTTATGCTGAAGACTTGCATGGTTAAAATCAAGGAGCAGGACCAACACTAACCCTTCAGTGTTAAACAATTAGCAAAAAATGATCGCTTCTACAAATGCTACAACTATTCTTCAACAAAATGTCTACTTTATGACTATTTAATATCCTATGTCATACAGAACTTATTAGACCTTAGGCAGAAAAACAGGTAAAACGAAGTTATATTACATAATTGTATTACATTTTCATTATTTTTGTGGATAAATATTGCATTGTTCTGAAATATTGTGTTTACTGCATTGTTCTCTGCCTCATAACCCTTGCATATTATTGCTTACTACTCTCACCTATGTGCATGATTCACTTGCTCATCTGTAAAAACTCTTCGCCCATTGCTTGCCCATATTAATCTGTGTTATGTAAATGATTGTTATGTTATAATTTAAAATTACATTTCTGTAATATATGTTTTTCAATTTAAATGCAATGGAATTATTTCATTCATGTTTGCAATTTTTAAATTTGGGGTATACTGCTTGCTTTTCCAATTTTTTGTTTGCATCTGATGCTTTGCGTAATGTCTCTTATTTTCTGTGTTTTTGATGCATATGGTTTCCTGTGTTTTCCACTGTCATCTGTGTGTACTAAATTCTAACTTCACTATGAAAAGAAAAAAATGGAAGCTATATCATATCACCATTAAATCTTTTCCTATAAGATTTCCTTTACATGTTTGGCCATAATTAAACCTACCAATGCCATCATACACATATCACTTTGATTTAACTTTAGGTAGTGGCTACAGATCCACCTGGCATGATGTGGTTTGACAAAATGCTGAGTTTGTCAGTGAAACCACAGCAATCTCATGGCATAAAGCAGGGGTGGCCAACACGTCGATCGCGATCGACCGGTCGATCGCCGAGTCCCAGTTGGTCGATCGCGCCTAATTTTGCATTGAATTGACTAGAT
>Ga0210059_1013154_pt1 | contig 12411 bp, 11 predicted proteins | sample Ectturendosymbi2_FD_188042 | JGI IMG/M metagenome (GOLD analysis project Ga0210059, IMG submission 188042) | Ecteinascidia turbinata endosymbiont from Florida, USA - Sample 2 (SPAdes) (version 2) | ecosystem: Host-associated > Tunicates > Ascidians > Unclassified | place: Key West, Florida...
CCTCATCACTACCAACATTGGTGGGAGGGGCAAATGGTGGTTCAGAGATTGTTAAAATGTGGAAAGACTATTTTAAAGGAATATTAAACTCTGAAAACTCTGGCAATGGGTCTGCAGAGTCTGTGGTACACAGCATAGACTGCAAGGAGAACTATCTGGGTCTTGAAATGCCCGTGTGCTCTTTTGTCTCCTTGGCAGCACTTCTTCAAAAGCTGCCCTTGAACAAATCTCCAGGGCCTGATTGTATTTCTGCAGAGCACCTGCTGTATGCAGAAGAATCTCTGCGTTTTTTTCTCAGTGAACTGTTTAACATGTGTATTGTTCACGGGTATATACCCAATTCCTGTTTAAACACAACAATAGTTCCCATATGCAAAAACAAGAATGGGAATATGGCTGACACTTCAAATTACAAACCAGTCGCAGTAGCCACAGTGGTGTCAAAGGTGCTTGAGCACTTCATTTTATCTAACATCTCTCCTTTCCTTGGTACCACAGACAATCAGTTTGGTTTTAAGGCTGGTTATAGTACTGATCAATGTACATTTTTGTTAAAGCAAACTACTGCCTCATACTTTGTAACCCATGGTTCATCTGTGCATGCTATGTTTTTAGATGCCTCGAAAGCATTCAATCTAGTACTACACATGAAATTATTTGAGAAACTAATCCAAAGAAAGGTGCCAATGTGTTTTGTGCGCCTACTGAAACATTGGTACAAAGAACAAATGATGCAAATAAAGTGGGGCAAGCATTTTTCTGAACTGTTTCATGTGTCTAATGGGGTTAAACAAGGGGGAGTACTGAGCCCATACTTGTTTGCTGTTTATTTAGATGATTTGTCCAATAAAGCAGGGTGTTATATTGGTGAAGTTTTATTAAATCACTTGATGTTTGCTGATGATATTTGTGTGTTATGTCCAAGTGTACGTTGGTTGCAAAGAATACTAGATGTGTGCCACGTGTATGCAGAATCTCATGGGATTATTTTCTACAACAAAACTGTTTGTATGACGTTTAAGGCTAAAAGTGCAAGCACAGCCACTCCAGTCTTGAAATTGGGGGGTCAATACGTAAATTCTATTGACCAATAAAAATATCTGGGGATAGTATTGGATACTGAGCTCTCAGATGACAAAGACATTCAGAGACAACTGCGATATTAATATTGTGCAGCAAACAAGCTGCGAGCCTCTTTTTCCCATTGTTCAAATGCAGTTAAAAACGTACTTTTTCGTTCCTTTTGTACGCCCATGTATGCATCTCAATTAATGGTGAAATTTCAGGAAGTCATGCATGCAGAGAATGCGGGTGGCATATAATTTTGGTTGCAGAGCTCTATACAACTTGAACTCGCCCTGGAGAGCGAGTGTTAGTAGCCACTAAATTCAATGTAACATTCCTACCTTTGAGGCTCTGCTACGTAAATACAAGTGCTGTTTCTCGAAAGATGCAGAAAAACTAACAACTTATGGTTACGTGCTTTGATGCAGTCAGATTGTCTGTACTCGTCACTATTCTTTGAACACTATAATCGCATTTTACTCTGTGATTGAGTGATCGAACTTTGCAGTGTCCGTTTTATCGATGGCGTGTCAAGCTACAACGCTTTCACATTTTACCTAGAATAGACCAAGTTAGGAATTAGCGCCCTACTCCGCAGTAGTGCTGTAACCAGTGTCACGTGTTAGCTAACAATAGTGTTAAGAATGTGTCTGTAACCCTATGGTTCTGTCTTCAATGCAGTTGCAAAAAGTGTCTGTAACCCTGTGATTTCGCCGGCTTCAATGTCTTGTACTACGTTCCAGAGATGATCGGATAGTGGATTTTCACTATCCGAACCTATCGTGTTTTTGAAAAATGATACCGACCCGATTCCTGTTTTGGTTGAAATCATACTATCCGTATCCAAAAACTATCCGAAAGTGTATTGCGATGCACAACATACATTTTTGTGCTGTGTCTAACCTGGAACATTCATACCAACTCTTCGAAACTTGTGTCTATGAAGCTTCGAAAAAGTCCATTCTGCAAACCAAACGATTTGCAAAAATCTCGGTACCTTGGTGGAACAAAGAATGCGAACATGCAATAAAATATCGGAAACACGCGTTCACCCGCATGAAATGCACAAGATCTCCAGTAGACATAATAATTTTCAAGCGGTGTCGAGCAAAACCAAGACAAATCATCCTGGAATCAAAACGCTCTTCTTGGCACAATTACTGCAACTCATTAAAATCAAGCTCACACTTGACTCAGTTCTGGAGAACCACCAAAAAATTTTCTGGACAGCGATCTTGTTATCATATTCCATCCTTGCAACAAAACAGAATCATTGCTAAAAACAACCAACATAAGGCCAATATGTTAGCTCAATAGTTCCACTCTGTCAGCAAAACCCACCCTCCAGGTTCTAACACATCATTCCAGAACTTGTGCTCAGAAGCACAGCTCGTTAATTTGTCAACCTCTCCACAAAACACCAATTTAAATTCTTGTTTCTCGTTGTCAGTACTAAAATGGGCCATAAAAGACACAAAAGCACAGCACCTGGAGCAGATAGCTTGTGCTATGAAATGTTTAAACACCTGTCCGATAAATCGCTTCATGTTCTTTTGACCCTCCTAAATGGCATTTGGGCTTCATCCGATCTTCCTCCATCTTGGCTACACTCGATCATTGTTCCAATCCTCAAACCCAAGAAACCCTCACATCTTCCTTCTTCTTGTAGACCAATATCCCTCATCAGTAACGTCTGCAAACTTATGGAAAAGCTCATCGTCCGATGACTAAAATGATATCTGGAATACAATAACAAACTGAGTTGCCAACAATCTGGATTCAGAAACCGCAGGAAAACAATTGATCATATCGAGAGACTCCATGAATTGTACAAAAGTCTTTGGCCAATAAACACAGCGTACACGCTGTCTTCACAGACATTGAAAAAGCATATGACGTGGAACGCAAAAAAGTAATTCTGTCAAAATTAATAAATTAAGACATAAATGGCCGAATGCACAAATTCATCTCCTCTTTTTTATCTAACAGCACTTTCCAAGTGCGAATGGGCTCCACACTATCGATGCCTAAACAACTGGATACCAGAACACCCCAATGTAGCATTCTCAGTCCGTTACTATTCACGATTGTAATTAATCATCTTCCGGGTAATATCACATCTTCCTCCGCTTTATATGCTGACGACTTTTGTTTCTGGGAGAGTGAATCTCATATTGAACACCTCTTCAAGAGATATCAAGACTCATTAATTGAAGTCGAGAAGTGGTGCACAAAATGGGGCTTTAAACTTTCTGTGTCAAAATCGGCAACAGTTCTCTTTACAAAAAAAAGGAAACCAAGCTCACTTTCTTGAACCTTCCAAAACACCACTCTGACTCTTAAAAAAGAGTACAAATTTTTGTGTGTTGTTTTTCAAGGAAACGGCTTATATACCTCCGCACTGGTGTAGGAGACGTGGGTGCAGGGGGTTCAAGCGTACCCCCAAAAGTTTTGATTTGTTGAAAATTTGGGCAAAATATCTGAAAATCTGGGAAAAAACCGGAAAATATCTCCAAATATCTAGGCAAAATCTTTGAAAATCTGAGCAAAAATGGTGCCCAACGTTCTTTGACTTCAAATATGGCGCCCAACGTTTGCAGAATAACAAGTAAAGACCATTTTTTGGAGGCCACACCAAAAAACGGCCGGCAAAATTTGCATGACAACTTTTTGGGCAAGTTTGGGAAATTTTGAGCAAAAATTCTTTGCACCCCCAAAAATTCGCTTGCTCCTACACCTATGTACCTCCCATATCCAACACGTCCATGACAAATGTTTGAAACGGATGAACGCATTATGTCTCCTAAAAAGTACGAACTGGGGAGCCGAAACACGTCCCCTCCTCAATATCTATCAATCAATCATTCGACCAGTCATCGAGTATGGAATGGAGGCATACTTTTTCTCTTCAGAAACGTCACTTGCCCCATTGTTCAAAGTTCAATTTGAAGCTCTCTGTCTATGCACCGGTGCTATGAGGAGCCCCCCAACGATCTGCCTGCAACACTCCTGTGGAGAGACGCCCTTGGAGATAAGGCATGAGTTACTCTGCTTGAAATACAAAGCCCATCTTCTGACCTTCCTCGAACACCCGACAAAGACACTCATATGTGACAGTTTTCAAGAGCACTTTCCTGATTCATCCACTTCCTGTTCTTTTAATTTGTTTACAAAAAGGTTTACTCCAAATTCTGTTTTCAACCCCAACTTGATTTATACCCCACACATCCCCGTCTGGCTGGTCCTCAATCCCCAACTAGATTTTGCCGTATATAACTTTGCTCATCAAAATCTTTCTACAAACTACGTTCCTTTCTTCTTATCGCATTTAAATTACGTATATGATTATCATACCTATATCTGCACAGATGGTTCCAAAACTGCGAATAAGGCTGGCTGGGGAGTATATATAGAAACCCTCAACATTCTCTACTCAACACAACTGAACAAATTTTCTTCTGTCTTTAGCACGGAACTCTATGGCATGCTTCAAGCACTATATTGGATTTCATCCAATCACATCCAAAAGGCGGTAATCATCACCGATAGTCTCAGTGCGCTGAGGGCTATCCAACATCCAAACTGGAAACGTCATTATACTGTCAACAAAATAGCTCAGCTAAATCACTCCTTGCTCACCTCAAACAACACAATAACATTCTTATGGACACCTGCACACAGTAATATACCTGGCAAAGAAACCGCCGACCAACTCCCAAAAATATCAACCTCGGACTTGCCCATCTCCACTGCATTAGAAATATACCGGAAACAGTCAACCCTTCCTCTCAGTCTCCCGAACATGTATGCCTTAATCAAGACATCCTATTTTGCAGTTTGGAATGCTAAATACACAAACAGTCCCAAAGCCGCCCACTATAAACAGATTTTTCAAACCACTGAGAACGGTACCTGTGGACCTCGTTCATGCGACTCACCCATCCTTTTCCGCCTACAAACAGGACACAACGGTCGCAACTTCCATCTTCAACGAATTGGTCTCCACCCATGGTCTATGCAAAGAATGCCGATCCCCAGAAACGGTCACACAATTTCTTCTACAGTGTCCGAAATACAACTACCAATGGAGCAAACTTAAACATGCAACCGACAAATTACACATCGATTTCAACCTGAAAAGTTTATTGCGCAGCGAAACTACAGCTGCACATGTCCTGGCATTTGTCCACGACACACATAAATCAATCTAAAGAATATTCTCAGTTCAAGGCTGGCGCTACAAAACTCTATTGTTGTACAGCGCCAAAAAACTCACGATAATAATAATAATAATAATAACAATAATAATTGTCTGTTGACTGAGAGCGGGTAGCGTCTCTTTGGTTGCTTGTGTGTTGTGTATAATTCTTTTGTTTGTTCATTTGCAGTTAAGTTGAGTCATCTGTGTAATTGAGTTATCTATTTAATCTATTACAGTAACAATCTCGGGCCATTCCTTCTGCAGCTCAATGCATAGAAAAAGATTTTAACTACCGTTGAAATAGACACATATCTTGGTGTATTAGCATGGCCAATTTGTAACTTGAGCTTATTAGCTTACTAAGCGAAGTGAGCTTCACGTGTAAGTTTTTTTCTTTTTTTAAAGTAATCAGGATAACGGCGGATATACAGTAGGCTCACATGAGAGTGTTTCTAGCAAGTGACAAAAAGCAATTGTCAAAGCAGATGCACTACGAGCTGTTATTGATAAGACGAAATCCATAATCCAGTTTTTAGTGCACCAGAAGGGCCTACACCAGATGTAGACACGTATCCGGAATGCCGGAGTCGACTCCAGCAGGATCCTGCGTTTTCCTTTCGGACCTGGAGACGGAGTAAAAAATTGGTGAAAAACCGGACCTGGATCTGGACTCATTTTTCATTTTGAACAGCAGGAGTATGTGTGGTTTTCATATATGCAGTGACGGATTTACGCATAGGCCAAATAGGCCATGGCATAGGGCCCCGCGCAACTCCTTGCGATGACGACTCATTACTGAAATTTGGGAAACTGCGCAGAGGCACAACTTCACAATTTACCTTGAAACGAGCGAAAATGCAAATTTCAAGACTCTTACCAGTACAGTGACAACACGATAATCTTGTTTGTTTGGCCTACGCAATATAAGAATGACAATACTGCTTTTCATCGGAGTTCTGCAATGTCTGTGTTTAGCAGTCTTGCGTTAGAATCTGATGTTTCGTCATACTAAATCTAGAAAACTTATTGATAACTTCGTTTGCCTGAAGACACAAAAAAAACTTTGTGATAGACCAGTGGTTCTCAAAGTGGGCGAAATCGACCCGTTGTGATCGATTTTGATGGGCAAGGGAACGAACAAAACAAAGGGAGCGATAGGGGAAAACAACACAAGGAGGTCAAAACGCTCAACCAATGCCGCTAATCGATCATTGAGTTAACTTCATCAGTCAACTTCAGCTGTGACATTAATGCTCTCAAAGCAAAGAAACCGTTTGTTTATTCATAAGCGAGGTGATCTGCGACTGTACCTCACTAAAATGTATCCCAATATTTCCAAGCTTTGTGAAGGGTCGCCAAACACATCCATCACGCTGAACTGGGGACCATGGTATGTATCGATTTCTTGAAACAAAGTCCTTCATAAATACTATGTGTTTGCTTCATCAGGCTTGGGGGCGACAACTATGAGTCGAGAGTGAAAAGGGGGCGATGGAACAAAAAAGTTTGAGAAACACTGTGACAGACTGTGAGCTGTTGGTATGTTGGTGGCAAACATTTGGTATCAGCTGATGCAGATAATTGTATACTTGCCCTCTTTTTCATGGATACAATTGCTTGTGCTCATGAGGGCTACCCGTAGTAATGGTTTCCAATGTGCTTTACAGAAAGACTTAGAGCAATGGTGTAGCCAGACATTTTGATTGGGGTGATCAAAAACACGGATGCCTCGCTTTGCTCATGAATTAAATAAATGTTCATAAAGTGACGTCAGATTGCTACAATGGCCCGCGTGTCCCCCTTGGCTACACCCCTGTCTTACAGTATATCTTGTTGTTCTATATAGTGTTTCATAGCAAAGGTAGAGTTTCAAGCTTTATAAAATTTCGTTATTTAATTTAATCGTGTTGTGTTTCAGTTGTCAAAGCTGTTGCAGCAGTAAATCATTTAGTCACTTCTGAAATACTAAAGCCTTTAGTCACTGCAGCACAGTGATCTCTAATAGGGTCAATTACAATGTTTCTGAAATATGTGAGCGTGAGTAGGCAAATTTGTGGCGTGTTTGGTGCGGAACCTACGCTTAGTTGTTTCCAACAAGATTGTTAGTATACAGAGCTTCCTTGCTGAAGCTGAAGATATAGGTGTTAGTTAAACCAGCTAGAACAGTTTACCGTGAACTTTACTTGGAAATACGTGTCTACTGGGCTTATTTCATACGCTTAGCTGACGGTGTTGCGAAAATACATTGTTGTGGAAAACTTGTCTTCGTGCTGTCTAACATCAGCCTGTAGCACGGAGCAGGAGTGCAAATTTTTCTGTGAATTTTAGTACTGTAACAACAGAGAAAATTTCACTAGCGCACATATAAAAGTTTTGGCTGTCATTAGAAAATGTTTTGGCGTATGCATTCATATGTATAAAGTATAAAATGTAAAAAACTAAAAAAAAGTTCGAGTACTCCAAGTTTTTGGTCGCGCGGCACGAGTGCACGACTGCATATTTTCATCTCTGTCGTAGAGGATCGAAACACTATATTTTGTATTGATTCGAAGATAGCAACTTAGAAACGGCATAAATGAACCCTGTGTCCACTGAATGCGTTGTGTTTGTTTGGACATGAAATAATTGGTTGCTATAACAAAAGAATTTACGCAGAGCTAATCAGATGGACAACTAGTTGATTTTTTTAGGGCAGCGGTACAGTCGTGCATGAAAATATACATATGCGAAAAATAAACCCACAAAAAAAGCTAGAAGTTACGGAAATTTAACGAAGAGAACTTCTGAACTACACGAAAGAGCTATAAATTCCAAGAGATCGCATTACAATTTGTTCTTGAGAAGAATGTAGGAAAGGCTTTAATTTCTGATAAAGATCTGAACGGCAATCATAGAACCAAAGTCGGCACCACAAAAAATAAAATTTCGATGGGGCACTACACGTAACTGGGGAATACTTTCCCGCTTTTAAAACAAGCGACCTAATAGGTCACACCTGCGTGGTGCCCCAAAAACTAAGATGACCTAAGGCCCCGCGCTCTCTAAATCCGTCCCTGTATATATGGCATTTCTTAAGTAAAAACATAGGCATAGCTGAATTTTGGTTGCATCGATGTTAGCCAGAGTCTGGACAGGATTCGGATTTGAAATTTTTTTGGATCCGGATTCAAAAATTTTGGAACAAGAGCGATTTCGGCAACTGAAAATGTGACTACAGCCACCTTTGTCTTCCACAAGGGCCCCCAATTTGGAATAGCCTAGGGCCCCGAAAATGAAAATTCGCCTCTGAATTTGATTTTTTAGCACAGAACAATTGTAATTGTAATGTAATTGACAAATTTGAAGGCGTAATTGTAATTATAATTGAACTGAAATGATGTAATTGATCCAACTCTGGTGGAGTAAATGGTGGTTCAGAGATTGTTAAAACGTGGACAGACTATTTCAAGGGAATATCAAACTCCGAAAACTCTGACAATGAGTCTGCAGAGTTTGTGAAACACAGCATAGACTGCAAGGAGAAGTATCTGGGTATTGAAATGCCCATGTGTTCTGTTGTTTCGCTGCCATCACTTCTTCAAAAGCTGCCCTTGAACAAGGCACCAGGGCCTGATTTTATCTCTCTTGAATTCACACCTATGACCACCTTGATTTCACAGTGGGCTGTTCCCCCACATTTTACACCAAAATTGCGCCCATGGCGCCAACATTGATCAACATTGAAGTAAAAAAGCTCATTTCTTTGCATGCAAGCAAACTGGGATGCTCCATCAGAAGCTCAGAGATGTTGAAAAAATGGCTCTAACTCGTGTCAATGAATTTGATTCGAGTCGAGTCATTCTGTGAAAAACGTCAGTCGAGTCGAGTCACCATCGTTCTCGACGTGACTCTAGTCTAGTGTTTCTCAAAAATTTTTGTTCAATCGCCCCCTTTTCACTCTCGACACATCGTTATCGCCCCTCAAACCTGATGCAGCAAACACAAGGTAGGGGAGGGTAATATGATACACTTTTGACATTTTTGGCCGTCATTAGAAAATGTTTTGGCGTATGCAGACGGTTCCAGGCGCAAATGAAACTCTGGACTTTGCCTCACTTTCTATAACCTATTCAGCCTTCTACCTTAAATATTGCGTTGTATATTTACAATTTAAAAATGTCACATCCTTGTATCAGTTTACCTTCCAGTGAAGGTAAATTGATACATCAAAAAGGTAATTTGATACAGTAGCCTACCAAGTCAAGCTTAACATGGAGTACACGGAGTTGAACAGAACCGATTCATGGAACCGTCTTGCTTGTCTTGAACCGGAATCAAATCCGACCCTTTCAAACCTTGCTGGTGAACCTGAACCACGTCTCATTAATAGAAAATCAAACCAGAGAGCGACAAAATTAAGAGACTGGAGCAATTAGTTTATATCAAAAGGAAATGAACCCAAACCATTAAAGTTTGTTTTGCTGATTCCAGTTCGACTTTTTTATTGTACACTAATGCATAATGTTTACGCATCGCATGTCAAACTGAAGTTTTGTTCAAGCAAAGGTTTATGCTGTGCACTGTACAAACGTAATTCGATAGGAACCCACAAAAGCAATGACTTGTCTTTTCGCAAAATAACAACAGAAAATGCCAACATCAGTTCAGTTCAATATCAATTGCAACACAGTTTTTCAGAAGAAGAAATAGTGGCTCAGTCTGACCGAGCAATGGAGGTAACAAACTAGCTTGGGTCTGTGGATGATCGAAGCTGGCAAAGCATTTTCAAGGACCACAAAATTACTTAAATTTTGAAAATTTGTGAAATGAAATGCCAGTTGGTGACCGCGACTGCCACAAGAATACCACAGGGTTTGCCAGCAAATACAGGCTGAATGCCGCAGGCCTACGTCAAGTCTAAAATTTAGCGAAGTGGAATTGAAAACGTAACTGGTTGCTTCTCCTAGCTGATCCACCAACAGCAAGTGAAGTCGGAAGCTTCAGCACAATGTCTTTGGGCGCAAAAAGCACCATCTTCTTCATTAACGATGAAAACAGGCTCTTCAGTATCTTCTCCTGGAGTAATTTTGCTGTTAACCTTTTGCTAGAACACTCCTTCATATTCTTCTTCTTCATCATCAAAGTCATTTACTCGAGCGATGTGTTTCAACGCTCTCGATTTGCCAGAAACTAAAACTACAACATAATCACCGATGTGTGCTTCTACCTTTTTTTTCAAAATATCCTTTGATTGTGTGTTTGTTGAATGCCGTAGCACGGCCATTTGATGTTGCTTCAAGAGACCTGATGGACAAGTTGTGCCTTTTCCTGATGCCAAACCACCACTATTTGCCAGTTTTTTCAGTATTATGTCAAGAATTCGGAACACTAAGTTAATTTTTTCAGCAAACTCGTGTGCTAGCTGCTTACATTTTTACAACGACAAACTATAATACATGTCTGCTAAGCAGCTTATGTGACTCGTAAGGTCTTTTTCCATGTCTGCTAGAATTATTCTGCGGCGAAGACTTGTTAAAGCATATCCAACTGCCCAATCTGGATCTGCCTGCTTCTTTTTCATGCAGCGCAAAAGTGTCATTTTGTCGACCCCAAAATTATCAGTAGCTTTTCGGTGTGATAGATCGATTCGCTTACGTACATATTTGGTAGGCATATCTACTACTTGCAAGTTTTTATTCAATAATGTGATTAACTAGTGCTAGCGATAACTGAAAATATAGCTACAGGATACATAATAATTTACAAGTATGCAACAATATTTTACCAAAGATATAAACTGATATGTTCGAAATGGCAGGAAAAATCGAACTAAACCTGTTGCAAGAATGTAGCTTACCGTACTTTATACTATTTGGTGTGGTGACATCACTATCCTGACTTCATCACTCTTTACTCAACCGCATACGAACTGTTTACATAACTTATATGATCATTAGAAGTTGATAGAAAACTTACTCATTCAATTCATTACATTTGGATAGATGTAGGCCTATTCTCAATCGCGGAAGGTAATTTGATACAGCGTATCGTACAGCGTATCAAATTACCTTTTCACACTGTATCAAATTCCCTTACCTTGCAATTCCAATAAAAATCGATGGCTGTTGAGTTAGAAACGTGCCAGCGAAAAAGAAACTTATCCAAAATGTATCTACACCTGAAAAGTTGATTACACTTTCATGTTTCTACTGCTTCTTCCAAATTTTCTAAGCGGAGCTGACCATAAGACAAAAAGTCTGAAAAAAATACTAAAAAAGTAACTTCAGTTACTTTGAACCTCTAAAAGCGCCATGTGCGCTGTAGAATTTACCGGGAGTCAAGGGAAATTTCTGACTTGCGAAATTTCTGACTTCATGCCATGTGCTCATGCACAGAGCAATATTTTACGTATCAAATTCGCTGACAATACTGATCATTAGAGCTCAGGGATTAGTGTTTAGATAAGTGTGTCAGGTTAAGTTTGGGTTAGGGTTAGAAAAATAAACATAATTGAGGTTTACCACAGGGCTGTGGAGTCGGAAGTCCCGTCATCCGACTCCGACTCCAGGCAATTTCGATTATCCGACTCCGACTCCAACTCCAACTCCGGGCCGAGTCCGACCTGCAGCTCTATTAGTTACTTAAAGTGATATTTCTTTTCAGATGAATTCATAAACCCTACTTGCACTTTCCAGGAATACGGAAACTTGTTTTAAAGCGATGTAAATTCACTTTCATCTCTCACTTTTGCAAAATATGATCAAACAGAAGTTAGTCTTTTAATTTTACAGAAAAAAGTACTCATCTAAAAGAACACAATTAAAATTATTAGAGAAGGCTGATAAATAGTCGATTTTAAAGCAGATACCTTGCAAACGATATCAGTAAACAATTAAAATTGAAAAATGCATGCATACCACTGGTGAGCATGTGCACATATTGTGCAACGCGGTTGATAAACTCGCTCGGGCATACTCTCTCAAATGACTTCATTGAAACAACTTTTTGCGGTCGAACGCTGTCAAGTTTCAGCTCTGTTGAACGTACATGTGTCGCTATATTTTTCCTTAGATGGCCAAATGAACATGTTACAAGTAAGCTCTTATACAGTTCAAAATACACAAATTACCAACCAAGAAAGTAAAACAAATTAGAGTTTTGGGTAA
>Ga0210059_1013155_pt1 | contig 12411 bp, 4 predicted proteins | sample Ectturendosymbi2_FD_188042 | JGI IMG/M metagenome (GOLD analysis project Ga0210059, IMG submission 188042) | Ecteinascidia turbinata endosymbiont from Florida, USA - Sample 2 (SPAdes) (version 2) | ecosystem: Host-associated > Tunicates > Ascidians > Unclassified | place: Key West, Florida...
TGATGCTAGTGTATATAGTATTAGGAAGTTAGATTTTCAGGCAAATCTCTGTGAATCTTTTCCCGAAGACAAAAAGCAGCACTTTTGTGGAGACTTAGTTTTGGGATGGGGAGTTTAGCAAAAGACTGCTTTCAACCATTAGTGACCAGGATTTCAATCAAAACATAGGAGAAGTAGCCTACAGTATTTACCTAGCTGTATATTGATTTATAGCTCAAAACGTAGGGACTTGACTTAGAAATAAGGGTAAAATATATATTTATCCTAACTTATTGTAATGTCGCGACAATGGTAACCAACAAATCCAAAATATTTTTTTCCTTGACTCTTACACTTTGTGCTTGTGCTGAATGCGTTGGTTCGTAAGTCATCTGATTTACTTGAGTTTAACCAAGCCTACAATGCAGCAATGTTTTCATCCAAGTGCGAAACATTTGCTTTACAGGTACATCACACCTAATTTTGTTGGACATTCTTTTCGTGTTGAAGGTTAAACTTGGTACTTTTTTGCCAATTCACCCTTGTGCATTTTGATTTAATCTTAAATATATTTTTGTGTCGTTATGCAAGTAAAACTCTTAGAATGCAACTTTTGATATGGTGCAGAGTTATAAGTCGGGCCGAGCTTTTCGGGTCGGGCTCGGGCTGAAGTTTGTCAAAATATTTCGGGCCATTTTCGGGCCTGCATACAAAACGTTTTTATAACATTAAGAGTAATGATTTTTTTCGTGGCGTAGATTTGTTGTGCTCACACTGGTAAATTCTGTGAGTGAAGTGATTGTGATTTTCTTCACCTAATCCTGTTTGCAAACACAGCTGCATTATTTTACTCTCTGCTGCGATTAGTCTCACACCCTTTTTGAGAAGGCGACAGCGGTGAGGAAATTCGCACGCGATGGCGTTGCGTCGAAAAGATCAACCACTCACGCGATTCTTGGCTTGTTTTAAGAAGCCTACAAGCCGGCTTTTCTTGTCTATAGCGCTGTCCTAGGAAGTTCCTTTTATGCCTATAGCGCCATCGTAGATAGTTTCGTGATAGTTTCTTTTTTTCTTGAGATTATATTCCGCAGTATTATCGTTGACTAACGTGCTACGTTTGTGCCAGATTATGTCAATGTTTTGGTCAAGGTGGTTGCTATTTTGGGTGTGATAATCCGTGTACCTACAACTACACCTGCACACAACGTTTTTTGTTACTCCGGAGTTGCGCATATCTTCACTCCCTTGGTAACTTTGGCATTCGGGCCTAAATCGGGCTTCAAAAATTAATGTCGGGCTCGAGCCGGATTCGGGATTGGTATTTCGGGATCGGGCCGGGATCAGGCTTCAAAAGGAGGCCCTTTTACAATTCTGTTTGGGAATGTATGCAGGGGCAACAAGAGGAGATTGAAAGGATACATCCTCCATCCGCCAAGAGTAAAAATAGATTGAAATCATTTTGTGAAGTAGGCTACGCTAATTTTAGGCCAAATGTTTTTCCTGCTGGTAAGAGGATATCAATGGAGATTTTGGTAGGGGTGGGGGTGCATGCATGATGCCCAGTAGCACTGAAAAGATTTGTAGCTTTTTCAAGAAAAGGAAATGTGCAAGAAAAATGTTTATCGTTTTGGTAACGTTATGCGACTTGAACAAGACATCAGATCGTGCTGTAATCTAATCCACACTTCTTATGAAATGCATGAAAACTGAAGTGTTCTACTGTAAGAGTGATATGCACGTGCGAACAATGGGATTCAGCATTTTGTGCACTCAAACTGACAGCTCTGATAAAACCCAACTGATATGTTCTACGATATTGCTGTGCTTGTTTCTATCCAAATACGATATTAATGGAAGCAGGCTTAACTACAGTACCGTGTCCAGCAACAAATTTAAGTATATTAAATGTAAATCATCTGTAAGGTCAAAACAAAGCGTGATTAGTGTTGCTCTCAAAACACCTGTAGAAATAAGATTGGGAATCTGTATATCATAGGCGAAGCCAGGGGGCCAAAGGGGCCATGTCTCCCAAACGTTTAGAACATATAGTCATTTTGTGCTTTGAGAGGCATTTTTCGAAACAAAATAGTGTTATTCGCCTAAAAGCAAACATTTTGCCCCCCGCAAAATTCTTGGGCTGGCTACACCACTGCTGTATGTACAAAACGTCACTTCTGCATCGACCCAATGACTGCATTGGTTTCACACCAAGCTGTCCCCCCACAGTACAACAAAATTGCGCCCATGATCACATGGATGTCAACAGAATTTGTTCAAGTGTATTTTTAACTTCGGGCCCCGCGCTGTTATGATACAGGTCCCGCGCTACCTTAATCCGGCACTGGATGTGCCGCGGCATACAATTTGGGAAAACCTGTATTAGAGCATGTTCAGTGGCTCAAAACACCATCCAGATGGCATATACGAAAATTGTAAGTCACAGCTTAACATGGACGCTCTTCAAAGAGATGTGATTTGAGGTAAAACAGTCTTCGAAGCATTCTGCTGTGTCATAGGTATTTGTAACACGCTTTCCACTCGTAAGACCAACCTGAAACACGTAAGAAAATAACACTGGCAGTACTTGTGTATACGCACGCAGACAGGAGTACCACTCTATAGCAGTCAGCTAAAACACTCGAGACAAACAAAGTTGAAACTAGTTTTTTTACGTTACACGAAATTCTTTGATATCTGCTCTTGGTACATTTGTGTCTGTTTTCAGTGGTCATAACCGTTTTTGATAAAAATTTTTGCCCAAGTAAAGCTATGACAGAAGGAACAATATCGTGACTGTCAGGAACATTTTTACTTTTAAGCGAATGATGAAGACAACGATGCCATAAAACACGGGGAGATGGGCAACAAACCCTGTGCCATGTTTTGATCTTACGATTTGAAAGAGCGCTACGATTAGCTACGACTCAGCAGAACGCCTCGAAGACAGTTTCACCACAATATCATTACTAACAAAATAGCAATTTAACCGCTACTTATCGACCAAAATATTTTATTTTTTGTTGATTTGCTTCAAAACATTGAAGTTTTTTCAATTTTTTATTTCGTTTCTTCAAGATTATACGTCACCGAGTCAGTGGCATAATTGATTAGGAACAGGTGGGGCGATTACCAACCTCTGGCAAGCTAAATGTAGAACCCGGGTCTCCCACTTAGCTTATACTTCGGTATTTACTATCCTTTTGGTTTTCAGTAGTTTCTTTTTTGCGTTTTTCGTAGCGTTTTCGACTGATTTCGGGTTTTAGTATAGACATCCACATCGGATTCACTATCATTTCTCAAGTTTTATTCTGACTGTTGGCCAGTGGGCTACCTTCAGCTAAGTTTTCACTCCTGACTCAAACCTCTGTAGTTACGCCACTGCACCGAGCAGAAATCGGATTCCAGGCAGGGGCGGATGTAGCCAGGAGGATTAGGGTGCGATTTCAGTAATGTCTGATAGCCAATTCTCATTACGGGTGCACTGCTGTAAGAGAAATGAAATACAGGTCACAACACTGCTGTGAGTGTGACAAAACAATGGACGGCAGAATGGCCTTTTATCACGAATGCTGTTTTCCGAACTGTACAAAATCATGGTGAATAAAGTTACTTTCGTAGGTTTTAGGGGAGGCGATCGCCCCAATCTCCCGCCTGGATCCACCCTGGATTCCAGATAGATGTGTCCCTTTTTCCCCAATCGCAAATCAGTCATTGGATGAATTAAAATTAAACTCATGTTCGTTTTCCAGTCCACCATTCAACGTTAATAAGCTGGGGTGTTAAGGGCACAAGTCTCCATAAAGGCGACGCAGCTAAATCTGCTCGCAAAGTGTTTTACTAAGAAATCGATTTCGCGTCATTTACGCATCTTCAGTCCAAAGCGGATACCTGGGTGCAACTGATTTTAGATTAGCCTAAAGACATGATTACCACAACAAATTATCCAACGGCACTGCCGGACAACGAGAAAGTTTCTCAGTTTCAACAGATGTCTTGTAGGGTGCCATGTTGCTGCCGACCTTTGTGACGAAACAAAGTAAGTAATAGAGCGTGCCGCGCAACGCCAGGTAGCTGCTGATAAATTACTGAGTTATTAAAAATACCGCTTTCCACGCGATCTCAAGGTAAATGTTTTGCTAGGCAACCGTGATTAAGATAATTATGTCACAGAGACTTTTGGACGCCACGATTGCCTGGCTTTTGATGTAGCGACCTAGCAAAGGTATCCTAACGGCCGGAAAGCTGCTTCCCGGCAGCGTACATGGCCTAAGTACACAGATGACGCTCAATGGTGATGTACAGTGCGTTGTCAGGTGGTGATAGCAGCGATTCAATGAAGCTCAGATCAAACGAAAATCCTAATAATGTTGTTTGATGTTGTCACTGGGCTGTTAAATGAGCCACCACTTGGTTTACATGAGTTGTCAGTTGGTTTAACATGGCAAGGGGCTCTGCATGCTTTAAGCAAGTTTGTGTAAGAACGAGCTTTAGAATTACACTCTGGGGTCTCCAGTTTGAAACGGATAAAAAGTTTAAGTCGTTGGTTGATACTAAATTCGATTTGGAGTTCGTAAATTTACGCCAAACCTGTACTAACCTAAAAGAGACCCTCACAACTACATAGGGTTTAACCTACAATTACACTCGGGTGTGTATACGTTGCCGCTAAAACTCGAGTGCTACGTTTCTGAGGATCAATTTTAATGTGATGCTAAGAGATGAAGACTGTGTTTTACAATAGAGTTCAACACAACACTTTCGAAGTATGAAGTTAAAGAGGGTCCACGGTGCAAAATGATCGTAATTACTGCGTAGGCTATAGACCAAAACGTTTCCACGTTTTGATTCCAGCTTTCCACGTTTTGATTTCGCTTTTTTCTTCTATGGACAAACCTGTTTGTTACATTCATATACAAGGGATTATCAACTCCAAATACGTGTAGTATACCATGTTTACTGCTTAGCGAAATAAAATTCCTCTTCAGAAACTTTCTATGTTTTTGCGTTTGCATAAACCAACGTTAGTTTCACTGAGAGCCGACATAGTGTAATTAGCAAGCAAACCTTGCTGCCAACAACAAGAAAAGATTTTTTATAATTTGTGCTGAACACAACAGAAAATTGGCAATTTTGGAGAAAATACAAGTTGTTTCCCCTTTGTTTCATTCCAAATGTGAATAATAAAATTAGTATGAGTTTCCACATAAAATATGGTTTGAGGTTTTCTCAAGTATGGAATACTGCCTAAAGTTGTATTCAAGTTGAATCCATTTCTTCACCGTGACAAGCAGTCGTCTGCATGAGCGGCGGAACAGTGGGTCGGGGAAGTTCCGAAGTCCCGCTATTTTTATGGAGGTCTGAGATGCAAGTGACCCCACTATTCTGCTGCATTTTCAGTTTTCATTATAAAGTGCACCATCTTTGCATGTTCACTTCGTAGAGAACAGCGAATCTTTTGAGACTAGTGGTATTGAAAAATTATTAAAACATCTGCCATAAAGTCGCAGCGAGTGTAGTTATGTTTTCGCATTTCAATCTTTTGAGAAATTGCGCAAAAAAGGCATTGCAAGCTCATCAATCAACCGTGGTGTAGGTGATGGACCTAGATCGGAACCCGGGCCCCAATATAAAATCCATGTCGTCGCCCTTTGTTGGAGTGAAGATCACAATTGTAGAATCCCTACAAAATTAGTGATTGCTTTACTGCTTCGACAAGGTGTGCACTTTCAAGAAACTCAAATAGAAACCCATTTTTGATTTGATCTTTCCGTCAATCTGACCTTGCGCAAAACGAGCGTTTTCTTTAGATCAGGGGTCATCAACATGGCGCCCGCGGGAACCCAAGGGCGGAACCAGCGAGTAGGGTTACGGGGTGGCGTGATTTCACTAATATTTGGTTGTCAAGTCTCGTAACGGCTCCGTTACTGTAAGAGAGATGTTCAAATATGTACTTTCCACGATGGGTGTAAGCAAGGAATCGATCATCAGCAAATTTTTAATAGGAAATCGATTTCACGTAAAATTACGCAACCTCAGTCCTTATTCCAATAGATTCTATTTGAATAAGGACTGAGGATGCGTAATTTTTACGTGAAATCGATTTCCTATTAAAAATTTGCTGATCGATTCCTTGCTTACACCCATCGTGGAAAGTACATACTTGAATAGAGATATGTGCAAGTTTGAATCATCGCAAAAAGACGGAAGCAGATGGCAGTCGAATGATTCCTCGAAAGCATACAGAAACATTAGTGCTTTTAAGTGTAAGAGAGATGATGTAACTTCTCAACACTGCTGTGACAAAACAATGGTCGACAAAATGGCCTTATATCGCGAATGCTGTTTTTTTAATTGTACAAAATAATGGTGAATAAAGTTACTTTCCCAAGTTTTAGGGGGGACTATTGCCTCAATCGCCCCCCTGGATTCCCCCTTTGGGCTCCAGGTCGCCCACATGGACCACATGGGCCGCCTGCGGACTTCTTCTGACAACAGTATAAACGTGATCACTGTCTTCACATTGATGAATATCTTTAATTTTTATTAATTTATTAATGATAATGTAATTAAAGACAAATTGAGCAAACTTTTATTTCAGAAGTGTGTATATCAGACTGGTAGCCCTTCGCATGAATCTGTACTAAAAAGTAGCTCTCAGTTTCTAGAAGGTTGGTGACCCCTGCTTTAGATATATCTTACTCAGCTACGACTACAACTACAAGTGACAAAAATTTTAGAACTAGTGTTGAAAAACGTTGTTGACAAGATTACATAAATTTTACAATAGTTTTTTGATCCAACCGCTCCTATAGTATTTTTGGTAACCTATGCCTTAGGTTCGGGATACTGTGCATAGTTGACAATGAAAAACGTTCGATTGTAAATCGAAAATAATTTATGGGTACAGTGCGCTTGCGGTTTGATTTTTGTATAAAAGAAACCTGTTGTGTTTTCGACACCAAAAACGTTTCGGGTTTATGTTGTTTCAGAAATAACTTATAGATCCACTTTTAGAAAATTAAAGTACAGCCATGGGCGTTGGAATAGGAGTTCAGGTGTGCCAAAGCCCCTATTAATTTTGAATTTTGAGATTTTCTTTTTAATTTTTTGTAGAAAATGTTTTTCTGTTGGTTTTGGGTTGGCAAAATGAAATTTCACCATAGTTGGTCACCCCATGGAAAAATGTTTTTGGTAACCACTTGGAAAGATCCACTGTTGTCCTCTCTGGAAAAAATCCTTCCGACGCCCATGAACACAGAACCTCCGGAAAGGTCTGCATTTGTTTCATTTTTGCAGAGTGTTCACTAAGTTATATCCAGAAGTTCATTCGCGCATTTGTAAGACTCGAATTACGTTTTCAATGCAGAATCATATCCAAAATGCAGCACATCCTAGTAATGCAAGTTCAACCATGCATGCTGTAATACGAAACAGTTGATATTCGTTGCATTAAGAAAAAGTTTGAATTCAACTGACAACGCTTATATTTGGAGAATGGTTTCTAAATAAAGCACAGAAGGTTGACAAAAGAACAATTGGTCAAAATGTCCACCTAACACATTTTAATATTGCTTATAGTGGTAACAGGTCAAAGAAAGAAATGCGTTTTTTAAAAAGCAGCTACAAACCACTCGAAATGCGTGAGAAGTGAAACCTGTCACAATTAAGCAACTGTGCATCACGCAAATCAATAGAGTGAGGTTTATAATGTTGGGACAGGATTCTCGAGTTAAATTTACAGTATTTTTTCACCAAGCGGGAATTTAGCTGTGATCGGAACGTGAGTTCCATTTGGAATTCCGCCAACAATGTGTTCTTCCATTACGATAAAGGTTGTTGCGGTGCGTACCCGACTGTTTGTTGAACAAAATGGCCGACACTTGTACTTTGACACCGATCCCCTTCTTATTTAGTGTTAAGTCTCCTGACGCAACGAGAATTCAAAGGTTCTGGATGCAACATCGCTCTGCAAGACACTGCTGATTTACATAAAGCATTGTAACTTCTTGGCATCCATTAATTCTGGAAATGGCTCCAAAAGGATCCAAGGTTAATGAAAAATTTTCGTTGTTTTTCTGGAAACTTCCATTTCAGTTTTATAATCGATTGTAGGTTTGCAGTGACACAGACAATAACATTCCCTCGCTTCATATAATTGTTACTTTTCGAATGATATAGAATCAGACTTCGGCGATAGCAAGGAATAGCCACGGTTTGATTTAACTGGTCCTATTTTGCTTGCCTCCCATTTTTTAGTTTTTAGTTGCTACTCGTCAGAATAATGATAAAAAAGTTATTCAATTCGTATATCACTTATCCTCTTTTCAGTGAGAGGTATACTTACAAAATTACTTCACGCCACGTTCAAACAAAAACCTCCTTTGCGAAACCAAACCGTTCGACCGGCAGTAACAACAATGGCCAACTTTTAACCTAAACTTTTAAGATTTAACTTTAAAGGCATTTTGCTGCCACATTGTTACTGTCAGGCAATTGACGAGTTATAGAGTCTTAGATGCTTCGCCACATTATCCGTGAAACATCCTCTCAAGTTGCCCCGTAAAGTTGATACTGATGGAGAATATGCTTCATCTGCGTTCCGGGTGGGTAAGGAATCTTTAATCATTGGTATGTTTCGACAAATTTGAAAGATGCACTGCCAGAGGTAGTGAATCGTTTATCCATAAAATCAACGCTTGTGGGCAAAATTAAGAAGCAACATTCCTTCCAGGAATTTAAACACGCAACCATAATAATCAGCTGAAAGCAGTTGTTGCTGCGTGCGCGATTCTTCAGATGTTGTTTAGCCCATCAGTGGCTTCGGGGGCTGTTTCATCACACTGTTTGGCATTGGGGTGTGGGACATCTTACTGTTGTTTGTATCACAAATTGTTTAGAGTCATGCTTTCGAAGACTGTTACACGTCGTACGAATTATGGTGTACGAAAACTGTGTTATAACATTTGTTGGAGCTCAATTCCAGCCAACCGCAGCTATGTGTGCAGTATATACTTTGGTTTCGAAGAGAAACCTTTGTTACCAGCGTACACGTTCTTAGTCTAGTGGGACAAAAGAGTCAGAAACAAATGTGTTGGAGCATGGTGGTGTATAGGTTTACATTAGCCATTGTCAGACCTGGTGGCTTTTGAGTGGCCACTTTGTAGCACAAAGTGCCTGCAAGGTTTACGACGCTTTCGACGCCTAGATTTAAAAATTAACGTTTTTTGGTTGCTACAGACTAACTGCTGTTTACAAATAAATACGCAAAAGGATTTGTCGGTTGTCTCGGTTGAACAAATAGGATGTTTGTCCAGCTGTTGGTAATCGATATTTGTTTAGTTAATGATATGCCAAATTCAGCGAAAGATACGCAGATGAGAAGGTTTTGCAACATTGAAAAAATAAAAAGAGAATGTTTTTGCTCATTCAAGCTTTTAACCTATATGAAGTTGCTGGTTATTTACAGCCAATTTGCTGTCATGAATCCTCCATATTAGCTCAGCTTGCGATAGTATGGTCGGAAAAATCATTTACTTCTTTTGCATGTAACCATCATCCTCGACATGGTCAGAAAGTGTGAGAGCCAACCGCGTTTGACTACATCTCTGGCGAACACATTGCCGAAGGCCTGGAGACCGGTAAACGCGAAAACTCACCGTTCATTCATCGTAATCAAAAAGTTTGTAACGCTATTATTTGCAAATTACAGGCAAAATCTTGTAATTACTATCTTCACGAACTCTATCTTCAGTGTAAGCGCTCAAGCTGATTTGATCAGAAAATTTGTGTCTTCAAACTTTTCGAAGACGGGTGCCGGCGATCAGAAAATTAGCTGCATCTACCGAAGGTCGATTGACTTCCCTTGCAGAAGGTAAGAGATATAACCAGCTCATGATTTAAGCCGTAAGTTTACGATGACGCTTATGTAGTGAAGAAACTGCTTTACAAGTCTTTTTTATCCAATTTGTAACATTTTATTTAGGGATGTTGAGAGTTTGCTTTAGTCGCGGTAGCCTTTTCCGAAATTTTATTCTCAGCCAGTGTCGCTTGCCTTGAACTAGCTTAATGCCGAAACAATTTCTGTATTTCTGGTTCACTAACACATGACATGTGGAACTTGGTTCTGAGATAAACGAATAATAAAATAAAACAAACAAAAAGCGAATTCGGTTGGTTTCAAAAAACAAATTTTCAAGTATCAAATCTTTATCTTTACATTGCATATCTGCGCGCAAGCATAGTTACATTCTACAACAAACGTCCTACACCAAACATTCTGCAACAAACGTCCTACACCAAACATGTTGCTACAAGACAGACCAAAAGCAAAATTCTTTTCTGGGATATGGCAGGGTCCGTTCCACACTGACTATCAGGCATTCGTGGAACGTTGACTACGTCCGTTAAGTCGGTTTGCTGTCTATGTGAGAGTATCAACACAGAACTTGATACGTTTTCTGCGACACATTGGAGCGACGATGACCGGTTTTGTCCGGTTCGTTGGTTCATTTGCTCACTGACTGATTTCGCGCCGAAGCTTTTCCTCAAAACAGGCTTTCCGTGAATGGAGAGAGCAGTCGTCTTCCGCCCACCGTCTTACGCCGTGTAGTGGCTCTTTCGTAAATCCGCTTCGATGCGAATCTTGTAGCAAGTTCTGAATTCCTTTACTGGGCAAATTTCCTGCGACGCGGGCGCAAAGTTGTTTTTGTTTGGCGCGTCTAATGGAAGTTTCACTTAAAACGCGACATTTATAAATTGTTCCGTTCAACCTTACCACGCGTTGCGATCGGAAAGCTGAAGTTAATTACGTCATAAGCCCAAGGAGCAATGTTCCTTGTTGGAACAGATGAAAAGAAAAGCGTAATGGAAGGACATATGACTTTCAAAATAAAACTCGCAATTTCAGAACATTGACATCAACGATGAACTTGCAGCATTGGAAATGCACGAGAAGAGAATTAATGTGTTAGTTAAAGGATTTTGACTTGTTTGTGTCTATTCAATTTGTCCAAAGACATTTTACTTGTTTAATCATACATTGCGCCTGCTTTCTCTTATCGAAAAGCTTTATGTGGAGGCACATTTTAAACGATTTTCATATAAAAGAGTGATCTTTTTGATGGTGCTTTTCACGTACTGTTTTTTCAATGTTTAGATTCAAATGGTCTTTGGTGACTTTCGTCATGACTTTTCTAAGTTCCATTTGCAGCGTATTGGGTGTGTTATTGCAATTAGAAATAATCGAAATACTTATACACCTATTATCCATACCCCTATGTATAAACTATTCTGTGTGCGTATAAAATTACTTCTCTCATTTGACATATCAGTCTTTAGCTGGTGAAATTTAGGCTTGCTGCAATTAGAGGTCCGTACACCTATTCTAAGGTTCCCTCAGTCGTTGCGGTAAACAGCGACAAGTAGAATCTACTGCACCAGCTTTGTCAGGCATAATAGATTCGATATGTAGATTACTTTTGCGCAGAATCCTGTTTGCGGAATCTGAGAAGTAACTTCAGGGCGAATATAATGAAAGTCAGTGATTGTCATCAGTTGGAATATTTCAGAAGCTTTTCACGGAAATGTTTACTCCAGGCTGGAGAGCTTTTAATATTCTCTAGATTGCTGCTTTCGGAAGATGAAAGGTGAAAATGCTTGGCCCGCACCAGAAGAATCTCCTCATCAGCCCTTTCTCCGTATTTTCTATAACCCCATTCAATGTACCAACGCGACGTCTTTTACATTTTAATGATATAGTCTTCAGCACAAGTGGAAATGAAAAAAGCGAGGCGAGTATTGTCTCTGCTGTTGATGTTTCAAGCTAATGGCCAGAACTTTTGGTGTTTCGGCTACTTTTTTGTTAGGTTGCAATTTATTTTTCAAGTATTGATTGCCTTTTTGGCGAAATACAATCTTATGGGCCAATAGATTTAACGTAAAAGGCGGGCTCATAGCTAAGATGTGCGTTGCAGCCTATTACGTATAATTTGATTGTTCGTGACTTTTTTCCTGCAAATTGTAAATGTAACTTTTTGAACCTCAACATCCTTTTTCGGCAGTAAGTGCTGAGGATGGCCTAGGGATAGACTGAGCTAACTGAAACCTCGTGTCTTTTTCAGAATCTTACTTGGGTGTTGAAGAAATGCTAGTGGTTGGAAGTGTTGAAATAGGAAAACGAACTTGCTTGCAGGACAATCTGATTCGGCTGAAGATAATGCCATTATAAACATCTTCAACGCTTGCCGGCACGGTGCCAAATTTTAATATTTTCTCTTCGTCTCTGGCAATATGGCAGTCAGGACTGAGGACGGGTAGTGTTGCGTGAATTCCATTTCCTACAGGAAAAGAAATATGTATTTAAAATATATTTTTTTAAATTTGCTGATAGAATCGACTGCGTCGCCTTTGTGGGGACTAGTTACTTAGTCAGAA
>Ga0210059_1013156_pt1 | contig 12411 bp, 13 predicted proteins | sample Ectturendosymbi2_FD_188042 | JGI IMG/M metagenome (GOLD analysis project Ga0210059, IMG submission 188042) | Ecteinascidia turbinata endosymbiont from Florida, USA - Sample 2 (SPAdes) (version 2) | ecosystem: Host-associated > Tunicates > Ascidians > Unclassified | place: Key West, Florida...
TATATCTCAGTTGAAGAGATGCCACACACACACACACACACACACACACACATACACGCAGTGGTCAACCTGTCGCACTTTTCCTGCGTGATGTTAATTTGACCAAGCAATGTAACTCTTTACTTCAGTCACACCTGGGTACTTGAGATGCCGCGTGCTTTCATTGTTAAAGCGCAGTTCCACTCAGCAAATCGGTCAAAAGAGCTTTTTCCGTTTTACGTGGAATTTTTGCGAATTTCCTCTTTCAGTGTGGAATTTGCGTTTTTTGGCAGTTGACTAATCAAGGATTTCAGTCTCCATGGTAATAATAGCATTTGTGATATAACATTTTACAAATAACTATTAACTTGACAGGGGCCACATTAAAGCGCGATATTCGATATTACGTGTATTATAACGGTTTCAGTTTAAATGTACTCACGAGTCAATCGGCTTAACGAAACCCATACCTACTGTAAAATTACTGATACGTTGTGATACCGACACTAATGAACCGCCTGAATCGCTTGCTTTTTCGCTGAATTAACTTTGACGTGTCGGTATGTTTACCAAAGTTCACCGCATAACCTACAACCAGGCGGGATTCCTTCAAGCGATGAGCAGACTTCGGCGCCCACGGTTAACGTTTGAACGCTTCCCACGCCAGCGCTTTCGGAGAAAAAAAAGGGAAAACTGCTTTGCTTTCCAGGCGTGCACAGCCCTTTAACGGCATCTCGATCACCCAGCACGATGAGAGGACGCGCGCGCAAAAGTTCAAGTTGCCGACAATCGCAAACTTGTAACCTGCGCCGCGCGCAAGCAACGGAACGTTTTGTTGCACAGAGCTTACCCAGCCGTCTCGGCGTCTCCAGCAATGTAGCTGAGAAGTTAGAAAGGTTAGTGCAAGCCGAGCTCAACTTCGCGCGCATACAATCGCGGGAGTCGTACAGACCACACCACACTGTTAACGTTTGAGCAACGCTGGAAGCCTTCGCTCGGAGAACTACAAGTCGGATTGCTACGTTGAAATCCTAAGCTTGGTTTGTTTTCATGCAGGTACGCTTGCTGGTGTAACAAGCGACATCTTTCCAGTACGGCAATTACAAATTAAGCGACCTTTTACATTTTTTTGTGAATCCAACTGACCAGTTTTTTACACGAGAATGCACCGCCTTCATGGCAAACTCTGGTTGCATCAACCAAGCTCCATTTGAGATAATCATTTTGATCAAACAATGGCCAATTTTGTTCGGCGGAGATACAAACGACATTGGTCTTCATAAAAGAGGCGAATCTAGCGCGTGGCTAAAAAATACACGGGTCACGTGACATCGTTCTAATTGTGATTGCATAAAATCAGACGTGACAAGTGCACGGTGCTCGTTACGGAGGATCGATCGATTAACGGCTCGCGACTGACCGCTTCGACGTTGGCGAGCAGTGCGAAAGCTACAGCCGTCGGATACGCTGCAAGCAGAACAGATTAGTCGAGACATCAAACCGATCAATCAATCACTGCAAAACCGCATTCCGCGTGCCGGGCGAAGAAATTAGGAGACAGCAGGGGGCAGGCTAGGGGGTCAGTTATTGACGAACGACGCAATAACTTACCACCGCAGGACGATGCACAAAACTAAAATCAGACGCGACAGTTCGTCGCACTGCATCGGAACGGATCTGTCCGACGATCACGTGTTCATCTGATCGTATACAGTTTTCAAGTGTTCATCCGCCAAGCTGGCCGAAAATCAATAGCAGCTAGTGGTGGAAATTTACTTTTTTAACCCACCGCACATTCCGACGGAAAAGACGCGTTGCCAGTTTTCTCTTTTGATGCAAGGCAAGTTTTAAAATCAACACATTGGCTGGTCAGGTCAAGCAAGTGCACGTTAGTGGTTATCTCCAAGCAGCAACCAACAGCAGAACAGTTTTTTTTTCACAATGGTCCGAATCGCAATTTATAACATCACTCTGCGTGTGCTTCTGGTACAATGAAATAATCACGACCAAGGCTCACGATTCCCGGTAAATAGAGCGCATTGGCAGAACTTATGCAGCGACAAGTGCCAAATCATGTGGAGTGGATGCAATTTCGTGCAATAATTATCTTACTCGATTTCTTCTTGCAAAGCTGTCTTGAAAAGTTTCAGCAGCAGGTATTCTTCGCGGTTGTTAGAAGCGTAGTTGTAAACGGTCAGAATGACCGACTGCATGAAGTTGGTCGTGCGGCCGGCCGCCATCTTGAAGATAAGCTTGCCGAAGTAGGTCGGGTTGGTCTGAAAAGTTTGAGGTCATTGTTAACGGTGAAGTACAAAAAAACACAGTGAAGGAGATTTCAGCACACGGCCCAATGGACCAAAAGCAAAACAAAAACAACAAAATTGCGGACGGGATGAACTGCGGACCATGCCGTTCTTTGCGCAATACGTCGATCACAAACAGCAGGGTTTTTACGCCGGATACTTGTGTAAGAACGCATATCACAAAAACAAAGATAGAATTCAAACGTTAATATGGGTAATATAGTTTTCACCGACACACGAGGCATCATTAATGCTGACAGAACAAGAAACCATCACATAAACCAGTGTTTCCCAACCTTTTCAGGCTTACGGGACGCTTCAGAACAGAAATACACCCAGTGGCGAATCGACAGCAATCTGCTTTAAGGTTTGATGACATTTTGAAAATGCAATTTTAATGATATAAATAGAAAAACGTATTAGCTCGCGGCTCCCCTTGAGTATTACAAATGGCGACCCGGTTGGGAACCACTGCTGAACTGAAACGCACAGGGTTTTTCCTTTGGCACTGAAGCAAAACGAAAAGGAATGAAGCCAAACAAAATAATGACAGGCAGTGACGTGTCACGTCTGCACTTGGGATTCCATCCGCTTCATCCATTTCGCATACGCACGCGATTGCGAAAAAATTCAACAAAACCCAGTCTCCGTCGACAAGCGAACCTGCAGCAAGTAGAACAAATGCTGATAAGCCTCCAGCCTGGCGCGGTTTGCCTTGTTAAGCGACTTCAGTCCGGCGGATTGCGCGGGGCCCACGTCGCCGACCGTTGCCTCCTTTCCTTGCTTCTTGCGCAGATTCTTGCTGTGGTTGATGACGTCCTGGGTTCAGGAAAAAGACAAGTTGATGGATGTTCAGGAGTGAAATGGGGTCACATGCGGGTCAGCGTGACAACTCGCTGTGTCCTTGCGCGAGGTTCTACCAGAGGTGAAATTAATACTCATTGCTGTGAATAATCACAAGCGAGAGGGTAAAGAGCTGACCTATTGTCCTTTAAAAATTGACAACTGCCAGGTCAAAATTTCCACGACAAGCTTCTTTAGTAGATCAGCTGTGCGTAATGTCGTGATGAGCTTAATGAACCACGTATACTGTCAGATGAAGACTAAATTAGGCACGAGCAATGTTCAACTAGGTAAACAACAAGTTGAAACTTCTGCCTTTGTGTGCGCGTTGTATTGACACACTCTTTGAACTTGACAAACGTCTCCAGTTTAAACAAACGCAAACGAAAAATGGAGAAACCACTTCTGGAGTTCAATTTTACTCTGGGAAATGCAACTGACCAAGAAAGAGGTACACATTTCGAGAACAAACGAAACAGAGCTTTCTTTCTTACCTGAAGGGTGATTCGATTTTTAACGAGTAACCCGATCTTGATGTCCATCGTGTTCAACGCCTGTTCCAGCTCGTTGTTCTCCTTGATGCACTGAACAACTCGCTGCTTCAACTCTTGCAGTTCTGCGAGCGACAATGCAACACCAGTGAACGTCGCGCTACCGAAGATACCGCACGGTCACGGATACACGGCGTCAAGATGCTGAGAGATCTCAAAGCGCGAGAAAGCAAAGCGTTTTGAACTGCTACTACTTTGAACGAAATGAGCTAAGTGCTTGCTTAGAAAGATGCTGCTAATACCTGCTTCGTGACGTCGACAATCACACGCCAAATAAACTTGCAGGCAAGCCACGTGACTAATCCAGGGTTGTCAATTTGGCGGATTTTCCGCTATATCTAGAGGATTTTAATCCTGTGCAGCAGCAAAATAATTGATTTTGCGGCCTAAATCCGCTAGAAGGTTGATCTAGCAGTCTGTACAATTGGTCTTATTCAAGCGGGTTCTAGCGGAATTTTGCAATTTTTCTAGTTTGAAAGGTCTGTTTAGACTTGGCAACCGTGGGCTGAGCTATTGTTGCGTGATTTAAGTGACGCCGTCGCAAGGCACTAAAAACGACATTTTTTATCAGATGTAAGAAGCTCACCGATTTCTTCAGCAAAGTCGGTCGCTCTCTGATCCAGCAGATGAACGAACCTTTGAACAACAGGAAGTGGAGGATTTTCTACTCCGGCTGGAAAGAAAATATCGTCTTTGTTGTCGTCAGCCACTCAGCAACGTTGCACTGCCATCTACCTTCTGCGCTGCTGTGTCCAGCAACAGCGGCAGGTCACGAAGGAGAAAAAATAACGTTGTGGTTGGAGGACCGACGCTCATGAACTGTGCCGTGCATTCGTCGCGCACACAACCGACAGTCTGACGAGCGCGCGACCCCACTGCTGCATCTTGTGCAACGCACAAGAACGCAGTGGCGTGGCCAGCCCAAAATTGGCGGGGCAAAATTGTGGGGGCCAAAATGTTTTTTGTTTGGGATACCGCCTCTCAAAGCACAAAATAACTATATATGCTAAAAAGTTTCGGGGGAATGGCCCCCCTGCTTCCGCCTATGCCGGAACGCACTTCCGAGAGCAAAAAAAATCTGACAACAAGCGTGTTGCGCCAACCAAGACCTGCATGTCCGCGCAGTTATTTTAATAACGAGATGCTGAACAACAATTTAATCAAAAAGGAGCCTTTGCGTTTTCGTGATGCGAACGCCAAGAAGTTACGTGCGCTACGATGGACGTGATTAGCAGGTGGTGACTCGGCCAATCACGATCGCAGTCGACAACGCAAGCGACGAAGCGTTCACCCGCCTTCCAAAAGCGAACACTTACTTAGCGTTTTGTAGTCGTGTCTTGCTTTATTCGATCTAAACCATGCTTGCAACTTGATTATGACTTTTTCCTGACAAAACAGAAAGGAAATTAGTTTGAAACAACGAGATTTAAAGTGCTATATCAACAAGCAGAGCGAGCGACACGGTTGGCTTCACTTGTTCACTCACGTGATCTCGGAAATACCGCAGCCTCTCCTGGTGTTTCTTTCGGGCGCTCCACATTCGAGCATTCTTTTGAATCTGCGGTTAAACCAAGCATCAAAAAGTCGGTTTTCACTGGTTTGCATCAACTCTTTTCAAATGCGATGTTAGCTGTGTAACGCAATGCAACCGCTACTTTTTTTTGCTCAAGCACATATGCAGACTACCAGCTCGTTAGCAGGTTCTTGCCAGAGGCAAACACACGCCAGCTGTTTTCTTCGCGAAACGATACAACATAGTGAAGGAAGAATACTTACTAATCCAACGACAAAGGGCCGTTTCTGCCTACACCAGCAAGCCAAACTAAAAACACCACCTCAAAGCAACTCATACCGGCGCAATGCACAGCGTACAGTCGCGCAGGTGTGTGAAACCACATAGTTTGCATGTTTTTAATGCGCGGGATAATTTAACACCACGACGCCGGAGAACAAAGGTGGCTTCACAAGTATTTAATACTCGGTACAACGGAAAACCCGCTCAGCCGTAGCAAGTCGAGTCGACTCTAAAATACTTGGGCGTGTTGTTACAATGACAAGGTTTCACAGCAGCAGATCCATTGCCACGCAACCGGTGCTATTGTAAGGGTAGTTGCATTTCCAACTAAACCACTGGACTACGAGGGAGTTCTTACGGAAAGGCAAGGAACGATTCGCTTCGTTAAGACCTGTCAGTTCGGGAAGCACCAGATCGGCAGCACTCGAAGGCGACTAACGTCACGATGCGCGATGGCAAACAAAACGCAAAGGCGACTGATGTAAGTGGCGACCTTAATGTAAATGCCGTTCGCCGGCAGTTTACGACCCTAGCAGGGTCCAGTGCTCACCTTAATGACTGTATCCTCGTTATCGCGAAGATATTTCAGTCTGTCGGTGAACTTCTTCCACTGCGTGTAGCCTCGCCAGTGCGCTTGTATCGTCACAATGGCCGGTAGCTGAAGAAAAAGAGAGCGTTGCAGCGAGTCGCAGTCGTTCTCACCCCTCGCATCGAGCGCTTGCTTATTGCAGCGGTATCGCCCAAACGACGTCATGCGACTTAGCGTGTACATATAAGGAAAACGGGCGCGTCACGTACTGAACGCGTAAGCGCGGATAATTGAGACCCGTTCGGTTCGTGGCAGGGAATGGTTCAGCAGCGGTTCCGGCCAGCGCCTGCTGTTCGCCACTACAAACCTGGTTTGTGATGAAGTCCTTCCTGCTGCGGTAAGCCTTCTTGGCGATGTACATGCGACAGAACGCCTGCAGCTTCACGATCAGCGGCTCGTTGTCCCTCCATAGTTGCGCCCGGTCGTACGCGGCGGACACCATGCTGATGCACTCCTGTGTTGGCACAGGACGAACGCAGTTTAAGCAACAATGTGTTTATCGTCATCACACTTGGTTCAAGAACTCTCAGCCGCTCACAACCTCAACTAACACTTGTCGCGCGAATTTCAATCCAGCGTTTTCCGGCAAAAATATTTTTTTTAAAAGAACTTTCGAATAAAGCCAACTTTTTTATACGAAACGGCAATTCTGACTCGTGTGCGGAGGAACGACAGAGGCTGCTTTGCCGACAGTTCGCGAATTATCACGCGCAGATATTCATAAATGGCCAACATTTGAAGGAAAAAAACTGTAGTGTTACAACAAAGCCAATCGTACGCAAAATGGCCCGCATATATCAGGGATAGAAGGCCTGCCCCTTTCACACCTGGATTTCCTCTTTGGTCAGTTGAGCAGTATTGGGATCGAGGTCTTCTGGTTCGTCCCAGGAACCGGTCAGCGTTTCAGTATTGAAATAAAACGTGTCTCCTTCCCGCGTCTTGCAAGCGACCCACTTCGTGTCGGTCTTGCCTGGAGAAGCATATTAAAGGACGGCCATTGGCCGTCGCTTGAGGCTTTCCTGCGTCGCGTTTATTGACTTAAACGGGCGGCACTCGGGTGCTTAAAAGCAAACGACAGACGTGGGCCAGTCTAAGGCAAACGCTAGCTATCACAACACGCGAGCTAACGAACCGCCCAACGGCATGAAGGTTCACCGTTTGGAAGTTTAAGCTGTTGCGTCGCGGGATTTCAAGCAGCGGCACGAACAAGGTCAGTGTTTATTTGCTGGCGCTACAGTTCACCTTCGTTAAGCTTTTCCGCTCTCATCTCTTTCAACTGCTCGTCGTAGGTCTGCGCGCACTCGGGCGTCAGTGACGCCAGGGCGACGTCGGTGTGACGTAGCATCTCGTACGTCTGTTCCCAGTCGTCGCCTTCGAGGGCGATGTTGACCGCCGTGACCGCGGACGCCTCTGCGCAGAACCAGTCGGAGGTGTTCATCAGGGGGACAATAATAAATTACCGATATTTCGAGACAAAAACATGAGGATTTCGAGAAAAGAGAGGAATTCTACCAAATAATACAAATAAATACGATTGACAGCAACTGCACAAAAGCTGTTGAAGCAGAAAAGCAACATTTTGAAAGTACGCGAGCACAGTGTTAACTTACGACAGAACTTAGGACCTTATGAAACAAATTACAAATTAAACACATTTGTGCGAAGATCCATGGCTGTCCCTGCAGAGTTGACGCAGCTTGTCAGAAGTAAACCTTTACTTCATGACACGCTTGCCCGCGTCGCGAGCAAACAAAGTACAGTCGTGGTCTCGTCCAAGCTTACGTTTCAAGGCTTGTTTCGTTTGCGAGTTGCCGACATCGATGCATTCCTGGATCTCTTCGATCCAAAGCGCAGGATCCGGATCGCCGGTCTCTGCGCTCTTCTCCGCCTTTTTCTTATTCATCAGGCGCAGGTAGTGCGTGATGTTTTCGGGCACGACGTTGCTGAGTTTCAGGGCGGGGTTCTGCAGTGCGCACAGCACGGCTTCGCGATCGTTCGCCGACAACGCTTCGTTCATTTGATTGACAGCTTGAATTCCTAGAAATCAGCGTCGGGCGTGTCACTCACCGGGTCAGTCGGCGCTATCAACACGTGATAACAAACACGGTGACGTAATGATCAGTAGACGTCGCCAAGAACTTTATCAGAAGGAAACGCCAGTCAAGGTATGTGATAAACTCAATTTTGACGAAGATTTCAAAAAAGGTTTCCGACCATACATGGATATTTTCAGCACGCCTTCATTCTATAGTACTCATGGTGTTTGCTTTGGGAAGAAATTCGTTTTATAAAATGGCGCTGATCCAGCAAAAATCTGCTTTCCTTGCCACTCACTGCTGCTTCAAAATACAAGCCTTTTGAATAAGTCTAAACGAGAGGTCGTTCTCACATACGCTTGTTCTTCAGACGAAGCGCCTCGCACTTCTGCGTGTCTGGTCAGTTCGGTGCCGGCATTATTTTGAGATTTGAAGCCGATCTCGGCTTGTAGAACTGGAGACATCACCGTAAGTAAAACGATAAACGTGGAAACTTTCAAAGGTCAGTGAAAATGTTTTTGACAAATATTAGTTCCCGGTTTTCCAATGCAGGGACCGAAACTGTCTCTCAAATTTTTCCCAACGTTGTCTCAAAATACAGTAGAGCCCCGCTCTATAACCAGCACCAAAATTCACTAAAACTTCGCTTTACGACTATCTCAGTGTGCAAATAAAATAGTTACGGTCTCTTAAAATGTTTTAGTGGTCACCAAGGTCAAACCATAAAAACCCTGCGTTCAACGGTCGAATGAATGCCGTAACGAAGGCGACTGTTTGCGTCTGACAGCAGTCAGCTGGTGTAGGAAAGCATGAAATCATCATTACTACATCTACTAATCAATGTAAGAATTACCTCAACTGAATATTGCGCTTAGACGTAATACTAAAATACACGAAGAAACAATGCGTCGATCACACTTACGAGCGTGTTCTTCCGCCACAATGTCGTTTACTCTATCCACCGTCTTCTGAACGTCATCAAAAGTGAGGTACGATTTTGCGTTTCTCTCTTCGATGAGAGCTTGCTGAAAATTTTAAATGAATCATGATAACAGCAACAACTCAAGAGTAAAATGCAGCTTGAACACGTGACTACCTGATACAACAAAAGCGAGCTTCATAGAAAATGATTTTATCACATTCGTGAATACAGTTTGAGTTGTTGGATGCTGCAGAATCAAGAATGCAGATTTTGAAGCATCATTCGTGGTCATTACATAAGGAGCGACGGAGCAGAGATTTATTTTAACAAAGCCGAGTCAAAAGAGATCTGAAAAATTTGTGGTAAAGCAAGAAACGAAGCATTAACCTTTGTGCGCTACGAGGACCGTAGCCACGAGTGGGCACTCGGGGGCAGTCCCCCCCAGATATTGTTGAGCCCAGAAAAAATTGTTTCAAAAAAACAAAAATATTGCCCCTTACAAATGTATTTTGGTATTTTGCTCGCCACCAAACCTTAAAACCTGGCTACGGTCCCGAAACTAGGAAGACAACATCGCGAACAGGTGCACGGAGAACAAAAGAGAAAAGATCCAACGACGCTCGAGAGCAGTGCGAGGAACAAGGAGTGGCATACAAGAGGAACCTTAAAGCACTGGCGGAGAAGTGTCACAGACCTTTACCACAAATCGCCGTAGCGACCACAGCGGAAAACGTCATTTTTGGCAATTTTCAGTTCGGGCCGACGTTGTCGAGAGAGAACGCACGATGGCAACATGATGGTTTGCAGTGCGTTTATTGGAGATGATCAGAAAATTCGCGAAGTATTACATCTCAACGTATCTTCTGTGAAGTCATGACTTACAGGTTGACCCAAGAACATAGCACTTGTGCCGAGCAACAATTCTACGTCATAGCTTCAAAAATAAACTTTGCCACGAGGACCTCAAAAAAACGGTTTGCCCGATTAACTGTATTCTCAAATACATCCAAGGGAACGCAAGCAGCTTAAAGCAGATTACGGCAACGACTGTATGTAAAAGCTTGCGCTTAGGCGGTTTGCGAACGTGCTGTGTGAGCCCAACGCTGGACAAAGTTAATAGCGAATGTCCAAGAAAATTCCATGCCGCGAGCGCCGTGTACTTGTCTAGTGCTTGTGGGCAACATCCGAACCAGAGCGGTGCGCGTCGTGTGGCGCCGAAGCGTAAGCTCGCAAACTGAAGCGCGACGTCGTTAACGCAGGTGACCGAGACAGTTTCCTCTTACCACCCCTCCGGTCGCGCCCGACGCATGACCGCTGCACGTGATGAGACAAGGCGACAGGCGGGGAGGAGCGCAGCTCGCAATTTCTGATGCGAAGGAGAGAGCGTCTTCTGAGGGGTCCGGCGGTGTTCCTGTCCCGTGGCGCAGCGCGCGAAACCGAGCCCTGGTTTGGTCACAGTTTAGGCTGCAGTTTTGACGCGGAGGTCGCACGAGGTCACGTCCAACAAGATCCAGAAAAACAAGTGCGGCACGCTTTAATGTCGCTCGGCGCACCCAGCGCCGCGAAAAAGAAAAACAAACCTACTATTTCGAAACGCTCTCTGAACGAAGGCCTCAGGCATTCTTCGCAGCAGCTGAGCACTTTAAGACGAGATCATGCAGTCGCGCTATACAGCAGTTCAGCAGCGATGTGCGTGACACGAGCAAACGTCGAAAGCTCAGAGCGTTTCGTCCAAAACACTTGCCAATGTTCGCCAAAATATCTCGCAGAACTATCAGTTTTTGCAAATGTTTTCCTGCGCCGCGCAAGGCATGAAAAGTGGCACAAAATTAGGACGTGATTAGCCGGTTGCCATAGTGAAGCACAACGTCCAGCAGCGCTATTGTTGTTGCCGCAGGGTTCAGTACAATAAAGGCTCCTTTCCCCTCAGGTTACATTTGGCAAAGCGTGCTTTGGCCAAAGCGCTTAGTCTGTCTCCGCCGCAGAGTCGCAAGAGGAAAAGAAACGCTTTGTTTCCAAAAAAAAAATACATTTCAAGACCTGAAATGCGGTGGCTCAGAAGGGGTTAAATCTCTGATACTTCGCAAGAAAAAAACGAAGGCAGCCCAGACTATGACCTGGGCTGAAAGTCTTCTTTCACGAAGCGGTCCAATTAACTGCTTCGTAACCCTTTTAAGTGAAATCAGAACTTACGCAGCATCTTGTCTTGTTGCCAGTTTCAAGCCTTTCCAGACCGAGGTTCGGATCTTGCATAGATCTCCATATATGCTCCAAATCACCGGCCGCCAGTTCCTGATTGAGGGCAGCCAGTGCGCTGAGGTGCGGCAGGAATTGGCTGATGTCGTCGTGGGTGAGGTCCTGCGAAAAAATGGACTCAGTTTCAGGGTTCATGACACCATGAAAATCAAATTCACGTGACCCTGTGCTGAAGCAGGCAAGCGACCGACATGTTTACGCGCACGTGAGGTCAAGCAGTGTTGCACACGGCAGACGAAACGTCATCAGGTGTGAGCTGTGCGCAAGAGTTCATGCTTTCGACGGTCCGTGACTCTTTTTCCAAATCACGGAAGAAATGAGGTGATAAATCCATACCGAAACAAAGGTACACCTCGTGCTTTCCCCATGAAGCCAATCGAAGCTTTCTGTTGGAACGCTGCTCTAGGCAACCGCTACAGGAATAAAAGTACTAAAGTGACAACGAAGACCCACCTGATTTTTCGCCTCCTTAAGGTTGGTCAGCTCGCCGTGGTAGAGGTCCGGACATTTTTCGACGATCGTTGGAAAATCAGCCTCTGGCTTGGTCAGCTCTCGCATCAGCTCCTCCGCTGAGCCACCGTCCACCAACAGCGAGTTGATGTTTCGAACCGCCTCCTCCCCTGGTAGTTTTCGAAGAGGTTTCAAGTTGGGCTTGTTTCGTGAATAACACTACGTGATAATGGCGGAAGCAAAGGCGACCACTGGCTGGGGTTTCCCGTTTCGTGATCGGTCTGCACGTGATTCCTAAGGACCTCAATGCTTACAGTCGCTTGTAAATCTGTTTTGTCCTCGCATGCAAGCAAAACTTCCGCATCAGATTTGTTTTCATGAAGCATTTTCCCGCTGTCTCACAAGGTCTTGTGAGAGTACAGACGCCAGACGTGTTAACAAAAACAGTACAAGGGCAAAGCTGGGACAGATGTTCTAAGCTTCCACGCAATAACACAAAAACGCAAACACAGTTGGCGAGCCCTCGCAACGCAAACAATAATCTCAGCAGCGGGGCGAGAAAGGCACACATAACCTTGGTAGAGAACTGAAATGGCTCCGAGCAGAGCGTGTGTTTGATTTCTGCACTGAATAAAAAGGTTATGAAAAGTGGAAGTTAAGCTGTTTGCCAAACCGCCAATCGAGCCT
>Ga0210059_1013157_pt1 | contig 12408 bp, 9 predicted proteins | sample Ectturendosymbi2_FD_188042 | JGI IMG/M metagenome (GOLD analysis project Ga0210059, IMG submission 188042) | Ecteinascidia turbinata endosymbiont from Florida, USA - Sample 2 (SPAdes) (version 2) | ecosystem: Host-associated > Tunicates > Ascidians > Unclassified | place: Key West, Florida...
TTGTCATTTGTAACTGGAAAACCTACAGCTCTACAACGACCAAAAGAATTAGTTTACTCGTGAAGCTAGCGCCGCTAGCCTAAAGTCAGCAGCACAGAACACCCAACCCAGTCGTTCTGAAGCGCATATAAACACACAACTTCAACGTTCTCGTTTTGGTTCAATTGCACCCAGCTCTTTTGACGTCAAAACTCCCTTCGACCGCACTTGCTAGCACGACCATGTAAATAGGCCTGTTGTCTGGCGACCTTCATTTTGACAATGATAGATGGTCCAATTGCTTTTTTGAGAACTGATTCAGTTTTTCCCCACTCAATTGACTCATTCTTTTGGTTGTATTTCTGCTAGATGAATTCTCAAGAGAGCTTGGTAATTTCGATTGTGATTTTCTTGGAGGTCAACCTAAATTTCTTATTTCATAATAACGCAACTTTTCAAGGTAAGCAATCCACTCTTGATGATACTGTATGTAATCTTTAATCACAGTTTTGTCTTCTTCACTCGATGAACTGTCAAACAAATAATCTTGAGAACTCTGATTTCTCATTTCCATTTCATCAGAGCCTTGGCTTGATTCAACTGATTTTCGTGAACTACTTCTTGTTAGAGGCATGTTCGCACAAAGTTTCTTCAAAGCTGGCAACTGAAAGCCGGTTGAGAGCAAATGATTTGCCACCGCCCCAACAACTGTTCGTGAGGTGGCATGAGGTTTCGCCTGACTGCACTGGAATGTAGGTTGAACATCACGATTTGACTATGAAATACACTCGCGCCAGACGCCTCTCACGCGATGGAAGCCACTGAAGCGTGAAACGCGTCACGAACTGTTCACTGAGCAAGTAAATAAGGTAGCCCTCTCAAGTTCTGACGACACACGTATCATCAGGCCTGACAAAATAAAAACTTTAGCTCACGGTTTTCGAGAATGAAGAGAGTGGGGCCCCGGGGAAGACAGGGGAACACAAAGGGTCCTGGCAAAGTATAGGGGTGGGGAATTCCTATGCTAATTTTAGAATTTTTAGGTGTCTTTTTGGGCATCGTTGAGAAGTTGATATAATAAACAAACAAAGAAAAGAGCAGGACCCTTCAATCCCCAGTTCCCTACTACTTGTTCTGTTTCAGTAATCCAGACAAAAGCTAGTTTACTGCAAGGCATGAATGCCCCGGCGTCATATAAAGCTAGGTGGTTTCAGGTCTAAATTATACTGGTTTGATAATAACATTGGTTTGTGCAGATGATGGGTTACAGCAAACTTGTGGTGGTGGTCTCAGTGTTAATGCCGTTTTTTGCTTAATATTTCAAAGAGGATCTCGTCAAGTCTGACCATTCCAACTGTTCTCATCAGGCACAGCTCATCGCCTCTCAGCACCTTCAGGTGCACAAAGAGAATGCTCTCACAGAAAGAGCGTGTTGAAAGCGAAGTGCTCGCTTGGAGACGAGCACTGTTTTGTAAAGAGAACAAGGCTGTCATAGAAAAAGCACATCAAAAGGAACTGCTCGGTTAGGCGTTCTTGCCCGATAATAACGTTGGCAACACACATCACTTAGGTAGCAATATCACAGTAAGCCCTACTGCTTTGAGAATCGAAGAAACGAAGGATGCATACGTTCGTATATGTAATAAGCTGCAATACCTAGCCTTCTTATTACTTAACATAACCAGCATTCCTGCACTGAAATGTGAAGTCAAGGTGCGAGATTTATAGCAACTCAAGCTGCAAACATGAGGTGCAATGCGTCCTGTCTAAAGAAAAAATTAGTCTTCACCTTCAGTGATCCTGGCAAAAGCTAGGCTACTGTATGCATCCTTCGTTTCTTTGATTCTTCAAGCATTAGGGTTTCCTGTGATAACGCTACTAGAGTGATGTGTGTTCCCAATGTTATTTTCTGGCAAGAACGCCTAACCGAGGAGTTCGTTTCAATGCACTTTTTCTATGACAGCGTTATTCTCTCTACAAAATGGTGCTCATCTCCAAGCGAGCATTTCGCTTTCAACGCGCTCTTTCTGTGAGAGCATTCTCTTTGTGCACCTGAAGGTGCTGAGAGGCGGTGAGCTGCGCCTGATGAGAACAGTTGGAATGGTCAGACTTGACGAGATCTTCTTTGAAATATTAAGCAAAAAATGGCACTAACACTGAGACCAGCCCCACAAATTTACTGTAGCCCATCGTCTGCACAAACCAATGTTATTATCAAACCAGTATAATTTAGACCTGCAACTACCTAGCTTTAAATGACGCCAAGGCATTCATGCCTTGCAGTAACCTAGTTTTTGTTTGGATTACTGAAAAAGAACACCAAGCTTTTCTTCAGACAGGATGCCATGTTTTCTTCCAACACGCTTCAGCGCAATATATGCATGCAGATTTAGCTATACGTGTGCAGAGATAGCTAAATGTGCACAGAGATGGCTATCTCTGCGCAGAGAAAGCAAAATGCGTGCAGAGATAGCTAAATGCGTGCAGAGATAGCTATCTACGTGCAGATAAAGCTAAATGCGTGCAGAGATTGCTATCTCTGTGCGGAGATAGCTAAATGCACGCAGAGATAGCTAAATGCGCACAGAGATAGCTATCTCTGCGCAGAGACAGCTAAATGGGTGCAGGGATGGCTACCTCTGCACAGAGATAGCTAAATGCATGCAGAGATAGCTATCTATGTGCAGGTATAGCTAAATGCGCGCAGAGATAGCTATCTCTGCGCAGAGATAGCTAAATACGAGCAGAGATAGTTATCTCTGTGCAGAGATAGCTAAATATGCGCAGAGATAGCAGCTTTTGTGCTAAATCTGTCAGATATAATATTTTTACCAACGGCGCCCCATAAATATGGGCTAGCTACATTTCATGCTGCTGGGTGTAATTTTCGACAGTGCATTGTCGTTTGCTAAACATATTGACTACATTACTAAATCCTGTAACTTCTACATTAGAAATATTGGACAAATCCGACAGTTTATCTCCAAAAAAGCCTGCGAGAAGCTTGTTGTTGCACTGGTAACATCTTGCCTTGACTATTGCAACTCTTTATTAAACGGTCTGTCACAAACGCACATGTTGCGACTACAACGTGTTCAAAACATTGCAGCACGTTTGATCTGTCGTATTAAGAAATTTGACCACATTTCGACGTCTCTCCAGTCTCTTCACTGGCTTCCCGTTCTGTTTAGGCCGCGTTTCAAACTTCTATGCATTGTATTTCGAGCTTTGCATGGCGTTGGCCCCCTTTATCTTCAAGAGTTGATCTGTCCTTACCGCCCCGCATGCTCATTGCGTTCTGAAAGCAAAAACCTTCTCTATGTTCCAGCCTGCCGCACAGCCACTTACGGCAACAGGTTGTTTACCGTAGAAATCGCTACCCTCTGGAACAACCTGCCGCAGGAAGTGCGAGGTGCTGCGAACCTCTCCTCGTTCAAAAGACTGCTCAAAATTCACTTTTTTAATTCTGCCTTTCCTCAAAATTGTCGTTCAGTATGTTCTTAGTGTATTTTAACGTATTTTTTAATTCGCTTTGCATGTCACTTCCGCAACGTCATTGTTCAGCGCCTTAGAGCGACATGTCGGATTTCGGCGCTTTATAAATGCATGAATTATTAATTATTACAACAAGTTGCTAACATTGAAAGCAATAGATGATATATAATTTAGCAGTACTGCGTTAAACCAAGGGTCAGCAAACAATGACCTGATTCAGGACAGCGGTAGTTGTTACAGCCTGCTGCACTGTAGTACAAATGGGCTAAAACATTATGATAGGGTCAGATAGTAGTTATCCCTGTTCAAGTAAGCAGGACCGTGTCTTGTGAAAAATAGCACTGAATGCCAGGCATTGTTTCTTTACCCATTTGGTTTGAATAACTACTGTATTGAGAAAAGTGGGCATCCTGCCTGCAATCATCAGTTCCCACACCAGGCCTTTGGTGAAAAAAATTGTTGATGCCTGGGTTAAAAAATCAAGTCTAAAAATGTTCCAGAATTCTGCATTTAAAGTGCTTTATTCTTTTTGTTGTAAATGTCATCTCATTTTTATGTTTATTGTGTAGTATGTTGTTATTGTGGTGAGAAATATTAACAAAAATGATTTTTGAAATTATTTTACATACAACTATATTCATGTAAAGTATGGTTGTTATAGTGGTTATTCCAAAAAAATGTGTGTGTTTTTGCTTGGAAGCCCAGTTTTATGGATGCAGTGGTGAAATAAGAGTAACCAGAAATTTACATACTTCTAGCGTTTTGTTGCAGGGATAAATTATTCAGTCTTGCATATTATCAGGATTGAGGTTTATGCACAACATTAGCCATTTTACTTTCACTATTAAAATTTTGCTACAATAACAAGAACTTAAATGTTCTTAGGTTCACATTTTTAAAAGTATTTTTTATATTTCATGCAAAAACTTACATATTGCACATGTTAACTTTGCTGCTAGTTGTAATTGAAGCCTGCAGGATTATATAGAAGGGAGGAATGATGATCCTATCTGTGTATTTTCTTGCTGAGACATTTCGGTCATTTGTTTTTGCTGAGACATTTTGGTCATTTGTCTCAGTTGCACTAAAACTTGCCATAACTATGTTCATAAGTTAATATTTTCAGACATTCTTAACAAAGTGACTTAAGTTTTTTCAGTCATAAAAAAATTGGTCTATGATCGAAAAATTAAGAAAAAACTCCAGATCCCTATTCCAAGGTGGTGTCATTAGGCAGCATGCATTCATATACCTTTTGCCATATAAATTAGTTGTGAGTAAACTCTTTTGGTATCCTGTTAGTGAAGGTCATGCTTTACATTACAGAAAGGTAGCTACTTTTTCTGATACGTTGAGGAGTTATAATGCAAAAAATGCTTGTGCTGTCATATTGTTTGTTTTTTTATCTGCAGACGACAGTTTGCAGTAAGCAAACTTACAAAGCTTGCATCAGTTATTCTACTCATTAGCATTTGTACTATGAAATTTTGTTTCAAGTAATCTTGTTGACAAGCTAAGATGAGCCTTCACCTCGTGTGTAAACTTTTTCAAGTTATTTGTTTTACATTTTGATTGAAACTGCCGTATATAAGTCATTTTTGTGTGCTTGATTAGTGTTATAAACTCATTTATTGTAAGTAGCATGTGCGTCCGTTGTGCATAAACTTTTTGAAGTTAATATTTTTCTTGTTCAGCAAACTTCCTAGTTGTTTTGAAATGTCTGTAGTTGTGGCTTAGAAGTGCCTTTGCAATAATTGCTATATTCACGTGAAGTGGACAATGGCTGCTGAAATCAAGACCAAGCCTCAACAACGTCAGCCGGTTCTCCTTAGTCGTATTGAAGATGATACCTTGGATGTCGTTACTTCTGTAGATTTTACCACTAATGAAGATGGCATTATTACAGTCGGAGAAGACAAGTACTGGAATTTATGTATATCATTAAAAAAAAGAGTTGTTTAGTGTCTGCTTATTGAAAGGCATTGCATACTTGCAATTGAAGGTTGTTGATAAATGCCTTAGATTAAATAGGCCTGTGTTTTAATGCTTTTTGTAGACCAACGTACAACACCCAAAGTACTAAGTTTTACAGAAACAGCAATTTGATTACACATTTAACTTATATGTTGACCCTAAAAGTCTATCTATTATAATTTATGTGATGCTGGTGCCCAGCAATCTGAAAGTTAAGTGTCCTCTGTACTGTCATTGCTCAAAAAATTAACTAGAAACAATTGTGTTTCTGCCTCGAAGTAGTTGCTGCTGCAACCCATCTATTTGCTACTACTACTCTTTTTCTGGTGAAGCAGTACTGTTTGGATGTCCATCATTAAAGGAAGTGCTGGCTGTACAAGATCTACCTCTTTGTAACATGTCTAAAATCCAATATAGCAATAGTTTAATGCTGTGGTAATTGTGTTTAACACGTATAGAGCCGGCCTACGTTATATTCGTACTTTGATTTCGGCCTAAAAACAACAATTTTCAGTTGCCTTACCAACGCCCTAGCTCCTCCGCCGATTGCACTAGAGAGCTGTTCAATGGCTCAAACGGATCGGCCAGTCTAGTAGATTGCACTTGAAAAAAATTTTTTTGCCTGGGGGTGCGGCTTTTCTGTGAGTGACGTCATAAGTGGAGGACTTTTAGGCCACCTTGGCCCACTTTGCCTGGCCCTGGGCGCCAACCGTTAGGTGGTAATATTGCTGAAGTTTTTACTGGAAACTAGGCTACAATCTGAGTCTTTTGATACTTTGGATGACCTGCTGGGGTTTCGGGTTCAAAAGTTGTGATGTAAGTTAGTAAAAATATTTGACTAATTTGCTAATTAGTTAATTGATTAATTTGTTTATTTTAAATCATAACTTTTGAACCAGAAACGCTAGAAAGTCGTTCAAAGGCTCAAAAGACTTGGACTCGAGTCTAGTTTCCAATGAAAACTTCAGCGAAACACTTTGGCGTAGTGGTTGGGCCTTAGGCCAGGCAACATGAGCCAAATGACCCTAAAACTACTTCACTTATGATGTCACTCAGAAAAAACTCGCACCCCCCAGGCAAAATTTTTTTTTCTGAGTGCAATCTACTAGACTGGCCGATCCGTTTGAGCCGTTGAACAGCTCTCTAGCGCAATCGGCGTAGGAGCTAGGGCGTTGGTAAGGCAACTGAAAACTGCTGTTTTTTTTGCGAAAATCGCCAAAACCACCCAGACGCCAAGGTGTTAAGGTGCTTATTTTCATGTTTGAGCAGCTTTGGTTTAAAGTATTGACCTGGATTATAGTCAATTCTTACAGTTGACCTTAACACTTTCTATATTGGTCTGCGTATGTTTACATGCTTTGCTATGTACCAATACAGTATCTAGGCTTGATATCTGTTGTTAGCTTTTTCTATTGCAATTAAATATATTTACATACGGATTTAACAACTGAAACCTTTGTTTCGGCTTCAACTGCAAGGTATTTTATGAAAACAGCATAAACTTGATAAACTCTCAAACTGCTAATATTTTGGGAAAACACCCTGTACAGAAAGTGTTAGGCTAAAATCCAGTAGTTTGTGTGAGGATATGTCTGTCGATGATTGCGTTAGAGAGCTGTTCAAACCCTAAAAAGATTTGCTAAGTCTTCGCATCTGCAATAAAAACAAATTTTTTTCGTTTTGGGTTTCAGTTTTTTTGTGAGTGACGTCATAAGTTGGGTTGTTTTAAGTCTTTTTGGCCCACTTCATCTGGCCCTAGGCCCAAACCGCTAGATGTCAGTTTTTCACTAAGTTTTTATTCGAACCTAGGCTGAAATCTGAGTATTTTGATACTTTGATCAACTTGCTAGGGTTTTTGGTTCAAAAGTTAATGATGTAAAATGTATTTATTTGCTTATAAGACGATTCGCTTATAAGACAGGTCCCATCTTCACTTGGGAGATTGTCGATATTCTGTTTAGACTCATTTATAAGACGAAGGAAAGCAGGTAACAAGAGAAACACATTTCAGTATCAAAGTACGTTTATACTAACTTGCCGGTATGACGTTATAGGGAAAAATGAAGACCAGCGCGCCCTTCAACAAACGAGGTGCTGACTCACAATAGGCTAAAAGATTTATTTAATTCATAGCATGATAGCTAATTTAATTACCGCGTATGTGTCTCTGTTGTTTATTTTTGCCAGAAACTGTGAAATATCTGCCCAGTTCTGAGTGAACTATTTTCTATCTCTGTAGACCTCACCTATAAGATGGGCCACCCAATTTGAGCCCGAAATCTCGAGGAAAAATCCCTGTCTTATAAGCGAGTAAATACGGTAAACAAAATGCTAGAAAGTTGATCAAGGTCTCAAAAAATGCAGATTCTAGCCTAGTTTCTAATGAAAATGTCAGCGAAATACTTCCATCTAACGGTTGGGCCCAGGTCAGGTACCAGCAGCCAAAAATGGCCAAAAACCTACCCAGGGCTCCCATGCAGTATTGAAAGTATTGAAAAAGTATTGAATTTCAAAATCCATTTTCAAGACCTTGAAAAAGTATTGAATTTGGCCAAAATGTACATTAGGTATTGAAAAAGTATGGAAATTCTAAATGGAAAAGGAAAAGAAATTTGGAGTTTCTGAGCAGAATTTTACTGCATGCAAAGCAGTTCATTATTTATGCAATGTGCAAAATTGGTTTCATGATTAAGTATTTCTAAAAATGAAGAGAAGTAATGGTACTGAACTTTTTTTAATTAGTATTGAAAAGATATTGAAAAAGTATGGAAAATGATTTTTGAAAATGTGTGGGAACCCTGCCTACCTCACTTATGACGTCACTCACAAAAGAAACAAAACCCAATACCTAATATTTTTTTTCATTGTAGACTTGAAGACTTGCCAAGTCTTTTGAGGTTTTGAACACTTCTCTAGCGCAATCGGCTGAGGTGCTATGCGGTTGGTAAGTCAACCGAAATATCCCTGGTTTTTCCCTGATTTCCAAGTACAATATATTCGTAGACCGGCAGCCAATGTGTTGATAAAGATGAAGTGCATTGGATCTGCCAGCCCATTACAGTCAGTGAATAAAATTGCAGTAATTCTGCTATTATGTTGGTGCATCTCAGTGGGCAAAACGCAAACTTCTGAAAAATCTGAACCATGGCAGATCGTATCTGTGACCTATGTTATTGTCATAAAATTGTGCTTCAAATCATGTGGTTTATCACTTAAATGCATAGGGACTTGTACTGGAATAGATTAAATACATCAAAACATTTTAAAGTTTTGTTGTGAAAATTTGTTCATGATATTATACTGCCTATGTGAGTTTTCTCTTTTTTCAAAATGTCTTGAAAAAATTTTTAGAATATGATTAAAGTCTGAGGGCTTCAGTTTTAATTTTGATGTGATGTAAAATTTACTGGCATACAATGCTGGTGTAGCCCAAACTAAAAGTGAATTTATGTCTTTTCCATGACACATCACACTATGTTTGTATATATAAATAATTGTTGGCTTGTTTAATCATTCAGGTCTATTCGGATTTGGCTCAAACGTGAAACTGGACAATACTGGCCAAGTGTTTGCCATTTCCTAACATGTATGTTGGTTGGAATTTTTCAAAGTGTTTTTGAGTACAAGCGTTTTTTCATATCCAGATACTTCAATAATTCTTACTCATTGTTTTTTTAGCCATTATTGTGTTTTATGTTAGTATAATATGTCACAGATATGATGTAGTATGATGGCCAATTGCTGTCAGGTGGATTTTTCATTTTTATAGTTTTATTCTTATTTTGAAATAATTTTAAACTTCATTTTCTATTTTATTTTCAACTTGAGTTTCTGGTTCATTTCTGATTTCATTTTTGTATTTTATTTTAGTATCATTTTCAATTACACATTCTATTGCATTTTTTTACGTTTTCAATATTTTTTAATTTAATTTTCAATTTTGCTTTCAATTTCATTTTGGTTTCATTTTCAAATTCTTTCTTGATTTGGTTTTCAATTGCATTCAATTTCATTCTAAATTCTCTTTCAATTTCATTTCATTTTTCTTGTTAAAGTAAAGCACAGATACAAAACGAAAACCCCATGTTGCCTAGTGCATTCATGTGAATTAATGTTTATGGCACATGAAACATGTGCAAGACAGCATCCGCATTATGCTAAAATCATAATAGTTGCACTTAATTGTTTGTTGATGGGTGTGGTGATACTGCACAACAGTCTTAATGCAGTGGTTCCCAACCTTTTCGATCATGTGCCCCATTCAAAAATATTACATATGTGTTCAGCATAGTCGTTACATACAATTCTACTGTAAACTTGATATGCGCAGTTCAGTTCTTAAATTTGGACACTTCAGCAAACTATTGAGACTGTTCTTTGTGATTCCACAGCCACTCTTATGCAACCCACTTTGGTGTCATGACCCACTGGTCTACTGCATCTGGAGCTATAGCCGTGAATGCTAGGTAGGGCAGTTAAACCTCACCAAAAATATCTCAACACTGAAAACAAAATACTTAATATTTGCTCAACATCTAAAACTTTTCGAACTGATGCTATCCGTGGTTAGGCTTTTTTGGGGCCAGTGCCGATACCGATATATTGGCCGATCATGGACTGATAGCCGATACTGATATTTCCAAAGTTTTTAAATCTTGTTTTCTGCTTAATTATCAAAAATATTATGTATTCTATGCCTTACCTTTTTTCAAAAATTTTAAAATTCACGATTTATGAGTTAAAAATTTTCAAATTATAGCAATTTTAATATTTTTCTATTCTTTTTCATTAATCTGATTAACACTTTGAGAGCCAAGGTGTGATATATTTGTACTTCGATTTCGGCCTAAAACCAGCAGTTGTCAGTTGCCTTGCCAACGCCCTAGCTCCTCTGCCGATTGCGCTATAGAGCTGTCAAAGGCTCATACGAATCAAACAGTCTTCTAGTCTGCACTCGAAAAAAAATTTTTGGTTGGGGGTTGCGTTTTTTTTTGTGAGTGACGTCATAAGTGAAGTAGTTTTGGGGTCATTTTGGCTCATGTTGCCTGGCCTAGAACCCAACCGCTAGGCCAAACTATTTCACTTCATTTTCATTGGAAACTAGGCTCGAGTCCAAGTTTTGAGCCTTTGATTGACTTTCTAACGTTTCTGGTTCAAAAGTTATGATCTAAAATAAACAAATTAATCAATTAGCTAATTATTCAAAATATTTTTACTAGTTCAGATCGTAACTTTTGAACCCGAAACCCCAGCAGGTTATCCAAAGTATCAAAAGACTCAGATTGTAGCCTAGTTTCCAACAAAAACTTCAGCAAAATACTACCGTATAACGGTTTGAGCCCAGGGCCAGGTAAAGTGGGCCAAGGTGGCCTAAAAGTCACTCACTTATGACATCACTGACAAAAATCTGCACACTCCAACCAAAAATTTTTTTTTCAAGTGCAGACTAGAAGACTTGCCGAGTCTTTTGAGCCTTCGAACAGCTCTCTACCACTTTTGGCACCCGAGTTACGTGCGTGCAAAGCCACATGCGATCTGGTTGTTTTAGCACAAACGCTTGATTTAGACCAGACATGAAAGTGTTAAAAGTTCTGGTGGACTAAATCTGGACTGTAAGCTTGTTGCTCAATATGTAAGCAACGCGTTATGCATATCGCCGACCTTTACCTTCCTCTGCAAGTTTTGATTGTCTGGACAGCCCTTTCTGATTCACTGTTGCTCTGAGGGAGCTTGGGAGTGCTGGTAGTATGATGAAAACCATAGGATGATGAAAATGTGCGGAAATCATAGGTGAAATGCTGTGGTTTAGATCTGAATCCCATTTTTGACACCATATTATGATCAGAGGTGTTCAGCATAAACAAATTTATTTGACATGCATGCATGAAGCAACTAATGCTCATTGATACCAAGTGGAACTACACTGGTTTTGACTGACGGCACATGCGGGCAATCACATTGTGAAGCACAAGCACTGATTGGCAGGCATGCATGGTAAATACTAAACACTACAGGATAGTCAATTTTTCACTATAATCTACTTGGTTTGAGCATTGCAGACAAGGGATGTATTTACAGAAAATGTTGCAATATCTGACCTGCAGCGTTGTATACAGTCTTCTCTCACCTCATGTATCAATTATCATCCACCTGTTCTTGTGCATAGAGATCCCAATGTTTCTATGCTTCATACCCCTTGGTCTATTTTCATAATGGTGGCCATGACTTCACTATCTTTAACCATCTACGTGCAAGCATTCTCTTGGTTTAGAATCTCTGTGCTATGTTATGCGTTGTACTTAAGTTTTTTAATTTGCTGTTTTAGTGATATAGCCATGTGCAATTTGAGCATCATTTAGATCTGTAGTTCTCAACCATGGTCCCGAGAGGCGCTTGCAGCTCCCAAGAACCCCAGTGCGGCTATGAGCAGTCTTTCAATAACAATTCCAGTAGTTTGTGTAACAGACTTTGTACTGCACTAAAACAAAAGATGTCACTTGACTTGTGTTAATAGTGCAGCTCCCTAACAAAATCCTAGGTCTGGATTTGGCTCCCTTCAGTGAAAAGGGTGGAAACCAATGAAAACCAATAGTTTTATGTGATACTTGAAACTATTTGTTGTTCGTGCTATACCTAGGTTTTTCTTTTGATGCTAATTTTGTTGTACTGGTGCTGTGTGCTTGACAGTTTAACTTGTGGCTGTGTGATTGAAACCTTCATTTGTCATTTACTGTCAGCTTCATGGAGAATATTAGCAATTAAGTTCAATGACATCAAAATTCGCATGTGTTTTAGATCCATGCTCCATCATGTTTTATGACAAGAACTCCAAGTTGTTGTTTGTTGGACAAGACAATGGATGTATTGATGTAAGCTGTAGTGTGCAACTGGCTAAATCAGTGTTTCCCAACCGAGGGTGCTGCGACACCCTAGGGTGCCATTTTACGGTACTCAGGGGTG
>Ga0210059_1013158_pt1 | contig 12407 bp, 14 predicted proteins | sample Ectturendosymbi2_FD_188042 | JGI IMG/M metagenome (GOLD analysis project Ga0210059, IMG submission 188042) | Ecteinascidia turbinata endosymbiont from Florida, USA - Sample 2 (SPAdes) (version 2) | ecosystem: Host-associated > Tunicates > Ascidians > Unclassified | place: Key West, Florida...
AATTGCTAGATAACTTTTGACGCCACATCGCTGTTTGTAACCATGCAAGAACAAGTAACCAGAAGCTCCACACGATCATGATTCTTTTATAGACCCAGTGTGTGATTCAAACAATAACTTAAATAGTAGAGTTGGAAATAGAATTACAAGTTATTTCATTTGATTACCTTTTAACTCCCTTCCACCATGAAAGCAATCTCTTCATTACACCAAGAAAACAAAGATGCATTTGATCAAGCACGAAGTCTGAAACCATATTAGTACCGACAATCTCTAGTGCTGAGGTTCCTTGATGATGTTTTATATCAAATTTCTTTGAAAAGTCTTTATCAGTTCTTAATTTGCAATTTGTTTCCAGCAAACATATGTGTTTGGAGTTAGAGTCGTATAATCCCACAAATGTGCATCGTTCACAAGATCTGTATCCGCAATGGGATATAATGCTTTTTAGACATGCTCTTACTGGTGCATCAGATAAAAATTCCAGCACTTTTTAATTCAAACGTTACAGAGTAAACTGTCATAGGGTTTGAGCGTAAGTTTTGCATGTCATTTAAAAAGTCTTGTAAATACACAGCTGGGTCAGGCATTTCCCTATCCTGCGATTTATCACTGGAATAAATACCAACGCATATGGGTCTCATTTTGAGTTTGTACACAGTGACCAAGATTGGATACAATTTAAAATCAGGAGAATGCTTAAATAATGGCAAGCCATCAATGTTAATTGTCAGGTAATATGTAACAGTTCCAGTTTGTTGGCCATAATAATGAAGCAGAATATTTTTCAAGGTATCCAACCAGGATTGAAGATGAATGTATTGACCATCACCAATTCTGCGATGAGAAAAGACTGGTTTTGGTAGTAATGATTTTTGTGACAATGGTAAATCAGGCATTACCGGATGTAAAACTACCAACAACCGTGAAACAGACGCTTTAGGTACTCGCACCTCATTCACAGCCCAACTAGCAATTCGAGCTGTTACACTAATTTCAGCAGCTACGTTATTACTTAATCCATTGTCACTGTCACTTGCATGATTAATCAGAGTAAGCTGTGCTGGCATCACATGACATTTTCAAGCAAGACTCTAGCTCATGACAGTAAGCAGAATTAGCTGCAGTATTTGATCCAGAATCTTGAAACGACGTTTGTAAAACTGCATTTTGAAGCACTGCAGTCATTTGCTTGGCTCTCCTCCACCTTTGCCATCGTGATATGCTACTACGTGGTTTAACTTTTCGTCCTTTTTTCTTAAACATAGCAGGTACCACATTTATCAGGCTCAGCAGGTGTTGACAAAATGCTGTTATATTCCTCACGCACACAGACAACTTGCACTAGAGAACACAACGAACTAAGTCAAGACAGTTATTTGCAGTCACACTAGCAGGTACTAGATTTGATAATAAAAAACACAAGATTAACAAAAAAATCACATCACGCACTAATGATTAGTCTTGTAATGTAATTCAATGCAAGTGAGCTGTAAAAGCAAACTTTGGAAACTTACACATAATGAAAATGGCCAGAAAATGTGCTGCAATGCAAACAAAGACCTTGGACAACCCATTGTTTAATTGTCAACCAGAGACAGAGAATACACTACAGGAAATATAGCAACAAGGCTTGTTTGTTTGTACAGGTCACTGAAACTTATAACAGATGACCGCAGTGACTTCGCAGCGATTTATTTCAAAACAGATTATATGCTCTGTTTTCAGCAAACTTACGTTGCATAAAGTACAAGTCTCAATTAATGCAGAACAGGGGTCACCAATGTGGTGCCCACGGGCGCCAGGTCGCACATAAGGACCAAATAGGTCGCCTGCGGGCCTGTTCTACATATAACATTAGCATAATCAATGCCTTCACATTAACGAATATCTAAACGAAAATAACTGAAAGTAAATTGAGCAAAATTTTGATTTCAGAAGTGTGTATCAAAGCACTAGCCCTTCGCATCAATCGGTACACAAGTAGCTCGCAGTTTCAAAAAGGTTTGGTGACGGCTGATACAGAAAATTGTGTAGAATTCAGCTCACTCATACAAAAACACCAGATAGCTAAGAAAAAACACTACTGCAACACGAAATGCAAAAACACAAGATTTCGTGGAAACATACTAGGAGTGCCCCCACTGCATTGAAACAGAAAATGTATTGATAAAAGTCACTTGCAACACCTGACAGCCACAAACACCATCGATTCATTTTGTAAAGAATGCTTTTCGACCAATCAGACAAGCCAGATTAGGTCACGTGATCGGCTGCTCACCGAGAAGACTCACATCAGGGCTGAAAAACTGGTTTACTAATCTGTGATAATCCTCACAAGCGGTGGAAGTAATCAAAAAAAGTACATTTATCTAACATCTTCCGATATGAGCGATAACTAATAGTGCCACACAGTTAATTAGCGATGTGAAAAAAGTATAATATTTGTCGTCTGAAACTCACAGAAATGCACTCATATCTTCGCTGCCATGACACTAGGGTAGTCGTACCAGGAAACTTTCCCACCAAAAAATGGTACTTCGCACTTTGCAACATTGATGAGACTTGGTAACTATTAAGATAAAGGACTAAAATAAATCTCCACTTACCTTTTTTAGTCTGTACAATTGCGCAATGAGCCTGCTACTAGTACTAGTACTACTTACTAGCACTACGTTAATTTCCACTCAATTTGCGCCACCTCACCAGTAACCTAAATTATCAATTATATGATCGCTGGCTCGTGTAGTATAAAGCACCACCTGCAAAAACTTCACTGGCACCAATATCCACCATCTCTGACCGTCTTGCTTCGCCTTTACACAAGCTGACATGTTTTTCCACTCTTCCACATCGGCCCTGCTGATCAACAATGTGAACGTCCTTCATGGTTCTGGTCGGCTGCGCACGAAACCCGCGGAAAGTTACTACGTGACATTTTTCGGTGCTGTGAATGGTTCGCTTCGGCCTGAAGGATAAGAAGATGACGCCTTCTTGCAAATTTTGCATTTCTTCTTGGTGGCGGCATGACAATGAGCACCAACATGGGCTGTTGTCGCAAAAAACGACGTGACCTTCTTATTTCTCCCAATTAGAAGGTCAGGTGTATATTTTTATATATAATATCATGCTTGACCTTCCCCAAAATGTTTTTCTACATAGATTACCTCACAACAGCAGAGCACAGAGGTTTATGTCATTAAAACTTTCTCTGAGACAAAATGCTTATCTGAATGGTTGCTTCCTCGCGCTTGGCACATACTAGGTAATATTTGCATTCAATCTAAACGAGTCTCCGACCTTGAAAGTCGCAGTGCACCTTGAAAGTCGCATGGGCCTGGTTCACAGCACATTGCAGAAGAAAAATTATTGTATGTGTAGAGAAGTGTGACAGCCAAGCCATACAAATAATAGCTGTTTAGAATGATCAGACAAAAACTTTTACAAATCAAAAAAACGTTGATCAGCGACAAAACGTGCGCATTTCTTTTCAAAAAATTCATATGAACGTAAACATTTCACCCTCGGTAGTATCGTACAGGGTTGCAGCAGTCGGTTCAAAAAAACTATGTTGTCCGTACCTTCCCAGATCTACCGAGGTAAAACCGTATTTGAACAAGCGCAGGCATGTTTGGATTATCCGCAATATATCCCAGAATCCCAAAACCAACAAAACCCAAATATAAGCCAAAGCAATCCAGCAATATTCGAATATAAATCGGAGAAAATTTCCGTCTGGGAACGCATCCAAAAAAACAGCCATTTTAAAACAGCTTCAAACTTATTTTAAAGGAAAACGTAAAAAAGGTGTGGGAACGGCTTTCTCACACCAAATAAAAAGAAGTGCGAATCTGCGTGATCGCCAGCACATCTGCAAGATCGTACCCATGTGTTGATGCAATCCACTGCAAAGAGGTGTGGGAACGCGTTTCGACGCCAAAAAAGGTGTGGGAACGCCGTTCCCACCCCACTACACCCCTGATTATATATATCGCACTTTGCAATTTATTGTCTTTTTAACGTTAAGCAACTTAAACAAGACATCAAATCGCGCTGTAACCCACACTTATAAAATGCATGAAAATCGATGCGTTCTACTGTAAGAGTGATATGCACGTGCGACCAATGCGATTCACCGTTTTGTGCACTCCAACTGACAGCTCTGATAAAAACCCAATTGATGTGTTCTACTATACTGCTGTGCTTGTTTGCATCATAGTCTGATAGTAGTGCAACCAAGCTGAAGTACAGTACCATGTCCAACAACAAAATTAAGTTCATTAATTTCTAAATCATTTGTAGGGATAAAGCAAAGCGTGATTAGTATTGCTTTGAAAACACGTCTAAAAAACAAGATTGGGAATCTGTATTTACAAAACGTCACTTCCGCATCGGCCCGATGACTATCTTGGTTTTACATCAAGTTGTCCCCCCCAAATTTTACAACAAAATTGCGCCCAAGTGTCAAGGTGTTCAGTGAACATAGCGCTGTCGGTCTGAGTTATCAGATCATTGAGAGACAAAAACAAAAGACTAACTTGTTCCAGTGTTTGCCCAAAACAGGTCTTGTGAGAGATGTTATAGTTCAGGCTTTTGCAGACGTCTTGTGGTTTGTAATACGTTTTTCGCTTTGTTTTCAGTGAGCGGCCTTGTAAACGTGTAATGTTGCTACGAATTAGTTGATTTTGTAGAATTGCAGAACTGTGCTGCACAATGCGCGGCTTCATAAGAAACGTTTCAGTGTGAGATAAAAAAATTATTGTACAGCTGTAAAACATGCATTTGTGAAAGAAAATTAACTTCTTTCTACAAACTATAAATCACTCAACATAGTCGTATGGAATAACAAAAGTTTGCAAAAAAAATTTGTCAAACGGCTAGCATTTTTGCTTGACTTTGTTTCTCGCTAATTTTGGGAGTGTTATCAATATTTCCTTGCCACACCCAGGGCCGGATTTACCAACAGGCTGTGTAGGCTTAAACCTAGGGCGTCATGATCCAAGGGGCTTCCAGGAAACAGTGGTACGTATAGAGTCAATTTCCGGTATATGATCAGTTCGGTAAATATTCGTCAAAATTGTATGTCTTCATTGTTCATTCAATTCAGTTTTATTCACCTAATCAGATTTCGTGTTGACAACGCCAGAGTTTTCCAATAAGTTTCCATGAATCTCAATATGTACATGACCGTTGGTCAAGCCGCATGCCCACCATGGTGTCGTCATACTCAAATCACATTCGCTGCGCCCTGCGTTTGGTGAATCGTGTCTGTGTGACGTGTGAATCACGCGAGAGAACTTGTGGCTGTTCGTCTTTGAAATGCACCTGATCAAAGCTTAAGTTTGTACTGCAGATAAGAGCTATGTATAGAGCTAGCAGCATTATCCTACAATAACAACAGAGTTGCTTCTTCTGAGCAACACTGTTGTTTTGTTAGCATTTCTATTACGTAAAACGCATTGAGTACTTTAGATGTTATTTTTTCCATTTTAAGTTTCTTTAATAAAGTCATTCAGAGATCAGATTGCTACTGTGTACTGTACTTGCGCAAGTTTGTACTGCTCCCATACTAAGCACGACGGTTTCGTTGCGTTCGATTCTTATCAGCCTAAAAAGTAGCAAACACGCGAATCGTGAACCTAGCTGTTGCAACCATTTAGATGCGTTTTATTTGATGTGTTTTGCTCGTGTGTATGAGATTTTTACAGCCGTGGTAAGAGATTCACAACACGGTCCTCACGTTGTGCTTTAACGTCTTTATGCCGCCACACATATGCTCAGTGTATTTGGTGTTTTTGTTTTGAGCACAGATAAGAAAAAACAGGTGTGAAACTTATGAAAAAACGCAGGCCATGTGTTTTTTGAAATATTTAACCGTGACGTTTTCGTTTGATTTGGCTGAAAAAATAATCCTTTTCCTGCTAGCCAAGTACGATTTCCACATTTCCTTGTCATTGAAACCTTTTGCGTCAAAGGCAGAAACAAGCGCAGTATCGTGGGGAACTCTAGTAATGATATAGAATTTTTTATTGATCGCACTTTAAGAGCGTCAATATCGCCATTTTCGGCTTTGCGCAAAATGATTAACGCTTCTGCATTTTATCCTCGTAACAGTGGGAGAGGGGGCCTCACAAGTGGATTAGCCTAGGGACTCGCATTAGCGAAATTCGGCCCTGGCCACACCAGATAAGAGTAACTGCCACCCAAAACAACATAATGCCCTACGCAGGTACTCAGCATGACGTGGTGCCCTATTTAGTTTGAGAATTAAAAAGAGTGATCCAATACAGTTTTGAAACTAGATGTTGATGCCAAATACAGTTTAAGAACTAAAAAATGGCACCGAATGTAGTTTGAGAACTAACAAATTGTTCCCAGCATGCATGACAACTTTGCTCTAAAATTTTCACCGAAACTTTGCTATATGTGCATTATATGCATTGTTAAAGAAGTGAACTGTCTGATTTTTTTTAATAGAGAATGACTCAGTTATAAACAGGGCTACCATCGATCTAGAACCAAAAATAAGGACGGCTGAGGAAAATTTGATGTTATTACCTAAAAAGAAAACAATTGTTTCTGTTTGCATGACTAACGTCAGATCATATGTTTGCCTATTTATCTCCAGGAACCATTTGCTTCAGCAACGTCTTATTCTTGAATACCTTCTTGTAATGGTCACGAAAAACGTTTTTGTCGCTTGCTTGTTTCTTGAATTAATTAAATGATAAATCTTCGCTTTCTTTAGAAACCTAATCAAAAAACAACTTTCCTGCTAATCCTAACCACCCGAGACAGGTTGCTGCATTGGTTCTCAAACTTTCTTCGTTGCGACGCCTTTCGAAAAGTTTGCTGGACTTGCGACGCACCAGCAATGTGAATTTAATAGATACTTTTGTAATAATTGAAGTTTTATTTATTGAAGAAACAACAAAAAAATGTGCATCATTAGCCTGATGTTTGTGAAACTGTCCCCCCATTTTCCTCTCAAGGTTTAGTCGTGGTTGATATTTGGCATTAAGCACAGCCATGGCAGAAAATCCTGATTAGTATAAATACGACGTTGCTAAAGGGATAACTATTCGTAGCGCTTTTTTCGCCAAAACTGGGCATTCGTCACTCAATGAAATTCAAATAAATTTGTCGGATTTCCTGAGTTGAACTGTCTTTATACTGTATCTCAGGTATATTGTATCTCAGGCAAGGTCAGTATAGTTCTTCTTGTTCAGTAAAGGACGATGGTGTAGGTTGGACAAAAGGATCTCGAATCCATTTACAGCTTGATAAATTCTCTAGAGAGTACTGATAAGAATTCAACTCAAGCTTAGCTGGATGTTGCAAAAATTTTTTTTGTAATGTTGAAAGCAGCATCATACATATATTTTCAAGCTAATTAGAAAAGAAAGTAAAGCACTGAGAACTTCACAACAAGTTTGCTATATCTTCCTTCCACAACAATAACTTTTTAAGGAACGTCGCAATTTTGTCTGATACGTATAGCATATTTTTATCCGGCGCTTGCACAAAAACATTGAGTTTATTCGATTTACCGGAGGTATCACACAAGCAAGAAAATTTAAATGCTGTAAATACTTGTTTTGGAGCGAAGCAATCAGCAAGTTGGGTATTTTTATAACTGGATCATTGCTGTAGCTTTCATTTCCATGAAACGATGTAAATTAAAATTGTGCAATGTGTTTAATATTTTAAAGAACAACTAAAGTTATGTAATCATGAGATGCTAAGTATGCTATCTACTGTCAGCATGACTGCACTTGAACAATAACTACTCTTTGGTGAAGTTATAAAACTGCCCTTGCTATTAGCTCAATGAGTAAAACTGCCCCGAGTTTAGGTTTGTGAGACGCCCTTGGAAAATTAAAACGACGCATCAGGGCTTCGCGACACATACTTTGAGAACCACCGGCTTACAGTGTTAACAACCACTGATAGTGCGTTACGTCTCTGTGCTGCAAGATTATACTACTTTTATGTCGTCACAAAACTTTGATTACAAAATGTCTACAGTGAGATAGGAATGGTCTCTATGTCTATCAGATATTGCTTATTAAAATTGCTATGCTACAGAAAATAAGAAAAAATAAGGACGCAAATCACAAATAAGGACATTTCTTAGAAATAAGGACAGCAATATTTTCTAGGACATAGTACTTCAAAATAAGGACAAATCTTAGAAATAAGGACGGTATGGTCGCCCTGGTTATAAACTTTCTTATGTTGGTGGAACTTATGCTGGTGAAAATAGCAGAGTTTATTAAGTATAGCAGCGCAGTCTATTGATTAGATAATATTTGATAAAGTTTGCATCTCGACTCATACTCAACTCTAGCAAGGGTATCCCTGGACGTAGACTCAACTAAAAAATTTTCAAATAACTCTGAATCGAGTCGGACTCACGGAGATTGTGAACCGGCTCGTGGCTTGACACACATGACTTGCCCACCTTGCTGGTAATCAAGAACACTGTATGCGTAAAGTAGTACTTTCTGAAAAAACACTGAACGATTTCATTAGAAGAGGTCAGTTGATTCAGTCATGTTTCAGTTGTCAAAACAATGCAAAAACAAAAATGAGTTCAAAATCTGACTAATACCCGGAGAAGTGGTTTTCAAGCGGCCTATTGCATAAATTAAAATATCATTCTATGTTATACTGTAATGTCTCTCTTGATTATGTGTCTCCGTTAATTGTATGCCTGAGATTATTGTTGAGTCATGCTTGACTCTGTGGCAAAAGGTAACATTTTTGTCAATGCAAATGGCAAAAAAGACAGTGAAATGAAACTATCACATTATTAATCATTGTTCCATATATAATTGTTGGTTTATCGAGGCAACATGTCTGTGTCTAACATCAAATCATCATTTGTATGCAAGCTATACTGCACACATAACACGACGACCTGCCTTCGGTTTTTCTCAAGTCATAAATAATTAAACGAATGTTCGCGAACTCTTACCTGGTTGTGCAGCCTCTTGCCAATGGGCAAACAAATAGTTTTTCACTCTCAGTGTTGAAGAACTTTCTGTGAGTGCAATTGTGTTTGTGCAATGCAAGGCAGCCAGACCATGAGAAAAAGTAAAATGATTTCGATTCACTCCGAAAAAAACTATTTTTACTTAACCCAGGAAACTTTTTCAAATTAAGCAATAGGGATATTTGCATAAAACTTCAACTCTGGCAAGTAACAACCAAAGGCGAATTAGGTTTCATTTTGGCGTTTTTGTCAGTTTTTCAATCAAACTGTGGTATACTGTAGGCCAGAACTGTCGCAAGGAAGTTTTCAATGGGGGACTTTGCGTTTGTGCGGGGGGGGGGCTTGACATACTAAAAATTGACAAACTCCACTGATTTATAGTGTTTCATGTTTTAATTTGGGAGCTTGGAGCTTTGTTTGGGGGGACTAAGCCCACCAAAAGTCCCCTGTGGCGACGGGACTGCTGTAGCCCTAGGGGATAATTATTCAAACAGCGTTTGTTTCCGATGTATGGGTGGGGAGCGAGGGCTTCTCTTTTGTGGAGAAAGTCAACAGATCAATGCAATCAAACGTTGTACAGGAAAATAGGAGAAAAACAACAAATGGGTTTGGCGGTAATTTGTTTACCTGTCTATTACTGCGATTCGCAGGTGGGAGGTGGGAAACATACGCAAATTTCGATTAAAATACGCAAAACATTTCACAGAATTAGAACTTTAACCAGAGACCTCAGGTTACATGGGTTTGCCAGACTTTTCCCAGAAACTAGTATTCAGGAAAATATCGATTAAAGCAAAAAATGGAAAAAATTTTAACCAATCTTTCTGAGCATTTAGATTTCGAAAAATTTAGGAAAAATGTCAAAAATAGGGACCAAATCCTTGAGAAGATTTTCTCTGCTCGGAAAGATTTCGCGCGTTTATCTCACTGTATATTTTGGATTTGGGTTCATGTACTTACTGAGCATTCAGGAAAGAATGGAAAAAACAGACCTAAACACGGTTTGAAAGGTGGTCAGTATGGCAATTAGTAACTCACAGGTAGTCTAGTGCTGCATCGTCGTTGATGTGAGTTTGAAGCGAACCCACTTACCAGCGGCCCAGACCAGCGCCGGATTTAAATGGTGGGGGGGCCCGGGGCCCAGGCGTGGTGGTAGGCCCCGTTTGCGGATATAGAATCTTAAGGTAGGGGATGGCCGATGACGTCACTACTGTATCCACGGATCATTAATATTTATGACTTAATCTGGTGACGTCACATTTGTTAACTCAACTGTAACAAAACTTTATGGTGCAACATGATAATTGACAATGATTAGCGATTTTTGAAACTGTTGCAAAACCGGTCACCAGAAGCATCGTACTTCCTTTTTTTTTAAATTTTGCTTGAAAAACGTTGCTAGGAGATCCAACGTTTTCATCATCTCTAGACGTCAGTCCTCGCTCAGCAATAAATTTTACGACAGACACCAAACGTTGCAGAAGCAATTTCCAATATTCTTGGCATTGATTGACCTGACTGGCTAGCTCTGTATCAATTCTTCACAGTGACATCTGCGACTAAATGTAATCGTGGCATCTAAATGTTCCATTCAATGCTCGTGGCTCCTCAGGCGTTCAAGAGCGTGCTTCCAGTCGAAGATTCCTTTTCTGATAAGGGAATGCGCAAATTTAGTCGTATCCACGCACATCAGCCTACCAGTGAAACAATAAACACAAGTTCGTGATGGAGAAAAACAAAGCCAGCTTCTGTCAACTACTTCGGCGTTGTGGTTCTGGCGGCAAAGAAGGTTTGTGGTACATTTCCGTGACGCGTTCCTGTCTTTTCTACGTTGTGGAACATCATGTTTTCAAAAAATGACTTTTCGTTTTTCAAGCAATATTCCTGCATTTTTTCCGGTATACTGGATGACCAGAGACCGATATCTTTGCCTCCAGTAAAAGCATCAGACAACTCATCTATCGTGTTTCTCAATGATACTTCTTGACGTTCTTCTGCTGCTGCACGGTTAGTTGAACTAGGTCTGTTGTCATCGTTACGTACATCTAAAGCTGTATGTACACGGCATGCGTTCTGTGCGTTTTTTGAGGGCATGCGTGTGATTTCGTGACGTCACGTCTTTTTCTGATGCGTCTGGTATGGCCTGCGTTCGAGTAGAATCTGTTTCTATATTGACGCATCAGACTCACTGCTCTGACTCACTTTTGCTCGAACGCAGACCATACCATTTATCCAATGAACTAAACAACATTAAAGCAGGGTGCTATATTGGTGATGTCTTATTAAATCACTTGATGTTTGCTGATGATATTTGTGTGTTCTTTCCAAATGTACGTTGGTTACAAGGAATACTAGATGTGTGCCAGGCTTATGCAGAATCGCATGGGATTATTGTCAACTGCAACAAAACTGTTTGTAAGACGTTTAAGGCTAAGAGTGCGTAAAGCACTGCCACTCCATTATTGAAATTGGGTGTTCAATACGTAAAATCTGTTGGCCAATACAAATATCTGGGGATTTTGTTGGATACTGAGCTCTCAGATGACAAACACATTCAGAGACAGCTGCGATATCAATATTGTGCAGCAAACAAGCTGCGAGCCTCTTTTTCCCGATGTTCAAATGCAGTTAAAAACGTACTTTTTCGTTCCTTTTGTTCGCCCATGTATGCATCACAATTATGGTGTAATTTCAGGAAGACATGCATGCATAGATTGCGTGTTGCATATAATTTTGGATGCAGAGCTCTATACAACCTGCCCTGTAGAGCGAGTGTTAGTAGCCACCAGGTTCAATGTAACATTCCTACCTTTGAGGCTCTGTTACGAAAATACACTTTCCTGTTTCTCGAAAGATGCAGAAATTCCAACAACATATGGTTACGTGCTTTGATGCAGTCAGATTTTTTGTATTCGTCACTATTCTTTGAACACTATAATCGCATTTTACTTTCTGAATGAGCGATCGACTTTGCTGTATCCTTTTGATCGATGGCGTGTCATGCCACAATGCTTTCGCATTTTACCTAGACTCGACCAATTTAGGAATTAGCGCCCTACTCAGCAGTAGTTTTGTAACAAGTGTTACGTGTTATCTAACTTTAGTGTTAAGAATGTGTCCGTAACCCTGTGGTTCTGTCTTCAATGCAGTTGCAAAAAGTGTCTGTAACCCTGTGATTCCGCGGGCTTCAATGCCTTGTACTACGTTCTGTTTTGTCTGTTTTTATCGACATGCGTTCTGCAGAGTGTGTGTGTTCACACTATGGACTTCGTGTCTGCTCATAAACAAATAAATTAAATTAAAATCAAATTAAATTAATAGTTGTTTCGTCACAATATCAAATATTCTTCAAGTGAAATACTGATGTTTAGCCGACCGATATAATTAATAGCGTCTACAAACAAACTTT
>Ga0210059_1013159_pt1 | contig 12407 bp, 4 predicted proteins | sample Ectturendosymbi2_FD_188042 | JGI IMG/M metagenome (GOLD analysis project Ga0210059, IMG submission 188042) | Ecteinascidia turbinata endosymbiont from Florida, USA - Sample 2 (SPAdes) (version 2) | ecosystem: Host-associated > Tunicates > Ascidians > Unclassified | place: Key West, Florida...
TGATTTTTTCCATTTGAATTTTCTTCAGTAAAGTCATTCAGAAATCAGATTGCTACTGAGTACTTGCACAAGTTTGTACTGCACCATGCTAAGCAAATCAGAGAAGATCTTGATGAGCTTGAATAGCAAGCAAAAGCCACTTTGCCAACTGGCAACCGCAGAACTCTTCCCCAACGAGACAGGGAAACAGCAAAAAATGACAAATGCACGTTTGGGTCTGATGCCTGAGATTAGTGGTTCTTAGTTTAGGCAACCACGCGAAGCCTATTTTTTAGCTTGATGGTCACTAACTTCTCAGGCGAAAGGTCCTTTTCAAGATTCAAAAGAATTAAGAAATGAAGGGTCGCAGTGTTCCAGGAGAGGTTGTCCACACTAAGCATTCGGTATATTAAAAGTGACAAACTTAGGCAAACAAATTGTACTGAATTCTTAGATAATTTTGTTATGAAGAAGGCAGGAAAAAACGTTTTTAACTGTTTACTGTGTTATACTCAGCCTTACTTGATTCGATGATTGTAGCTTTTGATTTGCTTGATACGTATTCCAATAATGACAGCATAAGCGAAATTTAAACCAGTCCAGTCGCCCCGGTAGGCATTGGTGGGCTCAGCCCTTCCAAAATTAAATACGAAAGGCTATGAATCAGTAAAGATTTTATCAAATTTTCAGAATGTCAAGTCCCCTTGCGCAAATTTGAACCCCCAATTCAAGATTTTCTGGCGACGGTTCTGGTTTTTAAAAATCACATCTTTTCACGCGACAGTTTAGTTGCGTTCGATTCTTTTCAGTCTGAAAAAACAAGAAACATGCAAATCGTGAACCTAACAGTTACAACCATTTGGGTGCGTTTTACGTGACGTGTTTTGCTCGTGCGTGTGAGATTTTTACAGCTGTGGCAAGCGAATTGTAACGTGGTCCTCACGTTGTGCTTTAAAGTCTTTATGCCGCCACACATACTATATAGGTGCAGTGTGTTTGTTTTTTTGGACACAGATAAGAAAAAAACAGATGTGATTCTTAGCAAAAACGTTGACCATGTGTTTTGTCAAATATTTCAATTGCGGGGATTTCGGTTGGTTTGCCTGTTGAAACAATCCTGTTCCCGCCAGCCAAGTGGGATTTCAGCAATTCCGTGCAATTTAACGCTTTTGCGTCGAAGGCAGCAACAAACGCAGTGACCCTGGGCACTCCAGTAATGATTTAGAATTTTTTACTGAGTGTACTTTCAGAGCGTCATTTTCGGATTTTCGCAAATTTATTGACGCTTTCTATTTTTTCCTCGCAACAGTGGAAGAGGGGACCTCACAAGTGGATTAGCCTAGGGCCTCGCATCAGCTAAACCCGGCCCTGGGTACGCGTAGAGACAAACATACCAAAAAACTCGAAAGCAATGATTATGCTGGCACCTTGCTCTGGAAGGTGTTTATTGCATCACAAGGGCATTGAAAATGATCAGGCAAAATTTTTCCATGTCACAGCGGGACACGTGAAATTTGCAGTTAGTCAATTACCAAATTTTCATCCATTCAATTTTTTTTACAAAACGTGACTATATCGCGGTAACGCAATTTTAAAAATACCGTAGAGTAGATTGAAAAAAATGTTAGAGACAGCAGAATAATGGTCGATAAAAAAGCATCTGATTGCGTGCTGAGCTGAACTTTTGTCCAATAATTGTTGCTGGCAGGCAGGGGTGTACTGCTAAAAAAGAGCTGTGGAATGCCGTTCCCACGCCAAATATAAAGGAAAACTGATTCGCCTGCAAGAATTTCCACACTGGATCTTTCTGTTTCAGTTTAGTGCTACGGTGCTATACACGGGATAACTTGTCATTTATTCATTTATGCTGCTCCAGGCGCTACACGTATAATTGAAATGAAAAATCTAAATCTTCAAGTAACATTAATATAGTGCAAAAAGGTGCGGGAACGCCGTTGCAACGCGTTCCCGCCCCACTACACCCCTGCTGGCAGGTCTGTTGCTAATCAGTAGTCATCTTTAGCATAGCCTACAGCTAATCTAGCGCGCTTCATTTTGAGCCTACCTGACATGTAGGCGACGTTTTACAGTTAGGTTTGCTGGTTTGGAATTTACGCTGTCACTGAGCGCTCTAACCAAGCCTGTAGTTAACTGCATTGTAAGTTCGTTGTAGCGTAGTTTTATTGCCTTCACTTAGCTACATTAATGACATAAACTGCACTCTTTCATAAAAGCTTTAGGAAAAAACAGTATATTCTGCAGCTTATTCAGCTTTTGCCCACAGTCTGCTCAGTTCCGTCGCCACGGGGGGCGTTGGTGAGCTTAGCCCCCCAAACAAAGCTGCAAGCCCCCAAATTGAAACATGAAACGCTAAAAATCAGTGGAGTTTTTGTCGATATTTATAATGTCAAATCCCCGGCACAAACGCAAAGCCTCCCTATTGAAAACTTTCTAGCGACGGTTCCGAGTCTGCTGCTCATTCGTCTTTTGTCCACAAGAAGCCCAATCTTACCCAAATGAAACAAGAGTTTAAATCTTTACGTGCGCAGTGGCATGGCCAGCCCAAAATTTTGGGTGGGTCAAAATGTTGGATTTTAGTTGATCAACAGTATTTTGTTTGATATACTGCCTCTTAAAACACAAAATGACTAGATATTCTAAAAATTTGGAGGGCCATGGCTCCTTGGTCCCCCCTGGCTACGCCTATGCATGAGCGCTTTATATAACGTATATGCAATGTAATACTTTATGTAAACACTTACGTATTTATATAATATTGGGACCATATTTTTTATATAAAAACTTGTTTATTAGAAATTTCATTTATAGTGAAATATGCACATTCGGACTGCCCAAATTGGGCAAAATAAGCCTTGCATTTAATATTTTCCTGTAGTCTTAGCACGATTTGCTTGTTGCAATTGAAGTGTAACACTCGTAACGTCACAAGGTAACAGATCACTACACCACTAGTTATAATCGAAATCTTTATATAGCTATGTATGCAATGTGCAGAATTGTTTTGTGTTTTAACAAATGTCAGCAACAAATTCGTGTTGAGACGATTTCCGTTAAGGGGGCTCTAGCCCCCTCAGCCCCCTGCGTGCGCCCCTGGGCGTGGATGTGGTAACGGATTGTTGTTGCAAGGTTAATTAAATTGAAAAAAATAAGTATGGTGAGAAAGGTACAAGATTGAAGTAAACACCATAAGGTGTTGTGTAAATATGAGTACGCCTCAGGATGAGTCAAGTGCAAGCGGCAAAGTATAGTTCAAAAAGATATTTTGAACGCGATTTCCTAAAAGGAGGTGGCTGTTAGCCTAACATCGTGCTGATCTCATTCAGGTAAACTTAAGCTAACAGAAAGATAAAGTCAGCAAAAGACGGAATTTGGATTTTTTCAAAGATTTCGCCTTGTCTAAAGCGTGCGGTGTGATTGCACTTTAAGTTTTTTTCCTCTTGATTTGATTTATGTTTTACATATGCCGCATACGTTTTTTTCGCAGAACGAATGTTTTGATTTTTGTAGTCTTCTCGTAGTTGTATTTGGGCTCTGTGATTCAAGGTGGCAATGTCTTGGTGTTTGCGAAATGTTTGTTGCAGGATAATCTACTGCATTTGAACAGAATACATTGCAAGAAAAACGAATTAATCTCTGTTTCTGCTTCTACTGCATAAGCACCAAAAAAGCGCATCTACTTCAAAAGAGCGCCATTGAACAAACGTCAAACTCCTTGTGTTGTTCAGTTGCCCTCAACTTCCCCCGTGAATTCGTCACTGCTTCCAGGGAACGATCAGCATACTGAAATTTGCGTTTGGAGAACAGTGAATCACTTCAACGAACAACTTTCCATTGAAAAATAGTTCCTTCTAACCCTTCTTTTATCGACATGACCGAGAGTTATGCGGTTGCATTATGGGCGTAATGCATAGTTTATCAGTGTTATCGTGGTTGTATGTTTACATGACGAGACATAAACTTGCAAAACTTACGTTTTTCTTGTCTTCAGGAAAGCAACCGATATTGTTGTGCGTTCAGAACAACCTGGTTTGGAAAAAAATGTGTTTTCGAAGCATTGCGTCTTGATCAATTGCAACCTATAGTTATGTTTTGCTATATTTGGATGCACATCTAAACGTTGCTCAAGCTGAGAACTTCTATTCGTTTAACAAACAGTCACCATAGTGTAATTTTCGATTTTATTTCTTCTAGCTCTAACCCAGGAGTCCCCAACATTTTTGGCGAAGAGCTACACAAAGTGATGAGTGATAGACGCAGTTGCGGACACAGGGGGGATGCAAGGGATGCATCCCCCACCAGACCTAAAAAGGTATTGACATGACACTTGATTTCATTGAAAATCACCGCCAAAAATATTTTTGTACTGCACATTACTTAATCGCTAAAGACACTAAAAATTAATTTATGCTAGCAATTAGTCAAAAACGATTCTTCGTTTCATTAGATCAGCTGGCCTTGTTTGTTGAACCTGATATAAAATAGTCAATGATCGCATGGGCCTTTGCAGGAGGAGGCAAAACGGGCATTTGCTCCATGGAAATTGGGATTAAGAAGCAAATATTTCTGGAAAAACCCGAAGTCGGCATCTTAAATTCCGATTAATTAATTTGATTCTAGCAATGACAGTTTTTTTGCCGGTATGAAACTCACACTGCACAAGAGTCAGGTTCACAGTTATAGTGTTATGTAGTGCTGAGCTTGCATTTCACTCATGTCTCTCCTTTGCCTGCAGAAGCGGGTTGCGAAAGTCGCGAGCGGATTGTTCTACTGTTGGTCTTTATTGCGTGACAATACCAATGGCAACAAACCTGCAAAAGTTCACTTTATATTACGGTAGCAGGCGTTTTGTTGCATGAGACTGTTGAACCAGTCCCGTCACCACGGGGGGGCTTTTGGGGGCTTAGCCCTCCAAACAAAGCTCCAAGCCCCCCCAAATGGAAACATGAAATACTATAAATCAATTGAGTCTTTGTCAATTTTTAGAATGTCAAGCCCTCCCGCATAAACCCAAAGCCTCCCTACAGAAACGCAAAGCCCCCCCTATTGAAAATTTCTGGCGACGGTTCTGTGTTGAACGCACACATCTTGGCAGGTAATCCAGCGAGACAATGACATGCTGATAGCGGTAAGCCACGTAGCCTACATTTGTACTTTGTGAAAAGAAGCACGAGTGAATCTATAGCAATGCTTCAACAAGTTTAAAAAATCCATTATTAGTGCGAGTGTGACCAATGTGCCTGAGTGTAAAACTACACTTATGCAGGTTTCTTTTCATACAGTATAAAATTACGTGGCTTGTTAGAATACATCTATGCAGGCTTGTGGGAATACGTCTTAATTGTTAAGGCATAGTTCTGACATCTGAGTGAATACTGAGCGCAAAGCTATGTTTGCTGTGGCGAGTTTTCCTAATTCATCTGGTCAATTTTGCAAAACCTGCGTGGTGTTATAATTTTAGTAAGTTTTTCCGTAGTCGTGTCAACATACAGGTCTATTTAATTGTCCGGTTTGTGTAACGATGTTTTATTGATCGCTCTGGACGAGATCACAGACGTTTGTAGCTCTTGTTTCTAAGTGATGCTGACAAGTCTTGTCAGCTGGTCCCGCAACTGGGGGGCGAGAAACCGGGCAATCCCCCCCCCGAAATTTTCAAAAACATGTTCAGTTTTTAGTTCAGTTGAATATAATAAGTAAAATAAAGTCATAATTCGTGTTTTTGTTGAAAACCACGGCAATCCAATGCTTCTTTCTTTACAGATTATGGCAATGCTTACTTGAAAACAAATTCCCTGCGTTGAAAAGCTGCAAATAGCCTGCTGTGTAAATTGTCGTGATACTAATATACCTGGCTATTGCTGCCAACATAGCGTTTTTTGGTGATTGTTACCGTAACATGGATGGGGCATTTCCTTTGTAGTGTAGAAAGGATAAAGCGTTTTGTGAATGTCCATTTGCATTGCATCGTCAGCAATGTTCCCTCTGAGTGCGCAAATACTCAGGACCACCAGAACTGTTGCGCAGTGAAATCTCATTCACGCGCACTTGCAACATCCCAAAGCAATGGAAAAACACGCAAACAAGAAGCTATTTGAATGAAATGTATATTTTGTTCGCATTTTGATATGATTGTGTATTTATTATATAATTCACAAAGTTTTTAATTCATTGAAAGCTCCACTTAGTCAGCCCTAAAATAATCATGCTCACTAAAACAAATGTTTAATCAGTGCAAAATTATCTTAGAGGGAACACTGATCGTCAGCAATTTGAAAATGATAGAGAAAATGTCGACGTGGCCCCCCCCTGGAAAAATTTCTGCGGACGCCCATGACTGATCTTGCTTTCTCGCTTTCGCTTTTTCGTTACTTTCGTGCTTTCCCTCATTTCCAGTGGCGTAACTGGCGGGGGAAAGGGGGCGAGCCACCCCCTTGGCAAGCTAAATGTAAAAACTGGGCCCCCTTGATATTTATATTCTTTTGGATTTCAGTTGGTTGCTGTTTGTTGCATTTTTTTAGTCACTGAGACAACCGAGTTCACTATCATTTCTTAATTTTATTTCTAAGTGTTGGCTAGTGGCCCCCTACGCTGGCCAATGGGCCCGCTTCAGCTAAGTTTTGCCCCCCCGGTCCAAACCTGTAGCTACGCCACTGCTCATTACGAATTGTTTGTTTCTTTCCGTTCTCTTTGATTTCGGTTGCAAAATAAACGGAATCAACCGTTTCTTGTTATTGTTTCATCAAAATTACCTGCAATAACAAATGGTATACACAAATTACTATGGGTGTTGTAGACTATTCCAAACGACAATTAAAAACTGTAAGGTTCCCCATTTGAAGAACACTAATCTAAATCGCATCCAAGTGATTACGCTCACTTGCTGCAACATACAAGTGAAACAGCACAACTGCACTATGCTGGCTACTGCCACCGGTAATTCTGCTTTAAAGTAACTCTAGTCCAAGAGTGGGGAATCTGCGGCCCGCGGGTCATGTGTTGCCCGCGTACTCATTTAACATGGCCCACATCAGAATTTTGTTAATCAAATTTTGTTGAATTTGCGTGCTAAGTAAAAGAACGTTATGGTTTTTCGTGTCTAAGTAAAAAAAATGTGCAATTGGTTCCTGGTTGTATTTTTCATCATAAAACATCCTTGATTTTTTTCGGCCCGCCCATGATATTACACAGTTTATGCAGCCTGCAATAGTAAATAGGTTCAGAGTTTCGTCTTTGACAAAACATACATTCACTGAGTATTTTTCTTCTACCCGTAGCAGTACCTTCCACAATCCAAAGGCTTTGGCGCAGCGATATCCATGTGCTAGCCATACCGCAGTGACCAACTTTACGATGGTGATCTTCAATTATTACTTGAGTAACGAGGTGGTCACTTGAGAAAATAATTGGGTGCTTCTGAGAAAGCGCCCTTGAAGGCATGTCCAATCTCCCTCCAACTCGAACAACGCCATCGTCGAGCATAGGGTTGAGCTTTTCTCAGTGGTCTCGAGAATCGCTTCGCAATTAACAGCCAAGTGTAAAACCAGTAGCGACGAAATCTCGTCGATTCAATGCCGATGACCAAGCTTTCATTAAACATGAGATCGACTATCTGCTCAAACGATATCATTGAACCGTCTTCCTCTCCTTGGCGAACTCAGGTACTCATTGTAAATGATGGCCGCCACAAAAAGCGTCTAGTAATTGATTATTCGCGAACCGTTTATAGGTTCACGTTATTGGATGCTTATCCTCTTTCTCGAATTGATGATTTAATCAAGTCTTCTTCGAATTGATGATTTAATCAACCTCGTGCTCAGAGTCTGCCAGTCAAGTATTTAGTAATGAAAATGATATTAGTAACTTCGTTGGAGTTCCCCTGACTGATGCTGATTGACGAAAGGTATTGTTCAATTGCTGGTCCCCTTCTTCAGGTTTCTCGTTTCCATATGCAACAGTTGGTGCTCAAAATCAAAGTTTCCAGAAGCAATGGTTAAACGAATTTACATGGTTAGTGTACAGTAATATTTACAATGGAGCTTTTTGCAAATGGTGCGTTGTGTTTGCTCCTCAGGCTGTCAGTCGTAGCGCAAAACCTCCCGGCTCATTAGTTTCGGGACCACACTGCAATTATAAAAAGGCAGAGGGACATTACAATAATCACCAAAACTGTCACTATCATAAATTATGTGCAGCCATGTTCGATATCCCTGTGCAGACAGATGCCGACAAATCAAGAGATATACGAAATGCTTTAAACAGCAACCGACAGAAGGCTGTCGAGGAAAATCGAAATCGTCTTTCACATATCATCAGAACTATTTAATTTTGCGGTCGCCAAGAAATACCATTGAGGGGCCACAGAGACGCTGGTGCATTTTCACTGAACGAAACTGATTGCAGTGACGGAGTTTTTAAAGCTGCATTAAGACCAGGCGCCTAGCCAGGGGGCAATGGGGGCAATGCCCTCCCCCAATTGTGCCAAAAAATTTCAGGATAATCAAGGTTTTGATGCGTAAGTCAAAGAAATACTTCAGTGCAAGTCAACGACACTGCTTACGGAGCCTATTACATCAGCCTTTAGTCGAACCTGATCAAAGCACTATGTTTTGCCAATTGTCCATGATTAATGAAACGTTGTGTACACGAGGGCCGGAAAATGTTATCCAGGGCGGGCAATAGTAGTTTATTCAAGTGAAGCGAAGCATTTTTCTAGGGGGAGCAAAAATGATGAAATTTTATTTTTTCCACTAAAAACTAAGAAAACAATCTTTTTTCTAAAAATTTGATAACGAAGAGTTTTCTGAGAGGAGGACAAATGTTTGCTTTCAAACTATGTCCAGCATATTTTTCCAGGGGGGGGCGAAAAATATTCTGAGGGTGGCATCGCCCCCCCTGCGGCCTCCCTGGTTACGGGCCTGATCAGATGTAACCCTGAATGGATATCGTACATTTTTGTTTTTGTATAATTTTAAAGTAAATAGTGGCAGTGTACGTTTTACATGTCTTGCAGCTCAAACTTTGGCGGAGAAGCAATCCAGCGTCAAAGTCTTTTTTATTACGCAAATAGACTATAGACCACGGGCTTGAAATTCAAAATGAGGGCCAAACGAGGACTTAAAAAAGAAACAGGGCCGCATTACGACTATTCAAGAGTTGCAATATGACGCTGACGCAAAAAAGGCTGTACCTGAAACCTACTAGAAACAGCTTTTTCGTCTTTTTTCCTGCGAATGATATCGTGAGCTATAGGGAGTTTATCTCCAGCCCTCTCCATCTTCGTTTAAAACAGCTATGTCCAGCCCACGGCCCGGTCGAAGGTTTTGTGCTACCTATTTTTAGCTGCAGTGATCAGTATCCTACATAGCGACAACCACTTCTTATTTTGATAATCTTCAATTTGCCATTTTTGATGCAGGCAATTTTCAGCACCACTGAAAGTACCACCCCCCTAGTCATGCCCCATCAAACAAAGGGATGACTAGGGGGGAACAATTTCCCGGGCGCCCTGTCACTATGGGGGCGCCGAATGACTACAGGGTTGCCGAAAAGACACAAAGCCTATTGGTGATTTTTGCAGTAAGTTGCTAAGTTTGTTTTAATGTCAGCATTCTACTCTTTTCTCAGTAAGTGCATACGCCACAGACAAAGACAAGCAATGGTAACGATGAAAATACACAACTCCGATTTGGATCGCCACGGCATGGCCCTTTTTTGGCACTTCACTGTTATTTCGGTTTCGACCCACACTTTGGGAACCACTGGGCTAGATCAACTAGCCGACCGTTGTGTTAAGCTTCAGCGATAAGTGTTATTAACTTCACTCCAGAGCCGTGGTGAGAATCGATTGTGGCTTCGTTTCCGCAAATACACAACCTCTTCACATTTTGTGTAGAGAGGTTGGGTGAAACATACGCAAGTTTGTAACTTTTGCATTTCAGAAGCATTTAACGAAATAAAGTCCAAACATTTTCAAACGCGTAGAGGTAGTCTAGCCTCTACGTTATCAGCTGCATTCGTCAATCAGTCGCTCAAAATTTGGATAAGTTCTACGTCTTTTATGCGCGCAAGTTTTGTAGACCCACTTCGGGAGTCCGTGTCTTAAACCAAAGTTGCTACTCGGCTTCGATTGAATGTGTCTTGGTGTACATCAGAAGCGCGTAAATATAGAAAACGCAATCATAATGACGGTCACAATGAAGTTCTTGCTCAACTGCAATATAGGCTGCAAAAAGCATATTACAAATCTTGCTCTTAAACCATCCAGAGTTTCACAATCGGTCTTGCATGAACGTTTTATAAGTAAATGGTGGCTTTCATCCAAAATAGAAACGTGGAAATTTACTAAAAACAAACTGGAAAAACTTGTCAATTCAATGAAGATTGACTTCTATTTGCCGGTTGAACATAATTATTCAGAATAAAAGCGCCATAAAAATGCACCTTTTGCGGATGATGCTTTAAAAACAAGGGGCATTATATACTTAAATGTTGAGACTTTGTTGTTGCTTGCCCCCCCCATCAAAATTTCTGGCGACGTGCCTGCTAGACTGCTTGTGGATGCTGCTGACAAGCAAACATCTGACCTCTTTTTAAAGGCTCCCCGCAACGCTTCATATTTAAACAGGAGAGTTCAAAATCAAATTATATCTTTGATGGATGATGCCATACAAAAGCAAATACTTTCCGATATTCCCCAATGCAAATACTTTTCGATACTAGCGGATGAAACGACTGATGTAAGTCAAACAGAGCAACTTGATTTATCCTTTCGGTTTATCAAAGATACCAGAGTGCACGAAGAATTTTTGTGCTTTGTTCCAGTTTCTTCAACAACAGGCAAAGATCTTGCATCTACGATTCTCAGCCAACTATCTCAACTTGGACTTAATCTGGAACATATGCGTGGCCAAGGTTATGATGGCGCAAGTAATATGAGCGGAAAATATCGTGGTATCCAGGCTAGAGTAAAAGAATTGTACCCTTTGGCCATGTACACTCATTGCTGCAACCATGTTCTTAACTTGGTTATTAGTACTTCATCGCAGTTGCCAGTTATTAGAAATGCGATGGCAACTATATCGCACATATGCGTTTTTCTGTCGCGTTCTGCACAGCGCGTGACGATATTTCAAGACAATGTTGAAAGAGAAGTTTCAGGCTCGGCTTCGCGACAGAAGCTGAAACCAATTTGCGCCACACGCTGGGTAGAAAGACATGACCCGATCATCATTTTCGTGACACTATTGCCAGCAGTTGTTTCTACACTTGAGGAATTGGAGTAGGAAAACAAGCAAGTGGAGGTTGCGAACAAAGCAGCAACTTTGCTCAATTCTGTACAGAAATGCACGTTTTTAATCGCGGCTTTAGTTATGCAACACATTTCTGGTATAATAATGCCTGTGTCAAAACTGCTGCACAAGAAAAAATTGGATATATTTGCAGTGAGTAAGCTCATTGATAGTGTGCTGGATATTCTCCGACAAAACAGAAGCAATTGCGAAAACGTTTTTCATAAAATATTTGACCAAGGTAAGAATGAATGTGAAAAATATGATGCTCCACTACCGATTTCCAGAAGATGCAAAAGTCAAGTTTTCAGAGATAATTATCCTTCTGATGACCCTGAGTATTTCTTTCGGGAAGCCATATTTGTACCGTATTTAGATCATTTAATAGTGGAAATGGAGGATAGATTCTTTGATCAGTAGCAGAAGTGCCGAAGTCTTTGGGGCTTGATACCTAAGTATTGCGATGCTTCGCCAAACACTGCTCAAGATTTAGAAAGTTTAGTGGAAATATATCAGGAAGATATTGGTCCCAGAGCAGCGGTTGTTCCTGAAGTGCAGCGTTGGGTAAATAAGTGGAAGAAGGAAGATGTTAGCACTGTTTCTTCGAGTGCCATCGAGGCACTCTGTGCTTGCCATGCTGACATTTATCCGAATGTCTACATACTGCTCACCATTTTAGGCACTCTTCCTGTATCAACTGCTACAAGTGAGCGCAGTTTCAACACCATGTTCTTAAAACCTATCTAAGATCGTCGATTGGAAATGAGCGAATGACAGGACTTGCACTGCTTTCCATACACAAAGACCCCAGATCGACAGAGAAAAAATTATGAATGACTTTGTTGCCAGCAGTAATCGCAGATCTGATTTCGTACTTTAGCATATATAAAATTTGTGAAAGTTATTATTTTACTAAAGCGAAAGATTTGAAATGAATAATGTACGACAAGCAACTAGTTTGCCCATGGCCCTAAAGGTAGGACCAACACTTAAGAAACTATGCACATTAACTGTCCGCCGGTGTATTCGTGCTATCACTACGATTCCGTTTGCCGTGACGGTTTGCTTGTAAGAGAGAGTGAGAGAAGTCACGTGCTTAGTTGGCCAAATAAGCATGCATAG
>Ga0210059_1013160_pt1 | contig 12406 bp, 6 predicted proteins | sample Ectturendosymbi2_FD_188042 | JGI IMG/M metagenome (GOLD analysis project Ga0210059, IMG submission 188042) | Ecteinascidia turbinata endosymbiont from Florida, USA - Sample 2 (SPAdes) (version 2) | ecosystem: Host-associated > Tunicates > Ascidians > Unclassified | place: Key West, Florida...
GGAGGTGTCAGAAGCAATAGGGGAATCAAACAGGCATTAACCTGCGAATATTTCCCTTGACTTAACTGCTAGATCGAACCCACGCATTAGCAATAGTTAAGTCTAAAGCATGCGGATTGTAAAGTTTCATTAGAGACCTAACAATCTCGTGTACACGAGACACTTCAGCACACTGGATTTTTAACCCAGATTTTGAGTAAACACTTCATCAATTTGCTCACTCCACAGCCACATGTCGTGTTTTTTAAGTTAGCCTACCAGTCTAGGGCTTCTAAACAAAATTTGAAAATAGTTGTAACTTTTAAAACTTAAAAAAATTATTTTAAAATAATAACGAAAAGCTAGAAATTTTAAACTACTTTCAAAAATAAATATTTAATCAGCAAAGTGCCGCTCCCCAAAAAGTGCCGCCCGGGGCCCGCGGCCCCCAGGGCCTCCTCCTTGCTACGCCACTGCTACCTACCATCAACAACACTGCATGTAAACTGCAAAAGCTGGTTCCAGTGCAGACGTTATATACCGTGTCTATGCCAGGCTCGTTACCAGGGAGGCGTAGGGGGCAAAACCCCCTGCAATTTTTTTGCCCTCCTGGAAAAATGTGTTGGACATAGTTAGGACATAGTTTTAAAAAATTGGGTCACTCTCAAAAACCTCTTCGTCCCCCCTGGTGATCCCAAGCTGGTTACAGGCTTGGTCTATGCATGTGAAACATATGTATGAACCGCTTCAAATGCACCAACATGCAATGGGATTTTCTTACGAAAATCACATGAAAAAATTCAAATTTCGCATTCGTGCATGCGCGTGCATACTGCATATTGAGTTGTGTGCTGGTGACAGTCAACCTTCACACTTGAAAATGTTGATGTGTCAGCAGTTATTCAAGCATCACGCATCTTTACTGCTCAAAAAATGTTGTGTCGAGAACAACAATCCCGAATTTATTTTTCCAGAACCGCAGAATGCAGCCGTTATGTGTTCCTACAGTACTTATGTGCTGCAGAAGTCCAACGAAAAATTTTAGCACTTTCGTTGTGCATAGTGCTCTAATCCTGATAATCAAAAATGCCATGTAAATATTTTTAGCAAATGGCCCACACCAATTATGGAAATGGACTTTTAGGCATCTAGTCTAGGCCCTAAGATCTGGGATAATATTGATCCATCTCTACACGACAGCTCCCGCTCACATTTGAAAAACAGTACAGAGATGTACTTATCTCGGCCTATGATGACAGATAGTACAGTGCTGAAACATGGAGTTCTTCATGTCAACTGTAGCCCACTTCATCTTACCTAAAGCCCACTTATTTTTTAAATTGCACATTTGTCTTGCATTCATGGACGCTACGCTCCTGCTGCATGATGCCATAGCACCTTTTGCGTGTAACGTATTTTGGCAAACCTCTCATAAACCTGTTACTAATTTTTAATAGTGAAAGAGAATAACTGAAATCAAAAGATTTCCCTCGCTGAACTGTGCCAGTTGGTAACACAAAAGATCAACCTTTGCCCTTATATCAGGCTAACCAGCATGGTTTGGCTCTGGAGACTGTGACAAATGAGAGACCTGTTGTTAATCCTGGAGTGAGAGAACCTGTTGTAAAAGATTTGAATCCCACCACCGCCTACATGTGTAGCCTAGTGTTTTCGAGTCGCTTGTGCTGTATACCTGTTAATATTTCTAGTTTGATGTCTTACAGGCTATGCAGTAAAATTGCCTAATTTAGATCGCTGTTGATGTTGAGTAACATTTTTCTACCACGCCTCCCTTAAGTAATTGTCCTTTGTTCAAAGCCCCGCTGATTTTAGAAAAGCTGTAAAAACAAACGTATTTATTGGTAAATTTATTGATCAAACTTTCCATGTTGTAGGACGCGTAAAGGCTCGCGCTACCGTGGAAATTTTGACGCCCCTCCCGTTAAGAACCACTGGATGCAAGTGATGTGACTGTGCGCTTGACAGGGAAGCAGAAGTTAACTTCAATAAGTGTCCAAGTTTTTTGTTTGTGATTAGTTGAGTTGGATTACATAGAAGCCAAAACAGTGATAAGGTTTTGCATTTCGAAACTGCCAGTTTTCGGATTTGATTTAGAATGAAATTCTTGGATCGGACTTGTATTCAAAAAACAAATCCGTTCACCTCTGCTGTGTAGTATTGTTGAAGACAGTCGAATTTTCGTCAGGTTGGAAATACGCAGTGTACAATCTATGGCATAGACGAAGCAACCATCTTCTAGGCGCAGAATCCTGTAAGATCTTCAGGGATAGAAGTGGCCACAATCAAATACTTGCACTGTATTCTGATTCAATTTTTAACGAAAGGTCCAATGATCTCACATAAACCCAAGGCGATCGTGAGTATTAAAAGCGACTTTTACTGCCAAGCAGGGACGCCGGAACAGGGGGGATTACGGGGAAAGGGGAGGCAACAGGGGCACGATACCTTTACATACTAGTATCATAAGTAATTTCATGATTTATCAAGATCAATTTGAAACAAATTTATTGTAGCTATTCGCGCACACCTAAAATTCAAGATGGTTTTCTATAATTTCTGTTAATAGTTTTGACGTCAACAATCCACATTGTTGATGCACATGTAAATGTGTAAAGAATGACGATTATGGCTATGGGTGTGCTTTTACACTGAACTCAAGCAAATAGTTTTGAACTCGTGGTACGTCAAAGCCATGGGCGTCGGCAGGGGCGAACGCTTCCCTCAAAACCAAGGCGATCGCTCCCCCTAAATTCATTTTTTTCACAAAAGTGTTGTGAAGTATACTTCATCTAGAAGTAGTGAACCCGTAATGAGACTTGACTAACACATATTACTGAAATCGCTCCCTTAACCTTATTGGCTGGATCCGCCCCGGGGTCAAAACGGGCATTTGCCTCTCTCTGGAAATTGGGACTAAGAACTAAAACTTTCTAGAAAATTTGACGTCAGCAGCTCAATTCTGAATAATTTATTTCTTGCAGTAACAGTTTATTTGCCGGTACGACACTCACAATGCGCAGGTTCACTATTCTGGTGTCATGCAGTGCTAAGCTTGCAGTTCACTCATGTTCGCTCCTTTGCCTCCAGGCATCGGCGTAGCCAGGGGGGCCTAGAGGGCCATGTCTCCCCACAAATTTTTAAAGCATATAGTCATTTGTGCTTTGAGAGGCGGTATCACAAACAAAATAGTGTTATTCGCCTAAAATCAAACATTCTGGCCCCACCAAATTTTTGGGCTGGCTTACGCTACTACCTGCAGGGTCTAGTTGCCAAACTTGCGAGCGAATGCTTTTACTGGTGGTCTTTATCGTGTAATAATAACATGGCAACAAATCTTCAAATGTTCACTTCAAGTTACGATATTGGGCGTTTTGTTGCATGTGGCTCTTGAACGCAGACATCGAGACAGTGACTGCTGTTAGCAGCAAGCAGGAACGTCGGAGAACAGTGGCATTGAATCCCTGACCTTTCAAACGAGGGACAACGGGGGCAAAGGTGTCTTTTCATAGGTAATACAAGTTGTCTATAGTTTGTTTTATTATTTTTGAAGTCAACGTTATTGTTGAACTGTAGCAAGCATAAGTGACAGGCCCTAACCAGATTGGGACACCAGGAAAGGCGAAGAGTTTACTGAGAGGGGCCATTTTTTAAACTACGTCCAACACATTTTTCCAGGAGGGGCAAAATTTTTTTCATGGGAGACTAAGCCCCCTGCGCCCCTCCTAGTTCGCCTACAGTCCTGATAATTGGTAACGATATTTTTTGTTTTTCATACGTTTATACTGCCCTCAACTTTTTCTCCCCCCCCTGCCCTACCGACGTTCCTGCTGCCAAGGCTACAAATTAACCACATAAATATACTAGATAAAATGTATTTCACGTTCCAGCACAAGCACCGTCTGCTGAACGTGCACACACAAAACACGACGTTTGGTTTTATCGCTTTGCCAACATGTCGTCAGTTTTACACGAATCATTTCACTAATGCCGCATCGACTGATATCATGAAAATGATTCAATTTAAAGCACAGCAGTTGAATCATATATCAAACACTGCATGGTGTAAACTTATGTTAGTGCAACAACATAAAGTTAATAAGCCATCGCAGTGAGACTTGAGACCATTTTGTGAGCCTCGCTCTCGAGCCTACTGTACCGACTATGTTTTGTTGATATATTTTGGAAAAGCTAGCCCAATTCAACCTGTTCACTGCCTGTCGTCTCACAGGGGGGAAAAAGCAAAAATGAGACAAAATTACAACTCGGTAGCTTTGATGAATTTTTTTTTGAATATTCGGAGAAATAGGACAAGGATAGCAAATCTAGTCTCGATTTCGAGTATCAAATACATCCCTGATCGTATGTCTAGTAACGGAACTCCTTGATTTAGTGAAAACTGTGCATAACCTTGTGCGCTCTTCCCAAACGCTTCAAAACCGTTGCAAAAATAAGATATAAATGATGTGCTGACCAAAGCAGACTAACTATCCCAACGGACATTAAGGAAAACACCGTAATCTCGCTTTTTTCTCCTGTCACTTCTGAATTGTTAACAGTCAAGCAGATAACACTGCAATAATCATATGAAACAATCTTCAAAAAAATTCAAACATATGAAACAATCATCAATCAATTTGCACAGAACGTTTCTGTGTACTTCAATCACATTTCAATGAATGGTGCACTTCAATCACAGTCGTAAAAAGTTGTACGATGATGCTGGTATTGCAAAGTACGAAACACCGGTAATGATATATAAAATACGCCGCTACCAAAGTGAAACAGCCGCGATAAACAGCAATTGCATCACAACTGTTATCACCTCAAAATTGAACTATTTTATCATTGTTAATCTGACGTCACCGTGTTCACTCAACCGTAGTACGACCATTGGCAAAAATATGGTGCTATATCTAGCACTGCATTTAATAAGAAAACACATTAATTCTGATATTTGGTCTTAAATAGACATAATTGTGCTCAAAATTGTGATAATTTGGTCAGTTCCAAAATACAATGTACTGCTGCTAATTGCCGCAAGATTATCACTAGAACCACTAAACCACATGGATCAAATCAAAAACAAACCACAAGATCGTTAGGTAAATACTAACAGTGGCAACCGTGTTCGGATTGCAGGCTACAGACCAGCGCAGGAATTTGTGATTGGGCGAAGTTTATGTACACACTGATTCGGTCAATTCAAATTAACCAACGCAATTATTAACACTGAGTTACAGATAATCCAGTGATAATGCTCATTTTTCGTATTTATCCCCTGGCTTTATGCTGGGGGTTTCCAACAGTAATGTAATCATGAAATTTGTACAACTACATTATTTTCTATCACAAATATTGGAGAGCCCAAAAGATATTGCGTCACCCTTGTCCAAACGTTGGGGGGCATGCCCTTCCGTAACCCCTTAAACTCGGTACCTGCGTCATTTCATAAACGTAGTTTCATACATACAAAGGTTTCACACAAAAATCTTAAACACTCGACAAATGTCAACTGAGATTACGGGGTTAGAACCTATCAAAATGAACATACTAAGCGTCAGCGTTAAAATCCTGCTCAACAAAGTAACTCGCAATGAATCTTGACACAACATGCAAAAACAACTTCAATCTAAATGCAAAACGCGTGAAACAAATTGTTAGAAATCACCCTATCTGCGTCACTAGCTCCGCACACAGAAAAGAAACTTTACAGCAATGCAACAAATCGCAAATTGTGATCGCAAAAGTGACTGCGCTTGTGCTTGTAAGGACAAATGATCACGCAAGTGGTTCTTAATTTCATATTATATTGGATTGTTCTCATTCAGCCCACAAAGCATGTTTTCGCGCAAAAATCGCTATTCAATTTCGTTTACTGGGTAATCTCGAGATTTTCGTATGCTTAGACAGAGGTCTCAAACTGTTTCGTCGGAAGGCCACATAAGCTGTGACACAACAGTTCACGGGCCTGACATCTTACGTAATGTGACTGTTTCGGGATATGTTATGTTCTACCAAATCAAAAAATTTTTCGTAAATATATTGTTTTTTCGTTACTGACAAAATGTGTTTGCAGCTGGATGAAATGGCTTCGCGGGCCGTAGTTTGGAGACCCTGGTATTGAGGACTGAAGCGAAGGAGAATGCAAACAGTGAGACAGCATCTACCGTAGAAACAATTGTTTTTAGAAATATGGTTCAGGTTAAATCGGACCTGACTTGAAAAAGGCTTTCATTTAGTTAAGTTGATGTAAGCACAAAACAACATTTTTAAGCTCTTTATTGCACAGTTTTTCAACCAACGAAATTAATCAAATGGGCTTTGATACTCTTAAAATGTTCGTACCAGGATGAGCATAATAGAATCACAACAATTGCTAACGAACATTGCTTTAAATCAGACAAGAGATCGTTTGACCAATTGCAATCAAAAGAACATTAGGTGAAAATTGCCGAGGGTGCTCGATAGAACAAGCTATAAATGGTTCAAAAAACGAAGTTTTTTATAGAAGAAATCAATGAAGTTACGACAAAATCGTAACCAGATATCACTTTGAAATGACTTCAAAACTTTGTTTAAAAAAACGACCCAAGAATTTGTTTTCACAACTCCACAGCAACCACGAATAATTATGTCACCGCTGGAAGTCAACGATCTAACGACTATATCCGCAACTGGGGTTTGAACGAGGGCTATGGAGCCGGAGCCCAAGCAATTCTGGATGGCTGGAGCCGGAGCCAAGAACTTTTAGACGGTGGAACTGGCCCGGAGCATAAAACTTGAGTTCCGTTTCCATAGCCCGAGTTTGTGAGAAAAGCTAGTTGTACAAATAATGCAATGGTTTTCAGTTTTTAATAGACCAACTGATTTGAGCCTAACTAAGCCAAAAACTTTTCGGTGCTGGAATCAGAGCCATAAATTTGAGTTCTGGCTCCACAGTCGGGCTTTGGACTCGATATTAACCTCATAGGGAGATAGCTTAACTTAAAGAACAACCGGGTGTACTTTCTCAACACGACACTTTGGTCTGCTGTATTTCAATACCCAAGGCTTAAAAAATTAACTCTGATAAATACGAATAATTATTTTAGGTGAGAGCGTTGTTTGCATGGAGCACTAACCTCAGCAAAATAACATACAGGATTGTTACAGTACTACCTAATCAACTAAAACCAACAACGCCGTTCTTTTTTCGCACTAGCGACATGCAACTTATGCTCTGACCAACAGATTACCAAACTGTTTTTTTATCGAGAAAAAAAACGAAATTAATAAGCCTAAACGTCAGACCAAGACATTGCACAGATTCAGAACTACACAGCAAGCAGTGGAAAAGTGCCAGGATAACGGAACAAAATGAGGTAAAAACGACAGAGCTTCTTGTCGAAGTGTTTTGTCTATGAATTTCCTTAGGCGTTAACGGGATTATTGCACTGGCCATTGCTGATCAAAGGAGTCCTTTCGTTTGGTTCTTGCTCTCCAGAACAACCAGAAGAGCTTTGGTCAGGGTCAGTGGTGCGCAAACGCTTGTAAGATGCAAAGATCATGACCTGCATCGAATAGATCCGCGTAAAGCCAAACGTACCAATGCGGAGTTTTTCATACTTGCGAGAATATTCAAGGCATAAAAAAGCTGCTCACCACAACAAGAGTGACGATTCCCAAGTTAACGCTGCCGAAAACCGGTAGCCTGTCCAGGAGCGAGGCAGCCCATAATGGTCCGAGAATTTGACCTAAGCCCATTACCAGAATTCGGACGCCTTGGTTGAGTGCTAAAATGCAGTTGCAGTGAAAAGCACTTAAGCTTATTTAGCACAACAGCTGAAATTCCGGAAATACCGCACATTACCTTGATTTTTGGCATGAGTCACTTTGGAGAAAATAGACGCCTGCGGTACCCAGACGAATGGCAAATCAAAAACAAGTATAGCACTATGAATGCAAAAGAATACGAGGACCCATGTCGTGTCTGGAAAACAAGCGTTCTCGGTTTAATATACTGTAGGCTCCTTCAAACTTTCTTATATAAGTAATTGAATTGCGGATAATTTAGATGTAGGTACTGTAAATGTTTGGTCGCATTATTTTACATATATGCTTCGCCACTGCAAAAACCAATAACATCGCTGAGTATCGGCAACCGGCGCTTTCAGAGGTTGGCTAAACCCAGTGTAAGAAACTGACCTCTTTTGGACTGAATTTACAAATATTAATGAAATAATATCAGGTAGACTCTATCAAAACACACAACAAACAAGCAGGAGTTCGACACAATTCGCTTTACAGTATAAATAAAGATGGCGACTCCGGTAGACCTGCTAAATCATTCGCCAACCAATTAAAATCAAATAATAGGAAAATACAGAAAATTAATATCATGCTGCGATGTTGCGCTAGAGTTGGCATCGCATGAACTTTCAGCTTTATACAAGGATTAGAACTGGCAACGTCAGGCAACCGCAAAACGACAATTAGTTTGTGCTCTTACTCTGTGGCTCCTTTGCTGCATAGACAACAAAAGGAACAAAAGCAGCGTAGAGGGCACTCATTACAGCGCTTCCCACAAGCATCATTTTTCGGTCTTCTACTCGCTTGCTGAGCGCTCCAAGTATAAAAAAACTTGCGATGATCTGCAATAAACGAAGACTTCATATTTTGTATCTCTACCAACAAACAACTCATATAAAAAAGTGGAGCTACTTTGGCATATTCACCAATACCATTCTCGCAAAACATTTGAGAAGTTTAACATGTACGATACCAATTTCAACTGATAACATCGGAAACCTATCGTCCGAGGGACAACAACGCTTCTTTGTTTTGATATGCATCCCCTGTCTTACAAAACAGCTGAAGATGACAGTTGGGTGCATCCAGTCCTCCGTAATTTTGCAAATTTATCCTGCGTATACATTCTTACTAATACAAACCGATGTACTTTGGACCAAATCGGTGATTCAGAATGCATGTCAAATGCATTTCTAGAAGCCAGTGTCCCACCAACAGTACAACCGTAGGACCAGACCGATTCGAGTATCGATTTACTAGCTTGAAAATCGGTCCGTGATATAACACGAGTTTGAGATATTAAAAATGACTGAATAGTTTACTTGCAGACTGTTCGTCATATTTTTGATCACTACAATCCGGTGAACCATGGCTTCCGGGTATTGTTAACATCAAAGACGGGGGTTTCAAGTCAATCGTATGCCACTAGTTTTAATTTCATTTAATGTTATTTTTATACACAAGCATTTGAAACAAGTTGAAATATCAGTCTGACGCACAGCCCGAAACTTTGCGTAGGTTTTGCGTTGACTAGAGCAGGCTTACCCAATAAGCTACTGAGATGCTGCAAAGAACACTGAGCTCCAACTCTACAAACTGCGCTGACAAGATTCAAACGGTTCTAGTTCTAGCATGAGTTTATCAACTTAGCAAAGGTAGTGTTCTACGAACTGGGAGATTCGATTTTAGCCATAATGAAAAGATTACTCAACAATTGGATCAGCAAAGTTTTAATTTTTATCATTCTTTTCTTTCATCAGAATGTTTGATATTTCTCTTCTCTTTGACATGTGCCGCTGACAAATTTCACTTGTATCATCAGTTACAATGCATGCGATGATGTTAAAGTTAGGTAACATCGATAATTTCTACCGCATGTGCTGGCTACCAGGGATGCGGATTCGGAGGTTAAATGTAGAGATTGACCGATATATCGCTATCGGCCAAAATAGCCGATTTTATCGGCCTCAGTAGGTGTTGAAAAACGCTGTTATATTCCTCACGCATCCAGACAACTTGCGCAAGAGAACACAACGAAGCAAGTCAAGACGGTTATCTTGCAGCAACGCTAACAGGTGCGGTTTCATAAACATACAGACAAGATTAAGCATGGAGCATGCGTCGGCCGTTGCAGCTGAAAGAAAAGCATCATCGGGAAGTTTCACAATACTTGAAGCTGCCACGTGTAGGTGTTGCGTACGAATAAACTCACGTTGTACTTCTGGAAGTTTTCGTAGCACGAAAGTTTGACTGTAACTTAAGGTGTAGAAGTCCACTCGATGCCTAGTTTAGCGCAGATTAATTTTAAAAACGCTTGCACGAAAAATGAATTGCGTTATGGTAAGCTACACTTATGACGTTATGAATATGATTACAAATGCAATAGTTACTCACTAGTGACCTGTGGCGTACGCAGAAAATTTTCATGCGGGTGGACTGGCTGTCGCAAACCCCGGTTTGAACAATCGAAACTTGCTAAACTACACAAGAATTGAGAATGCGCATAAAGTACGCAAGAAAACTTTCGATTTTGTTGTTATTTACAGAAGTCCAGTCAACTTTTATTTTTCGTTTTTTCTGCTGAGAAACAATAAATGCCTGAATCCTTCTATGTTAACAACTGCTGTTTTTGAGCTCGTGCAACAGTTCTATCATGCTACAGAAATTGGTAGGCCCAATGCAGCCAATGCGGTCAGCGCTTGCGCTGATCAGCCGTAGCAGACAAGATAAAATGAAATTTTTCGGATAAAGTGAACTATCGCGGAACACAATCTTAAACATGCAAAGCCCCAGAGGACGAAAGGTCTGCAAAAAGTTGTGAGATGGTTTTTGTACCCAAACGATCCAGATTCCCACCGAAACCTAATTATTACTTTTTGGCCCATTTACAATGTTCCTTGAAATTTGCATGCAAATTTATTCCGTGTTATTTGCATGCAAGTCGACAAATTAACAAGCAAAAAGTATGCGGAAACGATTAATGTCCTTTGCGCAGGTAATAAAATTTTTGTAAAATATCAAGCTCAAGGGGATTTCAACCCAACCCCCCTTGCGTACGCCCTTGGCACTGAATAATAACTAAAATATCAGCGCTCCAAGTTAGGATATCGGAAGAAAATACACTCAACACTACGACAAAGCAGTTCATAACTGCAAAAATATCAGGCTGAGCGTTCAAACAGGGGAGTAAAACACACTCATCGCTATGTCAGAGCATTTACAAAATCTACAATTTTTGTATTAAGTCGACAAATTAACAAGCAAAAAGTATGCGGAAACAATTAATCTCCTTTTCGCAGGTAATAAAGTTTTTGTAACATATCAAACTAAAGTGTGGGAGGGTTAATCCCAACACCCCCCTGTGCGTACGCCATTAGCAGACAATATAAAGACAATGGTTTCGGATAAAGTGAACTATTGCGGAACACGATCTTAAACATGCGTACTGGACGAAGGTCGCCAAAATGTGGTGAGATGGTTTCTGGACGCAGGCGCTAACCCAGATTCCCACTAAAACCTAATTATTGCATTTTTAGCCCATTTACAATGTTCCTTGAAACTGCATGCAAATTTATTTCGTGGTATTTGCATTAAGTCGACAAATTAACAAGTACAAAGTATGCGAAAACAATTAATCTCCTTGCGAAGGTAATGAAGTTTTTGTAAAATATCAAGCTCAAGGAGGGGGGGTTAACCCTACCCCCTTGCGTACGGCCTTGCTAGTGACGACAACTGTCGCTGTGAAGCAGTTGCACGTAACATCTTGAAAGGATTCTACTTTTCTTGACTTGATGTACACTATTAAGCTTTAATTGCGCTGGTTTATAGTGTACGCAAGCTAAAATATCGTGTGCGTGGGTTAACTTATCGACATTTTCCACGAGGCATGATAATTGTGATCTCACAATCCAAGCTGTTGCAACCTTAAACCAGCGTTTGTTGATATGGCACACAAGTTACGGTAGCGCTACTCCAGCATTTCACAAATACCTTGAAGTGGTTATTTGTCGTTTGGTCCGATAGCAGCGCGGTCGTCAGTATTCACTATTGCATCACAATAGTTGTTGTCCGTTTGTTAAACACGACCAGCAAAAGCAGTGCTGGCAACAACGCAACTTACGTAAGTTAAAAGCGCAGTGGCTGTGATGGGATCAGAACTACCGCGGCATTATTGCATGATAATCGGATGCATGATGCGCACAAGTGCACCCTAACTATTGCCATGGCGACTTGTTCTTACAGAATTTACTTCAGGCGGACGGGCGGTCGGTTATAGCAGCGGTCACCAACCTTTTTGGAACTGCGAGCTACTTCTTGTGTACCGATTAATGCGAAGGGCTACTAGTTTGATACACACTTCTGAAACAGAAATTTTGCTCAATTTACCTTCAATTATTTTAGTATTGATATTCGTTAATGTGAAGACAATTTGATCATGCTAACGTCATTTTTAAAACAGACCCGCGGGCGACCTACATGGTTTTTGCGGGCGACCTGGTGCTCGCGGGCACCACGTTGGTGATCCCTAGGTCAGGGGCGGGCAACCTTTTTCGGTTTGCGTGCCGAAATCGGCTAAATCAATGACAAAATTCTTCCGCGTGCCAACCAAAATTTTAAT
>Ga0210059_1013161_pt1 | contig 12406 bp, 5 predicted proteins | sample Ectturendosymbi2_FD_188042 | JGI IMG/M metagenome (GOLD analysis project Ga0210059, IMG submission 188042) | Ecteinascidia turbinata endosymbiont from Florida, USA - Sample 2 (SPAdes) (version 2) | ecosystem: Host-associated > Tunicates > Ascidians > Unclassified | place: Key West, Florida...
AAAAGTGTCTGTAACCCTGTGATTCCGCCGGCTTCAATGCCTTGTACTACGTTCTGTATTGTCTGTTTTTATCAACCTGCGTTCTGCAGAGTGTGTGTGTTCATACTATGGACTTCGTGTCTGCTCATAAACAAATAAGTTATAATTATACTTAAAATAAAAACACAGCCTTTCTGTTGCCTTGCATGAACTCTAATAATATGACGTAGGTGCCCTGCAGCATACTCGGTTCACACAGTTTACAATCAATGAAGCACGTGAATGAAATGCTTTTCTTGCCCAAACTTTCCAGTGAGTCAGTTATTCATAACTCTCACATATCAAACCAGGAAGTTACTAGAAACAGTTTGCTGATTTTATATATGTTTGTATTTTCTATGACGTATTAAACTTTTATTTGTTACAGTCAATAACAAAGACATATAATTTCATTAGTATTGTTAAAAAATGTGGAAACTTCTTTGCCCAACTTTTTGACAAATCAAAACTTTTGAGAGTGCGCTTGCACCCCTTGCACCCAAGGACGGATTTAGGGAGCGTGAGGCCCTAGGCCATCTTAGTTTTTGGGGCCCCACGCAGGTGTGACCTATTTGGTCGCTTGTCTTACAAGCATGAAAGGATATCCCTCTTATGTGTTTGCCCTTCAAAAGTCTACATTTTGTGGTGCCGACTTTGGTCCTACGATTGTCTTAGATCTTCAACAGAAATTAAAGCCTTTTCTACATTACTCTCAAGAACAAATGGTAATACGATCTTTGCTTGGAATTTGTAGCTCCTTCGTGTGGTTCAGGAGTTCTCTTCGTGAAACTTCCGTGATTTCTAGTGTTTCTTGTGGGTTTATTTTTCGGATATATACATTTTCATGCGGAATCGTGTTGCCGCTTTTGAAAATATCGTCTAGTTGTCGATTTGATTAGCTGTACGTAAGCTCGTTTCAGTGGCGTACGCAGAAAATTTTCATGCAGGGGTTTCCATTCAGTGGCATGTTGTGCTCATTTGTATTTGGTGTGCCCTGTTTGTGACGTCACAATTTGACGTCATATTCATGTCTCCAAACCAACGTTTTGGCGAAGTTTGTTGACATAATATGCATTTTCTTCTGCACGCACTCCCTTAATTTATGTGTCATTGAACTGAATATAAACTATCAGCGCTCCAGGTTAGGATATCGGAGGAAAATGCACTCAACGCCGTACGACACAGCACTTCATGACTGCAAAAATATCAGGTTGCGCGTTAAAACAGGGGAGTAAAACACACTCATCACTGGGTCAGAGCAATTTGCAACTGCAAAATGAGGCTGCGCTAATGTCTTGTCGCATACGAGCAGTGGAGCACAGAAACTGTGCGGCTGGACTGTCTGACTAACACCCCGGTTTGCAAGATCGAATATGGCTAAACTACACAAGAATTGAGAATGCGAATAAAGTACGTAAGTAAACTTTCAATTTTTGTTATGTGCAGAAGTCCAGCAAATTTTTTGTTATCCTTTTCCCTGCTGAGACATTATCAAATGCCCGAATGCTTCTATGTTAACAACTGCTGTTTTTGAGCTTGTGCAACAGTTTTATCATGCTACTGAAATTTGTAATGTAGCTAATGCGGTTAGCGCTTGCGCTGCTCAGCCGTAGCAGACAAAACAAAGACAATTGTCTCCGATAAAGTGAACTATCGCGGAACACAACCATACACATGCGTAGTGGACGCATTGTCTGCAAAAAGTGGTGAGATGGCTTCTGGATGCAGATGATAACCCAGATTCCAACCAAAACCTAATTATTACTTTTTGGCCCATTTACAATGTTCCTTTAAATTTGCATGCGAATTCATTCCGTGGTATTTGCATTAAGTCGACAAATTAACAAGAAAAAGGATGCGAAAACAAGTAATCTACTTCACGCAGGTAATAAAGTTTTCGTAAAATATCAAGCTCAAGGGAAGGGGGTTGTTATAGTAACCACATGTTTTATGAGCCAAACAAGCACATTTCATTCAGTGGGCACAGGATTTATTTGTGCCGTTTTTAAGTTGTCATTGTCCCAGCAATGCACAATATCGTGTTTTAATCCTCTATGTTAGAGGCTGATAGTAAACAGCATGAAGACAAATTCTTGCACAGCAAGGTATTTTCGCAAAACCTTCAGCTAACCATATAAAGTAATCCCAATGCAGACACATTTTTCCAAGTAAAACTCACGAGAAACTTCTAGCTGATTTAACTAACATCTAGTCTAACAAGCAAGCAGTATTTAGGCCTAAATAAACGGTGTAATTGAGAGAAACAGTGTAATTGTTTATCGTTTATAATCGTTTACTACTGGAGAACACTGTGCTGCAGTGACTAGGGCTCTAGTTTTAGACGTTTCTATTTTAGCTCGATTCAAAGTAAATTGTGAAGTTATTGCTCTGCAGTGTCGCAAATTTTAGTTAGTAATGAGTCGTCATAGGAAGGAGTTGCGCGTGGCCCCAAAAGCGCGGCACAAAATTTGTGGGGGCACAAAAAATGGGGAGCATTGACCCAGAATGTCCCCCGTGACTACGGGCCTGCACAGGGTTGCGTGGAAAACAGAAGAAAGAGCAAAAGGCAAAAAAGAAATTGACACAGTTGAGAAATATCAGTTTACAGACACTTGAGTTGACAGTTGAGTTTGCATCTCAGGTGCCCTCTATCACAGGTCGTTCTGCTTGAATCAGATTCAATTGAATGTCAACGCAAATAAGACGTGAGTCCAGGGGCGGGTTCACACAGTAAGTTTAGGGGGGCGGTTTCAGCAATGTTTGGCAGTCAAGTCTCATTACCAGTTCACTACTCCAAGAGACATGGAGTATACTTCACAACCCTGCTGTGACAAAACAATGGACGTCAAATGGTTTTTTATCGCGAATACTGTTTTCCGAATTGTACAAAATCATAGTGAAAAAGGTTCCTGTCGTAGGTTTTAGGAGGGGCGATCGCCCCAACCGCCTCGCCCTGTATCTGTCCCTGCGTGAGTGCAAATGCCGATCGTTGGGCTCACTTCTTAAACCGTTCCCCGTATAATCCAACGTGCTAAAAGTTCTTTCACATGCCGCTTCTGCAACGGAAAGAGTAAGAACTTCATAAGCTTGGTGGTAAAGACGCTCAGAGTCTGTTCTACATTTCCACATTGCATCGTGATAGAACAGAAGCCTAAATAGTTTTGGCAACAACATTTTGAACACTTGAGCTGAAGGTAAACTGTTTCAATTCTCCATCTTCATCGTCTGATTCACCAGATTCTATCAAATCAGTGTAGTGCCTTGCTACTTTTGTTTTTGAAACTCTAACTATTTCGACGCAAAATCCAGGAGCTCTATCTGAAGATCTTCGCGAGTAGCAAGATAACTTCCATTTTATTTCGGTAAGAGGCTGCTTATCACGTTTACTGCTCAGTTTGGAACCCCATTATAAATTAATTTAAAAGGAAGTCCTAAAATTAAAGACGTTTAATTCCCCAAACTGCTGTGATCAAGCGTATACTTTACACTACCGCAATGTATATATCCTCGTCTTCTTTCGTGTATTTGTGTTTTTCTCTTTACTGCAATGCATGTTTAAAGTCTAGCGTTTTGCGTGTGGGAGTGGAGACGTTATAAAGTACATGCTCACCATGTGCTGCAGTGCTGTTCTTGCAACTTTGAACCACTCTCTTAGAACAACCACGCCAAAAAGTCCAAACGATGCAGATTTTTAAAAATCAAACTTAAAAACTGCAGGAAAAATTTACCACAAATTGTTGACTAATTTTCAGCATTTTTTACCCACGTTTGACTGTTTAAAATCATTTAAAATCAAATTAAAACGTCGCACACAAGCATAGCAGCGTGCCACCGCCAACCAGGGTTGCGGAGTCGGAGCCGGAGTCGGAGTCGTAAGGAGTGAGAGGTTTTGGGTGGAGTCGGAGTCGGATTTTTTTGTCCGACTCCGACTCCGGATGTCCAGCTGGATCATTTTATACATCAAACTCTTAAATTGGGAATTCCTGTTGAAATATGGTACAATTTCTTTTGAAACTTTTGTTGAAACAGATTTCTTGCTGTGTACCACGATTTCCATTGATTTAGCAGCTAAATTTCATTCCCTTTGTGTTAAGGAGTCGGAGTCGGAGTCGGAAATTTTGGAAAGGTCGGAGTCGGAAATTGTGGAAAGTCGGAGTTGGATATTTTACCTCCGACTCCGCAACCCTGCCGCCAACAGCTGAACACATCAAAACCCAGGCATGAATTTTACCTCCACTCCACCGAAACTACAACATCTCATACAACCACTTTCTTTTAAGGACCATTTTCTTTAATTCGGTTTAGGGAACGCTACAAATCCACCTCAGGGACAAGACGGCGATAGTTCAGTGGTATTGGTGGAGTGTCCGCCTCTTAATGGAAGGCTGGGTTTTCGATCCACGGCCACTGAGTGAATCGCCTATCGCGCTCCTTGGGCAAGAGCGTTCACCTCAACCGCCTCGGCAAGAAGCAAATTTCAGGTTTCAGCCTGCAGAGGTGGCCACGGTTCCGAAGTCGACTCCGCCAGGATTCTTTGCTTTTATCAGACCCGGATCCGAAGCCGAAGTAAAAAACTTGTGAAAAACCGGACCCGTATCCGGAGTCACTTTTTAGTTTTGGCAGTAGCAGGAGTCTGCATGGTCATTCTAAATGTCACTGATTAACTGCAAAGGACTGCTTTAACTTTATCATTTAGGGCAGGTGTCTCAAACACGCACCCTGCGGGCAGCATGTGGCCCACGGGAGCGTTTTGTGCGGCCCGCTATGCTTTTTGGGAATATTCAAATAATTAACATTTACGTTATTTAGTTTATTCACCGGTGTTTAAAAGTGCTCGGCTAGCGAATGAACAAGTTCCTTTTAAACGAACGTGGTGACAACTAGACATACTCATGATACGTTTCGCAGGAAATAAGGTGTAAAAACTGTTTCTACTAAGGTTCAGGTCCCGCCATTATTGCGTGAGCGTCATAATGCGGCCCTCGGGTTATTTTACTTAGTCAGTCATTCATTTCAACGCCATCAGAAGCTCTCAAATAACACTAGAGCAAAATATGAAACATTTTGGTCAACCTTGTAAGCTTCGTTCTTAGCTTTAAAAGCACTGTTGAAACAGAGTATGTCGTTCACTGACGAACTCTTTAAAGTTGTTCTTCTGCTATTGAAGACATGCCCAGTCCTATACGCGTTCGCTAGTAGCGCTAGTTGCCATGACGCAGAACGTATTTCCAGCAAATTCACTGATAGTTGGATGCCACAATCTGTAGCCTCGCCACCACTGGAAAATATTGCTACACCCTTGTACAGGCCCGTAGCCAGGTTGTAAGCTGTGATGGGGCAAACTACATTTTAGGGGGGCAAGACCTTTGTTTTTACTATATATTTTTAAAAACAATTCTGGCACAACACAATGTGGGGGGCCACACTAAATGTCTGGGGGAACTGCCTCCGAATGCCCCTCGTGACTACGGGCTTGCCGTTGTACCAAAAGATCTCCATAGCTTTGAATTTTTACACATGTCTATTTCACATGTATCGGGTCATCATTTAGTAACCTGCACAAAAAAGTTTTTATTCCTCGTCCGACCTGACCCGCATCAAGTTCAATTCGCACCCGCATGCACTGCTCTGCATGTTTCCATACCCGCCCCGCAAATGCGGGTACCCGCAACCTGAGCGAGTTAAACCGCCCTGCACAGGACTCTAATGGCAGCTCTATCATATCCAATCGTGTCATAAGAAGGATACAAACATCGTTAGACTCTGGATGCTAATCTCTTGTGAAAGTAAAAAGTATGTGAAATGCGACATTTTAAAGTTTTACTGCACACACAAGCGTCCGGAAATTCCTTACTGCACACAGACGGTTCATTACTGTAATTTGTCACTGAGATATTTGCATCAGGATAAACTTCCTAAAGCCAGACACTCAGCACGATGGTGAAATTTACAACAAAAAAGTAAACATTCGGTAAAATAGTAAAGGTCCGAGGTCTTTCGTATCTCGGATCCTCCTTGAAAAAATGGGGTCCTGACCTCCCAACGACCCTTGCTCCGCTGTCCATGTAAGTCTAGTCGCTTTTGAGTGATGTTTATGGTGTGGATCATTTTCGTGTTTCCTGTTGACATGTGTTTTAACTAAATCATGAAAAACGGACCTTCAGTCTGACATAAGCACGTAAAGCAAAACTGCCTCGATTTGCGTTTCCCGTCGATACACCATCACCCTTGATTAATAATCACATCACCACGTCGAAGACTCGGAACATCAGGGTTGCTAACCTGTCTTCACCAAAAAAAGCCAAACCTAGTTCCAAAAAATCCAGATAGCAGTCACAAAGCATACACAAATAAAACAAGCGTAACCAAACTTAAAACAAATATTAAACTCGTCAGAAACATCGATGCAATATAATTTCAATCTTCAGAAGCATTTTCTTTCCCGTGATTACACTGACGTACATTTGTTTCTTATTAAATACACCAAGCATTTTTATGGCAACAGTAAAAAAATATTTGCAATATTCTTTGCACCTTGCATGGTCATGAAAACTCTCGTCAGAAGAGATTTGTAATGAAAATGTAGCTCAGACAGGCGCGTAGCCAGGGGGGCAATGAGGGCAACGCCCCCCTACAATTACGAAAGTAAAACCAACAATCTTCACGTTTATCAAGCTTTTGAAGTGTAAGCCAAAGAAATACGTCAGTGCAAATCAACGAAACTACAAAAGAAACGTATCCTGCTTCAGCTCTTAGTCGAACCTTATCAACACAGTATGGTTTACCAACTGTCCGTGTATAGTGTAAATGCTGGAGAAATTATACCGTGCCTGACCTTTACCTGAGGTTTAAGCTCCGTGTGGAAGTTGGTGATTATAAAATACGAGCATCCATACGCGAGCTTGCAATCACTAACCGAAATTAAAACACGGAGGAAAGCTTTTCGCAACTGTTTCTGGTGCGCCAGCTTCCCATACATCCCACCTAATGGTGATGTAATTGGGGGCGTAACGAGGTTAGATGGCGCCAGGGACAAGAAGCAAGTTTGGCGCCCCATTTCGAACTTGAGGTCTTTCGGTAGCAAATGTACTGTATTGAAGAAAGTACTTGTAGCATTATAGCGACTTTTCAGCGCCTCCCGCAGTCATTCGGCGCCCGGGGAATTGTGCCCCGCTTGCCCCCTTCGGTACGCCCCTGGATGTGATGTAAATTTCGTTTCAAGACCATCGCAAAAATTGCTTTCTGATAACTCTGGTTTGCTACAAATGCTATATAACTTGCCCTTGCCTGCAAGCAGTAGCCTTAAATAAACATTAAATTTTTCTGTTTTTGTACAATTTCAAAGTAAATGCGTGAATATAACGGTAATATACATTTTATATGCCTTGAAGCTTACATCTTGGCTAAGAAACAATCCAGTTTCAAAGTCTTTTTTACTGTATTACACAATTAGGCCACAGACACTGTTCAGCAACAGTAGCACTCATTCTATACATTTATTTGTGGTGTAAACCTACTGTGACGGTTCAATCACAATTACGTGGAGCCTTAAGGTTTTCATCAATGATTTCACATTGCCTTGCCAGCGAGCAAAAAACAGTTTTGTCAAGTAATCGGAGTCAGGCCTGCACATAGTCTGAAAGTGTTTCAAGTTTCATCCGATGTTAATCGCCACCCTATCCTACAGTAAATTTGAAATCATTCAGCTGCAACGCCAAGAATCAACAGCAAAATCTAACAAAAGTACTGTACAAAGACGAATTTTATTTTGTAAGTGTTGAGGGCGTTCACACTTTGATATGGCTATTACAGATAGCTTGCAATCTGTTTTCTCGATAAAACGCATGTGACTAAAGTAAAACTAAATTGATCTTTTTCCCAGTGGATTGGGTTTTGTTGTTTAAACACTGATGAATTTAAAAAGAGAATTCAACCGCTTACGATAGAAGGACAAGATCAGCGATTCCCAAAACTTTTTTAAGCGCGACCCAAAGCTGAGTTTGGCAAACACCTTACGACCCAAGCGTCAAAAAACGTATGAAAAAACTAACGATTGTATGGATGATTTTTGGCATTAGTTTTTAATTTCAGGAATTCACTCTTTTCTCAAGTGCCTAACGCTACAGACAGACACAGACAAGCAGCGGTAACGTTGAAAATACAGTTAATCAGAGTCGTATCAGCCGCACTCCATACCCCCCAATTGGGGGGGCCCAAGCTGTCACAGGGGGTCCAAAATTCCAGTCCCGTCACCACTTAGCACCCTAGAGAAAGCTTCGATCCCCCAAATTGAAATATGAAGCACTAGCAATCAGTGAAGTCAGGGGCCCTTTGAAAGAAAAGTGTAATTCAGTTATTTTGGGCCCCTTTGAAAGCAAGGTATTTTCACGTTACAACTGCTGTTGCGAGCCACTTTGAAAGCAAAGTAGCCCAGTTATACATTGCAGTTGTTATTGGGCCCCATTTGAAAGCAAGGTAGGCTACTTTGCACATTACAGTTGCAAAGGGGGGCCCGAGGCAAGTGCCTCGCATGCCACCATTAAACACACCACTGTATATAAGCGGAACAATGATCTTACATGAGAATATGAAACCGATTTTGTTTGGGATACCACCTCGCAAAGCACAAAATGACTATATGTTCTAAACGTTTGGGGAGGGCATGGCCCCGTTGGCCCCCCCTGGCTACGCCTATACTCCTTATAAAGCAAAACGTGAAAAAGGTGTGGGAACGCCGTTCTCACGCGTTCCCGCCCCAATACACCCCTGGGTATATTTATCAAGAAGAATGGTATAACTGCTGATCATGACAGAAACGTATTTAAATCAGACGACAGTTATTTTGGCCTTGAGAGCTATCGCATTGATTTCTTTACAGATTTTTTTCCTCTATGCAAGCTTTTCAAAATATATTGCCGTTTTCATCAGTGAAGGTAGGATAAAACTGCACTTTATTATTTTATAGCGTGTTGGTTAATGGTAGCAAAGGCAAATTGTTTTGCGAAAGATTTTGAAAGCAGATTTCTTCATAATTTTGCAATGGGCCTCTGTCAATAAAGAACTACTCTTCTAAAAATATATCCAAGTATGTATGATGTAGGAGAAACCTCATTTTCAATTTTTATACTACCATAATGGACCTCATTTTGTGAAACCAGATCTAGAGTCAACAAATGTTGCAATCGTCTCATGCCGCAACGCAGTTTCTCCACCATGTGACGTAGACATATTATGCGACAGGTGGCGTTGGGGCTCTGCTTGCAGATTCTAATCTGAGCTTGAGTAAAAGATTTGAAAGTGACTCTAGCAAGTGCAACAGAAAGAGTCTCGAGGGCCATGCGGTAAAAACGTTAACACTTATAACTGCTTTTTTGCATCAGTCACTGGCACATCAACCATTGAAAGTAACAAACTAAGGCAAACATATTTTGATGAACTCCTAGATGATTTTGCTATGAAGGCTAGGAGAAAACATTGTAATTGTTTACTGTACTGTGTTCAGTCTTGCTATATTCGATTATTGTAGCTAATCATTTCTTAGTACGTATTTCAATAATGGCAGCATAAGGAAAGTATTAAACCTCATACCCTTTCTTGCGACGGTTTCGTTGCGTTCGATTCTTTGCAGTCTGACAGGGTAATAACCGCTCGAATCATGAATATCGAAAAGCAAAGGGGAGACATAAACGGTAAGTGACCGGAATCGGCTGGTACACGGTCCTAGATGCTACACAACCATTTGGTTGTGTTTTACTTGACGTATTTTGCAAGGAGCAGCAGCTTTTGCTCATCACTAAGGCATGTGTGCGAGATTTTAACAGCCCTGGTAAGCTAGTCGCAACGTGATCCTCACTCATTTCTGTTTAACGCCTTTATACCGCCACACGTACATGTACAGCGAGTCAGTGGCGTAGCCAGTCCAAAAATTTGGGGGGCCAACATTTTTTTGGGGGGCAAAATGTTTCATTTTAGGCGAATAACACTATTTTGTTTCGAAAAACGCCTCTCAAAGCACGACATGGCTATATTTTCTAAAAATTTTGGGGGACCATGGTCTCTTTGGTCCCCCCTGGTTACGCCTATGCAGCGAGTTTTGCTTTAGGAAATTGTATATTTTGGATGCTACTGTTGAGTGAGCAAAGAGGAGAAAAAATGTGAAACTTACGAAATACGTAGGGTATGTGTTTGGCCAAATAATTAACCGTGACGTTCTCGGTTGTTTCGCCTAAGGCAATTAAAAATCCTGTTCCCGCAAGCCAAGCACGATTTCCACAATTCCGTGTCAGTGAATGCTTTTATTGGACATACCATGCGTCCCGTTTTAGCCGGGACAGTCCCAGAGGCTTTGTCCAGGCGTCTCGGTCAGTCAACCAAAAAGTCCCGGTTAGGCCTTCAGTCAGCCATCATGAATACATGTGGTCTAATGGCAGAAGCAGAATGTGAAAGCCATTATCACCTTTATCACCAGTAAAATTAATACTGTCTTTCTCTGCTGTAACTTTTACGAGAAAATAAAATCAAACAAAGACCTCTTGAAGAAAGCATTGTCAACAGGAAAGTATGTTTGGGCGAATGTGTACCTTTATAAATGCTGGAACAATGCTTTGTTTCTTAAGTAAAGTGGATTATTTTAGTTTTTCTTGGTGTCTTAACTATAGGAATCCAAAATAGCTACATACTCATAGCAAGATATGAATCACATTTATCTGATAAGACTCGTTGTTCTGAAGCGTCCCGGTTTTCAATCACAAAAATATGGTAGCCTATGCCTTGCTTTTACGTCGTAGGCTAGGTAGCAACAAACGCAACAATCATTGGACACTATCAGGATTTAGAAATTTTTCAACGAGCCTGCTTGGAGAGCATCCATATCGTCATATTTGGCTTTGCACAAATTGATCAACGCTTTTCCATTTCCCCCAAATGGTAACAATGGGAGAGGGGACCTCCAGTGGCGTAGCCAGCCCAGAAATTTGGGGGATCCAAAAAATTGGGGGGGGAATGTTCGATTTTAGGCGAATAAAACTATTTTCTTTGGAAAAACGCCTCTCAAAATGACTATATTTTCTAAAAATTTGGACCCCTGGCTACGCCTATGGGGGCCTCACAAGTGGATTAGACTAGGAGGGCCTCGCATCAGCTAAATCCGGCCTTTCTTTTACAGCAACCACAGATTCTCAAACCTGGTCAGTTTTTGAGTGTCACTGTCAAGATAGTTTTAAATGTATTTTCAAACGTTCGTTTGCTTTTCCGATTGTAACGTCTCAATGTTCTCGTCTTGTCCCCAAGTGACTCGTATCCGGCAGCCTGCACGAAAATGAGGAAATGCGAGGAACAGTGTGGCCACTGAAGTCAGTCTCGTTAACATCAGATTGTTGCCTTTTTCAGCATCAGATAACATCATCAGATTTGTACGTTACTGTTTCATATGACCAAATACGTTTATTACCACTACCTAACAAAGCGCGATAAACCTCATTAAATCTATATCCAAACCAGAGCGAAATGTCGTCATTAATTGGAGAAGTAGGTCATGCGCATCGAAAAACTGTTATTCTCAAAGCCAGTGTTGCCAGTTTGGCGTTATTGAGGCCAAATTTGTAATTTTTGGCCTTTTTTCAACTCCTTTGACTTTTTTTATTTTTGAAAAAAGGCCAAATAAAATTTGGCTTTTTTTGGCCTTTTTTGGCCAATTAGATTTTTTATGTCGATTTGGCAGATTTTGGCAGATTTCTGGGCACTGACAGATTTTTCGACACTGTTTCTAGATGCAGAATGATAAATTTTAATTGAAAACCCTGCACGAGAATTTATAATGGTTTGTTTTGCTGTTTCTTGCAAAAATTTCAACTGGGTTTGCAGTTTCAGGTTACTCTTCAACAAAACCAAAAGTTTCGAGAAGTTGATTAATCAATGGAGTGAGCTTTGTTTTTTTATGTTTAAAACATGTATACAGGGTGTCCCAGAAGTCGCGCACCATATAATATTTTTTTTGTTTTTTTTCACCATATAACGATTTGTTTTTTTTGTTTTTTTTAGTTTTTAATGCAGAGGGTGAACAATTTGAGCATCTGTTATGATTGTGATCAATAAAATTGTTGTTTATACGTATTTTCATAAAATCTGCATGGTGCGCGGCTTTTGGGACACCCTGTATATTGCCTTTCAATCAAAAGCGTGTTTGGGTGTTTCAAAGGTGCCGTAGTGTATTTATCGTGTATTTGGCTTTTTTCGGTGCTATTTGGCTTTTTCCAAATAGCACCAATAAGTTAAGCTGGAAACCTCATGTACAAAAAGTAAAAACTCAGCTATCAAGAGCTTGTGGAATTCTATCCAAACTTAAACATTATACATCATCACCTGTACTGAAGGTTGTCTATAACTCATT
>Ga0210059_1013163_pt1 | contig 12404 bp, 5 predicted proteins | sample Ectturendosymbi2_FD_188042 | JGI IMG/M metagenome (GOLD analysis project Ga0210059, IMG submission 188042) | Ecteinascidia turbinata endosymbiont from Florida, USA - Sample 2 (SPAdes) (version 2) | ecosystem: Host-associated > Tunicates > Ascidians > Unclassified | place: Key West, Florida...
CCCTACTCCGCAGTAGTGCTGTAACAAGTGTTACGTGTTAGCTAACAATAGTGTTAAGAATGTGTCTGTAACCCTATGGTTCTGTCTTCAATGCAGTTGCAAAAAGTGTCTGTAACCCTGTGATTTTGCCGGCTTCAATGTCTTGTACTACGTTCTGTATTGTCTGTTTTCATCAACCTGCGTTCAGCAGAGTGTGTGTGTTCATACTGTGGACTTCGTGTCTGCTCACAAACAAATAAATTAAAATTAAATTAAATTTATCACACTCATTGGTGTCGTCACAATATGACGCACATCGAGGTCACCCCAGTTCGAACCTTGGTCTGGCACTTCATGCACTGTAAGATGCTCATCTGTAATCCGAGAGATGTTGAACTTGTGGAACATATTCTTTCTATTGACTGCGCCATATTAAAAAAAACGCTTTCCAGTTTGAAGCCCTGTGTGCAGACACATACACATGGATTCTTACAAGTTAAGATTGTTGCTAGCAGTCAGACCCATATGTACTTGCGCACAGAACTTGTTTGAAAAAGCCATTTGGAATTTCTCATAGCTATTTGTATGCCCACGAAACATATTTAGCCAAACTGCTGTTCATCCACAGTGTTTCTAGAATATTTATTTCTAATTTGTTTTTCCTACTTGAGTAGGGCATGCCTTCGGTCACGAAAGAAGCTACCGGAAATTTCAAGAACATGTTCAAAACGTTATTGACGAGCACCATAAAAGTATGACTCCTGAAGGTACGATAACTGCAAGCGGCTATTTTTACTCACGATATAAATACGAAGTTTGAAATAAGTGTCAATCAACGTTTTTTTTGTACAAGTCTTCTTTTGCCTCAGCATTTCAACATCATTTATTTAGTATCAGTAAGCTGTTTTTACGTGTTAAAATGTAATGAAATCTATTGATAAGAAGTGATAATATATTATTGATACAATAAAGAAAGAAAAAAGCAAGAAAAAGATCACGCCAAGTTTCTTCAAGACTTGCATGAACACGTCACGAATATCACGAAAGATCATGTGAAAGCTCCAGGTATTTGAAAACTGATCTAAGTCTGCTGACCTTTGCTGGGATCGATATATTTGGTAGCGATCTGTGAACATTGTGACGTCGATGAACATTGCGACATTTCAAGCATCAAACGTCGAGTTCTGAAAAGCTAACCTTACTATGAGTTGAATTTCAACTTATGCAAAAATTGTTTAGTTAATCAAATCTTTTGTTGGCCCAAACAATGTACAAAATGTTTGCTCAATCCTTACATCAGGATTTTGTACAGAAACCATCCTCTTCATTGCCCTGTAAATTTTTCATATTGAAAGCGCGCCAAAGGGCACATGAAGATGATCGTCAATAAACGCCGGATTTCAATGAACTGTATACAGATCTTGCCTGCTGGCAATTGACCGAAGCAGCAACGTATTGGCCTAGGTTATATTTTTTGCCATGTCAGCTTTGATTCCATGTACTCAGAATCATAGGCGTCGGAAGGGGACTTGGCCCCCCTGGATTTTGAAATTTGACGTCTTCCTATTAAACTGTTAACAAAAAAGGTTGTTTTGTTAATTTCGAGTGGGTAAAATGCAATTTCACCACTTCTGGCCCACCCTGAAAAATGTTTTTGGCTACCCGTGGAAAAATCCACTATTGCCTCCTCCTGGAAAAAATCTTTCCGACGCCCATGCTCAGAATATGAATTTTGACTACAGAATTCTGTATTAGTGCTTGTTTTGCGTGTAATAGCAAATTATAAACTGCTGCGTTATCTGTTTGAACACCACAAACGTTTGCATCCGTTTATGCATGGACATAATGTTGATATATCTGTTATGACAAAACCAGTGATATTCTGAAAAATTTTTTTGAAGCAAGCACTTCATTTCTCTCTAATTAGAATGAAATTTAACAATATACTAAAAATCAATTTATTTTTTAAATTTTAACATCAAAAACTGCGAATTTTTGCTGAAGTCTTTGCAAGGAAAGACTACACTTTTGCATTTAGCAATCGAAATGTAAACAATAAGCTGATTTGATGTTTTGGTGCTAATAAAACATTATTCTAAAAGTTCCACTGTTTTTTAGCAGAAAAGGTCATGTCAGGTTTTCCAATTTTAAACCGTCTCTATGTTTTGTGTATTTTGGCAAGTTACTTCTAAGCAAATGATTCAGCTTTAGCTGTGTTGCCCGAAATGTTGTGTACACGCACCGCTATTATCCATTCAGCTTGAGCAATCTGTCCTACCGGAAAATGCTTCATGTTTTAAACGTTCACACTCTGAAACAGTTGCAGTCACTTTTTTGGTTTGAATTTTCCGACAGTTGATCTGCTTCTCGTAATCAAAACGTTTCTACTATTCATTGATCGATTCATTTTCACTCCCGCCTTTCATCTGGGGGGCGTCGCTGGGGGGGGGGCTGCAGCCATAGGAGGACTCGAAATACCTCATGCTCAACAACAGACTCTGATACTTATTCTGGCTTCAAACCAGAAGGGACCAAACCAAGTTGGAGATGTAGTCGCGTCACAAAAAAATTGCTTCCGAAAATATGTTGAAACTGTGCTGAATGCACCGAAACAACTCTGAGTTTGATTTCTTCCTTCCAGCAACATCGGTCAGCTCCGTTTTAGAGCAAAACATTAAAAGCTCCCGGAAGGATCAACCCATTTGCCCGTTGTTTAAGAAAACAATGCTATAGAAACTGACGCAAAAACAAAAAATTCCTTCTTACAGAAATCTGTAAAACATGTTCAACCAAAAATGACAGCTTGTAGTTTTTACGTTTGGAAATGTTATAAAGCAGTGTTTTCAACAGCCTCCAAAAGGTCCCTCAGAAATCCCCATTGGAAAATTTGACGGCCCCCAGAAAGAATGCCAAAGATTTGTTCAACCCTCAGATGCTTAAACAACAACAACAATCACTTTGACTGATGATATGACCGCAGAGGAAGGGTCCCCGAGGCCCCAGCCAATATCTTAAAAGGATGGGGATCCCCGTGGTTGTAAAGCTTAAGAATTACTGTTGTATATCATACACAACGAACGCTACAAATATTATTCTACTGCTTTGTGAAAAAAATTACACAATTTTTCTGACAATATAGCTTCTAATAGTTAATCGTTTGAAACGTTGCAGTAATAATAGTAGTAACAGTTGATGCTTTGCAGAAAAAGTTTCACCGAGTCTGCAGCACTCAGATGATTACCTAAAGAAGCACGCGAAAGGTCTTGATGAGCACATAGAAAAGTTAATCATGCAAAAAGACACAGCTGCAGGTGCAAGTGACGAAATGGATTTATCCGCATTTCAGTCAATGTCGACTTTCGTAAACTTGACATGGTGCAGATTTTTTGCTATCAAAGTTTGTTGTTAAAGCAGCAAGTACCTAGCTTTGCATGACTTGGTGTGGGCAAAAGTCCAAACAGAACAGAATGGGGTGAAATTTTTAAGGACACGTTTTTTCTTTTAAGAACAAGAAAAACAAAGGTTTTGTCGAACAACGATATTCTATAAAAGGGTTTTTTTATTTAAAAAATTTTGTTTCTAAGCGTTTCAACAAATCATACTATAATGACCAGAAAAGATCTTCTGCAAAGCTTAGGTGGTTGCACGCTTTTCATTACGGTGGTGATAAGTGTTCGCTAAAATCGTTTGATCAAAATTCGAAATGGATTTGAAGTATCCCTTACTTGTAAAATGTAACTTTGCCCTCCACATAGCACTGTGTGGATCGAATTTACAAGTAACTTAGTTGCTAGGACTAAACATATCTCTCACTCTGTTGGATTACTCTGTTTTCATCAGGTTGTTGGCGGTAGATTTTAACAAATCCGTTTTCAACGCAAGAGTAGTTGCTTTTCTTCGCCCATTATCCTGACGTTGAGCGTCGCACAGCTAAGATCCTTTTCATTATAACATCCGGGTAATAGGTGCAAGACCAAGAAATCGAATGAAAACAACTGAAGATTCACAGAAGAAGAGCAAAGATTCCGAAACCAACAAAAGTTCTCGGAAGAAGCAAGAACAAGCTACTGTCGCACAAACTCGAGCTCGGCCGAAGATAAAAACCGGTAACTCCTTTTGCAGGACTGTTACTTCATAAAGGAATTCCCAAACTGTCTGTTTCTTAAAGTTGAAAAATTGCCATGGATCTCAGATTTCTCTTATTTGACGAGAAAAAGAATTCTAGAGCAGATATTTTGCCTAACGATTTGTTCCCATGGCAATGGATCAGTCGTAAAGACTTGTCACCCATTTGCCATGGCAACGAAATGTATCTTTGTCGAGTTTATCTTCGTCGAATTTTTAACGAAACAATAAAACTCGTGCGATGGATGCAGAGGAAAAGGAGGAGGAGGATCAAAAGCGGCATCGCGTGGAACCAGATCTTGGGGCAAGAAGGATGAAGACGTCAGGTGAGCAAGTTAGAGTTAATGATTTGATAAAAACCATTTTCGTTTTATCTCATTACTCACTCAGTTTCCTTTACTGAGAAGTAAGAGGAACATTTGTCCAGTATTCACACAAAGTTTGAAACTGAGGAAGTCGAAAAAACGATGCGTTGTGCATTTGTGTTGGTCACGCAACACTGCGCCTGGTGATTTAACGGTTTCTTGATTGAAATAACACTGAAAATGAGAATGCCGAAATGAAAAGCAATAGTTAAAATCGCAAATGCGTAGAGTGGTAAATGTCATTAACTGCCTAATATCATTACGCTGCGGTATCGAATTATCCATGTTCAGGTCGTAAGAAAAAAATAACATTTGTGATGTCAAGAGTAGCGGACACAGGCTGATTTGGTGGGGGGGGGATGCGATATCGATTTGCAATGAACCCAATGCTTCACAGGAACATATTGCGTAAATCAATCGCTTTCGCCCACGTATATTTACGAGGAAACAAGTCTAAGCTTGGTTTAGTTTAGAAGAAGCTTGAGTGATACAACTGGTCAAACTTTAACACTGCACCGCTACGGTATCAACAAGCAATGTGGCACATAACAACGATCTGATGACGTAGTCACTGGAGTCGGCGCAGGTACATCGAGGACTCGAGATAAACAGTTCACGTGACGACATAATACTTATTCTCATTGTAGGCTACGATTGTTACAGCACAATTACTGGTGGCAGTAGCCAACATAGTGTTGTTTGATTTATATGTTGCAGCAAGTGAGGGTAGTCACTTCGATGAGGTTTAGATCAGTGCTCTTCAAATGGGGAACCTTACAGTTTTTAATTGTCGTTTGGAATAGTCTGCAACACTCATAGTAATTTGTGTATAATATTTGTTATTTCTGGTAATTTTGATGAAATAATAAGCGGCGTTGATTCTGTTTATTTTGCAACCGAAATCAAGAGAACGGAAAGACACAAAGAATTCGCAATGAGTGAAAGCACGAAAGTAACAAAAAGCGAAAGCGAGAAATCACGATCATTCATGGGCGTCCGCAGAAATTTTTCCAGGGAAGCAACGTCGACATTTTGTTTATCATTTTCAAATTGCTGACGATCAGTGTTCCCTCTAGAATAATTTTGCACTGAGCAAATATTTGTTTTAGTGAGCATCATTATTTTAAGGATAAGCAAGTGGAGTTTTCAATCATTTACTAACTTTGTGAATTATATAATAATATACAATCTTATCAAAATACGAACAAAATAACATTTCATTCAAATAGCTTCTTGTTTGCGTGTTTTTCCATTACTTGGAATGTTGCAAGTGCGCGAGAAGGAGATTTCACCGCGCAACAGTTCTGGTGGTCCTGAGTATTTGCGCATTCAGAGGGAACATTGCTGACGATGCAATGTAAATGGACGTTAACAAATCGCTTTATCCTTTCTACACTACAAAGGAAATGTCCCATGTTACGGTAACAATCACAAAAAACGCTTTGTTGCCAGCAATAGCCAGGTATATTAGTATTATGACAACTTACACAGTAGGCTATCTGCAGATTTTCAACGCAGGGCATTTCTTTTCAAGTTAAAGCATTGCCATGATTTGTAAAGAAAGAAGCATCGGATTGCCATGGTTTTCAACGAAAACACAACTTATGACTTTAATTTACTTAGCAAGCAGGGCCGCACCTGGCTGATTATTCAACTGAACTAACAACTGAACATGTTTCTGAAAATTTCGGGTGGGGGGATTGCCCGGTTGCTTTCCCCCTAATTGCGGGATCAGCTAGCAAGACTTGTCAGCATCACTTAGAAACAGAAGCTGCAAAAGTCTGGGATCTCGTCCAAAGCGATCAATGAAACCTTGCTACACAAACCGGACAATTAAGTAGACCTGTATGTGGACACTACGGACAAACTTACTAAAATTAAAACACCACGTAGGTTTTGCAAAACTGACCAGATGAATTATGAAAACTCGCCATAGCAAATATAGCTTTGCACTCAGTATTCACTCAGATATTAGAACTAAACCTTAACAATCAAGACGTATTTCCACAAGCCTGCATAGACGTATTCTAACAAGCCGCGTAATTTTATACTGCATGAAAAGAAACCTACATAAGTGTAGTTTGACACTCAGGCACATCGGTCGCACTCGCACTAATAATGGATTTTTCAAACTTGTGGAAGCATTGCTAGTATAGATTCATTCATGCTTCTTTTCACAAAATACAAATGTGCGTGGCTTACTGCTATCAGTTTGTCACTGTCTCACTGCATTACCTGCCAAGATGTCTGCGTTCAAGAGTCTCATGCAACAAAACGCCTGCTACCGTAATATACAGTGAACCTTTGCGGATTTGTTGCCACGGTATTGTTACGCAATAAAGACCAACAGTAGAACAATCCGCTAGCGACTTTCGCAACCCTCCTCTGCAGGCAAAGGAGGGTACATGAGTGAACTGCAAGCTCATCACTGCATGACACTATAACTGTGAAACTGACTCTTGTGCAGTGTGAGTTTCATGCGGCAAAAAAACTGTCATTGCAAGATTCAAATTAATTAATCAGAATTTAAGATGCCGACGTAAGGTTTTTTCGAGAAATATTTGGTTCTTAATCCCAATTTCCAGGGGAAAACGGGCATATTCCCCCTGCGAACGCCCATGGGATCATTGACTATTTTATATCAGGTTCCATAAACAAGGCCAGCTCATCTAATGCAAAGAAGAAATGTTTTTGACTAATTGTTAGCATAAGTCAATTTTCAGCATCTTTAGCGATTGCAATGTGCAGTACAAAAATATTATTGGCGATGATTTTCAATGAAATCAAGTGTCATGTCAGCACCTCTTTAGGTCTGGTTGGGGGGGATGCATCCCCCCTGTGTCCGCGCCTGGATGTCAACTCACTTTTTTCTGTTGCGTTCGGGAAGAGTTTAAAGCAGTGGTTCTTAACGGGGCCTCAATATATTTCAAGGAGGGCGCGAGACCTTATGCACTTTGCAACATAGAAAGTTAGATCAAATAAGTTAACTAATAAATAGATTTGTTTATACAACTTCTTTATTGTCAGGGCGCTTGAAACAAAGGATAATTACTATAAGGGGGGCGTGGAAGAACCAGTAGTTTGAACAAAGCGTTCTGATGCTGCAAGTTTCTTTTCTTGCGCAACGCATGTCTTAGAAACTATACATTAACACCTAGCAACAATACATTAACGCTTAGCAACAATATATCAACGTCTGGCTTTCAAACAAATTAATTGAAATTGTGCAAGTTTTGCAAATCATAGGAGAGTTGTTTCGCAGGATAGTAATTGCGGTTATTCTGCACAACCCTAGAATCTGCATGGCACTTCGAGCTTTTGTAGCGTAAAAGGTTTTGTTTCGTTTGTGGTGCTTGAGCCGCCGTCCTTCATCACATGTTTTTCGCACATTTGCAGAACTCAAAACATCCATTTCATCAACATCTCCCGTCGAGATACTCTTGCAAAGATACACTCTATTACTTCACAGTGGCACCAATTGTTACCATCAGTCTGTTGCTGTTAATTCCAACATCTCTGTATACTATTTGGTATGTTGCGTCATTTAGTCTTTTGTTGCGTCACTTAACCTCTTCGAAAAAATATCATTTAAAACAAAGCGTTTGACACCTGATTTTTCTGAGTTTGTAAAGTTCTTAGTAACATTTTACGTAACATCCATTTACATTTGAAAAAACATTGTTTTTTGCATTTTCAGCAAAAACGTCTTGGGCAATGTTTTTTTAAACAAAGCACCATTAAAGTTATTCGTGCGTTGTGCATTCACATTTTCTAACTACTTTTTTGTAAACAGAAATGATCCAACTTATTTCATTCTTTTGTAAGTTTTGTTTCAAGACATTTTATTCTATCGTGCTTTATTAAACTCAGTATTATTCATTTGACTCAGCATTCAAACAAAGTCCACGAAGTTATATTAGATTAAGCAATTTCTGCTATTTCAGTCAAACTGACTAAAATCAGCTCCAGCAGCCAAGACCCGCAACCAGCTGATATTTTCAGGGGGCAACAAAATTATTGTAACCTGTTGTTGTATTATTTTCTGGGGGGGAAATGATGGATACTTGTTGTACTGTACCTAACAACTAAACATGTTTTTGAAAATTTCGGGGAGGAAATTGCCCAGTTGCCCCCTCCCCCTGACTGCGGGCCTGGTTCCAGCCATCATTCAATGTAGGCCTCACGGTGATTCCCCGCAAACAGTAAGCAGCAAAGCACAGTTCTGCTTACACTTCAAAGTTTAACAGGGTAGATGTTTCTGCATATCGCTAAAAACCTGAGGTTTATGGAGAAAAATCAAAATGTGCCCAGTTTATAAATGTTGAGCTTGTTAGAGGCATTATGTATTATATTATTTAGGCTCAGGCAAACAGAACAGTTAAAACAAATGCTGGTATTTTGTAACTAAAAAAATCCCGAAGCTTGGAGTGAGAAAACCAAGTGTTCCACGATTATTTGACCGGTTTCCTTCAAGTTCTGAAGTTTGAAAAAAATTATGAATTTTCACAAAGTGTGGAATGATTGCCACATGGATCAGGAGTGTTTTGAGCTTCCGTATGTTTTTTGTTAGTGTGAAAGGCTATATGCATTTTTCGTTTGCCTAATGCTAAGCGCACAGCGAAGAAAGGCAATGTTGATCTAGCAAACCAAGTCGTTAACATGCTCGTTTCAAAATTCTCACAAAATATTGTCATTCACCGTAACAAGTCTTGTTTGATACGTCACAATTAGGTAAGCTTGCTGAAACTTTCGCCCTCCAGTTTTTCGTATGTATGTACTGTATATGGTCAGTTTCCAAAGAACTAACCAATCGAGTTCAGTCCATGTGGCGGTAGCCTCGTATCAACCATTGCTCGCTACGCTTGAAATAAAGATGTCTTGGCGCAGCTGCTATTGAGGTAAATTTTGTACGGTATTCGCCTCAAAAAAGCAATCACATAAAAAGGTAATTATGTACAGATCTGGCACTGAAAAGCTAAAAAGTGGACATCTACCTGTAGAGGGTACCAGAGTTCAAAATTGGCAACAGTTTCTTGTACTGGCTACATGAAGCTTCTGACACGGTTTTCTGTTGTGCTGTAGCAGTCACATTCATGAGCAGCTTAAATATATCAAGCATTTTTTAAGTTTACAAATTAAGGTTTTGGAGGAATGCAAAAACTTCTAGAAAAAACAAATGGTGGTTGCTTTTTATTCTCTCCTCCCCCCATCAGCTTGTATTGATCGTCCGGGTTCAAATAACCGCTTACTTCTCAGATTTTTCCACTTTTTTCTCGCAATATTATGGACACTGCAGTTGGCGAATGTGCAACATATAAGTTTTGTGATACTTATGCTATTTTCTAAAAAGTAACGAAATGAAAACTCCGACAAGATGGAATATTTCACTTCATGTTCAGCGACATTTTTACAGCAAGATTAACAACAAGCTGTCACCGATTAACCCTTACTTGGACTGCAAATAAAGAAAACGAAAAGAGCGGTTTGATAGTTTCATCTTTTCGTTGTTCAGGCCAAGGATCGCCAGCCTATAATAGTAACAGTCCTGGATGAAAAAAACAACATTGTGCGTCGTGTGCCGGAGGATAAAGCTGGACTGATCAACATGAAGGCGCACTACACCGGTGAAAACATTTTGTTGATAAGTTAACTCCACATAAGATCTGCTTTTACTGCGTTATGAAAAGTACTTACTCGAGCACGTACATCTTTCTTCAAAATGAGGAAACGTCCATATTCAAATTATTTATCCCCAATTCGCGATATTTTCCCAGAAATAGAAACTACAAATTGAAAATATACTCAACAACGAACAAGAGCTTCATTGAAAAGCTAAAATATCACAGATAATTTTTTCGTAAAAGACCTCCGCTACAGCATATACCGTATTTACTCAATTGTCAGCCGCGGCTTATAAAGTTTTTTTCATCATTTCATGCGACTTGTGATCAAGGACGGCTTACATTTTTTACTTTAGCGTATCAAAATGTCGAGATGACGCCCAGTTTTTAATTGGCTACGTTTTGTTGACCAAACACTCTTTTCGGATTATCTTTGCTTTCTTCAGCATCACGTGCACATCCGTCACAGAAGGGATTATGATGAACAGAAGGCAGTTGTAGTGGTGTGAGCATCACCACCAGGGTTGCTAATCAAACACGAGGCATGCTATACACCAGTGGTTCCCAAACTGGGGGTAATATGCGATTTTGCGGGAGGTAATGTGGAACCAAAACCACAATGTTGTTCTATATTATGAGCGATCACTGCAAAATATTTAGGGTGATAAGAAATACTCGCTACCTTGATTTGGGTAACGGCTAGAACAGGTTTGGGAACAGGCCCGTGACCAGGGGAGGCGCAGGGGGGCTTAGCTCCCCCCTAAAATTTTTTTCGTCCCCCTTGTAAAAATGTGTTGGGCATAATTTAAAGCTATTGGACATAGTTGAAAAAATTTGGACTCCTCTCAGAAAGCTCTCCCCCCCCCTGGTGTCCCAAGCTGGTTACGGACTGTTTGGGAACCACTGCTATACATGAAAGTATCTCAGAGGCTTAGGAAACCTATGGTGAAGTGCGGCTTACATTAATTTCTCAACACTATTTCGTGCGGCTTACAATCCAGTAAACACGGTACTCTTTGTCCCCTGATCCAGATTGTTATGAGTAGGGCAAGTTTTGATTGACCTAAAGACTAATAGAATTGACTTAAAAATTCAAAAAATTTGACTTTATTGACCTAACAAATTTAGACTGAATAAATGATATTTCTTGAGATTTAAAATTAAAACGAACATTTATTAAATGAAAACACACAAATTCTCAACGAAACTTGCGACACAAGTATATGCGCCATTGCGAAGTAAGTCTCAGTCTTGCGACATAGCACTGCAAGCCAATCACCAGGTGGGCTAGTTAAAGTGTAAAATCATGTAATGTTTTGTACATTTTCTCACCAATACTAAAAAGAAATTTTGACTAATAACTGATAATTATAAAAAATTGACTTCATTGCCCTATAAGAAGAATATTGACCTAACAGTAAAAAATTGGCTTTTTATTGACCTATCAAATTAAGAATATGAAACTTACTCTTTCTATCCAGAGTTCTTGCAAAAAATCACGTCATTCAAGCTTACTACCAAAAAATTGACTTTACTGAAAAAACTTGCCCTAGTTATGAGTAAAGATCCGATTGTAAGCTTTTTCAGGGCAGGAAAGGTTTTCTTATTCTGACTTGAGCCAGACTTGGAGTGGAAATGAAAAACAAGTTTACTTCAGGGGCTGACATCTCGAAGGATAAAAGTTTTTTTGAGAAAATGTCGCGTCATCCAACAGTAAGATTTGCCCTGTAGGCAGAGGCGAATTTTCATTTTCGGGGGTCCTAGGCTTTTTAAAATCGGGGTCCTTTCTGGAAAGTTTGCGACGACGTCATACAAATTAACACTACACGTGCTCGTTACATTCACTGAACGCGTTGTTGTTCCTATTCATAAACATATTACTTTACTCTGAATTCCCTCGATATCAGGAACAAAAACAGTCACACTGAAGCTAACGAAAAAGGCACCGGTGAAGTTATCTGACCACACTCACATTACACATTTATTGAGTACATCACTGGCCTCGTATAATCTGAAAAATGGATTCAGGCGTTTTGCTCCACACATCATGCGTAACAATAACCAATTCTCAACGCCATGAAACGAGAATGCTCATCGTCATTCACTTCATTGCTTCGCGCTCATTCTTTTAGAGATCTTTTGTTAGCGGCATTGCAAAAAAACGTGCTTTGAAACAAAACAAAAATACAAATAAGCTTACTCACTTAAAAGAAATCTCCAAACAAAATTATTATAAACAAGCTTTCCAAAAATGCCATCATGATATAAAAAAAACATGGAAGCTTGTCAATGAAATAATTGCAATAAAAAACAA
>Ga0210059_1013164_pt1 | contig 12403 bp, 8 predicted proteins | sample Ectturendosymbi2_FD_188042 | JGI IMG/M metagenome (GOLD analysis project Ga0210059, IMG submission 188042) | Ecteinascidia turbinata endosymbiont from Florida, USA - Sample 2 (SPAdes) (version 2) | ecosystem: Host-associated > Tunicates > Ascidians > Unclassified | place: Key West, Florida...
CTGAGATTGCTGTAGATCGTGAGGTATTTCGGGTCCCTAGGGCTGCTGTCCCCGCGACTCTCCCCAAAGGAAAAGCTGGCACGAAAATGAACAAATGAATGAGTGTGTAGGCCTACATTGAACCTTCCTATTTATGAAATTGTCTTCAGTTTGTTTGCCAAAAGTGAGTGTCGTATTCAAATAATTAAGCATAATAGGACTAAAACTTGGGTTTTTGTGAAAATAAGCTAAAAGTATCAGATATGAAAGGGAAAATGGTGTTGACACTCTAAAGCTCCACCACGACACCCTTTTAAAAAACTTAAAAAAACACTGGGTTTCGTTAAGAAAAATCGCGTTAAATATGTGGTTTTTGAATTCATCAGCAACTTCAATGTGTTCAATAACATAAAGATAACTTTCAGTAGCGGACACAGGCTGATTTGGTGGGGGGGAATGCGATGTCGATTTGCAATGAACCCAATGCTTCACAGGACCATATTGCGTAAATCAATCACTTTCGTATACGTACATTTACGAGGAAACAGAAACATTGAAATAAGTCAAAGCTTGGTTTAAATTAGAAGAAGCTTGAGTGATAAAACTGGTCAAACTTTAACACTGCACCGCTACGGAACCAACAAGCAATGTGGCACATAACATCTATCTGACGTAGTCACTGGCGTCGGCGCAGGTACATCGAGGACTCGAGATAGACAGTTCACGTGACGACATAATACTTATTCTCATTGTAGGTTACGTTTGTTACAGCACAATTACCGGTGGCAGGGGCCAGCATAATGCAGTAGTGTTGTTTGACTTATATGTTGCAGCAAGTGAGCATGTAGTCACTTGGATGCGGTTTAGATCAGTGCTCTTCAAACGGGGAACCTTATAGTTTTTAATTGTCGTTTGGAATAGTCTGCAACACCCATAGTAATTTGTGTATAACATTTGTTATTGCATGTAATTTTGATAAAATAATAACAAGAAGCGGGTTGATTCTGCTTATTTTACAACCGAAAGTAAGAGAACGAAAAGAAACAAACAACTCGTAATGAGTGAAAGCACGAAAGCGAGAAGCACGATCATTCATGGGCGTCCGCACAAATTTTTCCAGGGTGGGGCAAGATAAACATTTTGTTTATCATTTTCAAATTGCTGACGATCAGTGTCCCCTCTAAGATAATTTTACACTGAGCAAATATTTGTTTTAGTGAGCATGATTAATTTATGGCTGACTAAGTGAAGTCTTCAATGAATTACAAACTTTGTGAATTATACAATAAATATACAATCTTATCAAAATACGAACAAAATACACATTTCATTCAAATAGCTCCTTGTTTTCGGTGGAGTTTCCATTGTTTTGGAATGTTCCGAGTGCGCGAGAATGAGATTTCACTGCGCAACAGTTCTGGTGGTCCTGAGTATTTACGCACCATAGAGGGAACAATGCTGACGATGCAATGCAAATGGACGCTTTATCTTTTCTACACTGCAAAGGGAATGCCTCATGTTACTGTAACAATCACCAAAAAACGCTTCGTTGGCAGCAATAGCGAGGTATATTAGTATTCCGACAATTTACACAATAGGCTATCTGCAGATTTTCAACGCAGGGAATTTCTTTTCAAGTAAGCATTGCATTGATCTGTAAAGAAAGAAGCATTGGATTGCCATGGTTTTCAGCGAAACCACAAATCATGACTTTATTTTACTTAGCAAGCAGGGACAGACCCATCTGATATTTTCAATTCCAATTGAACTAACAACTAACATGTTTTTGAAAATTTCGGGGGGAAATTGCCCGATTGCTCTCTCCCTGATTACGGGATCAGCTAGCAAGACTTCTCAATATCACTTAGAACAGTGGTTCTCAAACTTTCATGAGCCGTGGCCCCCTTCAAGAGACTCTCAACACTTGTGGCTCCCTGCTCATCAATAAAAATACCAAGTTTTGGCCTCTGCCTCTGCTCGGCCTCTGCACGTGGCCCCCAGAGGGGACGAGGGCCCCGTTTGAGAAACCCTGACTTAGAAACAAGAGCCGCAAACGTCTGGGATCTCGTCCAAAGCGATCAATAAAACCTTGCTACACAAACCGGACAATTAAGTAGACTTGCATGTGGATACGACTACGGACAAACTTACTACAATTAGAACACCACGCAGGTTTTGCAAAATTGACCAGATGAATTATGAAAACTCGCCACAGCAAATATAGCTTTGCACTCAGTATTCACTCAGATGTCAGAATTAAACCTTAACGATTAAGGCTAATCTACACTGAGGAGTTGCCAGGAGTAGCCGCGCACGATTCTTTGTTTATTTTATTGCGCCCAGGAGTTGCCGTGCCGAGCCGTACACGAGGGCAGAATTACCCGACGCAACAAAGCAAACAAAGAATCGTGCGCGGCTACTCCTGGCAACTCCTCAGTGTAGACTGGCCTTTAAGACGTATTCCCACCAGCCTGCAGAGATGCATTTTACTGTAACAAGCCACGTAATTTTATACTGCATGAAAAGAAGCCTGCGTAAGTGTAGTTTGACACTCAGGCGCATTAGTCCCGTCGCCACGGGGGTGCTTTGGTGGGCTTAGCCCCCCTAAGCCCCCCAAAATTGAAATATGAAACACTGTAAGTTAGTGGAATTTTTGTCAAATTTGAATGTCAAGCCCCCTGCGCGAATATAAAGCAACCCCGCGCACAAACGCAATGCCCTCCTGTTGACGACTTTCTGGCGACGGTTCTGAGACACACTGGTCACACTCGCACTAATAATGGATTTTTTAAACTTACGGAAGCATTGCTGTAAACTCACTCATGTTTCTTTTCACAAAGTATAAATGTACGTGGCCTACCGCTATCACCATGTCACTTCTCGCTGCATTACCTGCCAAGATGTCTGCGTTCAACAGCCTCATGCAAGAAAACGCCTGCCAACGTAATATAAAGTGAACCTTTGCAGATTAGTTGCCATGTTATTGTCACACAATTAAGACCAACAGTAGAACAATCCGCTCGCGACTTTCGCAACCCACCTCTGCGGGCAGAGGAGGGGACATGAGTGAACTGCAAGCTCATCACTGCATGACACTATAACTGTGAACCTGACTCTTGTGCAGTGTGAGATTCACACCGCCAAAAAAAGTGTCATTGCAAGAATCAAATCAATTAATCGGAATTAAGATGCCGATTTCAGATTTTTCCAGAAATATTTGGTTCTTAACCCCAATTTCCAGGCGGGGCAAATACCCGTTTTGCCTCTCCTGCCCTGCAGACGCCCATGCGATCATTGACTATTTTATATCAGGTTCCATAAACAAGGCCAGCTCATCTCATGAAACGAAGAAGCGTTTTTGACTAATTGTTAGCATAAGTTAAATTTTAGCATCTTTAGCGAGTAATGTGTTAGTACAAAAATATTTTGGCGATGATTTTCAATAAAATCAAGTGTCATGTCAACACCTCTTTAGGTCTGGTGGGAGGGATGCATCCCCCCCTGTATCCGCGCCTGATAACTTTATGTTACAGTGTTTACATGCGCAAATCAAGTGAGAAATACGCATATCGGATAAAGCAGAACGTGTTCAGTCAGTTTGATTTTCTCATATAAGATCATTAATATAGAGTGGTGTGTTTAAGGGAAGGCAAGCGAGGCACTTGCTGTCCCCCCCTTTTTAGGTCCCCCCTCAAGCTATTCGCATGTAAATATTCCTCATTTTTGGTAAAAAATTTATTATCAGCTCATCTAATATTTTCCGAACCACATCATAATTCGGTACTCTGCCTTCAAAGGGCCCCCCAAGAGCAACTGCAATGTGTAAGTAGGCTACTTTGCTTTCCACGGGGCCCCAACAACAACTGTAATGTGCAGGTACTCTGCTTTACAAGGGCACCCAACAGTAACTGCATTGCGTAAGTTCTCTGCTTTCAAAGGGACCACAATAGCAACTGGAATGTGCAAGTAGGCTCACTACGCTTTCAAAGGGGCCCCCAATAGCAAGTGCAATGTGTAAGGTACCTAGCATTCAAAAGAGCCCAACAGCAATTGTAATGTATAAGTAGGCTACTTTGCTTTTAAAGGGGCCCATAAAGTAACTGTAATGTATAAGCACTTTTCATTCAAAGGGCCCCCCAGCTTCACTGATTTCTAGTGCTTCGTATTTCAATTTGGGGGGTAGAAGCTTTCTTTGGGGGTCTAAGTGGTGACGGGACTGAATTTTGGGCCCCTGTGACAGCGTGCCGCCAATTGGGGGTATGGAGTGCCGATGATACGGCTCTGATCATAATCACATACTGAAAACCATCTTTAGGTAGGTCTACAATATATAAACGAAAGGTTAGGAACACTTGAGAGCAATCAGTGAGTCATATGACAGGTCTGACTGAAGCACTTGTACAAAACCTACTGATTGCAAGGCCTATAAAGTAAGGCTTGATTGCAAGGCCTATAAAGTAAGGCCTGATTGCAAGGCCTATAAAGTAAGACTGTCACTGACTGAAACATTTGCACAAAATCAACTGGCAGCAAGGATTAAATCATTACTATACACTTCGAAACAACACAAGGTTGAAGTACCGTGGTGTTACTGTATTGACAAGAAGTCCGTCCACAAAATGCAAAAAGACAAAATATTTATTGAAAATTTCATTGTAGTGTGAAAAACTGAAAAAATGGCCAAATTTCATAAAATGGACAAGTAAGTTTTTCATGTCCAACGCATTTAAAAAATAACCAAAATTTTCAAATTTGGCCATAAAATGGCCAATCTGGCAACCCTGATCATTGCTGTGTCGCGTGCATTACGTAACAATGGACGAGTTCTCATGAGAACTTCCAATTCATTCTTACGTAACCAACGTCACAGAGCAATAACAGAAGTTCAATCCACGGCCATGTTCGATCCACGGCCACCGAGTGACGCGCCGTAATGTTCCTTGGGCAAGAGCGTTCACCGTAACCGCCCCGACAAAAAGCATTAATCAGGCTTCGGCACTTGTCGTTAAACAAATCCGTCGCAGTATATGCGATCAAAAAAAAGGAGAGCAAATGGAAATTTCAGTGATGCTAGCCTCGAACGATTGCATTCAGTGTCAGTCGTGATGAGCCCGAGTGACGCTGTTGACCTTTAGTCGCCCCTGGGTGAAATAAACGGAATTCAAAGACATTAAGACATAAAAAAGAAATTATAAAAGTTTGAACGTTATTTTTGTGCAAATCCGCTAACTTAAAAAAAGTAGCGTTAACAAAAAGTTAGCTTCTTTAATGAAGTTTAACGCGTGTTAATACCCACCACCAGGGACCGAGTCTGCTTTGTTTGCGCTTCGATGACGTCACCACGTTCACTCAACCGTAGTACAACCTTTTTGTAAAATTGGCAAAATGGGGGCATTTTATGGAAATGATATATTTTGGGGCCCATGGCCCAAGTCCCCCCTTGGCTACTCCTATGGTGGTGGTATAGCAACTGGTACTGTACAATAGTGCTATATCTAGCCAGTCCCGTCTCCACGGTGGGGCTTTGGCGGGCTAAGCCCCCCCAACTTGAAATAGAAAACACTAAAACACTAAAGTAGTGGAGCTTTTGTCAAACTTTAGAATGCCAAGCACCCCTGCACAAACGTAAAGCCCCCCACTGAAGACTTCTCTGGCGACGGTTATGTATCTGGTACTGCATTTAATATGAAAGCACATTAATTCTGAGAGTTGGGCTTAAACAGACATAATTATGCTAAAAAATTGTGATAAAAATTGTATTAACCGAACAAAACGTTTCTCAAGGATAGAAAGAGGTGACGAATTGAGCGAATTGACGAATTAGACGATGGCGAATTTGACGAACAAAAATGTACACAAATGATAGGAATTCTGCCGGGACCGACGAAAAAGTAACGAATTGAGGGAATTGACTAATTAAACGATGGCGAATTAGACAATTTCTACTGTACTAAAAATTACAAGGTTCTCACCAAACCACTAAACCACATAGATCAAATAAAAAACAATCCACAAAATCGTTGGGTAAATACTAGCAGTGGCAACTGTGTTCTGTATATTGCAGGCTACAGACCAATGCAGGAATTCGACTCACAAGAACATGACACGAATCAGTCACATGATTGAGCGACGTTTATGTACACACTGATTCGGTCAATTAAAATTAACCAACACAATTATTAACAATCATGATAATTCAGTTTACATAGTAAATCTGTACACTGTGTCTACAGATAATCTAGTGACAATGTCAATTTTTCTCATTTATTCCCTGGCTTTATGCTAGGAGTTTCCAATAGTAATGTAACTATGAAATTTGTACAACTACATTATTTTTTATCACACAATATTCTGGGGACAAAATACATTGTGTCCCCTCTGCCCAAAATTTAGAGGTACATGTCCTCCCCTTGAGGTCCCTGCCCACCACTATGCGTGAATACCATCGCAGAGGTGGTAGAGCGGCGCTTTGGTTGCACTATACCTCTAATTTTCATAACAATCTTAATTACAACAGTAGAAAGATAACGCGAAGTTTAACCGTTGATTTTATACCGTGTAACGTTTACTTACTTTGAGTTTCAGAATTCTTTGCAATATCAGATTAAGTCGAAAACATACAAACATCCGTAACTGAGTGCCACATGTAGACTTCCTACAGCTAAACTCAACAGGGGTAATGGTTTCATCTACAAGCCAGCATTATGACCAGGAAAACGGTTTACATTGGCATCGGTATTACGAAAGTAGAAGCCGCTTCATAAACCCACGGATGATAAATCCTTCCATCAAAAATCTAGTTTGCATTCAAAATACAGTATAAAATCCCCGGTGAATAAATCCAGGCTCCACTTTATAAATCCATTTTCAATTCTATGTGTACGCCTACTGTATTTGTAATAACGCACTGTTGTCGAACGCATCACCATTATGCGTTGCTTTATCTCCGAGGTGTATGTTCTGGTCAAGTGTAAACTGCACAGTGAAAAGATAGACAAAATGGGCAACAACAGACAAGCCTGAGTTGCGAAATGATTAAATGACTGACGACATTTACCATCCAGGTTGGTTGCTTTGCTGCTGGTCCAGGTGCGACGGTTAACAAAACCGCCGCTTATTAATCTATCGGCTGGAACCAGGGTTTTTTAAGACGTTTTATGAGTTCAAAACGGACCCATAAACTTCCCTATGCGGACCGATAAAATTGGTACTTCCACATTAAATCTGGACAACTACGAAACGTTTTAGTTGAGTTGAATTGTTGCTTCAATTAACGTCCAAAACCGATTCGCGTCACGTCAAATGAGTGCAGTGCAGACAGTAACCTCGCCTATTCATTATAATCATCTCTGAAATCCCATGCAACGCAACAATTAATAATTTGACAGCTTTTACGCGATAAACAATTACGTTACGCAGTGTTTTTTAAGGAAAATGTTCAGTATGGACCTGTACGGACCCGATTTCTCTGATTCTAAGGACCCGATTTTCAATTCTGTGGACCCGAATGGGGTCCCTAAAACACCTTAAAAAACCCTGACGTTACGTAATAATTAACGCTTTGAATGACGCTGAGTCGGCCGCTTTTAGGAAGCCAAGTCTTTTCCATGGTCTCAAACGTTTCCAGCAAGCCAAGCCTTTTCCAAATTTTATTCATTTATTTTCTTGTGTGGGTATTTTCAGAAGATATTGTCACAGCAAAAACGTAAAGCTCGCCATCCAAGAATAAAGCAGTATTTTTGTAGTAAGCCTAAACAAAAAATTATTGCTATTAGCCAGTCAGAAAGTGCAAACGCCAGCAGCAGTGAATGCAAAGGTTCTTTCGATTCTGTTGTGCGGGAAGTACAGCATTCAACTGTTAGAATCTCAAAAGCATGGTTAGTTTCAGCTAACAATCAGTCAAAAGGATCTAACAATCAGACTTTTCAATTATGGATTAAGCTGAAAGGTTTTGATGGATCCCCACAAACGAGTGTGTTCACTCTGCATGCTGAATCATAGGCGGATCCAGGATTATTTTTAGGGGGTCTCAAGGACGAGTTCATCCGGATGTGTACTGACTGCGTCACTGGCGTACGCAAAAATATTTCATTGGGGGTTTCAGTCATTGGCATGTGGTGGACGTTTGTATTTGGTGTGCGTTGTTTGTGACGTCACAATCTGACGTCATATTCATGTTTCCAAACCAACGTTTTGGCGAAATACTTTATATAATATGCATATTCTTCTACACGCACTCCCCTTACTTTATGTGTCATTGCACTGAATATAAATATCAGCGCTCCAAATTAGGATATCGGAGGAAAATAAACTCAATGCTGCGACACAGCCGTTCATAACTGCAAAAATATCAGGTTGCGTATTAAAACAGGGGAGTAATACACACTCATCATTGCGTCAGTTTGCAACTACAAAATGAGGCTGCGCTAATGTCTTGTCGAATACAAGCAGTGGAGTATAGAAAGTTTGAGGCTTGACTGGCTGGAGTGCACCCCGGTTTTCAAGATCTAATCATGCTAAACTACACAAGAATTGATAATGCGCATAAAGTACGCAAGAAAACTTTTGATTTTTTGTTATGTGTGGAAGTTCAGCGAATGTTTAGTTTTCCTTTTTTCCGTACTAAGACATTATGAAATGCCTGAATGCTTCTATGTTAACAACTGCTGTTTTTGAGCTTGTTGAACAGTTCTATCATGCTACAGAAATTGGTAATGTAGCCATATGCGGTCAGCGCTTGCGCTGATCAGCCATAGCAGACAAAAAAAGACAATTGTTTTGGATAAAGTGAACAGTCGCGGAACACAATCTTAAAGATGCGTAGTGGACGAAAGGTCTGCAAAAAGCAGTGAGATGGTTTCTGGATGCTGACGATAACCCAGATTCTCACCAAAACCTAATCATTACTCTTTGGCCCATTTGCAATGTTCCTTGAAATTTGCATGCAGATTCATTCCGTGGTATTTGCATTAAGTCGACAAATTAACAAGCAGAAAGTATGCGAAAACAATTAATCCTTTTTGCGCAGGTAATAAAGTTTTTGTTAAATATCAAGCTCATGGGTGGCTTATAACCCCACCCCCCTTGCGTACGCCCTTGCACTGTATAGCAGGGAAGATCCAACTGCTCGGGTAACTTTTTTTTAACAAACACGGTTAATAAACATACACATTTTGGCTAAATCATATTCTCACCATTACCCAGGCTTACTAGGACGTTTCCGGAGCAGAAGCGGCCTTAAAAAAATTCAGAAATTATTCTCTAACTTATCTAAGCTTAAAAAAGTAACTTGTTGAATGTTGGAAAAGTTTTATTATTAGCAAAACAAACACACATCCACGCCGAAAAATCGCGTGGGGCAGGATTAGAAGTGACACAAAAACTACATGAAGAAACCTGAAACGCCGCCAGTAACCTTTGTTGGCAGTCTGTGCAAGATCCATGCGGTAGGCCTATTGTATTCGAAAATTGCAGGTGTTCATGGAATAGAAGTTCGTGACGTTCGGCATTGAAAATTTGTGTATTCTCGGAAAAATTTCCGATTTTTATTGCATAACACCAGAGACGTAACGAGGGGGCAAGAGAGCACAATTCCCGGGCACCGAATCAAGTCACAACAATGTCATAAGCACTTTTTTCAAAACAGTACATTTGCTTCCGAAAGACCTCAGGTTCGAACATGGGGGCGCCAAACTTGTTTCTTACCCCAGGCGCCATCTGACCTCTTACGCCTCTGGACATCACGATTGTCTAGGCAAAATGGCGAAATTTGTTTACAAAAATACCTGCCCACTAGTGGCAAACTAACAATCCCAAACTATTGAAAACAAAATGCTGTTGATTATCGAAGTCATTTGACCATAGAAAATAACGTGAAGTTCGAAATAAAGGTATATTATTTCGAAAACAAGCACAATTTTCCCTAACCCAAAAGAAACGTTTGGGGTACGCGTAAAGACAAACATGCCAAAAAACTCGAAAGCAATAATAATGCTGGCACTTCGCCCTGGAAGATGTTTATTGCATAATAAGGGCATTGGAAATGATCAGACAATATTTGGAAACGTGAAGTTTGCAGTGAGTCAATGACCAAATTCTCATACATTCATTTTTTTGTACGAAACGCGACTATATCGCGGTATCGCAATTTTAGAAATACTGTAGCCTACAGTAGGTTGAAAAAAACTTATTAGAGACAGCACTATGTTGGTCGATAAAAAAAGCATCTGATTTCGTGCTGAGCTGAACTTTTGTCTAAAAATTGTTGCTAGCAGGCAGGGGTGTATGGCTAAAAAAGATGTGCAGGAACGGCGTTACCACAGCAAACACAAAGGAAAACTGATTCGCCTACCCTACAAGAATTTCCACACTGGACCTCCCTGCTTCACTTTAGTGCTACGGTGCTATACACGAGATAACTTGTCATTTATTCATTTATGCTGCTCTAGGCGCTACGCGTAGAAATTGAAATGAAAAATCTGAATATTCAAGTAACGTTACTAGTGCAAAAAGGTGTGAGAACGCCGTTGCCACCCCACTAGACCCCTGCTGGCAGGTCTGATGCTAATCGGTAGTCACCTTTAGCATAGTCTACAGCTAATCTAACGCGCTTCATTTTTAGCCTACCTGACGTCTAGATTACGTTTTACGGTTAAGTTTGCTGTTTTGGAGTTACGCTGTCACTGAGCGCTCTAACCTAGCCTGTAGTTAACTGCATTGTAAGTTCGTTGTAGCTTAATTTTAACGCCTTTGCTTAACTATAGAAATTACATGAGCTGCACTCATTCATAAAAACTTGTAGGAAAAAATAGTATGATCTGCAGCTTATTCGACATTTGTTCACAGTCTGCTCAGTTCCGTCGCCGCCACGGTGGGACTTTGGTGGGCTTACCCCCCCAAACAAAGCTCCAAGCTCCCAAATTGAAACATGAAACACTATAAATCAGTGGAGGTTTTGTCAATTTTTAGAATGTCAAGCCACCCCGCACAAATGCAAAGCCCCTACTGAAAACTTTCTAGCGGCGGTTCTGAGACTGCTGCTTATTCATCTTTTGTTCACAAGAAGCCCAATCTTACCCAAATGAAACAAGTGTTTAAATACTTACGTGCGCAGTGGCATGGCCAGCCCAAAACGTCGGGTGGGTCAAAATGTTTGATTTTAGCGAGCAATAGTATATTGTTTGAGATACTGCCTCTTAAAGCACAAAATGACTAGATATTAAAAAATTGGAGGTGTAAAAGAAAGGGAGCGCAAATTTTGAACCTAAACACATGTCAATCTTGAAAAGAAGCCAGAGAGCAAATTATTCAATTCTTCGTATTGAACTTTTCCTGAAAAATTATAAAAACGACTTGTTTTTTATATCAAAAGCTAAATAATTTCAAACCAGGGCAATTTTGAAACGTATTGTTGTTTATTTGCGTAACGAACATCGGTAGCAGGCTGACGCCTGAATAAATGCCTTTCTTCGTGTGGGGAGTGCAATATTGACAAAAAATAGTAATTACGCGTTCACTGCAGCAGCACAGCAGGTTTCCTGGGTGAGCAAAACAAAACCGTATCGTCGGCAAACATGCGTGCGTGTGTGTGTGTGTGTGTGGCAAAACGTCTACGAGAAAGGATAATCGCTCTGAAATATTTTTAAAGAGGACCCGAGCAAGTTATGGTCACTGAGATGCCCAGTCATCAGTAGACCCCACTTCGGATCCTCAGAGCGTCTCAGTGTAAAACGCAGCCAATATGTTGGGTCCAGGTTCAGCTGCAATGGCTGCCAAAGTGGAGAAATATTCTCCATCTTCCCTTCAGTTACCCACATCTGCACTGATTGCCTTTTTCAAGAACGGCGTTTCTGTACTTTTCATTTCGGAACTAAAAGCACTCTTGTGACTTTTAGGGAAAACATTCTCAGCTGTCTCTAGTAGCACGGCATGCTTTGTTTTGAAAACAGAAACTTTCCCACTTCGGGTTTTGATTATGACTGATTATAGCCAATTTTATGAGTTCTTTTGGAAATGTCACTTAAAGCTGAGTTGTTTTTTCTAATTCAATTTCGCGGAAAATTTATGGAAAGCATTTGGTACGTTGTGAATCTTGAGCAAACTTTCCCAGGTAAGAAGCATCACAGTTTTTTAAAAACGAGTGTCCGGGTTTTTTAAGGTTTATCTATGTTGACCTGTGAAAAATCTTAAGATCAATCACTCAATCAATTTTATTTCGCGAAATGTGGAAAAAACGCATGGTTCAACAAAAAAGACTACGAGGGTTCGCGAAGTGACCGCGAGGTCAACAAGTCAGCCAACCCTTAAAAAGAACAAGTAGAAAGACAATTAGAAGATTATGTTTATCGCAAAGAAATAAAAGGAAAACACACACACACACACACACACACACACACACACACACACACACACACACAAAAAAAAA
>Ga0210059_1013165_pt1 | contig 12402 bp, 10 predicted proteins | sample Ectturendosymbi2_FD_188042 | JGI IMG/M metagenome (GOLD analysis project Ga0210059, IMG submission 188042) | Ecteinascidia turbinata endosymbiont from Florida, USA - Sample 2 (SPAdes) (version 2) | ecosystem: Host-associated > Tunicates > Ascidians > Unclassified | place: Key West, Florida...
ACACTTTCCAAGTACTTCATACAAGTATTGCCATTTGTAACACCGGTCCATATTACACAAACCGCCACCAGGGTTGGTCCCAATTACACACTGCATTCACGAAACTAACTTCAAAATTTCCCTACCTTAGCCAGTCAGCTAAAATTTGATGTTAAGATCAATGCTGCAACAGATAACAGAAGAGTTCTAAAAAAACACAAAAAGACTGGCATTAAAAAAACGAGGACTTCTTCCAGTTCAAAGCCATTATAACCAGTCACGACTTAGTCAAGATTACACACTGCACTAGCCCAAATTACACGGATCACACCAATTCAATATACACTGAATATACTATATTGAAAGTATTTTCACTGTTCAGGATTTTTGAGCAACTTGTGCTTGCCCTGAAAAACAGAGTGTGCCCTGAATTCACCGTATTGAATGTATTTTTTATCCTTCAGAATTTTGAACAACCTGCGCTTGCCCTGAAAAACAGAATCTTCCCTGGAATTTCTCACTGTATTGAAATATTTTTTAACCTTTAGGATTTTTGAGAAACTTGAGCTTGCCCTGAAAACAGAGTTTGCCCTGAATTTTTCAAGCCGGGGGGCGGCCGCCCCCCCCCGCCTCGTACGCCACTGCCGAGACTTGCTTCAGTTTGCATTAGAACTACGACCCTCCCCTATACGCAGTCTTTTGAAAGTCACCCCCGAGCCAAACTAATTGCCCACACCTGTTCTACTACTTCCACTCCTTTTTCCTTTCTAAAGTTGTTGTTTTATAATCTTAAGAATTTTATGTCTTGCTTAACGTATGCAAGATGTTCATTTTAGCCTGCATCTCTAAATGCCACTAAACACTCAATGCATGAAAAAGCAAGATTGTTTTCTTCTACACAAGTCTGAGAACGTTTTGCTTGCTGTGAATGATTGGGAAAGCAACCCTGCAACTACTGCTGTCTCTCGTTCTATGCTCAGCTTCAAAGTTGGTCCGCTGTGATTGTGACAAGAATTATAACAGCGTTCAGCGGTGCACCGATAAATTTCTGTGGACAGCTATTAAACCAGCTGTGACAACGTTGAAATAGCCACATCAGCAAACGTTTGAGATCTCGTGGGCCACGCTAGGACATCTGGTTTAGATTTTTGAGAGTAAAATGTTCGAGAGTCCACAGCATGTGTTGTAAGCCCTTGAAAACAATGCGCTGTTGACAATCAAATGAAACATAGCACTCTGCGAGATTTTTTATCGTGTAGCGACTGTCTGTCGTTGTATAGATATTCCTCCCATCAACTGCAAGTTTACAAATGTGCAGGTGGATGGCGAGGGTGTTCAAGGAAAGATCCGATGTTGTTTTTCTTCCCGTTTGATCACTGGATTTTCAGCAGCTGGCTACCGAAAAAATACCGAAAGTGGTGGAGGTGTGGCATAGAACCTGTCCCTCAAAACCGCTACCCTGAGGGTAGGCGAGATCAAAAGGACGAGGATTTCAAGTTACCCACCAATGGGGTGAGACCATAGCTCTTCAGGCGGTCTATCGACGTATTACGCGTTTCGTATGAACGTCTACGCTGACGAAGATATTTTTTAACTTACAAATGTCTTTGCGAAATTGCAGTGAAAAACAATCATCAATTTAGCACCTTTTCGTTCAAAAATCAAGAGTGAGAAAAAGCCTAGTATCAGACATAAAAGTTTATAACTTGCTGCCTTTTGAGTCTAATTGAATAAGAGCTGATTATGCCTACGTAGCAGGCGAAATATATATTTTGTAAGATCTAGGAAGATAGACAGTTGTTGCATTTAACTAATACTGGGAGGAAGTTGATGCTATAGGTGATGCTCGTTTAGCTGAACGCCGTTTTGCTATGTTTGTTTGGAAAAACTTTTCTCAGAACATAGGTGGAGGAGTAGGCAAATTTTTGGGTTGCGAAGGATTTTTGCCCAAATTTCCCGAAACTTGCCCGAAAAAAACTCCCAAAAATGACCTCCAGAAACAACTACATTGCCTTTCATTTTGGGCGCATATTTTTCAAATCAGAGCACATCAGGCGCCATTTTGCCCAAATTTCCCCAAACCTGCCCAAATTTCCCGCCACTTGCCTGAAGAAAACTAAAAAAATTAACTCCAAAAAAACGGTTTGCATTTTTATTTTGGGCACCACTTTTTCAAAATAAAAGCACATCAAACGATTTTTCGAAGTTTTTTCACACATTTTGCCCAGATTTTCAGGGATTTTTCCCGGATTTTTACCAAATCAAAACTTTTGGGGGTGCGCTTGCACTCCCTGCACCCCCGCCTCCTACACCACTGTCTCAGAAAGTATGAAATTAACGGTTATGACAAACGTTCAGCAAAAAATAGGAAATAAAATGAAAAAGTGCAATTCAAGCCCCATTGGGTAGAACTTAGAATATGACAGATGAGAGGAATTAACATTAGTGAAGCGTAGCTGCGGATTAAAAAACTTGCGAACCACGTGCAGCAAACACAGGTGTGTTCAGCAAGTGTATACCACCACATAACTGACAATTTAACCAAATTAATTGGATGCTGTGAAAGTCATTCCATTTTGTAAATCCATGATTTTTTCTTAGTAAGAATCAGTTGTTCCATAATGGCTGTGCTTTCAATATTTATTCTGAAATATAGCATGAAACCGGTTTTGTTTGACATTCCTTCTCATTCATTCTACTGAAAAAAACAAAGAAAGACTTCACACTATGCATGAGTGTCAAGCCTTCTGATAAGTATAGCATTTTGTTCACCTGCCTGAACTAGTTGATCTGTACTGCCAGCTTATTTGATACTGTGACCTGCAAAACCTAACTTTGGAAGTAATGATAAATCTAACACAGTCATTACTGGTCATTGACGTTTGAACGCCTATATTCCTAAAACGGATGCACACTGCACAACCATTTCGCTGTTGTTGGCCACATTATACGTTCACTTTTATCAATTATGGCCGCAAGCAACTTCAAGATGATTTTAATGTTTTCATTGCTTCTGTTCTGCTTCCACACGCAGAGCCCAGCTTGCTTCCACACGTCTATTTGGCCGTCTTTCTACTAAGTACTCGCAGACAAGGAGTTTTTATTAATGCACAGTCCCCATAATTTATATTTTAAATCATACGTGCACGGCCGCATAAAATTTTATCGAAGGCCGCATGCGAACGTACGTAAAACCGCAGGTTATGCACCCTTAATCTAAGCAAATGCTTGACGCTTTTCAGATCACAAACATGAGCTTCGACCCACTCCAAGAAAAGGAAAAAGAAAACAAGGACCTTTTTTTGCCTGCTGCGATACACGGCAACACATCGGCTCTGTAATGAAACCAGCAGTAGCAATGCAAATTGCGCATGTTCATTATGTAAAGAATATTGTTATTGATTTCGTTCGATTTTGTTTTCTCTAACGTGCATGCAATAATCAAACTCTTAGCTTCTGATGTTATGAAAAAGCATTTTTCGAAAAAAGACCGATGGGCTGCAGCATTGCCTTGATCGACTAGAGAGCTTTCCTAATGCCGTGTACGTGCTGATCCACTCCACATTGAATACAAGTAGACAAGGGCCTCACGTACAACCTACTAGAAAGTCTTATAAAAACTCCCGATTTTCCCAAATTACTCGTCAATTGAACAAAAAGTAAGACTAACGTCAAAAAATATCTTATTGATTTTACAGCTTATCGTTGTTAATCTGATATCATTGCGTTACTAACAGCTTCAAACCCGAAAAGCGCTGTTTTTTTCATGCAAAGTCTCGTTCCCCACAAATAAAGATATCTGTGTATCCAGGGGCGCACGCAGGGGGTGTTGAGGGGGTTAGACCCCCCTTAACGGAAATCGCCTAAACACAATTTGTTGCTGACATTTGTTAAAACACAAAACAATTCCGCACATGCATACAAGCTATATAAAGATTTCGATTATAGTGGTGTGGTGATCTGTTACCTTGTCACGTTACGAGTGTTACACTTCCATTGCAATGAGCAAATCGTGCTAAGACTATGTGAAACCCTCGCTGAATGTCGCTTTTCGACAAAGACGTTGCGATTCATGTGTCATAATGGCATTGAGAGAAACCGCTTCATACATGCTATGACGTAGAAACTCTGCACGCGTTGCGCAATGCGTTACGATTGGAGTTGTTACTCCTGTAGTTCGAATTTCGGGTACCGTGATAGTCAGAAGAGTGCGAGGAGAAATGGATAAGTTTGTAGATGTATAACGCAAGCGGAAAAGGAGTTCGTCAAGATAAAGAGACTTTTGCAAAAGAGATAGAAATGACACTATCTCGTGCGCAGAGTCTGCCAGTCAAGTATTCAGTAGTGAATATGATATTGGTAACTTCGTTGGAGTTCCCCTGACTGATGCTGATCGACGAAAGGTACTGTTTAATTGCTGGTCCCCTCCTTCAGGTTTCTCGCTTCCATATGTAACAGTTGGTGCTCAAAATCGAAGTTTCCAGAAGCAATGGTTAATCGAATTTATATGGTTAGCGTACAGTAATATTTACAATGGAGCTTTTTGCAAATGGTGCGTTGTGTTTGCTCCTTAGACTGTCAGTCGTAGCGCTAAACCTCCCGGCTCATTAGTTTCGGGACCACACTGTAATTATAAAAAGGCAAAGGAACATTACAATAATCACCAAAACCGTAACTATCATAAATTATGTGCAGCCATGTTCGATAATTTTGTGCAGACAGATGCCGACAAATCCAGAGATGTACGAAATGGTTGAAACAGCAGTCGACAGAAGGCTGTCGAGGAAAATTGAAATCGTCTTTCCCATATCATCAGAACTATTTAATTTTGCGGTCGCCAAGAAATACCACTGAGGGGTCACAGAGACGCTGGTGCATTTTCAATGCACGAAACTGATTGCAATGACGGAGTTTTTAAAGCTGCCTTAAGACTGCGAGTGGAGGTTGCTGACAAGCAAACATCTGACCTCTTTTTAAAGGCTCCCCGCAACGCTTCATATTTAAGCTGGAGAGTGCAAAATCAAATTATATCTTTGATGGGTGATGTCATACAAAAGCAAATACTGTTCGATACTAGCGGATGAAACGACTGATGTATATCAAACAGAGAAACTTAGTTTATCCGTTCGGTTTATCAAAGATACTAGTGCACGAAGAAGTTTTGTGCTTTGTTCCAGTTTCTTCAGCAGCAGGCAAAGATCTTGCATCTACGATTCTCATCCAACTATCTCAACTTGGGCTTAATCTGGAACATATGCGTGGCCAAGGTTATGATGGCGCAAGTAATATGAGCGGAAAATATCATGGTGTCCAGGCTAGAGTAAAAGAATCAGGTCCGTAACCAAGGGGGGCGCACCCCTAGAAAATTTTTTTCCCCCCCTGGAAACATGTGTTGGATATAGTTTGAAACTACTGGACATAGTTCAAAAAATTTGGACCCCTCTCAGAAAACCCTTTGCCCCTCCTGGTGTCCCAAGCTGGTTACGGGCCTGAAAAAAATTGTACCCTTTGGCCATGTGCACTCATTGCTGCAACCATGTTCTTATTTTGGTCATTAGTACTTCATCGCAGTTGCCAGTTATTAGAAATGCGATGGCAACTATATCGGACATATCCTTTTTTCTGTCGCGTTCTGCACAGCGCGTATCGATATTTCAAGACAATGTTGAAAGAGAAGTTTCATGCTCGGCTTCTTCGCGACAGAACCTGAAACCAATTTGCGCCACACGCTGGGTAGAAAGACATGACTCGATCATCATTTTTGTGACACTCTTGCCAGCAGTTGTTTCTACACTTGAGGAATTGCAGCAGGAAAACAAGCAAGTGGAGGTTGCGACCAAAGCAGCAACTTTGCTCAATTCTGTACAGAAATGCACATTTTTAATCGCGGCTTTAGTTATGCAACACACTTCTGGTATAATCCTGCCTGTTTCAAAACTGCTGCAAAAGAAAGAATTGGATATATTTGTAGTGATTGAGCTCATTGATAGTGTGCTGGATATTCTCCGACAAAATAGAAGCAATTGCGACAACGTTTTCATAAAATATTTGACTAAGCTAAGCATGAATTTGAAAAATATGATGCTCCACTATTGATTCCCAGAAGATGCAAAAGTCAAATTTTCAGAGATAATTATCCTTCTGATGACCCTGAGCATTTTTTTCGGGAAGCTATATTTGTACCGTATTTAGATCATTTAATATGGAAATGGAGGATAGATTCTTTGATCAGAAGCAGAAGTGCCGAAGTCTTTGGGGCTTGATACCTAAGTATTGCGATGCTTCGCCGAACGCTGCTCAAGATCTAAAAAGGTTACTGGAAATATATCAGGAAGATATTGGTCCCAGAGCAGCGGTTGTTCCTGAAGTGCAGCGTTGGGTAAATAAGTAAATAAGTGAAAGAAGATGTTAGCACTGTTCCTTCGAGTGACATCAAGGCACTCTGTGCTTGCCATGCTGACATTTTTTCCGAATGCTTACATATTGTTCACCATTTTAGGCACTCTTCCTGTATCAACTGCTACAAGTGAGCGCAGTTTCAGCACCATGAGACGTCTTAAAACAGGGGTGGGCAATTATTTTGGCTTAGGGGCCACTTTGAGAAGGCTCTGTTTAGCGGAGGGCCGCACCTTCTAATGTAAATAAAAGTAATCTCGGTTAAAATTAGCCTCAACACTAACATTACTGTGATGAGTTGGAGGAGATTTCAGATTTGGAGGTTATCATGAATGCTTCCGCGGGCCACTGAAAACCCTGTGGTGAGCCACATATGGCCCGCGGGCCGCTATTTGCCCACCCCTGTCTTAAAACCTATCTAAGATCGTCAACTGGAAATGAGCGAATGACAGGACTTGCACTGCTCTACATACACAAAGACCGCCAGATCGACAGAGAAAAAATTATGAATGACTTTGTTGCCAACAGTAATCGCAGATCTGATTTCGTGCTTTAGCATACGGTATAAAAATTTGTGAAAGGGATTATTTTACTAAAGCGAAAGATTTGAAATGAACATTGTACGACAAGCAACTACTTTGCCCATGGCCCTATAGATAGGACCAACACTTAAGAAACTATACACATTATCTGTCCGCCGGTGTATTCGTGCTATCGCTGCGATTCCGTTTGCCGTGACGGTTTGCTTGTAAGAGAGAGTGAGAGATGCCACGTGCTCAGTTGGCCAAATAAGCATGCATGGGTTGCTCCAAGAGCCTCCTGAAGAGGATCTGCCGTTGTCCATTCTCTCATTTCAAAATTTCTACGGCGGCATCTGTCTGTACCTTCGGCAATTATCTGTAAAGATAGTGATATGTCAGCTAAGCTTTGTTTGCTACCACTGCCTCGAATATGTTAAATGATACACTAGCAATTCGCAAACGCTTGTGCTGCCTTTTACGAGTATATGTAGAAACTGTTGTTTCAATTCTGTTTTGCTGATTTAACAAAGGTATTTTGCTTTTGGTATCGACTAACAACCACGTAGCGTGGCTGTGAGATAATTCTACGATCTGTAGTGGTACTGCAGTGCATTTTGCTTGTCTGCGATGTTGAGAAAAGTGCTGTTGATAATATTTCATGACAAATAATAGCCGACAGAGACAGCAGAATTTGCTGGAAGTGGTATGAAGTAATGCTACTATATAACATACGAATGCTTTTAAAAACAATATCTCGGGATACTGAACATGTTACAAACTTCCATAAACAATGTCAAAATTTTGCAGAGAAGTGCCACACTACATCGCATCGCACTTTAACAGATTAACAAAATCACGGTAAACGGGGGAAAGCGGGCAAAGAAAAACAGACGTCGCGGCTGGACCTGGTCAAGAAAAGTGTTGATGTGTTAAAATTGAAATAGCATATATGGCATAAATGTTATAGTAAATAAGGTAGCCTGTAGTTTAGTGAGAGCAAAACATTTTTCTCAAAATTTCAGCCCCCCCTTAAAAAATTCCTGCGTGCGCCCCTGTGTGTATCGCATGTTTGTTAAACTTGTGTAACTTCGTACAACGTGACCATTTTTTCTGTGACAACAAACATGCAAAATTTGCATACCTATTTGGAACTTAGTGTTACAAGCAGGGGACAGAGGTGCAGCGTATTAAAAGAAACTACAGGGCTGGCCAAACAGTCGTGAAATCGGCTGTTTGGCCAGCCACTTTTTTGCATTGATCAATATCAAGGCCAATCAAGTTTTTTATGCAGGTAAAAGTTCATTGCTTACAGTTTCCGATTTATAGACGAAGAGCACTGCGGCGCTTTAACAAAAACGCTAATAGGGAGCAGGATTAGGATAACAACAAATGCAACACTAAGGACACTTTTAACTGAATCGAGAGGGTGCAAATACGTAAGTTCTCAAATCCTGTCCAGTTGCATGAGATAAACTCTATAGAATAAACAGGACCTGTGGTGATAACTAGAAAACAATGTTTTTGAAGGATATTGTACATCATGATGTTTCAACTGGCTTTTTTCACTGGGTTATTACCATAGAACGAATATCCAAGCGCTTTTCTGTCACGCACATTGCCACTGTGTGTAAGGACCCAAGCTATGCCTCTTGAAGGCGGGTATTTTGGTGAATTAGTACCCGACCAGGGAGTTTGTACAACTACAGCAGGGTTTCTCAGCCTGTGGACCAATTAAGGATTTTTGATGGGCCATGGCCCATGAAAAGTTAATGTTGAAATTGAGTACGTTTTGCATGATGTATCTTTTGATCGAAAACGTAGGTAGTTATTGGGGTAAAATGTCATAATACCCTCTCTTTCGTAATTATGTGTTAGAAATTACTGCGACATGGCAATTTCTACGTAGCTTACCACGTTGTGAACAATATGCAGTTACTTAAGGCTGTTGAAAGGTAGACAGTCAGTGGTCTGTTTTATTCAGCTTAAGCAGTCTCAACCCAAATATGAATAAAGAACCAGTATTAAACCGTAAAAAAGTGGGTTAATGATTATGTCCAACAGGGTTTTGTATATTTTACTGACAAAAATGTTCAGAAATCCAAATGCTTCATTGGCTACAAAGTCCTTGGAAATGAATCTCTTGACCAAGCAAATTGTCAAATCATTTTTCTGAAGTCCATCCCGTGTATAAGAACAAAGATACATCGTTTTTTGAAAGGAAAAGAAGTGGTCTGAAGCAGTGTTCCCTCTAAGAAAATTTTACATTATTCAAATCTTTGTTTCAGTGCGCATGCAATTGCACAACCATGTGGGCACACAACCAGGGCTAAGGAGCCGTCGTAAAAATGACACAGCTCCGGCTCCGTAGCTCTTCTTTTCATGAAAATGGCTCCGGCTCCTGCTCCGGAGCTTTTGGTTTTTATCAGTGTCGCTCCGGAGCTCTCTTTTTTCGTGGCTCCGGCTTCGATTCGTTTTCACAAATTAATATTTTCAATTGTCGTGGTGTACCTCAAGTTGAATGGAAAATGAATTACAGTAAACCTCGGTTTATCCGGATCTCTGCCAAAACAGATAAAATTGGTGGTACGAATGATTTCTAACGTTTTTCTTTATAAAAATATTCGGTTCATCCGGATTTTTTCATCCGGATCTTCGCCAATTCCGGATAAAATCTGCTCTTTTCACATCTCGTAATCCGGATGTTTCTGCACTTCCACGCTGTTGTGCGCTTAAGTGCACTGACTGGTCTCTGGGAAAGATTCGCCAACTTTCAGACGCAACACAGAGTGCTCACGATTCAACAAGGAACGTTTAGAATTATGAAAACAACGGCTGCAACTGCGCGCAACACTCGACTAATCGCAGAAGTTATTATTACGTCACACACGGGCATAGCATATCACCTTGAACATACAGTAATGGTCAAGGCACGCCGCCGCACCACAGTTTTAGTCTACTGATCAGTGTTGAGTGTGCGCGTGTAGAGCATTATCCCTGAGTGTTTTGAAGTCGGTGTAATATTTGGAGGGCAGGGCATTACCTACCAAAGAGAAGAACTGTTTATGGGCCAGTGGCAGAAAATCTCTGTGTTTACACAGAAAAACAGATTTCTTCGCAACCAAGAAATCTAAACTTTTTTAACTTAAGATTGTTCAAAAATGCCTGGAACGGGCGGTTAGTAGTCTAGTGTACCATTGTAAATACATCAATAAATTCGTTTTTCTTCAGTAAAGGTTTGCTGTTGGGTCGCAAATGTGTTCAATATAAGTGATTTTCATCGATATCGCAGTACTTAGATGACGTCAGGGTAGAAAAAAACATCGTCTGTTAATCCGGATCTTCGCCTAATCCCGATAAAATTGTTGGTCAAATTGAATCTGGATTAACCCCGGTTTATTGTATACCAAGCACAACAAACTAAGACAATATACCAAACTCTTTTGAGTAATTAAACTGGTAGTCTTATACAAGCAGCGCTCTTACCATGCGAAAATCAGCGAAAAAACAACAATCACAGCTTCAGACGCTTCAGAGAACAGTTACTAGCAGAAACGTAACTCAAGATAACGGTAATATTAACAAATTCTGGGATGGCAGTCGCTGGTTTTGCCGTCAATGCCTGAGTATCTTTTGTTATTTTTTACTACCAGAATCAAGAAAATGGCTGTTTGGAAAACTACATTTGTGTCCGAGCATTTAAACACAGACGAGTCTCAATTGACCAGGTGTTTTGCACTCGTTGCATGCTTTGCCTGTTGCAATCTTGGCGATTCCAGCTAACAGCGCTGCCCGGCAAACCATGCAAAGAGCGCAAAACACGCTGTCGATTACCTCTCTCACGTGTTCTTTCCTACAGACAACATTTGCATAAACGCAAATGCGAAGTGATTAAAATCCCTTTGTTCAAAGAAATAGTATGACTTCTAGCACGAAATTCACCTTTGACTTTTTAAAAATAGCTGAAAACCTCTGATTTTTTTGTCTTTTTAACTCATAATAAGCAGTGATGAATCCAGGCCCGTAACTAGCTTGGGACATTAGGAGGAGCGAAGAGTTTTCTGAGGCCCACATTTTTCAAACTATGTCCAATACTTCTAAATCACAATGTAAAGTGCATTTAACCTGCAAAGCCAAGGAGAAAATAAGACAGGTTACCGTGCTGAAAGCATAAAGTTTGTTTCCCAGGATGAAAACTTCAAGAAGAGTCTGCATTTCTTTACGTTGCTTTTGTATACCCTCGTGATAATGTACTGCTATGCAAAGCAATGCTAGTTAGCTACCAATTCGTTATGACCTTCATGTTATGTTGCTGCTAGTAAACGCAATGTTTCCTAATGAATTTTACCAGTAATTTAGCCAAACTTGCTAGTAAGCCTAAAGGTTTCTAATAAAAATTCCTGCTTTACAATGGCGTGCCGTGCATTTCACGCTTAAATCTGCGAAGTATTATATCTCAATCATACTCCTTGCTAACAGCATTTTTACACAGCTACAAAGCTATGGATATTATATTATATACCTACTCATTAGAGGCAACTTAGGGTAGTTCTTTTTAGGTCGCTATACTACTACAGGCCTGGTTTATTGTGGCTAGAAAGTAAGATGTTGTGGCAGTTAACGTTTTCTTATTTCTACAACAGTGGTTCTCAACATTTCGATGAAGGGAGCCAAATCCAGACCTACGATTTTGTTAAAGAACCCCACAAAAAATTTACCACAAGTCAATTGACAAATTTTCTTAAATTGTATTAACGAAGTCTGTTACGAAAAGTATTAGAGGTTATACTGAGAGTCTGAAAGACTGCTAAGAGCCGCGCAAAGGATGCTTGGGAGCTGCATGCGGCTCTTAGAACAGTGTCTGAGAACCATTCTATAAGTAACACCACGCCTGCCAGCTATCGAATTTTGCATTACCTCCCCAGGAATGTAATAGAATTAAGTTAAAGATTTTCGTCATTATACTTGAAAACTTGATTAAAAAGAATCTGTATTATGCGTTTGCTCAACGATTTCCATCATTGTCTAAGATTTTTACTAGCTCTCTTTGAACGTGTGACGCATTTTGCAAATCTTCATTTTTCTCCCGTATGAAATGTTACTGTATGACGATGGCCGAATACAGTAGTTGCTGGTGCCTTGCGTCAGGGCTAGTTCCTCTTCAGCACTGCTGTGCACGCCAAGAAACACCTACCCTGCGATGTGTTATGACTCAACATTTTCGTGCGTCTGAGTTCCTTGAGTAATGCTTGTGATATGGGCCATGAGTTTGAGCGAAACACGCTACTAATACCGAAAAAATAAAACCTACGTGTCAGCAATATTTGAAACAATATTGTTTTCGACTTAAATTCAACCAGAAACGAAAGCTGAAGATTAGAAGATACAACTTGCCCTGGAGAGCGAGTGTTAGTAGCCACCAAGTTCAATGTAACATTCCTACCTTTGAGGCACTGTTACGTAAATACAAGTACCTGTTTCTCGAAAGATGCAGAAAATCTAACAACTT
>Ga0210059_1013166_pt1 | contig 12402 bp, 6 predicted proteins | sample Ectturendosymbi2_FD_188042 | JGI IMG/M metagenome (GOLD analysis project Ga0210059, IMG submission 188042) | Ecteinascidia turbinata endosymbiont from Florida, USA - Sample 2 (SPAdes) (version 2) | ecosystem: Host-associated > Tunicates > Ascidians > Unclassified | place: Key West, Florida...
CCTGCTTCTACAAGCTCAGCGGTGCTATCTCAAAAACCGTTCTTTACTTCAGTGCAAAAAAGTTTTTATTGGCCGATGTTGCCATATTATGGAATGAACCAACAGTAGCGTGACTACGTTCTATGTCTACGGCAACATTACAAGAGATTTAGTACCTCAAGCACACTGTAGATGACTAAACTTAAAGCTGGCAGCTTCTGTTGCAGACAAGGCAACATCTACCAGTCATAATTAATCGAGGTACTGTGGACGTTGGTGCTTACAATGCAGTTGGCAGAAAATCCTTACGCAGTCAATGTCGAGTGCGGCTTGAGGACATTGGCATCGTTTAGTTGCGGCATTTCTGCGAACGAAGATCCAAGAAAAAAGGGAAAAAATGCGGCAATGAATTGCGATGGTTGTTTGAAGGAAGCATAAAGCAAAAATTTTCAAAGCAATTTTTATTTGACATGTCATACAAAAATAAACTCATCAACTGGCGATGATACACAAAACCAATGAACAGACAACGCAAAGAAGAGCGAGACGTCAGGGAAAGCACAGAAACATGACTCTTTGCACCCAGTACGCAGCACCAGCCCTAACCACTGCTTTTTACTTGTCCAACCTGAAACGAAGCGACATACACCGTCTATGCGACGTCCACAAGGAAAAGGCTCGTTCAGTGGTAATATTCGCGATTTAAACTCTGGCGTCACAGCCAGCAGTTTTTCGTAGTACAACTTCAGCGGAACTATTGCTGCATCAAAATACGCTTTTCAAATATTTGGCTTAAAGCAGCAGCAGCAGTTGAAGCGTGGTTGCCCCGAAATCTTGGCCTTTTCATTACTTAGAGCTGGGGTCTCCAAACTTTTTTGTCGGAGGGCCACATAACCTGTTACACAACAGTCCGAGGGTCGGACATCTTACGTAATTCATTTTTTCGGGTATGTCACATTCTACCAAATCAAAATATTTTTCGTAAATATATTAATTTTTATTCACAAAATGTCTCCGCGGGGCCGATTTTGCCCGCGGGCCGTAGTTTGGAGACCTTGACTTAGAGGGTAACTTACCTCTTAGCGCCAGAAACTTCGGCACGAAAGTATAAAAGAAACAAACAAAAAAACACAGCACTTGAAGTTTACGCAAAGCGCTCGTCAACGAAAAGAAACAAACCGCAGAGATTCAAACCCAGATAGTTATGCTGGTACGCAGGGGCTATATCAAACAGTACCTCCGTTCCAGGGGCGTAACGAGGTTATGATGGCGCTCGGGGCAAGAAGCAAGTTTGGCGCCCCCATGTTCGAACCTGAGATCTTTCGGAACCAAATGTACTGTATTTAATAAAGTACTTTTGACATTGTTAGGACGTTTCAGCGCCGTCATAGCGATTCGGCGCCCGGGGAATTGTGCCCCGCAGTTGTTACGCCCCTGCTCCGCTCGCACATAGAACGAGCACTCAATTTAACTTTTACCAACAAACTTCATTTCATTTCAGTGCTTCAGATATATGCGCCAACCGCAACAGCATGCCTACTTCCCGCGCAGAATGAAGAAAGTGCAAAGAGCGAAAGCGCACGTGTGGTGTTTGTGCCGAACTGCTTTAACAACCTTTCCAGCTCGCTGGTGTTTACACAGGACACATAATTCGTGAAGAGTTTCACTGCAAGCCGACACTCAGCGATTTGCGACACAATACTGAAAGCGCCGTCGACAACTAATACTGAACCAGTCAGCAACAAGGCGTCGTTTGCAAACAACGCTCTCGAGAAAACAGAATGTTTCTTACAAACGAACATTGGAGCAAACATATGGTGAGTGGCGTCGGTAAGTCTGAAAAACGACACACAATTGGAATGAAGGGATCCAATGTCTTGGGAAATGAGTTTGTGGCAAATAAGCTACAGCACAAGACACAAGGTTTTCTTTAGTGTCAATCTTTGTGCACTATTCCTTGATAACTGATGGACTCCACATGTGACATGGGTTCAAAATATACACATGTAAGGTGAACATTCATCCGACAATAGTCAGAACGCTATTGAGGAAAACAATGAAATTACAGAATGAAAAATAAGAAAACGTAGCTGGGTTCAAATTACAGAAGTAAAAATCGAAAAAAAACCCCATCGCGGTTATTGTCACAGCACGTACGAAATCAATTACTGTACACACGGTAGACAAATCTAAACTAATGCCTTTTTCCTTTGACAGGTTAATGTTTAGCGAAACTTGCAAGTTCGTGTTTCAGGCCATTTGAATTACATTCATCGTGAGTTTTCTTGCAGCGTCAAAACAGTTGGCAACAAGAATCCCTAAACACGAGTCCTGTGCAAGGCCAAGCACGACAAACGGAAGTGACAGGCACTCCATCGTAACACAAGGCGCAGATCTGACGAAAAGCTTTGGTTGATGGCAGAAAACTCTACCACAGAGGCACGAGAGAAACAACAACCTACAACAAGTGGAGGATTTCCTCTTCATCGAAAAAAACAGAGAACATAACAAATGATAATAATCTTCCTCGCGATTTTTACAGCGACAAGACGGACCTCAAGAGCGATCTCGGTTCGCGCTGTCACTGAAGCATCATGTGGAAACGCTCGGTTGCTCGTCGTGTTCCTTGATAGAAAAAGAGAATGAGCGAATCGGTCACAGGCACTCATGCCAACACATTAAAATCCTTGTCTCAGCGGCGAAATCGGTGGAAAAAAACGTCCTATCAGCAGGTGGAACGACAAAGGCGGGAATCCATAGTCAAAATTAAGGGTTCCCGCGTATTTTCACAAACCATTGACAGTACTTTTTCAATACTAGATTTGAAAACTTTTATGCCATCATCAGTTATCTTCATTTTTCCAAAAATTTTGTTCATGGAACAAATGCAAAAATCATCTGCAAAACTTTCATCACCGACAAAAAACAAAAATTAAGTTAAAAAATTGGAAAATTTCGAATTTCTGTACTTTTCCTATACTTTATGTACGTTTTGGCCAAATTCAAGACTTTTTCAAGATCTTTAAAACCGATTTTACAATTCAATACTTTCTCAATACTTTCAATACCGCATGGGACCCTGGAAATTACTTTTAAGGTGATCATAAAACACTCCTTGGTTCTAAAAACGCTTAAGCGACAACAAGCCAACGGCGTCGCAGCGCGTGCGAGAAGATCCTGGGATCAAGGGCGGCAACTTACCAGTATAGCTTTTTTGAACTCCACTATTTGAAAGAAAACGTGCTCCAGTATGTGCTTTGCATCTCTGGCGTCCTTGGGCAGCTTGGGAGAAATTCCAAGGATGTCACCGCATTCTCGCACGTAATACTCCAAATCGTCTTCGTTGCCTTAACAACGTAACGTGGACATCATTCAAGTTCCGGTCTTTACGAACATCCACTCGAAATAAATAAAAAGTAAACCCTCTCTCTTTTCACTCTTATTGTATGAATAGGCCTCTGCACGGTAGCATGTATTTGACGCCATACGAAGAGCAGCAAAATATGCGTCATCCTTGAGTGCTAAACCAAAAGCTTATCGGCTGGTTTACCTGTGCAACATCGTCTAACCCACGCTATAAGTTCAATATGTTGCTGAGCTGTGTTCTCGGGGCCGTCAACTGGAGAGTTTTGGGTTGCGTGAAATGAATGACTGGGAACTTCATGTACAAAAAGAAATCACTGCTTTCTTCCAAAAAATACTATCCCCACATTTTGGCTCGAAATCGTTCAAGGTTAAATTAAAGACGAGCGCAACCCTGAAATGTTGCGCACCGAAACCGCTAAGGCGGTTTTGCATTGAATAACACTGAACTAATGTGCACAGTAATTTTACCATGGGGCGAGCGAAGATATATACGCCATTTATACCAGGACGAATATAATCTTTCAGATTTTCATTAAAATCACCACAGCTCATTAAAAATGCTGATATAGAAATCAATCGTTTTGTGCTTGTTTGAACGTTCGTGCGTGGGTGGATGTGTTTTCACCGAAAATAATTAACCTGACATACATTTATTCGTAGTTTGTGCCAGCCGAACTTTTTCAGACGAAAAGCACTCATCAAGATCAAACAAGTCAAGCGGGGGGCCTGGTAAGTCCCGGAATTCCGGAGGAAAAACCTGTGGAAAAAAGGTTTTCACTCAAAGTAACGCGGAATCGAAATTGGAAACAAGAAAACAAGCAAGCGTCAAATGGCGACTGTGAAAACGGCGAAACAATAAACGGAAAATTATGACCAACTCGCCGAACATACTGCTATACCTTCCAAGCAGCGTACTGCTCTAATTTCAACAGCCAAGTGCGCACTCTTTTCAAAAAACGATTTGTTCCAGTAGTTCCTGAAACATCGCAAGTATTGGAACAACACTGCAAACTAGCGACAAAAATTATAAGCAAGGCAATCATTTTGACCGAACAAGTTTTCACTGCAACGCACAGCAGGTTGTAACGGAGGCAACGGAGTGTCAAAGTTCGGTGGAATGAGTGTCAGTGGTTCGTGTTTGATGTCCAGTTGGTCGTAGGCTCTGAAGAAAGTCATCAGAGATAGGCTTAACGACTAGAATCGAATACTATTTTTTTTTAAATTTTCGTTGCATGTTCAAATCTACGCCTGCAGAGCAGTTTGGCTCGGAACCTAAAGTAAACACAGAAACTTCTTTGCAAATGACAATTACAGAATAAACAGACTTTTAAACTCTGCAGAGCAAGCAACAAACAGACGTAAATGGACGAATGTTGATCCGGTGGAACTCTTTTGGATTTTCCTTTCTACACTTATCATTAGTTTTTCGTAATAAGACTAAAAATCGACGAGAAATATGTATGCAGTAAATAAGCACTAACTTTAACGTTTTTGGTAAAACGTTATTATCCATTTGAAAGAGTTCCTTGTCAAATAGTTTTGTGAAATCAGTTGGGATATCATCTCCTTCTTGCAAACAACTCTTTAATCTGTACCAATGAAAACAAAACATCACGTAGAAAAAGAAAATAGTGACGCGTTTGCGTAGTTTAAAAAAAAAACAGACTTCGCCAGCACGATTTGACTTAATAACCCAACACGAGAACTTACTTCAAAATTTCTGACTACAGAACCAGGCAGCCAAGTCAGCGAGACGAACAATAACGTTACTTCAAAATTTCTGACTACAGAACCAGGCAGTCAAGTCAGCGAGACGAAAAATAACGTACAACGGAAACACAATGTCGCTTTTATACCTGTCAGACAACTTCTCTGTGTTGGGCAGCATATGGTAATCGGAAATCTCCGGGTCTTCAGCGTCAATTGTGTTCAGTTCAATGTCATCCGTTGTAAGCCATTTCATCACAACATCCTGAATTAAATTCTTTATATGTATTTGCAAAATAAAATAAAAACTTACGCCTCGTAGTTGTTTGTATGCAAGCAACAACGAACACTGTCATTGCACTGAGAGCAAAATGTACTGAATTAAATTGGTCAACAAACGAAGTTTCATGCAGCCATGCTCACCATAACTTTCGCGTTTTCTTCTTTGTCCAAGTATTGGTCGTGGAACATGTGAGCAGATCCTATCACAGCAAGTTTACCTCCCGAATGCTAGCAAAAAATAAGATAAACATGCTAAGTGTCTATTTTATTCTCCTCAATGTACCTTTTTCTTGACAGCCCACATGAAGTAACTAAAACAATGCGCATCATTACGCTAAATAACGTTGTTTTTATTTCGCTTGAGCAGCGCGTACAAAGGAAAAACTTACGTTTGAAGATTTGAAGATACAAAACCGCACTTAAGTCAACTGTAAAAGAGAAATGTATTTATTATCTAACCTTAGACTCATACATAGCAATGACTGGTCTATTGACAGGAATGCACACCGATCCAGTTGATAATACCGCAGTGGATGGTTTGGCAACGTTAAGTGTGGCACCATATGGATAAACAAACTGAAGCGCCCTGAAACAAAGTATGCACGTGTTACAATATCAGTGGCTCTTTGAAGAATATAGTTGCGACATCCAGGGTTGCTGAAAAAGCTATGGCCATCGAAAATGGCGGTGAAGATGAGCTTAGTTACTTTGTTTTTTGCTTGCATGTTGGATTCAGACTCATGGTCTATATCACAAGGGTAATCGAATGACACAAGAACACAAAATGGTTAGTCATAACACATTACAGAGTAGGTGTTAGTTGATATGAACACAGACAACACTGAGAGAAGAGCAAAACACTGAAACAGCGCATCACCCACAAACTGGATTCACTCATCGTCATACAGGAACCCGGAAGTGGGAAAGACATGAGGACATTCTTACATCAGATTTAGAAGTAAACAGCTTAAAAAGTTAGGTGGGGATGTTCATCGGCGCACAAAAGCATGTACAGTAGAGATGGCACGGTCCACTAACAGTCCAGTCTTCGGGCAGTCCGCTAGGTTTTGAAACAGTCCACTAACTATTTTTTAGCGGTGACATCATTCCGGCCCGCTGCGGTCTGCTCGCCAATTAGGCGAAAATTGTTGTTTTTGCAAAGTTTCAAAAACTAACAAGAAAATGTTTTGCTGCTGTTCTCTCCATTTTACCGTTCTGCTAATGTTCTGTTTCACTGGTTTCCACGCAAACCAGTGAACCATGTTATGAATCAATCAAAGCAACAAACACTTTCATTTACAGTCTGTCGCTGTCGCCGAGGTTTAGGCAGAACCGTCGCCAGAAAGTTTTCAATAGGGGGGCTTTGCGTTTCTGCGCGGGGCTTTGCATTTGTGCGGGGTGGCTTGACATTCTAAAAATTGACAAAAACTCCACTGATTTGTAGTGTTTCATGTTTCAATTTGGGGGACTTGGAGCTTTGTTTGTGGGACTAAGCCCACCAAAGCTCCCCCGTGGCGACGGGACTGGGTTTAGGTTTAGGACAGGTGTTATCAAACTTTCTCTGGCCATGTACCCTTTCAGCATTTCGATAGATGAGCATGTACACCTAAAATTTCTTATGACAAAAAGGCTGTGGAAAATAACAAGAATGTATTTACCAATGTTTTGAAAATGATATTCACTGATGCATGTATACTGTAAATATTTCGAAATGAATAATATGTAAATATATTTTCCCCTTCTATTGCTAACCTCAAATGTACCCCTTCAGATAGGCAAATGCACCTCTACTAGCCTAGGGGAACATGTACGCCAGTTTGGAAACCCCTAGTTTAGGATTAGGGGTTAGGTTTAGGTCGGGTTTAAGGTTTAGCTTCAGTATGTTACTGTACTAGCAAGTGTAGTGCAGCCAATCACACTCTTGTCGTGTGTTAGTGTCACGTTACAGGCGGCGGACGAATAAGTTTTCAAAAGTGTTCTGGCGGGCCTACAGCGATTAAGACTATATTGTTTTATTGTCCAAAAGACAATGAACTGAAAACTTAAGTGTTATTGCTTTGCCTTTGAGGTTACGGTATATTACGGCCACGGGCCAGAAAATAAGTTGTGGTTTAGCATAGACGGGCCGGGCGGCAAAAGTGCTGGCCCGTGCCATCTCTAATGTACAGTATATAAAATGTTTTGATCAAGGTTTCAAATGCATCTGCGGGATATTCAGTTTGTGGATGCCAACCGTTTGGTTCCACTAAATTTAAGCAAGCTTTGACGATTGGTATTTTAATAGGTTTGTCGCTTCTTTTCCTATTTGGCTTGCACACATCGTCGTCAAGCGGGGGATGATAGAGGGATCACAAGAAAATACGAAATCGTGTGGCGTCACGAAGCACGTGGAAGGTTTTGGTTGCTACGCACTGGCAATACTGAAGAAGAAACACCGAAACAACGCACCAGCAACGACTGCAGTTGGTCACGGTCATACAGGGGCGCTAAACTGTGGAGGAAAAACGAAGATTGGTAAAAAGCATCAGGCTTTTGAAGTGATCGGTTAAAAAATAAACGTTGCAAAAAGCGATACAGATTGTTTCTAAACAATGCATCAAGAGTCCTGTCATAATGGTTAACCTGGTGTGGGCGGACACTATATTTCTGGATATGTAATGTACAATTCAGTAGGCATTGTTATAGGCAAGTCTTAAGCGTTTCATACTAGTCTGTGTGTTTGTGCTTTACAATTGGCACGGCAAGCATACATTGGCATGTAATAGGCACGGAATGGTGTTTTTACTGCAGGTGAGCACTGTGCAAAGCTGCCTCTTCTTTTCTTTGCTGCGCAACACAGTGATTTCACTTATCTCTAGATGTCATTGTTTCCTCCAGCGAGGCATTTAGTTATATACCTAGCTTAATTTTCATCATAGCAAATTAGCTAAACGTTCTTTACAAACGCACGACAAGAACATTTTCTAATGATTCCACCAATTAAAAGAAACAAAAAAAAACAAAGGGTGGTTATCACATTAAATGATTAAAAGACCTAACTGAACCAAACCAATAAAAACTGATTGATCTTGCTCTCCGCACTCTTTACAAAGCTTGCACTTTGATCACATGCTCTTTGCTTCGAATGCCGTTAAAACAGTTAATTTCTGCTGAATTATAGTGAGTCGTTTTGCACTTGACGTTCTTTTAAAAATGAAAGAGAGAAAAAGATGCACATAAAATTAAGCAAAAGCAAAACACGAAGAAAAACGTTACACATGTAAAATATTTTCTTAACAAAGGGCAGTACGCAAACAATCAGCTAAAATTTCAAACAACGACATTTTTTCTTATGTATTATGAGTCCGATTCATCATATCTATCAGAATAGAAATCAATCGCGTTTTGCGAGTTTGAGAAATAAAAAAAAATTGTTCCAAATCATCTCGCTACGTTTACTCAAGCTGTTGGCTGGTTGAGGCGTTCCCAGCAGATATGGGAGGTTCATGTTGAAATTGTGGCTTTGCACAACCAAGACTTCAGACAGTGGTACCTACTGTTGCATCAATCAATGCGTCCATATGACGTCAGAAAGAACAGCAGTGCACAGTTGGGCAAGATGATAGGAAATCTCACTGCACAGTCTAGTAAATCCCCCAGAATGAATATACTTTTTGATGCACAAAGGCAAACCAAAACGACTTTGACTCAACTAAAAATGTGTCTATTAGCAAAACAAAATGTCCGAAAGTATTGGAGCGTTTAATGTACAAGTGCTTTGTATTGGAGATTGCGACTTGGTGTGAGGTTTACACATGTGCCCTTGTGTTGAGTCTAAACCCTGTAGAATACTTGCAACTTAAAAATCATAATTAAAAGCTACAAGAAACTTGCAGCAGTCAGGTGTGAAACATCAAGAAAAATCAAAGCAGTTTTAAAAAGTGAGACATCGTAAAGACATGTCACACGACAACTAGACAGAAGCACCACATCAAATAAAGTTATGCAACATGTCAGGCAAAATTATGTACTGTATGAGGCAGCAGAGCATGAACATCATGAAAGGTTTTCAAACAAATGCACAATGTCAATAAATTTGGCAAACCTTTACTTGAAGAAACATGGTTTTCTTTTCCAGTCTTAGACAACTCAACTTGCGTGTCAAATTTTAGTATCACTGTACAGCTTTAATTAATTGAATGCAATGAGACATAGGACAAGATCAATTATGAAACATTTAGCACAACTAAACCAAGGAAAACAAGAAGGGTGAGTTACAAGCATGCAAATCAAGCAGATCCCCAAAAGAGGGATGCATTATGCAGTGTTCGCATAGTTGCCTGTAAACATTCGATATGTGTGAAACCAGACACAAGCAGCCTACTTGAAACAGTAGATTTGATTTTGGAATGTTACTGTTGATGCTATGACTGTGACTGCATGACTGGTAGTAGCACAATCTGACAATACACACAGGCTTACTTACTGTGACATGGAACTGATGCCATCTTTTTCATCATCATCCAAACCGGGAACATATTTCCCTGCGGCTCGGCTAATAGCTCTGTTTAGAACGCCATTGCATACAAGAGCTTCTTTTGGGTGAAAATATTTGTAGTAAACACTTCGCACAACAGCATCTACAAAACACAGAGCGAATGATTCTGCCGTGCTTTTGAAACAAGCACTAAAGCTGGAACACTTCATTTACTGTTTCGGCAGTGGTTTCTAATATAGTCATGAAAGACATAGAATCTAGAGCTATCAAAACTTCCTTCTATGCTCCTAGCTTGTGGAAACAATATGTCGATGATACCTTTGTTTTGACTGAACAAGGGTATTTGATAAATCTTGATGATCGTATCAACAATATTGAACCATCTATAAAGTTCACCATGGAAACTGAAACCAATGGTTATATTCCATTCCTGGATGTCTATTAGTGAAGAGGAACGACAGGACAAATCAGAACATCAGTGTACGGAAAAGCAATGCATACATGTCGATACCTAAACTATCGGTCAGAACATCCACATCAACAGAAACGCTTTGTTGTGAACACACTGTTACATCGTGCTGATACCATTTGCAATGACGAAAAAGACAACCAAGCAGGAACAGCAACCATCATGACATACCTTATTGAAAACGGTTACCCTTTTTACGTTTCCCTAACAAACGTGGCGAATATGCGCAGAAAGAAGAAACACGGACTTAGCTGTATTACCGTATTGATTGAAAAACTTAAACGTTGCCTAAGGTCCCATAATATTAAAGTGGTTTTGAAACCTATTCGGAAAATTGAAGACATTTTAGGTTCAACCAAAGATTCAGTTAACAAGAATTTAAGACAAGGCGTTTTATTCGATTCATTGTCATGACTGCCATCAACATCACATTGGGGAAACTAAACGGTGTCTCGAGACTAGACACAAAGAACATACGGACGATGTTAAACACTGACGCTTCGACAGGAGTGCTTTAACGCGACATGTTTTTGACTTTGGTCCAAACTATGGATTGGCAACAATCGAAGCTTTTAAAATTTAAATGCGACTTTCATAAACGCCGTTTTATAGATTCTTGTTCGACACTGACCGATCAAGCATGAACGATAAATCCTCTGACATGTCATGTCATGTTTCCAGATATATACCGCTTTTTGATAAACAAATGATGACGTTTTTTTCTTTATTCGTTTTACAGCCTTCCCACTGTTTCACTCGTCCCTATACTGGTTCACCGTTTCATCTGTGTTACTACCTGCTGTGTGTATTAGTTAGTTTTCTCCATGGTATCTCTTCACGCCAATCTTCTTGTTCATTTTTACCCCGCCTCAAATCATCAGGTCTAATGATTCCGTGCTACTGGTGTGTATACCTGAGGCATCACTCCACTTGACGCGTGGTTAGCAGATGGCGCGTCACTCTAGTTTTTCGCTCTGACGAAGTTGTTTGTATATTCAACGAAACATTGGCACTGTCCGCTTTACGTTTTATCTGATACACCAGTTAAGCTTTTAGATAAACTTCATTTACTGTGTTACAGGTTTTACTGCACGGAATAGAAACAATGGTAAAAGAAGCCTGGATTCCTTGGCAGCAGCCAACAACCTTGAGCTGCTGCACAACCCAAAGGAGTAGCCAGCTTTTTCTCTCAACGAAGAAACAATGGCACCAACCCCGACCTGGCCTTCGCGAGTGTCGGCTATGACAACCGACTGCCGGACAGACGTGTTCTAGGAAAGTTCCTGCGGTCACAATACCGACCCTCTATTATAACACACTCGAGGCTCAAAATTCCTGCCCACAGCTATCCGGCAAAGCATTGGAACTTTTGCAAGGCTGATTGGAGTCGCTCGTGCCTTCTTACAAGTGAATCCGTTGAGAGATTGAGATTGACACCTCCGGACACAACAAACATCGAGAAGGCATACCACGAACTATGCGGGAGCCTGCTATTTGCAGCTAAACAGTCCATCCTACGTGACCTTCCAGAACTATGTGCCATGCTGGGACAAATAAGTGAGACTCGCTATGGTTCCACCCTCCAAGCCGCTGTGGAGACTGACTCTGACAGAGCCGCTTCGTCCCCACTTTCATGGTTTGACCAGAAGCAGGAGTGATGGGAAGAAGCTGTCAATTCCATTGACTTCTCGCACTCCAGCCTCAAGGCGTGGAGAACAATCAACAACTTACTGGCAGGTCCGAACACTCCTCCCGTCTGTGGCCCATCTCAAACTCCATCGTTTCACAACTCGTGAACAACGAGGCACACAAGACGAGGGTCCACGATTTCACAAGGTTCATCAAAGGAGGTGTCCGAACTATGGAAGGTCCCAACACCTAGGGAGATATAGCATCTCTGGCACCTTTACGCCAGAGCAGCTTGCTAACGCCCTCACCCAACTTATAGCCAGGAAAATATCTGGGACTAGAGTCTATTTTCCTGGAGTTTATACTCCATGCCGGATCAGCTCTCAAATCCTGGTTATGCGGTTTCTTCACTTCATGCATATGCCAACTCAAAATTCCCTAGATCTGGACAACAGCACTAGTAGTTGCGATCCATATGTCAAATAAGCCTTTG
>Ga0210059_1013167_pt1 | contig 12402 bp, 9 predicted proteins | sample Ectturendosymbi2_FD_188042 | JGI IMG/M metagenome (GOLD analysis project Ga0210059, IMG submission 188042) | Ecteinascidia turbinata endosymbiont from Florida, USA - Sample 2 (SPAdes) (version 2) | ecosystem: Host-associated > Tunicates > Ascidians > Unclassified | place: Key West, Florida...
TTGTGTGGGTATGTATGCAGGGGGCAACAAGGGGAGATTGAAAGGATACATCCTCTACCCACCAACAGTAAAAATAGATTGAAATCATTTTGTGAAGTAAGTTGCGCTAAGTTTAGGCCAAATGTTTTTGATGCTGGTAAAAGGATATCAAGGGAGATTTTGGTAGGGGTGCGACTGCATCCATGATGACCAGTAGCATTAAAAAGATATGTAGCTTTTTCAAAAAACGGAAATTTGCAAGAAAAATATTTATCGTCTTTGTAACGTTAAGCGACTTGAACAAAACATCAAATCGTGCTGTATCCCATATTTCTTATAAAATGCATGAAAACTGAAGCGTTCTACTGTAAAAGTGATATGCACGAGCGACCAATGCGATTCAGCATTTTGTGCACTCCAACTGACAGCTCTGATAAAACCCAATTGATGTATTCTTCTATATTGCCGTTCTTGTTTGTATCCAAATACGATATTGGAAGCAGGCTGAACTACGGTACAGCACCATGTCCAGCAACAAATTTAAGTGCATGAATATGTAAATTATTTGCAAGGACATGCAAAACGTGATTAGTGTTGCTCTCAAAACACCTCTAGAAATAAGATTGGGAATCTGTATAGATAAAACGTCACTATTGCATCGACCCGATGACTATATTGGTTTCCCACCAAGCTGTCCCCCCACATTTTACAACAAAATTGGGCCCATGTTTGCGAGTAGTAATAAAAGTAATAAAAAGCGTCAAATAAACGTCAAGTGAAATAAGCATAAAAACAACAACAAAAAACAGTGGGGAAAAGCATGCCTATGTACAGGGGGTGGAGTGAGCAACTATAGAGGTAGATAGGAGGGAAAATAGTGGCATCAACGCAATATTACAGAATGTGACAAGAATATGAAACGAAAATCAACACGAAGTCTGGCAAGATAGAAGGACTTTTTTGTATTTTTTGTTAAATGATGTTGTATTTGGCCTTTTTTGGTGCTATTTGGCTTTTTTTAAGGATTGATCTGGCCTTTTTGCTCATGACCTGGCAACCCTGGCCACAAAGGAGGCCATACACCATCTGTACAAGCAGGAGCGGAAACGTCCGATACCGGAGCGGAGGTGCCTTAGCCGGACCCAGGTTCTTCTTGGGAGGGTCATTCCGGGGGTTGGGTGCTGGTGTCGGGGAAGAAAATGCGGAGTCTTGTGGGGTTGTCCGTCCACTCCGCATTCCACTGGTGATCCGCCCAATGATCCGCACATATGTTGTCGTTGTTAAATGAACTAATGAGATTTTGTGCGGCGGGTACAAATTGGGTGTCTCGATTTGGGGCACGGTGCGTTTGCACTGGATGGACGGGTGAGCGCTAAGTAGAGCAGATGCCCAGGCTCCATGGCACGGCACGCTAGAGACAGTGTGGCTCCATTGTGACGAAACTCAGCAGGTTGGATGCCTCAAGAATTGGAAGGTTGTCCGATGGTGTAGGACACAGGCATGCAGTCACTGTTTGCAAGGCGTCGTTGATGGCGGGTTCGATGAGGCGGGTATGAGCACTGCGGCACCAGACAGGAGCACAGTACTCTGCAGTTGAATGCACCAGGATTAGGGTGGCTATTTTCAGAGTTGTTGCTCCAGCAGCCCAGCCGGAGCCAGCAAGTCGCCTCAGGAACGCGACGTGTGATGTCAGCTCTTCCGAAGTGACTCAAGGTGTCGGCGATACGTGAGCAACCTGTCCATCGTTACTCCGAGGCAGTGGCGGCTCGTGGTGAAAATGGCCGGGAGGGCTGTGAAATTTCATCTCTGGTTGAACATGCAGGATTGTCGCCCTGCCCCTGGCTATTTATAATGGCGTTTCCAGTCACTCCAGCAGTCCTAAACTTATCAAACTGGTAATTTTCAGTTGTCCTTATTAATACATAGAAAATATTCACTTCAGTTTAATGAAACCAAACCCAAACCCTAAACACGAACATAAAAGAATTGACCCAACCCGTCCCATCAAAAGTATGACGCATAACCAGCGCCACCAAAGATGTAAAAGCGAGAGTCGAACCAAGGACCACTTGCATACTAAGCTTGGAACATTCCGCTCGATACTGAGGTGTTATTGTTACTATGACAAAGCTTAGCATTTTATTCAAACCATGTCATGGCAGCGGACCTAGGCTACAGCCATTTTCTTTGAGCGGGTGCGTTCATCATGTTCTTTCAAATGAAGTATAAATTTTCCAAAAAAAATTCAAACAGTTTATGATTTTATACAAAATTTGTTTTTTTTAACTGGATTGTTATGCTTTTCCAGTAAAAGCTTGTATCCTGCATAAATTACAGCTGCAATGTTCACCTTTTGAAAGGTTTGCCAGACTTCTCGTGCTTCAAAATTTTCACATTTCAATGTTTTAGATCAGTCACACCTTTTGTTGTCCAGGAATGATATTCACCAACTACTGCCGTACATCTTCAAACGCCACCCCTAGACAGCACATCAGCGTAGCCTACTGGTGAAGATAAACGAAGGGCTGTATTTTCGCAGCCCGAGATTGGCGACTAGATCTGAATCCAATACCGCCAATATCACCAAAGTGCTAGTAAAAGCATTGTTAAACTTGATTATGAAATTCAGTATCCAAGAAAATCAGGTGGTGAAAAACAGTCAAGATCACATTTCCTCCGTTTTTTCTTAAATTCATCGTCAAAATAACAAAAATGCTTTGCGATAGGTGGATATACCACCATGTTTCTTGTAGCCAATCGTTTAATTTCTTTCCTTTAGGACTATGCTGAAGACAGCCCCGAACCCCCCAAATTCATCGGCAAATGTGCTGAAAACCTCATCGCATAAGCGGCGTCTTTGGAAAAGAGCGAAACATTGGTTTTGTTGGATTCATAGGAAACGTTGAGCCAAAATGGTGTCGGAAGTACCGAAAATGATTGTGTTGTGAAATTTCGCAGCTAAATCCAGACTTAAGGCGAGTTTGGCCGTTTGACGGAATCTTTTGCCTTACGTTTTTCAGGGAGGGCTGCAGCCCGACAGCCCCTCTAGACGAGCCGCCCCTGTTCCGAGGTATTTGAGCTCGGAGCAGAAGAACAGGGTTTCGTTGTTGCATTTGACTTTCAGCCCATGTTTAGCTTTCTTGTTGTTAAGACAGAAGATTGCCGACACCGTTTTTGTAGTGCTAAGCTTTAGCTTCCAAGTCTGGAGGTATTCACTTGCAGTCACCATGTCCTTTGTCAGCACCCTTTCCACTGCCTGCCAGACTCCATCAGCAAGCATTATTGCTAGATCGTCAGCATATGCATACTTTCTGGAGACGGTGGTGGGCAGGTCAGAGATGTAGGCCTAGATGTTGAAGAGAAGAGGCGCCAGGACAGATCCCTGTGGGACGCCGTTCTTGAGGCAACGTAACCTGCTTCTTTTTCCGTTTCCGGCGATGAGGGTGAAGCTGCGATTGCCAACCATCTCCATGATCATGCGGACCATTTGTCTATCAGGCAACAATTGCAGCAGCTTGCAGGTGAGTCCGCAGTGCCATACAGTGTCGTAGGCTGCTGTGAAGTCGACGAACACAGCTCGGGCCTTCTTTTTGTCGAAAAGCTAGCCTCGATATCCTGTGTCAGCAGGGTGACCTGGCCTACGGTTGACATCCCGTGTCGAAAACCCACCTGCTCCCGAGGGAGCAATGGGTTGATGATTGGGTCCACACGAGCGTAGATGAGTGTCTCGAGGATTTCAAAGGGGACACACAGCAGAGATTTGAGACGGTAGCTCTTTGGCTCCCCAATGGCTTCTCTGGCTTAGGGATCACAACTATTAGTGCTCTTCTCCAGATCTTTGGAATTTTGAGTTGGCGCATGCAGGAACTGACGAAGTCGCAAAACCAAGATTTGAGAGCTGACCAGGTGTGGAGCATGAACTCCGGGAAGATGGAGTCTAATGCCGGAAACTTTCCTGGCTTCAGACGTCTGAGGGCAGCAGTAGACACTGTGGCCCTCAGGTGTTGCAATCTTCCATAGGTCGAACAGCTCCTTGTTGGCCAGCCTGGTGGACTCACTATCCCCGTTCTTGTGTGCCCCGTTCTTCACGAGTTGCGAGGTGATGGAATTTGCCATGTGTACTGGCGAAAGGAGCGTCCAGACCTTCCAGTAAGCTTGTTGATGGATCTCCACACCCTGCGGCTAGAGTGGGAGAAGTCGATGGAATTGACAGCTTCCTCCCATCGCTCCTGCTTCTTCTGCCCGAGCCGAGATAGTAGGGACGAAGCGGCTCTATCAGAGTCAGTCCCCACTGGGGCTCTGGTGAGGAAACGATAGAGGGTCTCGCACTCTTCATCCCAGCATGGCACATAGTTCTTCCGACGGCCACGTGGGATACATTGTTTGGCCGCAGATAGCAGGCCTAACAAAAATCCTGGTATGCCCTGTCAATGTTTGATGTGTCTGGAGGTGGTAATCCCTCAGCGGATTCATCTATGAGAAGGCAAAGGCGCTTCCAATCAGCCCTGCGAAATTTCCAACGCTTCACCTGTCCACTGTGGGTAGGAACCTTGAGCTTCAGTGGCGTTATGAGGGAAGGCCGATGTTGTGACCTCGGGAACTTTCCGTGAACACGTTTGTCCTGCAGTCGGCTGTCCTGGCCGAAACTCGCGAAGGCCAGGTGGGTTGGTGCCATCGTGCCATCGATGAGAGAAGAAGCTGGCTGCTTCCTTTGGGTTATACAATAGCCCAATGTTGTTGGATATTGCCCAGGAGTCCAGGCTCTCACCGTCAGGAGATCAGGGCACCGACAGAGGGGGCAATGCCCCGGGGCGGCACTTTTCGGGGGTCAAGCACTTTTGGTGAAAAGAAGGCATAACAAATGGTCTTTCGCGAATGAACCTGAAGTTAGGGGGGCGGCACTTTTTGACGTGGTGTGAATCGTGAGCGTGGAAATTTGTAGACGGTATCCTGCGACGTCTATGCACAACCACTCAGTCTCTGATTGTTCTGGAGACTGATAGACCAGTGACAATTCCAACCGCTCACGGACAAACGTGGCAAGGCCGTGGTTCCTGCTCAGATCTGACCCAGCTAGTGAAAAGTTGGGAATCACCAGCTTGTCTGCAGATGTGCAGTGGGTCTCCTGTAGGACGATGATGAAAGCCTTGTTCTTACAGCTAGCTGCTCAATGACAGAGATCTTGTCAGCAGTAAGCTGCTCGGTGTTCAGCTGGAGTATATTGGGTCGTGGGTCTTCGGAAGCATTTCTGTTGCCAAGCTCTGAAAAGGGCGTTTTAAGACCCACCCCATGCCGAACACATCCAGCGAGGGTAGCAGTGGCTGCTCTCGTGTTGGCAGGTTCAGTTGACATTTGTAGCGAATGTCGTATAGGAGAGCCGCGTGAAGGCACCTGTCATCCTTCGAATCACTAAAAACATGTTTGAAACAAAAGTTAATACCACCGACAATGCAAGGTCATATGTTTCTGCAAGAGGTCTCTGGAGTTTCCAAGTCACAGTCGTACTCTGGAAACTGGAAAGTCCCTTTCGCAGATCTAATAACAGGCAACAAAACGAAATGAGGAGAAGGATCACTACAACCAAAGCATAATTGACGTCAAGAAGCCTGCATTCAATCCCCTTGACCTTGTTTTCACAAGTGGTGGGATGGCCTCAGAATGTCCCAAGGTGAACAAAACACTGACTGAAAAAATAGCTGAGAAACGCAGCTAATCTTATGCCATGGGCCAAGCCTTTCATTATGACCTACATTAGAACAAAGCTCAGAGTTGCACCAAGGTGCACCCTTGCTGCGACACGAGGTTTTCGAAGCAAACGGTATGATGTTCACCTCCATGATCTCACGGACATTGACTTCAGTGTAATTCACCTCTCCCATCTATGTGCATGCCTCACTTATTCATCTGCAGGCTATATGTCACAACTCTTCACATATTGCTTGCCAACCATCATCTGTGTTATGGAGTCAAGTGAAGAATACCACCTACCGAACTTCGAGAAAAGCGACGTCACTGATGTCGCCACAGTTACATCTTGTGTGTACTGTCACTTGGCAATTGCATGTTATCTCATGGCACCCTACACACTGCACACGCACCCAGAACTGTCGCCAGAAAGTCTTCAATAGGGAGCTTTACGTTTGTGCAGGGGTTTGACATTCTGAATATTTGATAACCACTCCACTGATTTACAGTGTTCATATTTCAATTTGGAAGGCTTGGCATTAGAACCTGGTTCCGGGATTAAAACTACGGCAATGGGATTGCACACACCATTGTTACTATGTAGGCTACTGTATATTTGTTACTTTTTTGTCTGTTTGGTTGGCCCTTCGTCAACAGGATTCCCACAATTATTTGCTAGAAATTCCCTAAACTTGAACTTAAACTTCCCAAAATTTCATAACATTTCCCTATAGTTTGCAGAAATCAGTTTTCACTTTCATCTACCTTCAGAGAAATTCAACAGCAAACCAATCTCGTAATCTACAGACAATATGGTTCATGAGGTGTGATTTAGCTATGCTTGTATGATTGTTTCGTTCTATTTTTTGGGAGTTCCTATACATAAACACTATGCTGCTTGTTAAAAGGATATTAAAAGTTCTCAAAGTGTGACGTTTAAGGCTAAGAGTGCAAAAGGCACAGGCACTCCATTACTGACACTGGGTGGTCAAAACGTAAAATATGTTAACCAGTACAAATATCTGGGGATTGTATTGGATACTGAGCTCTCAGACGACAAAGACATTCAGAGACAACTACGATATAAATATTGTGTAGCAAACAAGCTGCGAGCTTCTTTTTCCCGATCTTCAAATGCAGTTAAAAATGTACTTTTTTGTTCCTTTTGTACGCCCATGTATGCATCACAATTATGGTGTAAATTCAGGAAGTCATTCATGCAGAGATTGCGTGCCTATAATTTTGGATGCAGAGCTCTATACAACATGCCCTGGAGAGCGAGTGTTATAGCCATCAGGTTCAACGTAATATTCCTATATTTGAAGCATTTATACGAAAATACAAGCAGCCTAGCCTACTTGTTTTTCGAAAGATACAGAAAGTCTAACAACATATGGCTGCGTGCATTGATGCAGTCAGATTGTTTGTATTCGCCGCTATTCTTTGAACACTACAATCGCATTTTCCTTTGTGAATGAGTACTCTAACATTGCAGTGTCTGTTTGATTGATGGCGCGTCATGTCACAACGCATTCGTATTTTACCTGGATTCGACCAGCTTAGATTTGGCGCCCTACTCCGCACTAGTGCTGAAACAAGTGTTGCGTGTTAGCTAACCAGGGCCGGCCTTAAGCCGAAGCGGCTGCATTGTGCCCCGCGCCTCTGGGGGCCCCGCGCCATGGTGCTTGGGCAGGTTGTTTCATTTTTGCCAGATACTGCTTGCGCTCGCGAAATCAGTAAAAACAGCTTGTAAATATTATTGCTAGCAAACAATCATCTTGTTTGAACGAACGATGAATTTCCTCTAATAGTTGAACGTTATCAAACGTGCTCAATTCTCATGCTGCGGCGTTACATCTGCGCTCCACCATGTTCTCCACTTTGTTGATGAAACTTGGTTGTTACTAGTGCCAGTTTAGACTGCAGCAGACGTTCAACTTTTGCAAATAAGTTGTGTGGTAATTCAACTCCCCAATGAACAGGACAAGACCAGTGTCTGTCGCATTAAATCTGATGGCAGTTAAATCAACGCAACATTGTTCAGTTCTCGAAAGATCCTTCTGTTTTGGAACGCTGAATGCTCTTGGTTGGTTGTGGGTCATCTACATTTTGACAAAGGCGTACATTTATGTTTCACGAAAGATTTTAACATAGATTACATATTTAAATATTTTGTGAAAATAAAATTAACTCTACGACATTGAAGCAAATGAAAAAATGAGAGTTTAACAGGCTTGTCCATAGGAATGTCATCCCTATGGGAATCCCATGGGAAACATCCCATGGGATGGGACAGCACGCATTTGTATTTCCCATGAGGCAGTAGCCATGTCATTGCAACTTCAGAAATAGAATGAGAGTGTCAGAATGATACTGAATTGTCATACTTAGACTATACTTCTGAATTTTAAAGTCCATAAATTTTGTCGTTTTGCATGTTTCTTTGTACATGTAGTCCTATTTAGTAGATACTAAACCTAAACTTTCATAGATTTAATACTTTTAATTGAATTGTATTCCATATGGGAATCACGTGGGATGGGACAGGCATAAACTGCTATGTGATGGGACAGACAAATATGTCTCATGGACAATCCTGAAATTTGAACCCGTGGAAGCCAAAACTCTTATGCAAACCAGCGAAAAATTTTGTTGAAGTGTGCACACTAAAATTTGCCTCCTTTTCTTTCTAATAAAATTGTTCCGCGTTATTTGTCGGTCACGCAAGTACATTTGCCGGTCCACCAAACTTTCATTGTGTTATCTGTTTTGCCTGTTTGCGAGCTTAAATAGGCAAAATACCACTGCTTCAAAGTTCAGGTTCATAAACGTAAAGAACGCTTAACACTTTGAGAGCCTGAAATCAAAGTACGAATATATCGTACCCCGGCTCTCAAAGTGTTAAGGTTGCCCTGCAGCTTTAACTATGGAAAGCAAAAATTGTGGATGTCATCCAGCACACTCGTTCCTGTTTATTATGACATTGGGCGGCTATATGCTTCTATTTCATCAGTCAACCATATATATTGCGTTTGATAATTGTTTCTACATCTGTGACGCGGTAGTTGTAAAATCTTTGTACTTTACATTTTTAATTCAAAGAGAACAGTTTGCATTCCAAGTCAACGCATTAAGAATAACTATAAAATTGGGCTTTTGGGGAACTTTGGGCGGATGCATGCATTGCTCTCTTGTGAAATCTGGCGCTTGTGGTTACCGAAAGCGACAAAGGTAATCAGTTCATGTTAATAGTATTAAAACTCGTCGTAACGGTATTCAATAGCCTGCGTTTTCGGACATTATGACCGAATATATTGACTTAATTTTTTTCGATCATTTAAAATAAATTCGGTGTATGACCGAAAAAAATAGGCACGCTCAATGCATTTTTGTCAGAAACCGGCAAGTTGTTTGCTAACGTACAGGGGTGTAACGAGGGGGGGAAAAATTCCCCGGGCGCCAAATAATTATGGTGGCGCCGAATCACTGTGGGGCGCGCGGAATGACTGCGGAGGGCGCCGAAAAGTTCCGACAACGTCATAAGTACTTTCTTCAATAGAGTGCATTTGCTTCTGAAAGACCTCAGGTTTGAACACGGGGGCGCCAAACTTGATTCTTGCCCTGGGCCCTATCTAACTTCGTTATGCCCCTGCTAACGTACAAATGTTGCTATAGCTTTTCACACGTTGCAATATGGGTTCAGTCAGGGTCTATTCCGACAAGAAACTCATTCACTTACCTTGGTGTTGCAAAACTACGATGCAAACGTACTGCAAAGCGGACTCACGGACTGCGCTAGTAGCAGACCTGAAACTGGTTTCTCGTTTTGCAGGCTTCTAAAACCTTGCGTCAGTTCTAAGTTTTCCATATTTATTGCCTTCCCATCTTCACTACTGCTTTTCCGTTCAAAGCTGCCACCAAGCATTAAAAAATGAACTTGTACCAAAAACAGACCAAAAGTCCAGAACTGTGCTAGCGAACGAAAGAGATCGTGTTTGTGATTGCTGGGCAGTTCTCACGCGGAAAAGAAATAAGGGAACGGGGGTTTAATTACGAAACACTGGCATTGTTGATTCTAGTCGGTAAGAGGCTGGGTCAAAGCCCGTCACACAAATACCGAAGTTCAACGAAGTGTAAAGCATTGTTTAGTTTCGACTGAGTATTTCATGTCTTTGTTTTTACTTCAATAGGCACCGAAAAGGGGCACATTTTTATCAGATGGGCACCATTTCAAGGGGGCGCCACAGCCGTTTGGGGGGGAAGTTGCCCAAACTCCCCCCCCTGGATCCGACACTGCTGCTACGTACAAGTGGTCTCTACTAGAAAATGTTATCATCCGCTTTGCGCACCCAAAAACATGTGTGTTCCATTGAACAACTTATCACGTAACAAATTGTCATATTATAACAATCAAACTATCTTACCAATGGGGTTGTGGGTTACAAGTGCTGCTCTGGACGAGATAATTTCATATGAATGGCATTAGTGGGAAAATGTGAAACGTTTGTTTACCAAGAATTGAAATTTTCAGCAACAGTATTGCCAAATGGTGAAATGGGCCAACAGATTTTGAAAATCTGTTGAAATTTGAAGGAGTCGGTGACAAAAAAGAAGTTTGGAATTATAGCCTACTAGACGAAAACCTGGAGAAATTTTATGTTATTTTCCAGTGTATGAAAAAACGTTTTTTCCAGACGAAATCCAGCCAGCTTTTCCTTTTTAGCATTGAATTTAGCAAAACTGTCTTTATAGCTCGCCTTCTCCTCAGACGTCATTAGCCCAGCCAACTTGCACGGTGTGGTCCAGAGGTGATCGGAGTCATTTTTTTGGCTCCTGCTCCTGTTCTGAACAGTGACTCCAGATCCTGTTCCGAAGCTCATTAAAACATTTACACTCCGATTCCAAGATAAAAAGAGCCATGACGCCAAGCTAACAATTATCATGTTAGGGCGAATTTTATTAAAACTAATATCCGGATTGTGCAAAATCTGAAAATTTCACTCCTGCTTGCAAGTCCGGTGTTTGTTCATAATTCCGACCTCTGGTCCTGCTCTGGCAAAATACGTAGATTCCGGCCGGAGTCTACTCCAGCTCCGTGATCACCTCACGAAGTTTTTAGTTCGTGTGACAGTTAGGATTGACATGTTGAGGTGAGAGCTAGCGTTGCGTGATAGGGGTTAGAAATAAAGTTTAATTCAGGATGAGAGTTGAAATTTGGTTTATATAATTGCAAAACTAGAAGCTGAAAACCCCAGTAAGTTTTTCAATTAATCTCATTTCTGTATATTGCTGAATACCCAACGCTGATACGTTGAATTAATCATGGTGATCAGCTGCAGCTAGAGTCCAGCTGACTGTTCCCACAATTTCGGCCTATACTTATTTTCACTTTTTACTGTGTGGAACTTTTTGTTGAAACATTTACAACTTCTCATTTTTTGGTGTTTTTTGTTTTGTCAATACTACTTTCCGCTACGTCTTTTGAAGTAGTACTAGATGATTTAATCTTTTACATAAAAAGCTCATGGACCCCCAAAGCTCTTACTGTGGAGGTGGACCACCGGTTGGAAACCACTGGCCTACATCATACCCATGCCCGGTAGGCAATGGGGCCCGGAAGGATGAAAGAAAGCACGTTAAATTTTTCAGGAATGAAGCCCAAAATTACAAGTGTAACGTAGTTGCCGTATAGCAGGGGTGGCCAAACTGCGGCTCTTCGAACTTTTGCATGCGGCTCTTTGAGCTCTCCGAAAAATTATGTATTTTTTATTTCTATTGCAAAACGTAGAAATATTGTAAAGTGGTAGTGTGGTAGCTACTTTTGCAAGTCGTTCTAAAAAGGATTATGATGGCACAGAAGCGTAGATGGCAAATAAATTCGTGTTTTTAGTTTTTTATATTGCGGTTCTTTATAACTTGAGTTTTACGATATGAAGCTCATGCATTGAGCAGGTTTGGCCACCCCTGCCATATAGCAATTAATCTATTTATAAATCTGAGTAGGGTAGATGCTTCATCTATGTAGTGACAACCTAGGCCTACATACAAAAAGCTATGCGAGTTTCGACGGCGGCGTCTGGTGGTAGCAGGCCTAATATCGGCCTTCGTACCCCCTTGTAAAATTTCTCTGAAGCCCTGATTGTTGGTGGTGGGCTTCTCCACGCCTTGCGACTGGAGTGCGAAAAGTCAGTAGAGGGACAGTTCCTGTCCATCGCTCCTGTCTCTTTTCATCGAAATGAACGAATGAGCAATGCAGTTTCCACGTACCGAAATCTTGCATGGCATGCACAGTTATTCTTTTGTCGGCCACGTTAGATGGATCTTTTGACCTGTTAAAATTTGGGAAATTTAAGCACTTATAGCAACGCGATGGCTCTCACAAGCGTACGCGACGGAGTCTGGAAGGGTGTTGTAAACATTCCGGTTCCAAGCACATTCTTTAACTTATTATAGGGATATACACGTTGCACGACAAAAGCTGACGTGAGAAACTGAAGCAGTGATAAATTATAAGAGGAAACAGCCTTCGCCCCCCTTGAAAAGCCTTCCGTACGCAGGGCCTCGGGCCCTTCAACTAGGCCAACCAGGCGGTCGTCTAGAACGCAGTCTTTGCGATGGGTAGAATCCGCTTTTTTCATGGTTTCCGTGTCCCGATTGTTTTAGAGTGACGTGTAAACTGGCATAAATATTGAAGCTTGCCTAATGCCTAAGGCGCAGAACTGTCTCCGGGCGACCCTG
>Ga0210059_1013170_pt1 | contig 12401 bp, 9 predicted proteins | sample Ectturendosymbi2_FD_188042 | JGI IMG/M metagenome (GOLD analysis project Ga0210059, IMG submission 188042) | Ecteinascidia turbinata endosymbiont from Florida, USA - Sample 2 (SPAdes) (version 2) | ecosystem: Host-associated > Tunicates > Ascidians > Unclassified | place: Key West, Florida...
TTGTCTTTATTGCATTTACTCAACCGGTGGGAGACACTTATGTCATCCTTTTTGATGTTGACATTGAGCTTCTTGGCAGTGGCTACTACCAGTTCATCGGTGTTCTCATGCTGAGACCAGGCCAGGCCCTTGATCTCAAGACATTCCCTTCGGCCATACTGTTCGAGACTGTTGACGGCCTCCTAGTTCTCTGAAGTGGTTTTCCTCAGTACTTGAACAGTTCTCTTGAGTTCCTTGTTTTCAGACTGAAGTCTGATCATCTCACCATCAGTTTGTTTGAGGTGGTTTTTAATGTCCTCATATTGTTTTTCAAGAAATTCCTGACTTTTGCGTAGTTCACCAGTTCTTGTAGTGAAGATTCTGTGGACTTGCTGTTGCTGTCCATCATGTCTGTGAGCTTGTCAAGCTTTTCAGCAATGCTTTTCAGATCATCTCGCGACGTTTTCTTGCTTCTTGTAGTCATATTGATTGGTACAGTTTACACAGGTAAGATTTAAACAAAATTTTAAACAAACAAAACCTATAGAGATTTTTAATATCCCTTATTCAAATAGAATGATATAGAATAAAAATAGTTTCAGAAGTAAATAGAATAAAAATAGAATAAAAAAATAGAATAAAATAGTTTCAGAAGTAAATCAAGCCAACTTATGCTCTATCATTGGCTCACAACATCATAACAATTGAAACTACAGAGACTTCATAATATTCACTGTTAGCAGCAATGCAATGGGAAGCTCGGTTAAGCTCAGAAATAGCGTCTAAGATATCAAACCAGAAGACTAACAAGTATGCAACACAAAGGACTCATTAGAATTGGGCTACACATATCAAGATTGAAGAACTGCACTAAATGTTGTTAAGTAGGCTATAGACTGCGTAGCCGTAGAGTATAACAATTATGAGTCAAGGAAAGTGCTTGGATCAATGATCGCCCAACCAAATCTATAACTTTGATGACATGATACACAATAGAGCAGACTTGTTTCGCTGGTCATAGGCAATTAAACAAACACAATTAACAATCACTACGGATTTGAGAAACTCTTATCAATACAGTAACCTGCGGACCCAAAATGAACCGAAAGTTGCGAAAAAGTTCAAAAGAATAACATCAGTTCCAATGAAAATTTAGTTAAGCAAAATGATAACATTCAAATCCACTTAAATAGTAGAATGCCGCAGATTTGAATCCAAATCCAAGTGCATGTTCGTCTCTGGTAATTTTTATTTCTTGGGCATGTGAAAGGGAAGGAAGTATATTTCTTGCAGTAAGGTTGGGCTAGACTTGTGGAAATGACTGAGGGTGAAAGAGACAAGTAATATAAAAACTGCTTTCACAAACCTTTCATATAAATGACCTGCAGTCAAACTTGCTAGAACAACAATGGGCACCATTTCATAGCAAAAAAACAAATACAAAAATGTGAAATTTTATTTGACCCCACATTGACTCGAGCTTGCAAACCAGTGACTCGAAGTGACTTGACAGTTTGTGTGACTCGACTCTGACTCGACTCGACCACGTCATGACTCGCCCTGACTCGGCTCGAAAAAATTTCAGATGACTCTGACTCGACTCTGACTCGAAGGGCTAATGAGTCAACTCTGACTCAACAAAAATGACTCGGGCACATCACTGATACCAACTCACCACCAGTCGTACTATGCACACCAAAGATAAGCGAACTGTCATATTTTGCGATCCAGGTCCAGTCTTGAATTTTTAAAACTCAATCCAAGTCTAAACATAGTCTAACATTTTTTTAATGAAAAGTTCAAGTCTAAATTAAGTCGAATAAATTAGCAAAATGCAGTTTTTGACCAACAAAATGCTGCAATTTTTTCCACTAACTCAATCCAAATCTGATATCGATCCTGAAATTTTGAAACGATTTAGCTTACACTCAGGATCCAACCCAAATCCAAAAAGAATTCAATGTAGTCCGGATATAGTCTAATTCTCATCTCTGACTCTGATGGACAGCAGAGATGAACAGATTTAGGTTTTTCAAATCCAAGTCCAATCTGACAAATTTATTTCAAAATCCAATCCAAATGTGATGAAGTGACTGCTTGAAATACCAAATCCTTTTAAAATCCAAGATTCTATCGATCGTGTTGTGCTGAAGGCAAAATAGTTCTGCTAAAGGCAAAATAAATTGATCAATTATTTTGCCATCGTGTCTTCATTTACTCTAATCTTCACTAACTTTCCTTATTGCGCGATGGCTCTTGGTATTGTTTTTGCTTATTTGCTGAGTCATATGAAACAATTAATCAATCAATCCAAAGCAGTGTTTGCCTCATGAGAGGAAAAAACAATACCAAAAAATACCTTTGAAACTAACTCAAGTTAACTTATGCTCTATCTTCGGCTCATAGCATTATAGGCCTAATAGTGGACGCTTTGAAGACTTCAAGACAAGTAGGTTACTATCAGCATCAAATGCAATGAAAATCTCAATTATAGTGTAAGACAGCAAATTCGACAAACAATTACCAGGTACAAAACACAGCACAAGGGAATCATTAGCACTAGGCTACACATATATACAACACTATAACGCTCATGGGTCAAGAAAAGGGATGGAATTAATGAAAGTCACACAAATTCCTTAACTTTGTTGACATGACACATAAGAGAGCAGGCTTGCACCTTACATCACTGGAATGGATGTTTTGTGATCCAAATACAAACAAGATGTGCATTTTCGACGGATGCGCAGCTCCGAAACAGAACTGAAAGTTGCGAAGAAGTTCAAAACAAGATTATCTAATCCAAATCCGGTTGTCACCATGTGTCACACATGGGTTTCAGAAGCAATTTTTCCAGAGGGATGCACTCGTGCATAGGTTCTGAAAGTGCTCCGTACGGAGCCCCAGGGCTCTGCGAGAGAAACCTTGGGGCTCCCCGAGCTATTCGTTTTTTTTATTTTTAGAAATTTATTGTGGGGTTCCGTAAATTATGGTCAATCTCTTCATGGGCTCCATAACACCAAACGTTTGAGAACCCCTGCACTAGTGGATTTTTCCAAATGTATTCCTACGGGGTATCAAGAGTGGTGAAAGTTGTTTTTCCTGATCGAAACTAAGAAAACAACCTTTTTTGCTATAATTTTTAAAATCCATAGGGGCAAGTCCCCCCTGCCTCCCTCCCCCTTTCCGACGCCCATGGTGTCACATAGAATTGGTGAAGGATAGTGTTCCCTTTCAGGCGCGCAACTGCGCAAATGCGCAGTATCATCAGACCATTTGCGCAATGAAATCATATTCTCGCGCACTTGGAACATTTGTTGGATTCTAAATTTCTCACCAACATGGTGGATCTCTAGACTCTGGCATCAACCTCAGTTTTGATACTCAAGACAAGATCGAGTCGCTAATAAAAAGATCAAAGGGTCTTTCTGAAATCACATTAAGTAGTAGTGTTTGAAATAATTTGCTTGGAACAACACGAATTGATTATTATGGAATATAAAGATGGCCAAGTGAAAGAAGTAAACTTGAACAAATTCCCAACTGACTTTCAGTATCGAAACGGTGTTGAAAATATATTGTGCATTCGAGGGTATTATTTTGCATGATTGTTGATACGGCATGTGTTTATGTGCAACTTTTGAAAAAGTGTCTTCCGCGTTACTCAAGGAACAACCACCAGATTAATTACCCCGGACTTCCCCAGGTAAAAAATTTGTTCGTGAAAGCTTTATATACCCGTGGATTTTCAGTGGAGATTCATTCTTTTGTTTTGTACCAGCCCGTGGTCTAGTGGTAAGTTCGTCCCCTTCGGTGCTTCGAGAGTTCGACTCTTGGCCGCATCTTACCAAGACCTTGTCAATTGGTACTGCTGCCTTCTTACCAGGCGCACGGTGTGCGGAAGAGCTGCAGGTAACACATCCAGAATACAAAACAAACCATCAATTGTACAAACTCAGTCGTGGCGCTACAAGACCATTGTAGTTATACAGCGCCAACAACAAACCACCATATCAAAAAAAACTCTTTTGTTTTCCTAGTCTTTATCAGGTTTGACTCTCCCTAGAGTCTTGTCAACTCTAGCCCCCTGGCTAGAGAAGAGATTCCCGCTGGAATTTATAATGCCCAAAACTACCCGGTTAACTCTTTAGAATCTTATCACCGCCAGCCCCCTGGCTAGAGAAGAGATTCCCCTAGAATCTATAATGTCCTGAACTACTCTGCTCGTTCTTTAGTTACTATGACATGGTGCCAAAATTTTCTATGATTTAATTCCTGTCAAAATTATTCTCTACCTAAATTCAAAGTGGCTCTGGTAACTTCCCTACCTTGTTTAAGTTGTTTTGAACTCGTACTATAACCCCTGGCGCATTTTATTAAAATATTTTTCGTATCTTGAAGCTGCTTTTATTGTTCAATAAATTCAAGAGCATAAATTTATTGTCTCATGAAATGTTATGTCCATGAGGAGCCGAAATTGGGCGGTTCATGCCATTAGAAGTAGTCGGACACATAGCGCCTACCACTTTGAGTTTGGCTAGGGCAGGGGTTCCCAAACTGGGGTACATGTACCCTTAGTGGTACATTTACCTATCTGAAGGGGTACATTTAAGGTTAGCAATAGAAGGGGAAAAATATGTTTATGCATTATTCATTTCAAATTATTTATACATATGAATTTGTCTGAACCGTTTCATGTTACTAATGGCGTTAGACAAGGGAAAGTATTGAGTCCTGTTTGCTGTATGTTTAGGTGATTTATCTCTTGAACTAAACAACGTTAAAGCTGGGTGTTATATTGGTGAAGTCTTATTGAACCACTTGACGTTTGCTGATGATATTTGTGTGCTTTGTCCAAGTGTACGTGGGTTGCAAAGTATACTAGATGTGTGTCAGGCTTACGCAGAATCGCATAAAATTATTTTCAACTGCAGCAAAACCGTTTGTATGATGTCTAAGGCTAAGACCGCAAAAAGCACGGCCAATTGCTGACACTGGGTGTACTAACAGCAAAATCTGTTTTCCACTACAAACATTTGGGGGTTGCATTAGATATTGAGCTTTCAGATGACACAGACGTTCAGAGACAACCGTGATATCAATTTTGTGCAGTAAACAAGCTGCGAGCTTCTTTTTGCCGGTGTTCGGACGCAGCGAAAAATATACTTTTTCGTTCCTTCTGTAGGTCCATGTATGCATCATAATTATGGTGTGATTTCAGGAAGGCGTACATCTACAGATTGCGTATGGCCTTAACTTTGGTTGCAGTGCGTCTGTACAACTTGCTGTGGCGAGCGAGTGCTAGTAGTCATCTAGTTCAGGGTGAACTTCCTACCTCTGAGACTATATTGGAAAAAAAGTATAGGCTACCTGTTTCTTGAGCGGTGCGAAAAGTCCAACAATGTATGGTTGCACGCTTTCGTGCAATCAGATTGTTTATAAGGGTATTCAACCTTAGTATTCTTTGAACACCACAACTGCATACGCATTATACTTTGTGACTGAGTGCCCGGACGTTACAGTGTTGGTTTGCGGACGTGTGGAGGTCACAACGCATTCGTACTTCATCAGTCCTTAGCCAGGGCTGGACTCTATTTCTTAAACATGCGATTTTCGTGTTCTCCTTTGGATGTAGTGCTGTATCAAGTGTTACGAGTTAGCTAACAACTATGTTAAGAAAATGTCTGTAATGTAGTGTTGGACGAAGTGTTACGAGTTAGCGAACAAGAGTCTGTAATCCCGTGGTCCTACCAACAACGCCGTTACAAAACGTTCTGTGTCTATTAATATCCATCTGTGTTGTGCAGATAGTGTGCACTTGTGCTCTATGGACTTCGCGTCTGATTCAAAGATCAAAATATTAAAATAAATATCCGTGAATATTATTTTCAAAAATCATTATATGCTTATTGGTAAATATATTTTTATTATCTTCTTCAGCTTTTTTGTCATAAGAAGTTTTAGGGGCATGGGTGTCAGAAGGGGGTGGGATAAAGCCGCCCCAGGATTTTGAAGTTTGACATTTTCCCATCAATTTTTTTGCAAAAAAGATTGTTTTTTTAGTTTCGAGTGGCGAAAATGTAATTTTGCTACTTTTGCCTCCCCCTTGCAAAAATATTTTGGCCCCTCCCTCGAAAACAATCTTTCCGGCGCTCATGTTTAGGGGTACATTCTCGTCAATCGAAATGCTGAAGGGGTACATGGACAGAGTAAGTTTGGGAAATCCTGGGATAGGGTGTGTGAGTCGTGTAGGGTATCAGCAAACATAACCGCAACACATTCCAAAATCACGAAAACAAGGAGAAGCTGTTTGAAATAAATGTGGACTTTGTTCGTATTTTGATAACATTTTTTGCATTTTCTAATAATTCACGAAGTTTGTGTTTCATTTAGGACTTTGGTAACGTAGCCTTAACATATTCCTGACCAATGAAACGAACAATTGCTCAGTGTAAAATTTTCTTAGAGAGAATACCGGCTGAAGGACTCTGACTAAGTACTTGTTTGGTGAAGAACCAAGAAGGTGAAGGATACGCAGGGACGCCGGAGAGCAGGAGAATGACAGGGGCAACGGGGGCGGAGGTGCCTTTTTCATAACAGCATCATGGGTAATTTCATGGTTAATCAAGGTCGATTGAAGCAAATTTGTTGCAGCTATTAGTGCAACAAGAAAATTCAGAATGTTTTCTATAATTTGTGCTATTAATTATTTTTGCGGTCAATATTGTTTCTGAACAGAAACAAATGGTAATAATTTGTTTGTTTTTTATAAGTTTCCATTGCCCTCGACTTTTTTACTGTCCCCTGCCCTCGCTGTTACGGCGTCCCTGAGGATATGGATGATGTGTGTGAGGCAAACACGTGTAACTAAAAAATAAACAGATCTGTTACTGAGGATTTTCACAGCAAAACTAACTACAGACTTGGTTGCACTGGCCAAAAGGTACAACGCACTGTTACCATTGAAGTTAAAGTGATTGACTGTGCTGTGATGTGAAATAGGCTACATGTATTAATAAAACAAATCATGATATCAGGCTTACATCATTATGCTTTGCTAACTGTTAAAAGACAAAACCTTCTATATTATGGCGCTCACGTCTCATGATAATAGTTTACACAAACAATCCATCCATCTGCCCTTGTCCAATTTTAGAATCCAATGCGACCCGCAAGTCAAAAAAATTGCTCACCCCTGCCTTTAGGCTATGCTGCTTGTAGTAGTGTTACAAAATCTCTACGAGAGAGCATAATTGCTTTGAGAGCAACAGTGAGAACCGATCACCACGGAACCTTGGCGAAAAATTACACGCATAGCTAGACGATTTTGGGCAGGGCGCAACCAGGGGGGGAGGGCATTTGGGCATTTGCCCCCCCGAAATTTTCAAAACATTGCACAGCAATTTTGGCATTTGCAGAAACTTTCAAATAATAAAGTTGAAATATTGTATTCTAATCATTTTTGAGAAGTCTTATTATAATTTTTCTTTGTCTTACTGGTTAATTACAGTATCTCCTTACAAGATATATCATGAAACAGGCCATCTGATCGAAAATTTCGTAAATGATGGTATTCATAGGCGTACGGGAAGGCACTTTACTGAGGGGGGCGGAAAAAATTTGCCCTGAAAATAACAATTTGCCCTGAAAATAACAATTTGCCCTAAAAATAAACTATTTGCCCTGAAACTACCTTTTTAGTTTAATCCGAATGGGGCCTGAAACCTTATGTAAATCTGTTCTATACAGTTGAATTCGTGTATAACGTCTTCCTCTGTAACGTTCATTCGCCCATAACGATACATTTTTTTGGTCGCGATGGGATCTTCTGTACGCATTTCAATTCGCTTATAATGTCAATTCGGCAATATCGTTCTTTATGCAACCCCCTAGAGATGCCGTTATGGGCAAATTCTGTAGCTACCTCGCTTGTTAACTCAAGGGGTTGAAGTTCCTTGCGTGTTGTGTTCTCCCAGACAAGAAATTTTACGGTAATTGCTTTTAGTGATGCAAATATGTACGCGACTTCGATGACGCAACGCAATGTGTTAAAAGCGACGGTTCCGGATCGTATGGTCTGACACCCTAAACCTGCCTGTGTTATCGCTGCTGTGCACTTGAGTAAGGCACTTAAGGATGCGCACTTAAAGGAGCCAAGCAATCTGCACGTCCGTGCTGCCGGCTTCTAAAACTCCTGTTAATAAAAAATCTATCATCTTGACACCCTGCACCTCTACCCAGTGAAAAAGAACAAAGACTCGAAAACGAACAAAGAAAGAGTTGCCGGATTCTTATACCAAGCTGTTGAACTATCGACATCCGATTGTTCGATTTTTTACAGAAAACGAGGGCTTGGTCCAGGTCAAAGTCACTATAACCAATCACGACATTGGTCCTGATTACAAACTACACTAGCCCAAATTACACGGATCGCCCCCAAGTGAATATACGCTGTATCAGGGTTTTTTTGAAGGTGCTTCAGGGACCCGATTTGGGTCCCTAGAATTGAAAATCGGGTCCCTAAAATCATAGAAATCATCATCGGGTCTCTAGAATAAAAAAAATCGGGTCACTAGAACCAGAGAAATTGCGTCCCTACAGGTTCATATCGGGTACCTAACATTTTCCTCAAAAAAAAACCTGCACTGTATTGAAAATTTTTTCACAGTTCACGATTTTTGAGCAACTCGCGTTTGCCCTGAAAAAAACAGTATTGCCCTGAAAATTTTCACTGTAGTGAATATACTTTTTATATTCAGGATTTTTAACAAGTTGCGCTTGCCTTGAAAAACAGAGTTTCCCCTGAAATTTTTCACTGTATTGAATATATTTTTTACTATCAAGGATTTTTGAGCAACTTGTTTTTTCCCTGAAAAACAGAGTTGCTCAGAAATTTCTCTCTGTATTGAATATACTTTCTACATTCAGGAGTTTTGAGCAACTTGCGCTTGCCCTGAAAAATAGAGGGTGGCCTGAATTCACAGTACTGAATATATATTTTTTATTATTCAGGATTTTTGAGTAACTTGCGCTTGCCCTGAAAAACAGAGTTTGGCCTGGAATTTTTCACTGTATTGAATATGTATTTTCTATCATTCAGGATTTTTGAGTAACTTGCGCTTGTCCTGAAACCAGAGTTTGCACTAAAATTTTTCAAACCCAGGGGGGCGGCCGCCCTCCCGACCCCCGCCTCGTACGACTATGATGGTATTTAACCACACATATGCTGGAATTGGGAGATCGTTTGAAATGGTGGTAGCCTATCTACAAGATATTTTTTATCCTTTTTTTCGTCTACCACTCTGAAAATTTTCAGAATTGCAGTGCGTCTGTACGCTTTGATTTTGCTTCGTGCCATCTTTTGAGGAAGAAAGTTTGCATACACTCTTGAAACGTCAACGATAAATACTGCATTGCTATCACAACAGTGGAACAAAGTTTGCACCCAGTAGACTATGCCTGGTGACGGAAATAGCATACTCGTATGTTCACATTGTGTTAGCTTTACGTTTGCCTGGGGTTACTGTAGGCTACTTTTGAAGCATTTTTGCATTTTATGTTCAGTGCTTAACCGTTGCTAGAGTTTCACAGCCAAGTTCTAACGTTGCAAAGGAAATTTCACAAGAGCCTCAAAGTTGGTAGGTGCTGTTTGGGTAGTCCTAGCAAAAGTGGCTAGGCCCACCCACATCTGGTGGCGAGTCTGGCCCAATCATTCGTAATAGAGTTAAAGTTGCATTCCTGCTGCATTCCTTTCAAGAGTATTTCAGTTGGCAGACGAAGTCTCGTATCTACGATTGAAACAATAGCATCATTGATTAACTATATCCTGACATTCATACTAGTCTCTTGTATCTGACAGCTTCACCACTCGCAATATCGTCTGCAGAAATTATTTCAGAGCAAATATATTCAACTGAAGTTGCAAAAATCTTGATAAACGATTTGATGAAATTGCTAAAACCAGACGAAAAGTTAGGCAGGTTTGCTAGTAGCCTATACATCTGCCACAATAAAACCATGACTGCACTAGTTGAATACGGAACCAGGTGTTTGTATTAGGTTCATATGCGTACGAGGCGGGGGGGCGGCATCCCTCCCGGCTTGAAAAATTTAGGGCCAAATTCTGTTTGCAGGGCAAGCGCAAGTTGCTCAAAAATCTTGATTGATAAAAAATATATATTCAATACAGTGAATTCAGGGCACACTCTGTTTTTTGGGTAAGCGCAAGTTGCTCAAAAAATCCTGATTGATGAAAAGTATATTCAATACAGTGAAAAATTTCAGGGCAAACTCTGTTTTTCAGGGCAAGAACAAGTTGCTCAAAAATCCTGAACGGTGGAAAATTTTCAATGCAGTGCATAAGCGATTTGAAATGCATGTAAAAGATGCCATCGGGACCGAAGAAAATGTAACGTTACAGGCGAATTGACGTCACAGACGAAGCCGTTATAAACGAATTCATCTGCATAGAACAAATTTTCAAGACGTTTCAGGCCCCATTCGGATTAAAAACAAAAAAAGCTATTTTCAGAGCAAGTTGTTTATTTTTAGGGCAAATTGTTGTTTTTTGAGGCAATTTTTTTCCGCCCTCACAGTAAAATGCCTTCCAGTACGCGTATGATTAGGTTACTAATTTTTACTCTGTCTTGATCGTTTGGTCTGCATCTTGATTAAAACCAGGCCCGTAACCAGCTTGGGACACCAGAGGGGGTGAAGAGGTATGTGGGAGGGCCCAAATTTTTCAACTATATCCAACGCTTTTTTCCAAGGGGGCGAAAAAATTTTACCTAGTTATGGGCCTGATTAAAACTAATAGTATTTCAATTTTAGGAATGTTGCGAAGAGAACTTTGTCTGTGACCGTTTGCGAAAAAGTTGTACCACGGTTGAATAAGCACGATGACGTCATGGAACAAAGTTCATGAAAATTGACCCCCCCGAAATGAAGAGCTGGTTGCGCCCCTGATTTTGGGCATACAATTTCCACTCAGAGGGCGAGATTTTGAGTTTCCGCCAATATTTTTTCACAATACCGCGCTGAACCGAAGAAGGGTTCGGTAAACACTTCGAGTAGGCTGCCGAAGCTCAAGCTAAGAAACAACCGTAAGACTGCTTCCAAAAATAGGGAAGTCCGTCTAAAAATTGCCTTGTACACAATTTGATAAAGGTTCAGAGAAGGATCTAAATCTGCTGTTTGGGGACAGTCGAAAAACAAGGGCCAAACTTCCTATGAATCAAAGGGAAGAACAAATAAACTTCAAGGGGAACCACGATTGTTTTGGGGTAGCAATTGCACCAAATTTCCTTCCTGGATCTGCTACTGTAAATGTTTTATAAGACAAACAGTGCTATTCTGTGGTTTTGAAAGGTTTGACTCACAGATGGAAGCCCAAAATAAATATGTTGCCTGTTGGAGAGAATCTAGTACTGGTCCCCATCTGCAAGTGGTGTCCCGCTGTCCCTCTGTTCGCATGTAGCTATTGCTTTTTCTGTAGCAAGGGTGCACATCCTGCGGCCTTCGACAAAAATTCATGCGGCCGTGCACATGTAATTCAAAATATTTGTTATGGCGGCCGTGCATTAATATATGAACTTCGTCTACTGTGTATGAGGAAACTTAGTAGAAAGACGACCGAACAGACGTGCGGAAGCAGGTTAGGCTCAGTGTATGGAAGCGGAACAGAAACAAGGCAAAAATCAAATATATTTAACCTACTGGCGGCCGTACTTCATAAAAATAAACGTAATGCACCCGGCAATAGCGAAAAGGTGGTGTACCAGGGGCGTAACGAGGGGGGCAAGGGGGGCATAATTCCCCGGGCGTCGAATCATTACGGGGGCGCCGAATTACTGTAACGGGCGCGCAAAGACAGCGGTGCCGCCGAAAAGTCCTAGCAATGTCACATGTACTTCTTCAATACAATGCATTTGCTTCCGAAAGACCTCAGGTTCGAACATGGGGGCACCAAACTTGCTTCTTGCCTCTAGAGCCATGCATCTAACCTCGTTCCCCCTCTGTGGTGTACCAGCGTTCTACAGTCTTTTGCCCAATGTGACATCACAACTCACCAAAACCTGACGACACGCTTTGTGCAAATGTTTATCGGTAAGTTTGAGGTCAGCATCTTTTTGGTATGTTAAGGCCTTACCAAATTTCTTGTTTAGATATTGTCATATTGGCAAGAAAGGAAACCTTTTTTGCAATATCGTAGCGCAGAGTAACTCTTCTGGAATTAGTAAATGCATCTACAGTAGTATAGCAATACAGTTTGGCTTTTATATCTTGAAAATAGTTCATTTAGAGCAGGGGTGTGCAACAGGCGGCCCGCGGGCCACAACCCGGCCCGCCAAGCCATTTAGTGTGGCCCTTGCCAACACTCTGATTTTTCCCCACCATGCATGAAATCCTATTCCTACAGTTTA
>Ga0210059_1013171_pt1 | contig 12401 bp, 9 predicted proteins | sample Ectturendosymbi2_FD_188042 | JGI IMG/M metagenome (GOLD analysis project Ga0210059, IMG submission 188042) | Ecteinascidia turbinata endosymbiont from Florida, USA - Sample 2 (SPAdes) (version 2) | ecosystem: Host-associated > Tunicates > Ascidians > Unclassified | place: Key West, Florida...
CACCTCGCAGAATTAATTCTCTTCAGAATTAACACATATGTTACCAGGTAGTTTCCCCGCCACAATATCCACTGTTACCGCAAAGCTTTGGCAGGAAATTCAAATGCCTTCTGCTTCTGCAGAAGATGGATACTGCTAGGCATTTTCGAGCCTTAGGCTAACATGGCAAACCTGGTGAACGTTTTGTTGCCTTTACACTAATCAACTGCCAACATATCAAATCATTTCCAAAGCAATTTAGGCTACATACCACTGAAACAAGCCTGGGCCTATCAGAGTGACTTTTTTGCAAAAGTTTATGCAAAAGTTTATCTTTTTTGAGACAAAACTATGTAAGTCTGGCATTAGCAATTAAACTTTATCAACATGCCTGAATATGCTGACAGAAACATTTCTAATATATCATTTCATGCTTTCCTAGCACTTGGCAGCAAACCAAATAACTTCCATCACACAAATTTCAGTCATAGTCCTGCCTAGGTGGATGAACTCAAAAGAACCATGCTTTTAAATGGTGTCTGAACCACAGATTTTGGATTCACACTCCAAGACCTAACGATACTTAAATTCAGTCTGGAACCACATTTTAGACTGTTTGCAACAACAAAATTTGGAAGAAAAACATGCATGTACAATGGGAACTTTTGAAAGCACAAACATAAAGTTACATTCACTGAGAACAGTGGAAAGAATACCTTGGACGTAGATCTAGGTCTGACGGTAACGAAAGTGTTAAACGCGTTCACTTCAGGGTTTTAGGTTGCTACAAGCAGGCCACTCATCTAAATGAATCATCAAACCATATATACACATTCCCTTTTAATAATAGGGATTAGAGTGTTGTGGTCTAGCCGTTTTACCCAAAATTATTTACAGTCTGTGCCTTGCTTAAAACCAAAAACCCAAGGCAATATCAATTCTACGCCCACGGTTTCTGTTGCTTTCTCGTTATGCGGTAGACCTCAGGCTGCATCTGAACTGTGAAGGCAACATATAGCAGTAGACCTCATGCTATAGTAGCACCGTTTTGTATCAACTGCAGATTTGATACTTGGTTGTCTCTGATCGTCTCTGAACTCTTCAGCTTAAGTGTATCTTTGTATGGTATAACATATTATCTTTGTATTTGGTTTTGGTATGAAGTTTAGAAATTAATCAATTATCATTATCTATTCATGCAGAATTACTGTTATACTCTATATTGTGAGGCAGAAGCATGTCATATCACCGAGGTACCAGGGGAAGATCTACTTACGGTATGTGCAAAATTTTTTTAGTAATATCTTGCATATTTTGGATAAGGTTGCGCTTTCAAATCTAAGGAACACTAAATGACTGCGCATTTCACACTGAGTTGTTGATTGAACAAATTTAATTGTATGTGGCCATCAAGTGTGTGATAAAACTTCATTTAGCAGCTGAGACTACTGAGATAAACCTTCTTTAGGTTGCGTAAATAATTTATTTCCAAATAAAACCTAAAGTTGTTGGTTTTCACCTTCAAAACTTTAAGTTCACAAATGTTATTTTTGGCATTCATTACTGCTGAATACTACCCATAAGCCATGCGTTGTGAAGCATATTCAGGCATTAGAATACATAAGTAAAAAATAAATATACATCTAAATTCTCGAAACTATATCATTTGCATGTAAGGTAAAAAGTGTAGTACAGAGCCCATGATTCTGACATCTCCCAAAAACCCTACCTGTTGTACAACCATGCTAAAATAGAAGACATTGTTTGTCTTTTGTGGTTCTATAAATCTTAACTCAATGCTGTCGCATTTCCATTTAACTGTACATTTGCTTTAACACTTCAGTGGCGTCTGGCTGGTTTTGGGGATTTTCGCGAAAAAAACACCGAAACGCACGTGGTTTTGCGCAGGAATTTCTCTGGTCCGGTAAGAGCTACTGACCCAGTCAAAAGCTCAAAAGACGTGGCAAGTCTTGTAGCTTGCACTCAAAAATGATTTATTGGTTGAGGGGTGCAGATTTTTTGTTAGTGACGTCATAAGTGGAGGACTTTTAGGCCACCTTGCCCCACTTCACCTGGCTACAATTCGAGTCTTTTGATACTTTGGATGACCTGCTGGGGTTTCAGGTTCAAAAGTTATGATCTAAAGTAATAAATATATTTCACTAATTAGCTAATTAGATAATTAGTTTATTTGAGATCATAACTTTTGAACCAGAAATGCTAGGAAGTTGATCAAAGGCTCAAAAGACTTGGACTTGAGCCTAGTTTCCAATAAGAACTTCAGCGAAATACTTTGACCAAGCAGTTCGGCCCTAGGCCAGGTAACATGAGCCAAAATGGCCCCAAAACTATTTCACTTATGACATCACTCACAAAAAATTAGCAATTTTTTTTCGAGTGCAGACTAGAAGACTGGCCGACCTCTTTCTGCCCTTGAACAGCTCTCTAGCGCAATCGGCAAAGGAGCTATGGCGTTGGTAAGGCAACCAAAAACTGCTGGTTTTTGGCTGAAATCTAGGTACAAATATATCGTATGCCGGCTCTCAAAGTGTTAAGTTGTGATGTGTTCACTGTTGCAAGCTGTGATTGTTTTTGAATATGTTGCTTTATTTTTTTATGAAGATGTGAATGAGATTAAAATTGAAGAAAATGATAATCATCATCCAGACAAGCACTTCATGCTTTGTCCACATTTCATTCAGTTTCATATAGGGTTGGACTATCCGGATAGTGGTTAACTGGTTAACCAAGGCATTTTCAGCTATCTGATATCCGGATAACATTTTGTCGGTTAGCTGGATAATAAAGGAGTAACATTATTACTGCTTTTTTATGTTTGTATGACGTTAAGCAACTTGGAATTGCCTTCTTCTCAGCTACGGACGGCCTACAATCCCACAGTTATCTTACAGTGATAAATGGCTTCCCACTGACCTTAAAAACCTTTATTCAATTTACTGTTCATATATTCTCTAGAATTTCGGGGAAATTTGTTCTATTACATCACAAAGCAACTGATATGCGACAGTAAAATTAAACCTCCCAGCATTAACAAAGAAATTAAGATGAAACGCTTTGAGTTGAGTGTATGGCCTATGCTTTTTAAGTATCTAAATAAAAAAAACATTGAAATGTAATTCAAACATTTTATAGTGAAAACCCTGTGTGGGGCTATTTCCAACGTTCAACAAATGGTGAGAGGCAGTGACGTAACTTGAAGGTTTGTGCCAGGGGTGGCAAAGCTTCGCTGATGGGGGCCCACCACCCACCGTAGGGGGCTCACTAGCCAACACTCAGAAAAAAAATGATAGTGAATCCGCATGTTGTAGATATCTATACCGGCTAAAAAAACAAAATCACCATGAAAGACGCAAAACACAACAACCTGCTAAAAACCAAAAGAATTCTAAATATGAAAATGTGAGCTATAAGGTGCCCAGTTTTTACATTTAGCTTACCAAAGGGGAGCGGCTCGCCCCTCTGCTTCCCCGTCAGTTACGCCACTGGTGTGAAGGCGAAGTGTGATACCTGTGCAACTAATATTTCTTACAAGGGGGATCAACAGGAGGTATGAGAAACCACATGTATTTGAAACACAAGATTCAGGTTGATGCAAAGAAGATAAAAGTGCATCTTCCTTCTTTGGCAGTCAGTTCTACAGGTAAAAGCAGGATTGACAACTTTTTTAGACCAAAAAAAAGTTGTTCATCCAGCCCGCTTCTGAGGAAGCCGAAAGAGCATTCAGTGCATGTGGGCTCTTTGCTACAAAACTCTGGTCCCGCCTAAACAATTCAACAATTGATGCGTTCTCCTTTCTTAGAAATCCGTTGCAGGAAAAATAAACATTACAAATTTGTTTTTTCATTGTACTTTATAAAGTTAGCTAAAGTACAAGAGTAACAGGTCTTTGTATTTTTGACTGCTGAATGGATTATATGACTCTGAGTCAATACTTTAATCATCATTAAAACTTTAACATCATGTTATATCTTCTTTTGAATATCCGGCTAACTGGATAGCACAAAGACCAAATACCCAGAGATAACTGTTATCTGGATAACAAATTTTTACAACTGTCCGTCTAACACTAGTTTCATAGTGTAAGCTTGGTAATGTATCACATTCTGAAGCAGATGATGACTACAGTGTGAGGTATTCAGAACACGACGACAGAACCGGCCATTTGAAGCGGGGTCGTGGACGTAATGCCAGAGGCAGCTACAAGGGTGGCAAATTTTACAGTGATAATAGCACAAAGAGCTATCATGGTAATCGTGGCCGGTATGTTAATAGAAGCGGGAGAGGGTAAGTGTTTGTAGCTATGTAAATGCGATTTTTGTGCATGTGAATACAGCTGTGTGTAGATAAAGTGTAATGTTGCCAATCAAGCATGATACGGAGTGAACAGAATTGAACAGATTCCGTAATTGGGTAACACTGTCAGCAACAAAGCAAGCGAAATAAGCTGAGTTTGCTAGATGCTCCAGTGTTGTTGTGTTTATGTGGCATTTAAGTGGCATTTTTATAAGGCATGCAATATCTGCACTATGTAGCTTCCTTGTCTCCAATTGTCTTGAGTTGGTTAATCTGTAGTCTGTAAGTTCAGGTCAAAGGTATAAGTGCGTGTTGTGTTTTTCCAGAGTCCTGAATGTTTTCGCCTTATTTTGGTTGAAATGTGCTATGTCAAGTTTCTACAAATTAAATTCATTGCCTACTTTCTCATATTTGTTTACCAGTTGGTTTTTAATCTAATTATGTTGAAGTTTTTATGGAAATTAGTCTCTATGACATAAACTACCACACAGCAAAACCAAGGCAAAGTTTATTGTTGCTTTAAAAACTAATATGAATTTTATCAACCAAAAATACTTTTGCTGCAAAATCATGTTCATTTTTATCAGAAAACATCCCAAGGACAGCAAGTGCTCTGATCAAGCAATTCATTATAATAGTCATTAGCTTTTAGTTGTGCAGCTTCAACAAACACTGAAAAAAATTTAACACCTCATGAAATTGGTCAAGAAATGGTGTCATGACAATATAGAATACAGTGATGATAACATTGTAAATTTACTGTAGAAATGTGTAATAACGATCATTTCAGACAATAAACTGATCAATATGTTTGTTTGAAGGAGATACTTTGTGGTATGGTAGTTAATTCAGCTGAAAAATGCTACCTGTACTAGATAATTTGATAACTAATGTCCAATAAAAAATCGCTGACATTTTCATTCTGGTGATTGCGGTCTTGTTTCCAAACTGTGTCCATTGTGTATTTGTTTAAATATAGATTGTTTACACATATTGAAATAAATGTCATCAGGCGTGGGCGTGGTTTCTCTCAGCGTCGGAACGGCGACTCTAGCCCATACAGAAAGGACGAAGACGGCGACGTTAGCATGGATGGGGAACAAACCTCGCACAGATTGTATGATTTTTAAGCGCTAAAGCTTGTGCTGCATCGCTTTGTTTTTCTGATAAAGTTTCTACAGTATGCAGCCGAAACATTTGATATTTTGTGCAATGCAAGGCATGGGGAAAGTTACTTTTTGCTTTTGAGGAACATCTATTTGAAACATGTTGACTCATCTGTAGGTAATGACAGTACTTTTATTGTCAACTTGAGGAAGCAGTGAGTTCACCGGTCAAGTGTTTTTGAAGTGTGACTAACCAACCATTCATTAGGTGTTGGCACTGTTTCTAGACTTTACATCTTAAGGTAGCAAGAGATATCGCATATTTTTGATTGCTTTTGTTTGTAAGAGTAAAAAATACAGTTTAACAAGTAGAAGTTACATTAGTTTTGAGCATTTTGCTGAAAAACATGTTCATCTGTCTGTTTCAGCAACCCCTACGCTCGACCGAAGCGAGGAGGCAGAGGCAATTTCTCGCAGCCAAAAAGATATGGTCAACCAAAGGATTCTTGGTACCAGATTACGGTGCGTGGCTATGTTGAGCACCAGTAGCGTATACCATGCACTACAATTTTTCACAATTGCACGTAGTTTACTTTCTTCAACTTAACGAAAACTTGAATTTTGCATTAATGTGCTAGTCCTAAGATTTCTTCCCATGTTAACAGCCAACGTGTTACTGTCAACGGTGAACGTATTTGCTATGAATGTAAAATACATACTCAGTAGGCGAAATGTATAATCCAATAAGGTCATAGTGCTTGATTCTTAGCTGTTAAAAGGTTTTCTTTTGATAGATAGTATTCGCGAAGAAGGGTTATTCTAAATGACGTACGAGTTTCTAGTTCTTGGGTTAACTGTGCACTCAGAAACATACTTTCTATTTATTACAAACACATGGGTCTTGCATGCAATCCACGGCTCGCTCTCAAAAATTACACACCTGGGCTATATTGATCAAAGCATTTTGTGTGTAGGTTGTATGTTTCAGAACAGTTTCGCGCAATTTCTGCACTTTCATTATGACTTGTTCAACTTATATCTCAAAGCTCATTACTTGGTCGTTCCTTTAGTCCAGGGGTTCCCAACCTTTTTATACCATATACCCCTGTAGCATTCCAACAAATGAGCATGTACCCCTACAGCATTTCAACAGATAAGGATGCACCCCTTCAGAATTTTGACAGATGAACATGTACCCCTAAAACTCCTTATGACAAAATATTTTCTCATGATTTTTCACAGACATATATAACAATATACATATAATGACTTTTGAAATCAATATTAAGTGATACATGCATAAAGATTTGAAAAGAAACAGCAGGTAAATATATTTTTACCTTCTATTGCTAACCTTTAATGTACCCCTTCGGATAGGCAAATGTACCCCCAGGGGTACATGTACCCCAGGTTGGGAACCCCTGCTAGTCCATGCTGCGTTTATTTTCTTCCGAGTACCTTCAATTCAAAATATTCCAGATGTCTGAGGAAATCGTATATATTTGACATTTGCCACTTCCACATATTTCGTGATTATTTGTTCTGCTTGGGCTGATTCACAGCAACATATAGTGATGCTTAGGATCAATGCTAGTTACTGACATCTGTGTATGTGCTGTTTTTCTGTGTTTATTCGTATGTGGGTCTCAAGACATATTTTTTGCTACATGTTGAAGACATTTTTTACTAAAATATTTTTTACTACATTTTGCCCAAGAGTCTTGCTGTGACTCTATGCGCCGAGTTACTGCAAAGGTTGAAGTTAAAGATGGCACGGTCCAAGATTTATCAGGCCCAGACCACCCATAGCTCGCAACATCCAGCCCATTAACCGCCCGTGGACCGAAGACATTTATTTTTTCCAAACCGGCCCGCACATGGCCCACTAAACAATTGGCAGACTTGTCTATTTTGCCTTCTGAGGCAAAATATCTGCTGAGACTATTTTGCCTTTAGTGGAACATGGTTGGTTGAAGTGGTCATGTCATGTTGCAAACACAATATACAAAGTTACATATTTGGATTAGTGTGTAAGCCTAAAACCTAAACGTAAGATCCTGAATCTAAAGTCCCAACCCTAAAACCCTAAACCTAAAAATAAAACCCAAACCAAAAACCCTCACACAGTCCTGTTGACACAAGGTAGCTTTGTTGGGATTAGCCCCTCCAAACAATTCTCCAAACTGTAATATGAAACACCACTGCATAAATCAGTGGAGTTTTTGTCAGTTTGTGAATGTCAAGGCCCCTGCACAAACATAACCCCCCTAGTGAAGATTTTCTGGCGACGGTTCTGCTTTCAATCTACAAGCCTAAACCTATAAAACCCTCAACCTAAAACCATGAACCTGAATCCCTAAACCTAAATACCTAAACCTAAAACCCTAAACCTGAAACTCTAAACGTAAAGCCCTCAACCTTACTTGTAAAGCGATTGTTATTTGATACGTGTATAAAAAACACCTATAGCACGCCATCAAAACGTTGCATGTTACGTTCCCTCCAATAAGCCACTCAGCACCAATATTGCTGACCGCCACGCTCATGCAAGAAGTTGTCACCATACACGAAAAGTTTCTTAAAGTGTGCCTGTCAGTCGTCCTGGCGGAGTGCTCACAGATGGGAAAAGCAAATTTGCCTGAAAATGCAGCATCAGCAAAGCAATGCCAAGCAGATTCCAATTAGTTTCACTCACTTCTATTGCGACTAAGTGGTTCTTCTAACTTAAACAAATTTCAAAGGTTTTTTCAAAATTGGTGGTCGGCTCGGTGAAATCCAACCGCTAAAAATATTGTTAGCGGCCCGCTCGTTCAATCTCAGCGGCCCGCACAAGAACCGGACCATTAGCGGCCCGTGCCATCTCTAGTTGAAGTGCTAACTGCCATTGTGGCGTAATCCGAGTCATTGGGACGCTTTAATGCTTAACGTTATAAGCAAATCGCCGTAGCACAGGAGTTATTAACATAGGGTCCGTGAATATGATCTAAGAGATTCGTGAATATGATATAAAGCAGGGACGCCGGAACATCGGTAGGGCAGAGGGGGCAGTACAAAGGTTGAGGGCAATGGAAACTTACGAAAAACAAAAAAATCGTTACCAATTATGCCTGCTACTGTTCAACAATAATACGTTGACCTCAATATTAATTAAAGAAACTATAGAAAATGTATTTGAATTTGATCGTGATACACCATAAAATTATCTATGATGTTATGAAAAAGACACCTTTGCCTTCGTTGTCCCTCTTTTGAAAGGTCAGGGGAGCAATGCCACCGCTCTCCAGCGTCTCTGCTTATCGCTATCAGCAGTGATTGTCTCGCTGCAGTACCTGCCAAGATGTCTACGTTCAACAGTCACATGCGGCAAAACGCCTAATATCGTAATTTGAAGTAAACATTAGTAGATTTGTTGCCATGTTATTGTTACACAATAAAGACCAACAGTAAGACAATCCGCTCGCAAGTTTGGCAACCTGCCCCTCCAGATAAAGGATAGGCTTTCCAGACATTTCAATTACTGCTACGCTGATTGAGACCTATAATTTCGAATATTTATTGCAACGTTTCTTCTTGAGATGTCCGCAACTTTTGTTGGGATGTACTAGGGGTCCGTGGCCCACAAATGTTTAACAAACGCTGCCGTAGCATATCTGACACTTATAACCATTTCATGCTTAAGATATGATGCAAGGTAATTGGTGCTTAATGAACTTAGGCTGAAAGGCTGTTTTACTGCACAGAAAATTCACGTGGAATTGGTTCGTTTTAAGTAGGCCACAAAATATCAGTAAGATGTGGGAACAGTGTATGTCAGTGTAGTCGAACTACTCCTGACCTACAGGCCATTTTACGAAAACCCGACAACTCGCGGGCCACTTCCAACAAACTGATGTACCCTATAAAACAAAGTGGGAATGCCTGTGGCCGAGGCTTCTCTGACACCATCGTACAGTGTTTCGCCTCCCATTCGATTTCTGTTGTTAGATTTTATTGTTTCATCATTAATACATGTACTTTCACACATTTTGCTGACTAACTTCCAGAAGCTCTCTGCAGTCTCTAACACTGGTATTATTGCACATTTATATTAAAAGATGTTATGCTTGTTCTAACTAAAATTACCTGTAGCAGAGATGGACAATTAATTTGGCTCGCGGGCCACTTTGAGATGGTCGCGTTTAGCGGATAGTAGACAGATTTATTTGTTGGCACTGACTTCACTGCGCCGGATGTACTCTTCAAGACAACGAACGCCGGGGCACCGAAAAAACAGATTTTCTAACCAGGTGCCCAAGAGGAGGGTTAGCGACGGGCCGTACCTTCTAATTTGATCTTAAAATAAATAAATCAAAATTGTACCCAGAAAAGGTAATATTCATTGTTGTTGTGCAAATGCATTTTATCCAGCGCAAGCAATTCAATGAGACAAATTTAAACTTACAGGCTTTTCAACGAATTACAGACTTGAAGATTTTTCCTGAATGCTTCCGTGGGCCACTGAAAACGCTGTGGCGGGCCACATGCGGCCCGCGGGCCTGTAGTTGGACCACACTGACTTAAACAATGTTTATTGTAATAACGGGACGTTGAAACTTTCCGGTTTGCAAAACTTACTGAATCCTTATACTTTGTGAGAGGCGTGCTTGTAATTCCATTGGTTTGCTTTAGAATATCGTCAAGCTCCCGTTGTCACTTTGTTTAAATAATGTAATGTTTTAGAATCACACGTCAAGAATTAGTTTGGCTTAAATTTATTTGGCTGCCATTGATGAAACCCGACCGTACATGCAGATTATTGACGGAGAAAATCTGGATGAAGATTGGCTGCATCAAGAATTGCAGACGGTTAACATGATCCAATACACTCCTGTACAGGTAGTACGGCTGTGCTTATCGTGGTCATCGCTAGAGCGGCGTTTGGTCAATTCTTTTCATGTGAAGCACGATCGGAAAACGCATTAATGAAACAAAAACGCTTATGTTTTCAGTATCATCAAGACAATACCAACACAAGCTTTTTCCTCAAAGACCGATCAGCCGCTGAAAAACTTCGTGAGTGCAGCAAGCAACTTACTGCGCCCAGCGGCGAAAAGGTGATAACGCATTGCGCCTGCTCATGTGCAAGCTTGCTGAGTTAGCGTTTAGCGCGTATGGCGTGATCTGCTGACGTAAGAGTCGTGTGACAAGGAATTTGCGCCTGGCTTCACTAGACAATTGAGGCATCCGCTTTTTGTGAGCGAACGGCAAACATCCATTTCCGTTGTTGTCCGCTGTTGGTATAGCTAGTCGACATGTGCTAGTCAAAAAAATCCATAAGCAGCTGACTACGTTTAGATCGTCATTCTGATGAGACCCGCCTACGATCCACCATTAACAGAAGACCAAATATCGAAGTTAAAAGTAAGTCCCTGCGTTTTGGTTTTGTCATCCCGGTTTTAGTCATGTTTTTGCGCTGTTCAACTTCATTCGCCTTCCACCGGCGGTCAGCGCCGGTTTGATTGTACAGTACTATGCTGCGTGTTCAACTTCGGTGGCTGTTGCTACACCTTAAGTTTCGTGTGAAATGTATGCTGTGGTGACGTGGTTATGCTCCGCTATTTCTTGGCATTGTTGCTCATGGGCCCTTCGCGAAAGCGATGGCACTTAAATTTACGCGCGGCGTTCGCATTGGTGAAATAGTTCATTTTCACTGAACAAAATCAACTGCTCCGCAACTTGCTTCGTTGATGGTGGACAACGAAAAGACCTCTGGCTAGTTGTTCTGTGCGCAAAGCCATATTTGTGTTTCGTCGCATTTTCTGCGTGAACGAAATTTGCTGATGATGAGATGCAGTGTTGCTCTATACGGCTTTCAATCGCATAACAGCTGCGTATCTTAAAACTTCTCCTTTTTTTTAATTTGTTGGTACTAAGTCACTAATTCAGAACGTTTAGTTGTGTACAATGCTTTCTGCAAGCACGTTAAATTTTTGTCTGGCCAGTGAGCGTCTAGCAAATATTCTGATCAGTCCAAATAAACTACTCTGTAGTCTGTTGCAGTGATTAAGATTCATTTCTGTTTTTCGGGCAAGCGCTCGCCAGCAAAGCTATCGTCTGTAATTTTCAGGAAGTGCTCAGCAAGCGTTACGACACTGCCACCCAACACTTGGACGCGTCGGGTCTTTTCCACGACCAAGATCTGCGAAAGGCGAATATCGTTATAAAACTGCAAAAGCCTGCACATGCTGCGATCGTTAACAAGATCATATCGCAACACATTTCGTCGGTGAGGGGGGTTTTGCTGTCGTGTTTTGTTCGTCTTGCAGAAACGTGGCATTTAATCTGTGATCCTTAAGCAACGGCGAAGCAAATGTTCAATCTGTCAATTTTGGCTGCTACGCTTTTGTTCGTTGTTTTCGTTATTATCATTGTTGCTGGTGGCAACTGAAGGGATGGAATTTCCCGGCTTGCCGAATGTTTCGTTCAGACGACGGAATCGCTTAGGTCAGTGGTTCCCAACCGGTGGGTCGCGGAAGAATGGCTGTAGGGTCGCGAACAACAGCCTCAACAGTTCGCTGATGTCTCAATTTTAGAAGTGAACTCCGCATATCACCAGTTTGTTGTAGGTAATGGCTGGGGCCGAGCGCTTATGTAATATTCGAGTGGGGTGGCGAGATCAAAACGATTGGGGACTACTGACTTAGGTAATCGCAAACGCGAGTAAACGACAGTCAACGTTTTTCATACTGCGTTTTGGGCATTCGTACACAATAATACTTATTACATCGTTGAAGATGATAAGTTGACCTTGGCCACTGTGTTTTTTAATCAGTTCATAACGAATGTTACCACTTCGTTTATTAGTTTGTTTTTAGTTGGAATGCTGCTACGCAATTGCTTCACACGTCCACGTCAGCTGTGAAAATACCATAGTTGCACCGTCAGGAGTACCACTGTTATGTGTTATACGTGCTTTTCAGCTCGTGTCTATTGATCTTTCCAACAACGCCCTATCTCAGTTGG
>Ga0210059_1013172_pt1 | contig 12399 bp, 4 predicted proteins | sample Ectturendosymbi2_FD_188042 | JGI IMG/M metagenome (GOLD analysis project Ga0210059, IMG submission 188042) | Ecteinascidia turbinata endosymbiont from Florida, USA - Sample 2 (SPAdes) (version 2) | ecosystem: Host-associated > Tunicates > Ascidians > Unclassified | place: Key West, Florida...
CGCGTTGCGCAATATGTGCACATGCTCACCGGTAGAATGCATACATTTTTCAATTTTACTTGTTTACTGATATCGTTTGCAAGGTATCTGCTTCAAAATCGATTATTTATCAGCCTTCTCTAATAATATTTATTGTGTTTTTTTAGATGAGTACTTTTTTCTGTAAAATTAAAAGACTAACTTCTGCTTGATTGCATTTTGCAAAAGTGAGAGATGAACATGCATTTACATCGGTTTAAAACAAGTTTCCGTATTCCTGGAAAGTGCAAGTAGGGTTTATGAATTCATTTGAAAAGAATTATCACTTTAAGTAACTAATACAGCTGAAGGTCGGAGTCGGTCCGGAGTCGGTCCGGAGTCGGAGTCGGAGTTGGAGTCGGAGTCGCACAATCGAAATTGCCAGGAGTTGGAGTCGGAGTCGGATGACGGGACTTCCGACTCCACAGCCCTGGTCTCCAGTAATGTTAATATGGGCGGGCAAACAACTACCAAGTTTCAACATTTAAATAATTAAATGCCTCTTATTTTTAGAACACCCTATGTCAATCGTGCATATCTGGTGTTTTTTCCTGAAAAATTGTGTTCACATTTAAGGCACCAGTTAAAACGTCTGTTGTCATTGAAGTGGCAAATTTAAAAGTTGTTTTTTTATTGAATTTCTAAGTTTCTAATTTGAATCAAAGCCACCATTTGCTCGTAAAACGTTCTGGCAAAGCGCTTGTTAAAATCTCGATGCTGTAAGTGCAAGATCTGCAGTCTCTTTTTAGCAGCCGGTATTGCAGTTGAGCAAGACGTTTTTGTGGCCTCCATTACGATTGCGCTTCTTATATTTACACGTTTCTTATGTACACCAACACACGTTCAATCGAAGCCGAGTAGCGACTTTGGTCTAAGATAGGGGTCTCCAAACTACGGCCCGCTGGCCAAATCCAGCCCGGGAAGTCGTTTAATCCGGTCCAGGCCCACAGCCAGGTTTCAATATTTGGTGGGACACAATATATTTTTAGCGGGGCAAGATTTTTGCTTTTACTACATGCTTAAAACAAATTTTTCTGGGTGCAACAAAATTTTGGGGGGCACAAAAGAAATTTGGGGGGTACTGCCCCCGAATGCCCCCCCGTGGCTACGGGCCTGATCCGGTCGCGAAGTTATTTCATCCGGGAGCAAAGGCAGTTTGTTAATAATGAAAAAGCAATATATTTACGAAATATTCGTTGATTTGATGGAATGGAACATATCCCGAAACAACCGCGTTGCGTAAGATATCCGCCCCTCGAACTGTTGTGTAACAGCTTAAAGTCTTTAACAGGGCTTTACATTTGTGCAGGGGAGCTTGACATTGAACATCTGATAAACACTCCACCGATTTACAGCGTTTTATAATTCTATTTGGGGGGCCTTGTGCTTTGTTTAGGGTGAATAAATCCACCAACCCCACCCATGACCACGGGACTCTTCCGAAGTAGGCCTTCGAAAATAATTGCGCGCATATAAGATGTGGATCCTGTTGTTGTTCAATTCTTGATTGACTGATTAAGGCATGCATCTGATAAACGTAAACGCTAGTGTCGAACAAAGCCTAAACGCGCTTGAAGGTTATTTGGATTTTATGTCACTAACGCTATGAAATGTGACAGCTGTAGCATTTTTGTATATTACTTGCACTAAGCTTGTTTCCCAGAAACGATAAGCATTTGGCTATTTATTTAAATTTAACAGTGTAATTCAAAATATGATAAAGATAATGTCAGTGCTATTCAACCGGGTATACTGTATACCCAAATGTATACCATATCTAAACCAGGGTATACAACTGAAAAATGGTATACGAAGGGTATACAGCTTAGGGCTGTGATACACAGCAACGTACTACTGGCTTATACGCATTGTTGCGTATGCCTACTATCGCAGTGGTGTTCTGGGTCCTATCGTTGCATCAGTAATGCGCCTGTTTCAGTCGTGTGTGCGGCCTATTGTAAGACATTTTTCTTTCTGCTTAAAAATATTGCTAGCTGCGGTGTTTAGCAGCAACAGACCAACGTAGCAAAGAGCAAGTTTTGTTTATCTATTATAGATTCTAGCTAGATTACTAACATTTAGCCAGGTGGGTATTAGCGATAGCAGTACCAAATGTACTGTTAGACAGCCTATTTGAGATAGAAGATAACTGTGAGTAATTTAAAATTGATTTTAAAGGTTGCAATGTCTTTATTAAAATACTTTTGTAATGATATTGATAGTAACAAAGAATCTGATGTAGCCCCAACCTCATCTTCTGCAAATGCGCTTCTTCCTGCTAAGCGCCGGAAAACAACGCTAAAGAGACGAAAATGGAACGATGATTACCTAAATTATGGATTTCACCGCCCAATTGGAGAAGAAGAAAATTCTTATCAATCTGCTCATTGCCTGTTTTGCTCGACCAAATACGGTAATGTTAATGTTGTTAGATCAAAACTTTTAAGTCATCTTACAAAGCAGCATCCAGAACACCAAAACAAATCTAAGGAGTTCTTTCAGTCACATCTGGCTGCTCAGAAGAGTCAGAGCAATTTGTTTGATAAACAAATGGGACGCCAGTTAATCTACGACAAGAACATATTATTGGCATCGTTGAAGATGTCACATCACGTGATGAAAGTCAAACGTCCCAACACAGAACATGAACGTGTAGTGCTGCTTTGTTTAGAAATTGCAGCTGACTTAATTCATGGCGGAAAAAAAGCAGTTGATAAAATCAAACAAGTTCCGCTTTCCGACACTACTGTTGGACGACGTTGTGCTGTTATATCCGAAGATTTGAAGCAACACCTAATACAGAAATTATCAAAAGCCCCTTCTTTCGGCATACGGTTGGATGAAAGCACTGATATAAGCAGTGAGTCTCATCTGATGGTATTCTGTAGATTTCCAGATCTAGACGCTAACAGAATAGTTGAACATTATTTGTTCTGTCAACCAGTTGGAGAAAGAGCAACTGCTGAAGCGATTTTCAAGAAAATTAATGAGTTCTTTGAAAAAGAGGGTTAGATTGGTCGAAATGTAAATCTGTGACAACAGATGGCGCTGCAGCTATGCAAGTCTTCCGTAAGGGTGTGATTAAGAGAATACAACAACTGTCGCCCAAATGCGTAGGGATTCATTGTATTATTCACCGGGAAGCATTAGTAACAAAGAAACCCAACCTGAATCCAGGTGAGGCAGGCGGTCAAGAACATGAATTAATGGATGTTCTATTGGAAGTTGTGGCTGTTGTAAATTCCATCGGAAAAAGTGCCAAGCAACAGAGACTTTTTTCAAAACTTTGTGATGAAATGACCTCCTCTTCCAAAAAACTTATTTTGCACTCAGAGGTACGGTGGGTATCTCGAGGGAAAGTTCTTTCTCGTGTGTTTGACGAGCTTCCAAGTTTCGGGACATATTCTGGATTGCAAAATTGGCGTACTTGGCGTCGATTTTTGATCGTTTGAACCAAGTGAACATCAGTCTTCAAGGGAGAGGGGGTGACATCTTTTGGTCAACTAGCAAGATCAATGCGCTGAAGATGAAAATCCCACTCTGGAAAAATAATGCTTTATCGAAGAACTTCAGTGATTTTCCCTTATTAAGTCAATATATGCAAGAGTCTGGTTGGGAGTTTGAGGACGTTTCTACTGAAGAAAAACTGTCTGCTCTTATTGTTGCTCACTTAAACTTACTTGCCGACAATTTGAATATGTATTTTCCTGAAGATAACGACCACTTTCTGGCAGAAAATTCGTGGATTATTCAGCAATTTAATGAAGAACCAACTGAGGATGAGGAATTATTGAAACTGCGGGCTAACTTAAATCAAAAATACTCATTCCGAGGAGGGGATTACTCAGAATTTTGGGTTTTTCTCCTTGAATTTCCCGAATATAAAAATCTTGCGCAAGAAACTATTGATATCTTGGTACAAATGCCTACCACTTATTTGTGTGAACAAGGATTTTCCAGTCTTGTTGAGATCACGTCAAACAAACGAAACTCAATTCTTGACATTGATTGTTTAATGCGGGGAAGAATAGAGAGAGAGCTAACACCACGTTATGTCCAAATTGCGGAAACGATGCAACAACAAGCTAGTCATTAAATCAACTTCAATTTTAAGTCGTTGACACTTCTGCATGCTAAATTTCTTGTGCTCAGTGTAAGACTACTATTTCCGTAATCACTAAAACAAACAACTAATTCTTATTTTTTTATACTTTCTATGCACAATTAAACAATGCTATTGCGAGGTATACAAATTTGTTGAAAAATTATAAAAGGTGTACCATGGAGAAAAAGGTTGAAGAGCACTGATAATGTTGTAACTAAATTGAATTACACATGTCGTCTAAACAAACTTGAATATGTTTGACATTCAGTCTACACAAAGTGTGAAAATGGTTGTGTCTTTGCGAAAAAGAAGCGACAATCGGTTGTAGTCATGGCTCTGCAGTAAAGCTGAGAAAAAGTTGTCACAGCAGCTTCACACAAGGTTTGGTTGATCCTTGTGTGAACCACTGAGCTCAGTGGCTTTCAACAGGTGTTCCCGACTTCCCGTGGGACACAGCGTTTGCATTAATTAGAAAGAAAGCATTATGATACTTGAATAATAATGTCATTGTGATCAAATTAGATAGACAAACAGTAAAAAATTCGACCTCAATGTCACGTTTGTGACATAACTCCTAGTTAACAATGCTAGCTGAAGTTGTATTTACGAGAAGTGCTTTGGCATAGTATTGCAATTGTTATAGCACAGCAGATAATGCTAAGCTAAAGTTATAGAAGTGTTAAATCTATGAAACTATGGGTTTAGGCCACCACCAATATCTTTCCTGGTTTAGTGGGCCATGAGCAGAAAAAGGTTGAAAACCCCTGATCTAGTCATTCTCGGCTAACTGCTTGAAGTCCTTTTAAAATCAATTTTAGTACTTAAAGTACCAAAATCCAAACTTTACTTGCTGGCAAGGTAATTGGAAATCATTGATAAAAACGTTAAGGCCCCACATAATTGCGAATGAACCGTCACCGGGGGTGTACCGAGGTTATATGGCGCCTGGGGTAAGAAAAAAGTTTGGCGCCCTCATGTTCGAACCTGTCTTTCGGAAGCAAATGCACTGCATTGAAGAAAGCACTTATGCGACATTGTTGGGACTTTCTGGTGACTCCTAGGGATTCGGCGCCCGGAGCATTGTGGTCCACTTTCCTCCCTCGTTAAGCACCTGACTTTCACAATACACGTTTAATCATTACAAATAAATATATGGAATGGATTCAACATCGGTTATGGTGTAATAAAGAACAATTTGAAACTGGACTGCTTACTAGATAAAGTTTGAGCTTCAAGGGATATAAAATATAAATCACCGCGGTATTCACCCATTTACAGTAGCTTCAAAACTGTACAAAAACAAAATTCTACGATATTCATTTAGGCTTAAGGCTGACACTACAGACACGAACAAGCTGTACTTTTAGCACACAAGAGTTATCAGAGACAGATTTTTACAATGGGAAACGTCCCATAAGATGGGACCGGCATAAATCGCTATGGGATGGGAATGGGACAGGTAAATATGTCCCATAGACAACCCTAGGCTTGTCCATGGAAATGTCATTCCTATGGGAATCCCATGGGAAACGTCCCATGGGATGGGACAGGCACAAATTGCTATGGGATGGGAAGGGAATGGGACAGATAAATATGTCCCATGGACAACCCTGGAAATTGCTCTCATTGCTCCCTGGCTACGCACCTATCAGCAAATGCGACTACTGGGCATGTTTAGCGAATTTATAAACGAAACAAGTGTACGTGAATTCAGCAATTCGTATAAGAGACACGTTTCGAGATAAGCAAATGTTGACACTTCTACGCAGGTTTGCCAGACGAAAATTTCAATAACAAGCGAGACATGCCAGAAAAAAGCCAAACTGAATATTTATTTAAAGGCGAAGACAAAGACCACACTTTAATTGTGGTATTGCTGCTCCATTGTCACAAAAAACACTTAAATTACAAGAATATCATTAGAAATATTCTTCAGATTGAGTTTAAGTCTTGCTTGGCCTTGTATAAGAGCTATTTCCTGATGCTTCTCTGACTTTTTATGATTTTTGAGATTTCACACTTTGGCTACAATGGTGCCACAATTGGCAGTATGCAGAATCTGATTCATCGGCAGGTTTCTGTACCCATATGAGATTTTCTCCCATTCACTCCTATACTTACGATCACAATCATAAGAGATTTTCCACTTTCTCGATGTCATTGTTGCATTTATATATAGCGAACCTGTCTGCCAGCCTTGCACCTTGCTTAGTACTTGCAACATATTACACCCAGCGCACGCATTTCCCGTGCTTACGCAAAATATTATTTCGAAACTCGCATCCCTCAGATCTTACTAACGTCACAATGTGGACGTCGGTCTAATATAGTATTTATCAAAACATTTTGCAAAAGGAGTGCCAAAATAATGGAATAGTAAATGTTTGTCAACTGAGGAAACTTTCGCAGAGTAAAAAGTCAATATGCCAAATTAATTTTTTAAGGCCAATCAACTTAGAAAAAAGCTAAATGAAAATTTCTAGACCAACCAACATGAAAAAGGCTTAATTTCTGAAATTTTGCCTAAGAAAGGCCAATCTGGCAACCCTGCTTCTACGTACAGTCTTTTTCAAGCACAATTTACATTGCCAAAGAGGTTGATAGTTTTGTTAATAACACGCCAGCAAATTAGGTGAAGCTGATATTAGCCGAGTGCTTATGAAGAATGTTGTCTATAAAGGATATAATACAAACATTTTATTGCCGACAAAAGTAAACCATTTGCTTGAATTACTACAGTTGCCCTCCTTCTCCTTTTGCTGACTGCATACTTTGCCAGACCTTCCACTACCATTTTGCAGAATGAGAATTTCTAGCGGCTCCCTAGCACTTCCTTGTTGGGAGCGACTATTTTGCACTTCCTTGTTTGCAGATATCGAAATACATCTTTGCCAAGAAGACTACGTAGCTACCAGTTCCGGACGAAAGTTTTTAACAATTAATCTGCGATTAAACGCAAACTACGTGCTTGTGCCACATTAACCTGGCGCGGGCAGAGGAAACCATCCTGTTTCTGCATGATGAGAATATCAAGCAGTTCCTTTGCATTTTCTTGTTCAATGAGGATTTCTACGAAGCCTAACCGGGTTATTTATACCTGGAATGTAATGCATCAAATACATTTTGCGAACATTTTTGCTTTAGAAAAATACCTGAATTTAAACCAGAATTTCAACCTAACGCTATTGATAACGATTATCTCCAATACCTTACAAGCAAATATATGTATATATCATATATCATTAAAACGCTTGTGTTTATGAGTCATATGATCCACAAAATTTTAACAGTGGATTTCTTGAGCCTGCAGTAATTTGGATGTTTTTTTCATGCAAGGTATTTCAGCTATAGAAATTATAAAGTTAAGTAAATAATAAATCAATAAAAATATGTATGCAGCTTCAGTCATTGATGAACAAAAAATGAATTGCTCTAGTTTTGTTGTAACAGCTGATAAACTCATACTTTCCCGACGTTTACACTTAGACCCCTCAAAGATCAGGGCACCCTAATTTAATGCAGACACGTTTCACTAAACTCCGTTTCTTTAGGATCATCTTCATCTTCTCGAATGCGAACATTTTGTTTGTTGATACTGTACTTAAAACCAGAAGGAATAAAAATACAGTATTATTTCAGATTTTCATAAAATATTTCTAAATTTTTCTTGGCTCGTCACCGATTGTTTACTTGATATAATTGCGCAACCATTTGACTGTCTACACCAAGGGTTCCCAACCTTTCTCTTACCATGTACCCCTTCAGCATTCTGACAGATGAGCATGTACCCCTACAGCATTTCAGCAGATAAGCATGTACCCCTTCAGTATTTCAACAGATGAACATGTACCCTTGAAATTTCTTATGACAAAATAATTTATGATTATTCATAATGCATATATTTAACAATAAGCATATAATGACTTTTGATAATGATACCAATTAATATATGTATAAATATTTGGAAATAAACAATATGTAAATAAATTTCTATCTTCTACTGCTAACCTTAAATATACCCCTTCGGATAGGCAAATGCACCCCTGGGGGTACATGTACACCAAGTTGGGAACCCCTGGTCTACAGTTTTAAACAGTGTTCTTTTCTTCGTTTGGCGATATCACATTTTTTACCTTTGTGCCCATCGGTTGACAATTTTGTTTAACTTACTCATACGTGCTTCGTTTTCAGGCTCTCAAGGTGTGGAGAAACGGGACAAGTGTCCTCCCCCGAAATTTTCAAAAACATCTTTGGTTATTAAAAGTACAACAGCAAGTAACGGTCATTTTCTCCCTCCACGGAAATACCAGCTAGTTGCTCCCCTGCTTCCTTTGTACCTGTGTTGTTAGTGTCAGCGATTTTATTAGAATGGGTTTGGAAATTGATGCAGTTAAAGAAGAAAATCAAATATCTACAGAACTCTACCAGCCAAAAAAGCTGAAGTACAACTAGTGCATGGATACGTTTAATTGAAAGCAAAAGCAGAAAGGAGCAATTGAGTATCAGCAATGCCCAGGAATAAGCGTATGTTTTGGTAAATGAACCAAGAAGTGCAGCACCATATCGCTTCGACTGAAACGAAGGCATGACAGAGTCAGAGACAATAGGGACAACCCATTATAAGCCGCTACGCAACAATGGCTTTTCTGTCAGGACCGCGCCACCACCTTATGCTGCGTCGCTTTCTCGCTGAACTCAACAGTTGCTCACGAACCACAGAGTAAATAATAGCAATATTGTTCCATAACAACGCAGTGTGTTTGACCACATTATTTCTCTACTGTACAATACGGCGTTGAGTTGTGATAGTTCTCAATATCAAGCCGTTCGCCTGACTGCTTAGCGCTAAGGTTTCCACTTAATGTTTCCAGAAAGGACAGTTTGCGAAAATTATTTTTCAAAGACAAAGCAGAGAGTTGCCCTCCCCACGTTCAGACAGCTTTTCGTGCTTGATGTGATTTGGTTCTAGCAAAGAGCAAGCGAATGTGCTAGTCACAATTATGGCGTTAAACCTTGTATCAAAGCAGTTGAGAAGCTTTGAGAAAGACAAGTGTCAAGTGAAACGAGCACTGAAGCGTTGCTATCTCCAGTAAATAAAATGCACCGAACTTTGATTCGCTAGTTGAGACAATGGCATGTTTGTCAACACGAGCTAAGAACTGTGCTTATCCACACGCTGCTGAAAGCTTTTACAAGGAGCACCACAATCAGTGCTTGTTTAGGCTTGTTATTAGGTAACTGCGCAGCACAAATTTGCTGCAAATGCAGCTCCATACGTAGTTTTTATTCGCATACATCAGGTAATGTACACATCAGCATTGCGAAATTACCGACATTTCAGTATTAGACACAGTAAGTTGGAAACAGTCTTAAGCAGGAAACTTAGCAGCCGGTGGTTCTACTGTGGGTAGAACGCCCCACCACTTACACGCAATGCTCTGGCTTTTTACCAGACCGTAGATTGTTTCTCCCTCTTGTTACTGAGGGAGAAATAATCTACGATATAACAAAACGTCATAAACATGTTACTGTGGCGCCTGTGAATGTAGTCAACAAACGAGCAGATGGTCTGCGCTTGAGTAAACACACCGCAACAGATTTATCTTTTCAATGGACGTCGACGCGACCGTTGATTTCAGCGTTCTTAATTATTCATAGCCAGGTGATTTCGCCCACTGGAAAATTTCGTTGTTTGACGAAACATTGCTTTCACTTCAAGTCGCGGTTCTGCGAGTTGGTTGGCATAAAAAGGAGTGTGATTGACTGTCTTTCACAGAAGAGAAACATTTCGGCAGAAAAATAATTTGTGCCTCGATGCAAATGCATTTAACCAGAAAAAAAACTGTTAAGTTCATGACAGGAAAATGATCACATTTTAACAAAACTCGCGTCAGTATGTGGGTACTATGGTTTTTGTTCATTTTATCTTGGACGAACCTCGTAAGACATGATTCAACTCGAAAGTTATATTACACAGGAAGAAGGCGAATGATATAGTCGATAGCAGGAGATAATTCAAAGAACCAAAGCCAAACTTTCATGGTGTGTTTAAAAGTAAAGCCCTTTCACACTTTTGTTGTGCACATAATGGTTGCTTGTAGAAGTTTGTTTTTAGCAATATAGTTATGAGGAAAAGCAATAAGAAACAGACAACATCAACTTGCTTCTGTTTATTAGCTGAGTCATATGAAACAATTGCTTCTGCCTATTAACTGAATCATACGAAACAACAAATCATTAACATTAGTTATGAAAGGTTTTGCTGGAAATAAAGTCAACTTGGGGAGTGGCAAGAAAAGTTCAGACCAACCGTATTCATTCATCACAGTTTCGTACCACCTCGAAAATGTAAAAACTATTGTTTATTTGTTGGTATTAACATTTCGTTCTACTTGTTGTACTTTTGAAATATTTTGATGTGTATATACATTCATGTACAAGTGTTCATGAATGTATATACAATCATGTACATTCATGTACAAGAAGTTCTATCAATTGATGGTATAAGCTTTTCCGTCCTTATATATCTTAAGCAGCAGACGAAAAACTAACCGAGAAGTGAGCTACTTGAAATTCACTGTGCATGTTTGGATTTTTAAAACTATCCAAAGAATGCAAGATGTTCTTTAAGAAATGCGACACTTTGAGATGCTACGCACTCTGTCACAGGCCAATCGGAAGCACATTGTTTTTTCAAATCAATTATTCATGATTGGCTGCTATTACATGCAACCAGAGTAATCAACAACTTGTATTTACACTTTTACAGAAAGTAACATACCGTTGTTCATGAAATTCCTCAGTGCAAAGAACGTATAATTTTTCTGAAAAATATGCTGCAACTCTTTAGAACTTTTTTGATTGAGATAAGTTTGCCAAAGGTTGCTAGGCTTGATGTTTCTTCAACTGTTTCTTCAACTGCAGAGATCTTTTCCAGCTCAGCTTACGCCAAACTTCATTCGCTTGGATTTAAGAAAACGATATACACAAAGCAACCACCCAACAATTTTCCACAGAGAATTGGAAATTTACAAATTACAGGCTTAGAGCAGCCTCTAATACTGTGATAGGGTAAAAAGAGCAATAGTAACGTGGCCAGGACTTCTGTGTGCAGAATAGTTAAAATGGTCACTTCCAGCAACTGTCTTATCTTCCGGGGTACATCATTATCAAATGTTGGATGTACTCGTATGTCGCCACATTTACGAGACCGGTATATCACCGTGGCAACTCATCTTTCTAAATTTTACTTCGTGTTTGTGGAAACGTCAAAATAAAACAGCTTTTCTTCCCGCCGAATGCGCTCTATCCAAAATTATGAGATATTTTGTATAATCGTTTTTTAAAAAAACTCTGTGGGCAAAAATCTAATTGACTAAATTGAACTTAGAGCCACATTCATTTTAGCGTTAGCAAGTTTTCTAACATAAAGCTCCTTATACGTGATGTACGTATTTACAAACACAGTAGGCCTAACGTATACTACATCTATATACGCTTAAGCAAACGTATATCATACATTGCCTTAGAATGCTCTGATTCAGGTGAAGTTGCTACCTACATTCGTACAAACGCACAAATTAGCAATCGTTGGGATTATAGACAATCTGCATTCCCTTGAAAAGATTATTAAAAATAACTCAAATTTATTGTTGTTTTACGTTTATGAGGAAACGTTTTCACTTAAATACTGTTTTATTTTTGGTCAAGGGTTGGTCTGTGTGCAGTTGTAGATAGATAGCTACTTTATTTGCTGGAAGTACTAAGGGAAGATATTACAGCAAGCAAAGGATACTTGAACAAAACGCAGACATTAGTTGATATCTGCTTTGCTCTGTGCTATCATGAAACGTTTTGCAACAACCAGTTTCAAACGTGGTCTGCCATCGTGATGCATAATGAACCGTGAGTACAGTGTTTCATCAATTATGAAGGCTCTAACCTAGACTTTGCTGCATCGAAAATAAACGCACGCGCTTGATTTTTGCATGCTTGCAATGGGCTCACGTTGTGCAGTTGCAACGAAATGCAACGAAACCAGTATACAGCTTTGACAAAGAGTTGAGTTGAGTTGATTTTATTTGGCGATAATTAATATTCAGCTAGAAAAAAACACAAATCAGTGCAAGGACGCCAGGGCATTGAAGGAACCGGAAGGTTGTCGAGTCGATGCCCCTCAGCAGTTAAATTAGCTTTGTTACTGTCCAGTTTCAACTCGTGGTGGTGCATATATGTGGGAAGGAGCTGCTAGATGATCAACACAGTTACGCAGGGGG
>Ga0210059_1013174_pt1 | contig 12397 bp, 7 predicted proteins | sample Ectturendosymbi2_FD_188042 | JGI IMG/M metagenome (GOLD analysis project Ga0210059, IMG submission 188042) | Ecteinascidia turbinata endosymbiont from Florida, USA - Sample 2 (SPAdes) (version 2) | ecosystem: Host-associated > Tunicates > Ascidians > Unclassified | place: Key West, Florida...
AAAAAGTTGCAAAAAGTTGCAATATAAAATTCCTGGAAACAGCTCAAAACACTGAACTGCATATATTTTGAGTATTTAGGAAGCTGTTGGAAGCTGTAAAAGAAAGTTGCAAAAGTTGCAAAAACTTGCCCTACTCATGAGGCAGGAAAAGGATTTTCAGGTGAACACATGGTTGGATATGCATAAAATTTACGTTTGTAAAAGCAGTCGTTGACTTGGGAACAACATGTGGTGCATGTATTTTGCCAATGCCTGTGTAAGTGCACCATCCAGCAGGTGATTATTCGGAATACATATCACTTGAATAACAATATGATACTGAAAATCTGATCATTCACTCATCAACACTTTCTTTACCTGCAGTGCAAATCTAAAAACACAGCTGTGCATTTCATGTGAATGAATTGATGTGTTGGCAGTGTCTGCAATCCCCCATCACCATGCAACCCTTTTGTTTTCAGCAAAATGGCTAACTGACTGTATCATGTGATGCACTTTCTTTTCACACTCAAAAACTATTACGCTTTGTCATTAATGGATATCTTGTCACATATGCCACTCCTAAAACTACTATCATCTGCGCTGTGATGTTGCTAGTTACTACATTTGCAAACGCAATTATGAAGACAATATTGCTTTTTCTCTTTTCGGTCAAAATTTAGATAGGTTGTTTTGGCACAAACATGGCTATAGTGTGTACGACAGAACATGAACAAGCTTGGGGCTACAACTCAAAATAATTCAGAAGGCACGGTTCAAAGCCTAAAGCTCATTTAAGAAATGGACAGGATGCATTTTTTGATGCAAACCTGCGATGAGTCCATTCTGAAACTCAGAAACAAACGAAATGCCACGTTTTTTGACTTTTTTACAGTGGAAAGACTTGGGACTTAGCTGGACCATCACGAACTTGAAACTTTTAATGAAACACACATGCTCTACACATAAAACCTAATGCAGACATCTTAAACAAAAAAAAGGAAATTTCGAAACATTCAGAAATATCTCTTAATATCCTCCATTGATTATTTCAGATATCTCACCTCCAAATTAGCACTCACAAGCTCTCACACTCAAAAAGAACGTATCTCCCTACCATACATGCAAACCTCACAACAATATGGAAGAGAGATCTAAACGTTATTAAAGCGTAACGAAATCTGGCGACTTGCGGTGATGCAGGCAGTTTGACCCCCACACAAAGCTCCAAGCGCCCCAAAATGAAGTACAGAAAACTAAAATTCAGTGAAGTTTTATCAAATTTTCAAAAGTCAACATCCACCTTCAGTGATGTGCCCGAGTCATTTTGTCGAGTCAGAGTCACAAGCTCTTCGAATCAGAATCGAGCAAGAGTCATAGAAATTTTTTCTAGTGGTGTCAGAGTCGAGTCATGACTTGGTCGATTCGAGTTAGAGTCGAGTCACAAAAACTGTCGAGTCACTTTGAGTCATCGGTTTGCAAGCACGAGTCAATGTCGAAACACATGAAATTTAACATTTTTCTTATGTTTTATTTTTGCTATGAAATGGCGCCCAACATGCTATTGTTGCGATCGGAAAGCCTGAGCGGCAAGCATTTAAAGCTTCGCACTGTGGCAGCAAGCAACAATAGAGATCACATGCCGCAATCCCTCTCCACATACGCTAGTCATTACATTCAATCGTTCACAAGTTGATATCGGCAGAGCTTCCACACCACAGTCACTCTATTATTGCTTGTTCGTGTCATGCATACATAGTGTTTTTCTTTGCGCACATTTCGTTCGTGGTAAACCGCGCATTCCAGCACAACGCCAGCGGAGTGGTTGCAACAACATCTACTCCTTTTAACAACGAACCGCCCCAATCGCACGTTCTTTGTGTGAAGGCTGAACCCGGCACGACCTTCACGTCCTGGTCACAGCACCATTTTGTTGCGATCGGAAAGACCGAGCAGCGAGTGCGCAAAGCTTCACACTGTGGCAGCAAGCAATAATAGAGATCACACACCGCGATCACTCTCCATGTACGCTAGTCATTGCGTTCAATCGTTCACAAGTTGATATCGGCATAGTTCCACGCCACGATCACTCTATTATTTCTTGTTTGTGCCACGCATGTGTAGTGTTTTTCTTCACGCAGATTCCGTTCGTGGTGAACCGCGCATTCCAACGCAAAGCCAGCGGAGTGGTTGCAACACTATAAAATGGCGCCCGATAAAGTAAAAATGGTGCCCAATGTTTTTTGGCAAGTTTGATTGCAGGTTATATATATCTAAATATTTTGTGAAAGCAGTGTCCATTCTACTTTTCACCATCACCTTCACATTTGTGGACACTGAATGCAGCGTAGCATAGCAATACTTTGCCACTGTCAAAGGTGGCAGTGACAAGAAGATGACCGCATCAAGACACATATCAGAACAACACGGCGCCCTTTAAGGCTATACCCTCTGTACTGCATGCCCTCAAGCTTTCTGTGACATTCGGAGCCTCAACTGCCATGTGTGAAAACTCGTTCTCAACCGTAAAAACATTTTCAGGGAGAACAGGAGTGCAACGGTCCATTCACATAAAGCTCAGCTTGTTTAACTAGCTTTTGAACGAGATCGAACTAAAAAGCTGAGTGGAGAATGGAAAGACCAAGTCCTGCAAAAATTTAGTGCTACTGCTCGCAGACTGCAGTCATTTTAAAAGTCAAATGGCAACGTTGTAAAACTTTCTTTTTCAGTTTCAGCATTATTGGATTCATTTAGACAAACATTTCGCTTGCATGATTCGCTTTCTACTATTTTCAGTAATAAACGTAGATTGCCTGTGGAAAACGTGAAGTCAGTAACAAATAGAACGATTTTGATGTGGAAAGGTAGAACTTGGTGATTATATCCAGTGCCCCCTCACTTCAGTCCTTGTACACCCTAACATATTTCTTTCTGGTGCTCACCCTGTTAGCGGCCATAACGTCTGAACGGAAAGAGCTAGAGAGTCACCGAGAGTATCATTGGATCCGTAAGTCATCCCTGCACATTTTGAGATAGGTCGTGGCCATCGTCATTGTGATGTCATTTCCGGGAAACCGCTTTTCACCTAGGCTAGAAAACCTAGCTGCTTCCATACAGTAGGCTACAGAGCTTAACCCAAACACGTTGGAAACAAACTTTCTACATAAAAAATGTTTGTGAAGACCGTACCTTTGCAAGGATGACCAAAAATTTGCTACCTTGACACTTTCTATCTAGGGGGTGCCATGGGGACAAAAACCTCGGATTTCGTGGCTATTTTGAGGTTCAAGCCACTTATCTGCCATTCGATATCCACCAACCCCTGTGGCGACCTGGAGATGACGCCACATGTAAATAAATGGTCACCGCTAGATGGTGCCCATGAGTAACAAGTCACTGTGATAGTCACCATCACCACAAACGAAAGATCGTAAATCATACTCCCTATATAATAATAGTGCAACCTAGTATCAGTAGAGTGAACTCGTCGAGGGAGCTCTATTGCTTCTGGTTGCTTTACTGTTGGTTAAACGCCCCGAATTACCAGCTTTTGCTTGTGCTTGCCTATGTGTTCTTTTGTCTCCTTGGCATCACTTCTTCAAAAGCTGCCCTTGAACAAAGCTCCAGGGCCTGATTGTATTTCTGCAGAGCACCTGCTGTGTGCAGATGAATCTCTGCCCTTTTTTTTCACAGTGAACTGTTTAACATGTGTATTGTTCACGGGTATATACCCAATTCCTGTTTGAACACAACAATAGTTCCCATATGCAAAAACAACATGGGTGTATGTCTGACACTTCAAATTGCAGACCAGTTGCAGTAGACACAGTGGTGTCAAAGCTACTTGAGCACTTAAAACTAGATACGTGAATTTGGCGGTGACATAGCCTACATTTTATGTCTTGAATCTCAAACTTTGGCTAAGAAGCGATTCAGTTTCAAAGTCTTCTTCGTTGCTCCATAGTCACTGTTTAGCAACAGTAGCATTCATTCCAGATATGTATTTGTGATGACATGAATTGTGACGGTTCAATCACAATTTTCATTTTCATAAACGGTTTCCCTTTACCTTGCCGGCGAGTAAAAAATCAGTCTTGTCAAGATATTAAACTCCGACCTACTGTTCATAGGCTCATTCATCTGATGTTGATTGCCACCCTATCCTACAGTAAATAATTTTAAATCATTTAACTGCAACGAGAGTCACCAGCAAAATCTAACGTAAGTAGCAAGATGCTTTTCATTTTGTAAGTGCTGAGGGAATTGACACTGCCATTACTTACCGATACTGAGATAACTTGCGTAGGGGTGGATATTAAAATTCAGGGGCAAGCTCCCAGAAAGAGGCCCCGAAGATCGCCATTGCGAAAGGCAGATGTGGGATTATGTGAATGAAAGAGTTAACAATTTTTTTCCCATTTTATATTTATGAACTAAATTCAAGAGCATAATAAACAAACGAAAGGGACAAAATTTTGCAAAATTTTGCAGCTGGACACTTGAAAAGTGCCTCCATTGGCGCATTTTCCCATAATTTTTACTTTATTTTGAAAAACATATGATTTGCTTCAGAGCTTCTGTGGCTCTGGAGTGGTACATAACCTTTTTAACTAAACAATAGTGCAAAGCTCTCAAGAGAGGGCACGGTATCTCTGAAAAAAGGGGCCCGAGGCGACTGCCTCGTTATCCTTCTTTAATATCCATCCCTGAGCTTGCAATATGTCTTGTTGGCAAAGTGCATGCGACTAAAATGAAACTAAATCTGAATTGTTTTCTCAATAGGGCTTCAAATTCCCGAAGACAAGTTATTGTATTTTCTAGGAACTCGTGATTTGTTTTGTACCAGTTTAATAACGTGCAGTTCTAAGCTATCTTTACATGCAGCTGAGCGTGGTCAATAAGGTTTGTAATATCGTGGTTACGATTGTGTTTACAGTTTAATTCTAGTTTATATGTCAATGAGGTCAGATAAATTTAGCAAAGTCTCATCCAACAATTTGAACGAAGTAAGTTTAAAGTAGCTACAAAAGTTTTACTGAATAAGTTGAACATAGCCAAAAGATCTTACGGATTATCAAAATCCAAACATTTTTTAAACGCTTTGAAAGACTCTAACCCAGTCTAGCGTTTACGTTTATCAATTACATACGTGAATTAATCGCTCAAAATTGGATGACAACGGGATCACTTCTTAATATGCGCGAAAGTTTTGTACAAGGCCTACTTCGGAAGTCAGTGCCTCAGAGCAAGTTTTGCTCGACTTCCATTGAACGTGCAGTGTTGATGTATATGCGAAGAGTGTATATACAGTGTAGGAAGCGCAATCGTAATGGCGGTCGCGATGACCTCTTGCTCAATTGCCATATTGGCTGCAAAAAGCCTACTGCAGATCGTGACCTTATAGCATTGAAAGGTTTTCTGGCGCTTTTGCAGGACAAGTTTATGAGCAAATGGTGGCATTGATCCGAACTAGAAGCTTGGTACTTCACTATCAAAACTTTCAAAACTTGTCAATGCAATGAAAGCAGACTTGTCATTTGCCGGCTTAAATCTGAACACAACTGTTCTGGAAAAAACGCCAGAAACAAGCACGTTTCATGGGTGATGCTCTATAAACAAGGAGCATTAAAATATTTATATATTGAAACTCGGTTGTTGTTTCCCTTCTTATTAAAGTTTCTGGCTACGTGCCTGGTTGCCACTGCTAGTATTTACCAAAATCTTGTGGTTTGTTTTTGTTTTGATGTATGTGATCTTGTGGTTTATAGTAGCAGTACATTTTATTTCGGAACTGACCAAATTTGAGTTGATTACTACCGTTGAGTGAACATGGTGACGTCATCGAAACGCAAACAATAAAGATTTGTCCCCCCCAAAGTTTTTGAGTAAACGCGGTCCCTGGCTACCACCAAGCATTATGACAAAACTGTGGTGTTGTGACATGCAATAACACGAGGGTCAGACATTGTGACAGAACAAAAACGCTCGCCTACTATATCTACAGTAGTGTAAGAGCCCTCGCCCTTCTCACGCTATACGAAAGGATAAGTCAGTCCGTACGGCTGCATTTCAGGCAAGAAGATATTATTCATAATTTGGCTGAGACGAGTTTGAGTCCATGGCTGTGAGAATTTGACTGTCACGCAAATAACTGCTGTTGGGGTCGTACAGATTTACAAATTACTTTACTGCGCCTCACTCCGATTTAATGAAACTTCTTCAACGGCCAATAGTGTCCAATAAATAGGCTGAATGCAATGCTCCAGTCCAGAGACTAAGGTAGAGAATATTAGTTTGCCCTCGAAAAATTAGCAGTTAATATCGTTGTCGTACTAGTTGAGCAAAAATGTTAACTCATTCAAGAGATTTGTTACTCTTGTTTAGAGTTGAATTGGCTTTCTGTTCGATGTTCAAGGCCTTGTGAAAAGGTCCAGACTGTGGGAAACTAAAATCTAAGTGGTAAGTTAGGAGCTGTTTACAGTTTAGATGTAGATGGCAAGCAATTATACGAGGAGAGTTTAGGTTGCAAAATGCTGGTTTCAAGTGGTGTAACTTAAAATTATCGCGTTCTGAAGTCCTCCTGACATTCCTCGCATTGCTTTGCAAATAATGCTGACGATGGCAGCTATACAGTATTTACTGCAAGCTGCGAACGATCTTTCAGTAAACTGAAACTCGTCGTTTCATACCTCCGGGCCTCATTGATTGACAATAAGTCAGGGAAGGTTATGTGGTAGGGCCTATAGCTTTGATGAGAATAGAAAGGAACGAAACAGCAAAACCTTACTTGATGGAATCATACACGAGTTTGTTTCGATAAAGGCACGGAAAGTGTTGTTTTGTTTTAATTAGCATTTTTGTGTAATTTAACCGGAAAAGACTGGGTATGTTTATGTCTTGATGGAACGGGGTTTCTCGAACAGAAGTGATACAAGACTCGCATTAAATATTTTACTGTACAATTCACATTGCATGTGTTTCATAACAAAAGAAATTGTCGTTTGCAGTTGCAATTTGTTGTTTAATTTTTTTGTAAGATATAAGCTACAATTTTGTCAGGCAACATTATGCAGACCTATAAACTACGATAACGTTATTGTTTGAATGTCTTGATGTTCATCAATAATAAAAGTAAATGAGTATAGAAGTATGTTGTACTCATTATGGATAACTTATATTTTATTTGCTGAAAAATTTCAAGCAAAAATAAACACAAATATTTACTGTTTTAAAACTTTTATTGTCTTTATGGCCACTGCTTTAACCAATGAGATCTCTTCTTTTCTGTATATAAACAAGTTCGGTAGTATCACCACTTCATTCTGACGATATCCCCTGAAGAGTGTCAGACGAAAAGCTTTGGGATGAATCTCCTACTTCACGCCATCTTCAAGTTCTGTACCACCAAACATCTTTTCAAGTATTTTCTTTATGGTTTATCTTTCGTAAAAATTGTATCTATATTTAATATTCAAATTGTTATAAAGGGTGCACATTTAAATTTTGCCATGGGCGCTACTTTGCATAGATACGCCGCTGGTTCACACTCAGAAACCTCAATGGCGCTAATTGAGGAGGTTGTTGGTGACGTCACGGCGCCAGACGATTCGGCCAAATTGAGCTCTCACTTCCATATGCATGGAAGTCACTTTTTAAGTGTGGTTTGCTTGGTCTTTCCCTTTGTCCTTGCTTTGGCTGTTGTAGCTTGCATGTAGCGGTCGCGCTAGCATGACTGCCAAATTGAGCTGAAGGTAATATACTGAAAGCGTTTGTATCCTGATTGCAATGTTTACCGATGTGACAAACAGTCATCAAATGTAGGCTGGGCTTGATTGAGTTACTTGACTTGACAGCTGTGCATGATTGTTGTATGCCAGTAGCGCAGCCTAACTACATGAACACGAGGATTACTGGAACTGTAGCTTACACTCTTTCCTGGTAGTGGTTGCAACCCTTTAAAACCCTCTAAACGCCCGTGCCGGCCACTTGGTGGCCGGTAAACCTTTGATCCGCCATAACTCCTGTACTGACCGGGCTAGAAAGCCAGTGAAAACATTCCTGGATTCACGAGACAGCAAGGAATCAAATGAGAATGACAACAACATACCATTGCATTTGCAATATTTTAGAAAAATCCATATTTGTGCATTTGCCATACTGAAATTTTAGCAAATCTGGCGTAAATGCGAAAAAATTCACACCGCGTCCAGTCCAGCCGATTCGATCCGGATTTGCGCTTCGCCGACCGCCGGAATACTCGAAGACAAAGTCAATTTGGGCCGTTTCGCAGGGGTACACTTGGGGTCCAAAAGTGTAGGTTGAGAAAATTTAGTTCTAGATAACTGTTTTGGGTCTAGACCAGTGATGCAGTCGAGACCGTAACCTTCGAGACCGAGACCGAGACCTGGTAAAAATTTCGAGACGAGACCAAGACCGAGACTTCATCAAAAACTCCGAGACCGAGACTCGAGACTTGAAGTTCGACACAGAGACTTCAAACTTTGTGCATTTTGCCAAAATTCTTCAAAAAAATGTCGTCATCACTTCTGACCATGAGCGTCCGCAGGGGGGAAACGAGCGTTTCCGCCCTTTAGATTGAAACTAAGCACCAAAATTATCTAGAAAACATGAAGTTAGTAGCTTAATTCCGATCATTTGATTAAATTTTTGCAATGCCAGTGCATTTTACGGTATGACACTCACACTGCGCAACAGCCAAGTTCACTGCTCTGGTGTCATGCAGTGGTGAGCTTGCAGTTCACTCGTATTCACTCCTTTGCGTGGCCAAACTTGGGAGCGGATTTTTTTTGGTGTTGGTGTTTATATTGCGTAACAATATCACGGCAGCCAATCTTCAAAGGTTCGCTTCAAGTTACGATAGAAGGCGTTTCACCGCATGTTGCTTTTGAACACTGGTGCCACGCATAGTAATTTTTAGACTGGCCTAATGATCTAGTGATCTAGTGAGTTTTTGCAAAGCATATTTTGAAGAAAATCGGTTGTCTTTTTTCTAACTTTTGAGCCGCTTTCAATTCGCAAACAATTAATTATGTGAATGGTTGTTTGGAGATTTGCACCAACAGAACATACAAGTGTTTTTAATTTTAGTTTTTAATCTTTCTCTCTTTCGCACAGTTTATCACTGCAATATTGACCATGACGGTACTTTCATTTCGTTGCACGAACGCTGAAGTAGAAATAATTATATAAATGTTAGGCAGATTGGTCTAAAATACTCCGTGTGTGGTGTCGTTTTCAGCTCCTGATGATTGTTGGTATGCAGTGGTGGGTTTAGGGTTGGGGGATCCGAGGTAAGACTATAAAGGGGGCCCTCTGATGACGTCATCATACTCACCCAACCGTGATAATCACTTTTGATTTGCCTAAGATACGGCCACCCAAGGGTATGTTCCTGAGACTACGGCATAACTCAAAAAGGTATTCATAGTACACAACTTTGAAAACACTGAAAGTTGGGATGACAAGGCCGGCACCACATAAAAGTTAAGCAATAGCAAGTTGGCATCGCTCCCACTTCTTCAGTTTCGCGCCCCATTTCTCTGCATTCACCATCAATAAACTACAGAGTTTACCCTTTGAAAGTTTCACACCTTCCCCCTTTTAAAAAATGCATTGTAGTTGGTATCCTGAATTTGTTCACATTAATGTCTTTGTGGGAATCCATGAAACTATAAAAAGCAACCAAGAACATAACACTAAATTTGTTTTAAATTTCATCCTTTTCACTGCAAGAACATAGCATACAAAGGCATCCAATTAGAGACTTGTTTTAAAAAGCTTTGAGGCTAGATGAGTCAAGGCTGCCCTCATCTTGCATTGAGACTAGTTGTTTGAAAAATGTGCAAAAGTAGGAAATAATTCATCATGTACCTTATCGAAAACATTTCTACTACAGGAAGTAGCCTACACAATTGCTTAAATCTGTGCTAAGAAAAAACGGTTCAAGTTACACTGGCTAAGAGCTGGCAAAAGAGCATAAACATCACCTACCAAGTCTGCCTTAAACCAACCATTTAGCCTACTTGTCAAGCTTCAAATAACCTTTGACTTCATGCACAGGCTAAATCAAACCACCTAAAATACCTGAAATATCTGTAGAAAAAATTGAGTATTCATAATACGCAAAATTGCCAATTCTGCTACGTGTTAAGAAGCATGAATGCAGCCATGATTATAAACAGTCTTTACAGCGCAACACCAGTAATACAAAATTACCTTGTAAACTAAGAAGAAAATGTCCTATAAATTAAAAGATGTAGCCTAGTGTGATCCCTGCTATAAAAATTGCATGTTGTCTTATTTTCGGATGGAAATATTCACTAAGATACTATTTTCATAAATTATCAATATAGCAAATACTTCAATCTCTAAAAATCATCATTTGGCATAAGGAATTACCATTTGGTAGAAAAAGTTATCATTAGGTATAAGTAGACCTATTTGCTCTTATTTGATAGAGTCCTTTCAGAACTTTGTGGTAGAAATTTTAACCGACATTCTACAATTTTCTTAGGTGCAGAAGTTGGTTTGAAGTTTTCTTTATTTGCTCATTGGAGATGGTGGTGGGGTCGTTTTGAAAGGATAGTACTTACACATTACAGTTGCTGTTGGAGGACCCTTTTGACAGCATTGTAACCTACTTGCACATTACAGTTGCTGTTTGGGTCTCCTTTGAAAACATATTACTTGCACATTACAATTTCTGGTGGTGGCCCCTTTGAAAGCAAGGCAGTTGCTCATTACAGTTGCTGTTAAGGGCCCCTTTGAAATCAAAGTACTTAAAACTTACAATTGTGGTTGGGGGCCCCTTTGAAAGTAAGGTACTTACATATTACAATTGCTGTTGGGGCCTCTTTGAAAGCATGGAATTTTACATTATAATTGCTGTTGGGAGCCCCTTTGGACACATGGTGCTTACATGTTTCAGTTTGTGCTTACACGTTTCAGGCTGTTGGGATGGTGCTTACACGTTTCAGGCTGTTGGGAGCATCTTTGAAAGCAGAGTACTTACACATTACATTTTTTTTAAGGCCCCTTCAATGAAGTTTAAAAGTGGAGTACTTGCACATTTCAATGGCTGTTGGGGGCCCCTTTGAAAGCAGATTATCTTGAAATTACAGTTGTTGTTGGGGCCCCTTTGAAAGCAAAGTACTTGCACATTACGGTTTCTGTAGGGCATAGGTTCTCAAAGTGCTCCGTACGGAGCCCCAGGGCTCCGCAAGAGAAACCTAGGGGCTCCGCGAGCTATTCGTTTGCTTATTAAAATACTGGCTTTGGCTAATAGAAATTTATTGTGGGGCTCCTTAAATTAGGCCAATCTTTTCATGGGCTCCATATCACCAAAAGTTTGAGAACCCCTGGTGTAGGGGGCCCCTTTGAAAGCTTACGATCTGTTTTGTAGTACATTATATGAGTGAATAATAAGTTTTTCATCAAAAATAAGGACAATTTGCACGCGTAACACCGCAAGGGGGACCCAAAACAGGGGGGACCCGAGGAAAGTGCATCGCTCGCCTCCCTTTACCGCCTCCGAACCGGTGTCAGACGTTTCTGCTCCTGCCTGTACAAACGGGGTATGGCCTCCGCTGCGGCATGTGAATGTGGTGTAGAACAAACCGTCGACCATGTCGTCCTCCACTATCCAATCCATTGCCCCCACACGGACTCCACGGCCTGACGGTTCTGGACGATGAGACAAACGAATGGCTGCTCAATACCTGCCCCGATATCTAGGCGAGCTAGCAGTGGATAAAAGAACTCGCTCAAACAAAAGAAGAAGCAGAATGAACTCGTCGAGGGAGCTCTATTACTGCTGGTTGCTTTCCTGTTAAATGCTCCGAATTGCCATCATTCTCTTGTGCTTGCGTCAGTTGTTCAAGGCGATGCAATCAACTGCAACAAATGACACCTGTTAATCGCCCTGGGCGAAAAGCCATAAGCGCCTCTCAGTAACACCCTTTGTTGAAGATCATCTTCAACCAAAGGGTAAGGGTCGAGCTTGTAAATTGAGTGTTAAAGTAGGGATAATAATGATATTTTATTGCGGACTCATGGTCCATATCACAGACACAAGAGCACAAAAAGTGTATAGTGTACATCAGCGCACATTACAAAAACGATGTTAGCACATGACCAACACTGGGAGGAGCAAAGCAGTTTATCTTCTCCACAGCTGTATCGTCATTCGCAAAAGCACAGAAAATGGATAACCATACAGTAGGGCATTACACAACCGGTGTTAGTACGTGTCCAGCCTTGAGAGGAGCAAGACCTTTCCCAGCACTTCTTACTTTTTTATGCTTGGTGTGTACACAGTGTCCACATATTTTACTACACAAAAGCAATACTGGTGAGACGCAAACTCCGAAACAATTCACGGACAACTACTGCATTTGTT